>Ga0114932_10004029_pt1 | contig 13991 bp, 13 predicted proteins | sample 2SBtaG_2_FD_87286 | JGI IMG/M metagenome (GOLD analysis project Ga0114932, IMG submission 87286) | Deep subsurface microbial communities from Kolumbo volcano to uncover new lineages of life (NeLLi) - 2SBTROV12_ACTIVE470 metaG | ecosystem: Environmental > Aquatic > Marine > Volcanic ...
CAACACCGCAGGTTCGGCACATGTTCCAAAATGCCCTGAAGGCATATTTCAACGACGTTTCGTTCTTTGACTGCATCAATGTAACCAGCGGCGCGTGGCGTCATGAATTTCAAGTGCAAAGTCATGGTCAGGATCTTCTGGGCGAGGGCAGGCTTGACTATCTGAAGCTGCAGGCAAAGGGGTGCGGATTTTCAACAAAAGCGCGGTCTGGTGATTTTTCTGTTGTCGGCGTTTTATTGGATTCCGTGTCGCGCGGAAAGGCGAACGAAGGTGATCTTGGCTACCTGATGGAACTTGATTTTCAGTATTCGCTTTTACCATCGCAAAAAGTGGGGCCAAGTGAGTTGACCATTGCGCAGGGCTTTTTCAAATTGGCCGCGGCTGAAACACTGTGGCTGCGAATGTTAGGGCCGGACGGCACGACAATAACCAACGCGCCACGACTTAGTGCGGCTGAAAGGTCTGTTTTTCCGCCCTGCACCGTCATTGATTACAAACTGGACTCGGATCGGTTGGAAATCACGGCGGTCGAACCATTTCAGGATCATGCTGTGAATAATGCGATGGACAATTGCTGGGCGTATACCAGTCCGGCTGACTATGATCGCGGATGTAACTGAAGAAATAAAATCGGTAGGCGAATTCCGGCGAAAAACGCCATAATACCGCGTGTCACGACGCAAACGCCGGCAAAAATTTTGTGATGTTCTTTAGCGCAAATTCGTGAAATTTTTGCGTCACCGCCGTCAACGGCAGGTCGCGGCGGTGGATCAGGAACCACTGCCGAAATATCGGAACGCCTTCGGTGCGGATTTGCACGAGACGGCCATCCGCCAGTTCGTTGGACACCGTATGTGCGGAAATAAACGCGACTCCCATGCCGGCGATGACAGCCTGCTTAATCGTTTCGTTGCTGCCCATCAGCACAGTATGATAAATCTGCCCGTCGCCAATACGGTCAAGGAGCCGCTCCATCAAAATGCGAGTGCCGGACCCTTGTTCGCGCGTAAGAAAGGTTTCGTCCAGCAGCGCCTTGGGCGAAACGTCGCATGCACCGGCCAGAGGATGGCCTTTTGGAGCGACAATAATGTGCGGATGTGGGCCTAATATCTCTGATTCAATGCCCGGAGAACGGGGCGGTCGGCCCATGATTGCCAGATCAACGGTGCCGTCAGATACGAAAGAAATGATCTCTTCGCGGTTGCCGATTTTCAGACCGACCTGAATATCTTTGTTGTCGTTCTGAAAAGCGGAAACCAAAGCGGGTGCAAAGTATTTTCCTGTGCTGACGACGCCGACCGAAAGATAACCAAATTTACCCAATCGAATTGATTTAACTCTTTCGTAACATGCGTTTAGGCTTGCTTCCACTTGCCGGGTCGAGCGCAAGACTTCCTCGCCCGATGCGGTCATCGCAGTTTTTCCGTCGTTGCCGCGCAGAAGCAACTTTGAACCAAGATTTTCCTCGAGCAAACGCAGTTGCGTTGACACGGCAGGAGGCGTCAGTCCAAGCGAATCCGCCGCCGCACTTAACGAGCCCTGCTCCTTGATCGCAATGAGCGCGCGTAGCTGTTTCAGTGTGATGGCAGATTCGTTGATCATAAATTTAATTTAACACGTTGAAGATTTTTTTCAATTTCCTTTTCAACGTCACTTCTGCATGTAGCGACTTCCATCCGCCGCGTCGAGGATTCGCCAATGGCCAAATCAGTGACCCTGACAGACTATCTGACCGACGATACGTCGATTCCTCGGGATGTTGCTGATGTCGTTCTGGCAATAGGCAGAGTTGGCCAAAACCTGTCGCGCAGGATCGCGCGCGGAGTGCACGGTGGAGACGTTCAAGCCGATTTCGACGAAAATACGGACGATGCGCGCCAAAACGCGATGGATACGTTCGCCGATGATATGGTTTTTTCGGAAATAGCCGGCGGTTCGATCAAATGGCTGGCTTCAATTCAGCGCCAAGAGGTGATTGCGGTCAACTCGGGCGGCGCGTTGGCACTGGCGATCAATACTCTTGACGGATCCGCCAATATCGAGGTCAACGCCGCAGTCGGTACGATTTTTTCGATCTACCCCGCCAAAGATGATGCCGACGAAAGCTTTTTGCGCCCGGGGTGCGAGCAACTGGCCGGTGGTTACATAATTTACGGGCCGCAAACGGCGCTGATGGTCACTTTCGGCGGTGGAACGCTGTTGTTTTTCCTTGATCCCGACACCCGTGAATTCGTGCTGAAAATCGACGCCGTCAAAATTCCCGAAGCGTCTTCGGAATTTGCGATCGACGCATCCAATTACCGGCATTGGACGACCCCGGTTCGCGCGTATATTGACGACGCCTTTGCAGGTGAAACGGGGCCGCGGGGCAAGAATTTCAATATGCTTTGGGTCGGATCGCTGGTGGCGGAAACCTACCGGATCATTACACGCGGTGGGATTTATTTTTATCCCGGTGATGCACGCGAAGGATATGAACAGGGTCGATTGCGTTTGATACACGAATGCGCACCAATCGCGTTTTTGATCGAACAGGCCGGAGGTCATGCGACTGACGGCTGCGACCGTCTGCTGGATCAAAAGGCCAAATCCCTGCACGCCCGCACGCCGCTGGTATTTGGTACGGCTGACAAAGTCGACCGTGTCGCGACCTACCACGACCTGCCTGAACACGAAACATCCGCTCTGTTCAGAGAGCGCGGACTGTACCGGAACTAAGGACACGACATGAGCAAGAAACATCCCGTTATATCTGTCACCGGTTCGTCAGGCGCTGGCACGTCCACGGTCAAGAACACATTTGACCAGATTTTCAGACGGGAGAACGTCAAAGCAGTATCAATCGAGGGCGACGCGTTTCACAGATACAACCGCGCCGACATGAAAGTCGAAAACGAAACCCGTCTGACCGCAGGCGATCATTCGTTCAGCCATTTCAGTTATGAAGCCAACGAACTGGCTGAACTGGAAAATGTATTCCGCACCTTTGGTGAAACTGGCGGTGGTCGTACGCGCCAATACATTCACAACGAAAAGGAGTCGGAACTCCATGGCGTGCCGCCGGGCGAATTTACGGCGTGGCGGGATTTTGGCGACGGAAACGACATCTTGTTTTACGAAGGACTGCACGGCGCAGTCCGCACCGACGATATTAAAATCGCTGATTATGCTGACGTCAAAATCGGTGTTGTGCCGGTGATCAATCTGGAATGGACCCAAAAAATCCACCGCGACAAAGCCGAACGCGGTTATTCCACCGAAGCGGTCACCGACGTGATCCTGCGTCGCATGGACGCCTATGTGAAATGTATCGTGCCGCAGTTTTCCAACACCGACATCAACTTTCAGCGCGTGCCCGTCGTAGACACGTCCAACCCGTTCATCGCCCGCGCCATTCCGACACCCGACGAAAGCCTTGTAGTCATTCGTTTCGCTGATCCGCGCGGGATTGATTTCCCGTATCTGATTTCGATGATCCAGGGCAGCTGGGCGACCCGTGCCAATTCCATCGTCATCCCCGGAAACAAAATGGATCTGGCCATGCAGCTGATCCTGACGCCATTAATTCACCGTCTTCGCGACATAGCCCGCCGCGCCTAAAGGAACACGAACATGACTGACGTAAACGAAAAATTGATGGCCAATGCGATACGGGCCCTGTCGATGGATGCGGTTCAAGCGGCCAATTCCGGGCATCCGGGGATGCCCATGGGCATGGCAGACGCTGCGGTTGTGTTATTCAACCGGTTCATCAACGTCGATCCGGCAAATCCCGAATGGCCCGACCGCGACCGGTTCGTGCTTTCCGCCGGTCACGGTTCGATGCTGTTGTATTCGATCCATCATCTGCTGGGGTACAGCGATATGGACATGGAGCAAATCCGTAATTTCCGTCAGATGGGTTACCGCACGGCTGGCCATCCGGAATACGGTCACGCCGCAGGCATTGAAACGACGACCGGCCCGCTTGGGCAGGGGATTTCCACTGCGGTAGGTATGGCGCTGGCTGAGCGGATGCAAAACGCCCGGTTTGGCGACGATCTGGTGGACCACTGGACCTACGTCATTGCTGGCGACGGTTGTCTGATGGAAGGCATCAGTCACGAAGCGATTGACATGGCCGGGCATCTCGGACTGGGCCGTCTGGTCGTGCTGTGGGACGACAATTCGATTACAATTGACGGCGCGACCGACATGTCGACATCTACCGATCAACGCGCCCGTTTCGAAGCCGCAGGTTGGCACACGCAGGCTGTAGACGGCCACGATCCTGTATCAGTTGCGAAAGCAATTGAGGCAGCCCGCGCCGATGGGCGTCCCTCGTTGATCGCTTGCAAGACCGTAATCGGTTTTGGATCTCCCAACAAGCAGGGCACGTCGGGCGTTCACGGTGCGGCACTTGGCGCGGACGAAGTTGCTTTGACCCGCGAATCCTTGGGTTGGGAATATCCCGCGTTTGAAATACCTGACGCGATCTACGACGACTGGAGAAAAATCTCGGCGCGCGGTGCAAATTCGAGTGCCGCGTGGGAGTCCCGTTTGGCGGGCAGCGACAAGAGCACCGCATTTATGGCGGCGCTGGATGGTTCTGATCGCGCTGCGCTGAGCGACGCCATGGCCGCGTTCAAAACCGGACTTTTGCAATCCCGACCCACGGAAGGTTCGCGCAATTCATCGCAACACGCGCTGGAAATCGTGAATGGCGCCATCGACAGCATGGTGGGAGGCTCCGCCGATCTGACCGGCTCGAATCTGACCCGCACAAGCGGCATGACCGGGGTTTGCGAAGGCAATAACGGGTTTTCGGGCAATTACATCTATTACGGGGTCCGCGAACACGGCATGGCCGCCGCGATGAACGGCATTTATCTGCATGGCGGGTTGCGCCCCTACGGTGGTACATTTCTGGCATTTGCCGATTATTGTCGCGGGTCGATCCGCCTGTCTGCGCTCATGGGGCTGCCGGTGACCTATGTCATGACCCACGATAGTATCGGACTTGGTGAAGACGGTCCGACGCACCAGCCGGTAGAGCACGTGGCGTCATTGCGGGTCATGCCAAATCTGAACGTTTTCCGCCCCTGTGACAGTGTCGAGGCCGCCGAAGCGTGGGAATTGGCCGTCGCGTCTGACAACACGCCGTCGCTGATGGCGCTGTCGCGTCAGAAACTTCCTACCGTGCGAACAGACGTCTCCGAAAACCAGACCGCCCGTGGCATGTATGTGCTGCGCGACTGCGCCGGTGAACGGGACGTGACGCTGATGTCCACTGGGTCCGAGATTGCTATTGCACTGGAAGCGGCTGACGCATTGGCCGCAGAAGGCGTCAACGTTGCCGTTGTCTCGGCACCCTGTTTTGAGCTTTTTGATGCGCAAGACGCCGCTTACCGCGCCTCAGTTCTGGGCCGCGCGCCGCGTGTTGGTGTTGAGGCCGGTGTCGTAACTTGCTGGGAAAAATACCTTGGCGAAAATTCTGCCTTCGTTGGCATGAGCAGCTTCGGCGCCTCCGCCCCGTTTGAGGCGCTCTACGATCACTTTGGCATTACAGCAGCAGCCACCGCTGCCGCTGCCAAATCTCTTTTGAAATCTTAAGACCCGAGGACCAACATGACACTTAAAGTAGCAATCAACGGATTTGGCCGCATCGGGCGCAGCACCTTGCGCGTGATCGAAGAAGAGTACGGAGGCCAAATCGAAGTCGTCGCGCTGAACGCGTCTGGATCTATCGATCAGAACGTCCACCTGCTGAAATTTGACTCCGTCCACGGACGATTTAGTAAGCCGTTAGGAACGGACGGCAAAAACATGCTGATCGACGGGCGCTCTGTTCGCATGTCGGCTGAACGCGATCCCAAAAATCTGGATTGGGACGGTATTGATCTGGTGCTGGAATGTACCGGAGCATTCAACAGCAAAGAGGAAGCTCAGGCCCATATTGATCGCGGCGCCAAGCGCGTCTTACTGTCGGCGCCGGGCAAAGGTGTCGATAAAACAATTGTTTATGGTGTCAATCACGATGTGATTACCGAAAAAGATACCGTCATATCCGCAGCAAGTTGTACAACCAATTGCCTGGCTCCAGTGGCCATGGTGATGCGCAACGCGGTCGGCATCGACAAAGGGTTCATGACCACGATCCACTCTTATACCGGCGATCAGCCGACGCTGGACCGTCGCCACAAAGACCCGTATCGCGGGCGCGCAGCCGCCATGTCAATGATCCCGACAACGACCGGCGCCGCCAAAGCCGTAGGTCTGGTTCTGCCCGATCTTGACGGCAGGCTGGACGGTTCTGCCATTCGGGTGCCGACGCCAAATGTTTCGGTCGTGGATTTCAAGTTTATTGCATCGGGCGACACTTCTGTGGACGAAGTGAACAAAGCCGCGCTGCAAGCGGCCAGTGGCCCGCTCAACGGGACTCTGGCTTACGACGAAGAGGCCAAAGTGTCGGTTGATTACAACCATACGAACACGGCCTCTAATTTCGCCGGTCAACAAACGCGCGTGCACGGAAATTTTGTGCGGGTTCTTAGTTGGTATGACAACGAATGGGGCTTCACCAGCCAGATGGTCAAGACTGCGGTGGCAGTCGGGAAAACGATCTGATGACCATGCGCGCAATTACAGATATCGATGTGTCCGGCAAAACGCTGGTTATACGTGCCGACCTGAACGCGCCGACCAATGGTGGCGTGGTGACCGACAGCACACGTATCGACCGGTTCGCGGCGGGGCTAAAAGACCTGCTTGCGCGCGGCGCCTCGGCTGTAGTTCTTTCGCATTTTGGTCGCCCCAAAGGGAAACCGGTGCCGGAAATGTCGCTGAAACCGATCACGGCGGCACTGGCAGAAGCCTTGGGCACAGACGTCAAATTTGCCAGTGATTGTGTAGGCGATTCCGTTGAATCGATTGCAGGCGGATTAAAGCCAGGCGAGGTAATGTTGGCTGAAAACCTGCGTTTTCATGCGGGCGAAGAAGCCAACGACGCCGGATTCGCCGCCCAGTTGGCCAGACTTGGTGATACCTATGTCAACGATGCATTTTCCTGCGCGCATCGCGCGCACGCATCAACCGCAGCGATTGCTGATCTGCTTCCGGCATTTGCGGGGCCGATGTTGTCGGAAGAAGTCGGTGCCTTGGCGATTGCATTGGAAGCCCCTAAACGCCCGTCCGTTGCTTTGGTCGGCGGAGCGAAAGTGTCGTCCAAAATTTCGGTTCTCAAAAATCTGGTTGAAAAGGTCGATTCGATCATTATCGGCGGCGGCATGGCCAATACTTTTTTCTATGCCGACGGGGTCGATGTGGGTAAATCGCTGTGCGAAACCGATCAGGTCGACACAGTGCGCGAAATTCAAACGCTGGCCAGGGCGGCCAATTGCGAATTGGTTCTGCCGATCGACATCGTCTATGCGTTCAAATTTGCTGATAACGCCCGCAACATGATTGCCGATGTCGCCGATTGCCCGCAAGAGGCGATGATACTCGACGCGGGGCCAAAATCGGTGGTCAAATTCCGCACGGTCATGGCCCATGCACAGACAATCCTGTGGAACGGCCCTCTTGGTGCATTTGAAATCCGGCCATTTGAACAGGCAACCAAACAGGTGGCCATGGAAGTGGCTGAACTGACCCGTGGCGGTCTGGTGACCTCGGTTGCAGGCGGAGGCGACACTGTCGCGGCCTTAAACATGGCCGGGGTGGCCGAAGACTTTACCTATATCTCGTCGGCGGGCGGGGCATTTCTGGAATGGATCGAAGGCAAAGAATTGCCGGGTATTGCCGCGCTGAACCGCGCCGCGGCTGCCGCATAAATCGGAGACCACACAAATGGCACTTATTACACTGAGACAACTTTTGGACCACGCGGCTGAAAACAGCTACGGCGTACCAGCGTTCAACATCAACAACATGGAACAGGGCCTTGCCATCATGGAGGCCGCCAAAAAATGTGACGCCCCCGTCATCATGCAGGCCAGTCGCGGCGCGCGTTCTTATGCGGGCGACATTATGCTGCGTCACATGATTCAGGCGCTGGCGGAAATGTACCCGGGTAACCCGATCTGTATGCATCAGGATCACGGCAACAACGAACAAACCTGTTCATCCGCTATTCGGCACGGATTCACGTCTGTCATGATGGACGGCAGTCTTGAGGCCGATATGAAAACACCTGCATCGTATGAATACAACGTTGACATCACTGAACGCGTTTCGCGTTTGGCGCACTGGGTTGGCGCCTCTGTCGAGGGTGAGCTGGGCGTATTGGGTTCACTGGAAACCGGTGAGGCGGCTGAAGAAGATGGCTCGGGCGCGGTTGGAAAACTGTCCATGGACCAGCTATTGACCGACCCTGATGAATCGCTTGATTTTGTGCAGAAAACCAGAGTTGACGCACTGGCAATTGCCTGTGGAACTTCGCATGGCGCCTATAAGTTCAGCAGTAAACCAACCGGCGAAACGCTGGCGATCAAACAGATCGAGGCCATTCACGCCAAGATCCCCAATGTGCATCTGGTGATGCACGGATCATCCAGCGTACCGCAATATTTGCAGGATCTCATTAACGCATCCGGCGGCGACATGCCGCAAACCTATGGTGTGCCGGTCGAAGAGATCGAGCGTGGCATCAAATCCGGTGTGCGCAAGGTTAACATAGATACAGACTGCCGGATGGCCATGACCGGCCAGTTCCGCAAAATAGCTCAGGATACGCCAAGTCAATTTGACCCGCGCAAATTCCTGATCCCCGCAATGGACGAGATGGAAAAACTCTGTCTCGACCGGTTTGAACGTTTCGGCACAGCCGGCAACGCTTCAAAAATCAAGGTCATTGATATCGACGATATGGCCAAACGCTACGCTGACGGATCGCTTGATCCGGTCGTCGGCTGAAATCGGACCTTATCCAATCAGGAGTTAGAAAATGAGTAAAGACCAAACGCAAATAACGGACAAGAAAAAGCGCTATGCCGCCGGTGTGCTCAAGTACGCGCAGATGGGTTATTGGGATGGCGACTATGAACCCAAGGATACAGATATTCTGGCGCTGTTTCGCATTACGCCCCAGGCGGGCGTCGATCCGATCGAAGCAGCCGCAGCCGTTGCCGGAGAAAGCTCCACCGCCACATGGACTGTTGTCTGGACGGACCGGTTGACCGCTTGTGATAAATACCGGGCGAAGGCCTATAAGGTTGAGCAGGTTCCCAACAATCCAGAACAGTTTTTCTGCTATGTTGCGTACGATCTTAGCCTGTTTGAAGAAGGTTCGCTTGCCAATTTGACGGCATCGATAATCGGGAACGTGTTTTCGTTCAAACCACTGTTGGCGGCCCGTCTTGAAGACATGCGCTTTCCGCCCGCCTATGTGAAAACATACACTGGTCCACCAACCGGAATTATTGTCGAACGCGAGCGTTTGGACAAGTTCGGCAAACCCCTGTTGGGCGCAACCACGAAACCCAAACTGGGTCTATCGGGCAAAAACTATGGTCGCGTGGTCTATGAAGGCCTAAAGGGCGGACTGGACTTTATGAAGGATGACGAGAACATTAACTCGCAACCTTTCATGCACTGGCGTGAGCGTTTCCTGTACTGCATGGAAGCGGTGAACAAGGCCTCTGCCGAAACCGGAGAAGTCAAAGGCCATTACCTGAACATTACAGCCGCCACGATGGAAGAAATGTACGCCCGGGCGCAATTCGCCAAAGAACTGGGTTCGGTCATTGTCATGGTGGACCTGATCATCGGGTTCACGGCCATTCAGTCAATTTCCAACTGGTGTCGCAACAACAACATGATCCTGCACATGCACCGGGCCGGTCACGGCACCTATACGCGTCAGAAAAACCACGGTATTTCGTTCCGCGTTATCGCCAAATGGCTGCGGCTTCAAGGCGTTGACCATTTGCACGCAGGTACTGCGGTTGGCAAGCTGGAAGGCGATCCTCTGACGGTGCAGGGCTATTACAATGTCTTGCGCGAACCCAAGAATGAGGTCGATCTGCCACGCGGTATTTTCTTTGAACAGGACTGGTGTGATTTGAACAAGGTGATGCCGGTGGCATCCGGTGGCATTCACGCCGGGCAAATGCACCAGTTGCTGCATCTGTTTGGCGACGACGTGGTTCTGCAGTTCGGCGGCGGTACAATTGGTCACCCCATGGGTATCCAATCCGGCGCACAGGCCAACCGCGTAGCGCTTGAAACCATGGTCATGGCGCGAAATGAAGGCCGTGACATCTGGAATGAAGGTCCTGAAATTCTGCGAAGTGCCGCCAAGTGGTGCAAGCCACTGGAATCGGCTTTGGACGTGTGGGGCAACATTACCTTCAACTATACGTCAACTGACACGTCTGACTTCCAGACATCTGAAACACCATCGTCCTAAGCACGAAAAAAGGAGAAAAATAATGCGTATCACACAAGGTTGCTTTTCGTTCCTGCCCGATCTGGATGATGTTCAGATCAGCGCGCAGATGGAATATATCCTGTCCAAAGGCTGGGCCATCGCCATCGAATACACCGATGATCCCCATCCACGAAACACCTTTTGGAACATGTGGGGTCATCCGATGTTTGATCTTAAGGATCCAAAGGGTGCAATGATGGAATTGGATGACTGCCGTAAGCTACATGGCGACGACTATATTCGCATTTTGGCGTTTGACGATACCAGCGGTGTGGAATCAGTTACAATGTCGTTCATTGTCAACCGTCCAAAAGAAGAGCCAACCATTCATATGCAGCGCACTGACATCGTTGACCGTGCACAACGCTATGCTTGGGACGTTCGCAAGTAATACCCGCAGTAACCAGTCGGGCATCCGGACATTCGGGTGCCTGAAAACCATGCGCGACCTTGCAGAATTGGGCCGTTGACTTAGGAAAGACCAAACATGAGCGTCGAAGACGAAAAAACCGAATTTCCAACCACTGTTGATCTGGCGGCGGAATACGAAAGCTCGGGTGTCGCCGAGATTCTTCAGGAACTTGACGACGAATTGATAGGGCTGGAACCCGTCAAACAGCGCATCCGCGAAACCGCTGCTTTGCTTTTGGTGGATAAAGCGCGCAAATCCATGGGTCTATCCCATGAAACGCCCACCTTGCACATGAGTTTTTCCGGCAATCCCGGCACGGGCAAAACGACCGTTGCACTTAAAATCGCCGGCTTGTTGCACCGGCTTGGATATGTGCGCAAAGGTCATTTGGTTAGCGTCACACGCGACGATCTGGTGGGGCAGTACATCGGCCACACTGCACCCAAAACCAAAGAAGTTTTGAAACGCGCTATGGGTGGCGTGCTATTCATCGATGAGGCTTACTATCTGTACCGCCCCGACAATGAACGCGACTATGGGCAGGAAGCCATCGAAATTCTTCTACAGATCATGGAAAACAACCGCGACGATCTTGTCGTTGTCATGGCGGGTTACGCCGACAAAATGGACAAGTTTTTTTCGGCGAATCCGGGCTTTCGTTCACGGATAGCCCACCACATTGAATTTCCTGATTATCTGGACAAAGAGCTGATAGAAATTTCCGAAATGATGTTGGCCGAGCAAAATTATGAATTCGACAATGGTGGCCGCAAGGCCATGGTCGAATATATTGACTTGCGTCGCAAACAGCCACATTTCGCCAACGCACGATCCATCCGCAATGCTCTTGACCGTGCGCGCTTGCGTCAGGCCAACCGTTTGTTCACCGATGTCAAAGGCCCGCTGGACGCCAAGACTCTTAGCACTGTTACCGAAGCGGATATGCGCTCCAGCCGTGTTTTTTCCGGCGGACTGGACGTCGATCGTTTGGTGCATACCGGAGAGAAAAAATGAGTTTTGACCGTTCCATCAAAATTGCCCCGTCCATTCTGGCCTCTGATTTCGCCAACTTCGGCGCTGAATGCGAGGCGATCGAGGCGCAAGGCTGTGACTGGGTGCATGTGGATGTGATGGACGGGCATTTCGTACCGGCCATTACCTTTGGTCCGCAAACCTGCAAGGCCATCCGCCCGCATATCAAAACCGTCATGGACGTCCATTTGATGATCGCGCCGGTTGATGCCTATATCAAAGAATTTGTTGATGCGGGAACCGACATTCTGACCATCCACGCAGAGGCTGGGCCGCATTTGCACCGCTCGCTGCAACACATCCGCGCACTGGGCTGCAAGGCCGGTGTGGCGCTGAACCCGTCAACGCCCGCCAATGCGCTTGAATACGTGCTGGATATGATCGATCTGGTGTGCATCATGACGGTGAACCCCGGATTTGGCGGGCAAAAGTTTATTCATTCTCAGGTCGATAAATGCGCTGAAATCCGCAAAATGATCGGAGATCGTGACATTCATATCGAAATAGACGGCGGAGTAACGCCGGAAACGGCACCGCTGATGGCGGCAGCTGGCGCCGACGTTCTGGTGGCAGGGTCTGCGGTTTTCAAGGGCGGCAGCGCCAGCGATCCCGCGCCATACGGCGAAAACATCCGCAACATCCGCGCGGCAGCAGAGGCGGCACAAAAATGACCCTAAAAGCCATTATATTTGACGTGGACGGCACATTGTCGGAAACGGAAGAAGCCCATCGCCGCGCATTTAACGAGACATTCATGGAATTTGAGCTGCCTTGGGTGTGGACGCGCGACATGTACGCCGAGCTGCTGAAAACTACCGGCGGCAAAGAACGAATGACCAAATACCAAAGCGAATTGTCGGAACAAGACGTCGATCAGCAAGAAATCGCCGCGATTCACAAACGCAAAACCGAATTATACGGCGAGCTGATCGCAGGTGGTGCTGCCAACTTGCGCAGCGGCATTGCCGAGTTGATCGAGGACGCCAAAGCCAACGGCGTGCGGGTTGCAGTGGCCACCACCACCAACCGCCCCAATGTGGACCGCCTGTCAGAAGCCTGTTTTGGTCAGCCCGCCGGTGATGTGTTCGAAGTGATCGCGGCAGGCGACGAAGTAAAGAACAAAAAACCGGCACCCGATGTGTTTGATCTGGCGGTGGCTGGTCTGGGGCTTGAGCCCGCTGAATGCGTCGGATTGGAAGACAGCCGCAACGGCTTGTTGTCGTGCGCTGAGGCCAACGTGCCCTGCATCGTATCGCCCGGCGTTTACACATTGGGGTCAGATTTCACCGAGGCAACGGCGGTAGTGGCGTGTTTTTCCGAAATCAACACAGTGGCCAAGCTGAACGCCTTGATGGAGGCCTGACATGGCTGTGACCCCGCCAGTATGCGATTTTGGCTGGCCAGCGCCGGATTTCAAACTGCCTGCGACCGACGGCAATTCTTACGGTTTTGATGACGTCAAAGGGTCAAATGGCACGCTGGTGATCTTTATGTGCAATCACTGCCCCTATGTTCTGGCCGTGCTGGATCGAATTCTACGGGATGCTTCAGTTTTACAAACGCTGGGCGTCGGTGTCGTGGCCATTAGCGCCAATGACGCGGCCGCCTATCCGCAGGACAGTTTTGACAATATGTCAGTTCTGGCGGCTGACAACGGGTTTTCTTTTCCATATCTCTACGATGAAAGCCAGAATACGGCACGGGCCTATGATGCCGCCTGCACGCCTGATTTCTTTGGATTTGACGCGGGTGGCGGCCTGCAATATCGCGGACGTCTTGATGCGTCGCGTAAAGAGGCCGGACCTGCAGACCTGCGCCGCGATCTGTTTGAGGCCATGAAGCAAGTCGCCCAAACCGGACAGGGTCCTGCCGCTCAGATTCCGTCGATGGGTTGTTCAATCAAGTGGAAAGACAGTTGATAAAAGCTGTTGTTTTCGATCTTGACGGCACACTTGTCGACAGCGCGCCCGATATCTGTGCCAGCGCCAATACATTGTTGCGTTCGCTTGGCTTGTCGCCGCTGCCCGAAGCAACCGTGCGCGGGTTTATTGGCAACGGTATTCCAAAACTTGTTGAACGGGTGATGAAGGCCACCGATATCTGGGAGGAAGGCAAGAAATTTGCGCAAATGACGGAGAG
>Ga0114932_10004032_pt1 | contig 13988 bp, 10 predicted proteins | sample 2SBtaG_2_FD_87286 | JGI IMG/M metagenome (GOLD analysis project Ga0114932, IMG submission 87286) | Deep subsurface microbial communities from Kolumbo volcano to uncover new lineages of life (NeLLi) - 2SBTROV12_ACTIVE470 metaG | ecosystem: Environmental > Aquatic > Marine > Volcanic ...
CTTTATAAGTAATCTTTGGCATGATGCCCAATGGTGGGCCTGCCTCTGTATGATTAGAAAATTTTCCATCCTTTGAATAAATTAAAGGAGGTTCGTGACCAGCATTCGAAATAAGTAATTCCTTTTTATTACTATCGTATATTCCAATCAACATAGTTACAAACATCCCTCTTGCTGCTGTTTCGCAAATTTCTTTATTTAATAAATTTAATAAGTCTGATGCTGAAAACATTGTTTTACTTAAACATCTATAAAGGCTTGAAGCCTTTGACATTAAAAGTGACGACTTAATACCTTTTCCTGACACATCAGCAACTCCAAATCCATATTTACCATCTCCTAAATCAGAAAAATTATAAAAATCTCCAGAAACTACTTTTGCTGGAATATTTATACCAGCTATAGGAAATGGATCTTCTTTATTTTTTGATAGTAAAGTTTTTTGAATCTCTCCGACTATTTCTATTTCTTTTTGCATTCTATTTTTATCAACGAGTTCTTTGGCCATTTTGGCATTTCTGATAGCAAGAGCTGCTGGTGTTGCAAGAGTTTCTAAAAGTTTTCTGTCACTTTCTTCAAAAAGTTTATTTGTTGTCTTTTTATTTAAACAATGAATTACTCCAATGCATTCATTCGCAGCAATAAGAGGAGCACATAAAACTGAGTATGTTGTAAAGTTTGTTTTATTGTCCAGATCAAAATAAAATTCTGCGATCTCTCTTACATCTTTTCTTACATCTCCAACTCTAATACATTTTTTCTGTAAAATAGCTTTGCCCATCACTCCTTGTGTTAAGGGAATTTCATATTCTTCTAAATAAGCTTGGTGCTTTGATGCAATACATTGAAAGACCTGTTTTTTATCTTCAATTAAAAAAATATTCGCAGCTTGGGCATTGATTCTTTTAATTATAACTTCTAAAGAATTTTGAAGTGTTTCATTTAAATCAAGAGATGTGGCAAACTCTTGATTCATTTGAGTAATGATCTGCAAATCCTGAATTCTAGAGTCTTCTTTTATTACTTCTGGCTTTTTGGATTTAAAAAACATCTTTTATATTGTACATTTTACATCTATTTTGATAATTTTAACAATAATGGAAGTTATAATATATTCACCTAATTTTTATTTGCATCTTCAAGATGCACTAGTTTTTATACAGTATTGTATTGATGGGATATTGCAAGTAGCTACTCAATTCAAAATATAAAATTGTGTTTTATTTTGCTGCATTTGTATTGGGATGTATTTGGGGTAGCTTCAGTAACGTTTGTATCTACCGACTGCCTAACGACCAAAGCGTTGTTAAAGGAAGATCTTTTTGCACTTCGTGTAAAGAACAAATAAAATGGTATGATAACATTCCATTTTTATCATTTATATTTCTTAAAGGAAAATGCAGAAGATGTGGTAATAAAATTAGTTCACAATATTTTTTGGTTGAGTTTGTTTCAGCAATTAGTTTTATAATTGTCTATCATTTATATGGAATATCCATCACAACATTGTTACTAATAATTTTAAGTATATTTTTTATAATTATTTTTTTTATTGATTTAAAACATTTTATAATTCCAAATGAATTAACTTTTCCATTAATGTTAATCGGTTTTGTAAAATCTTTTGAGCCAAACTTAAATCAAACAATATTTCCAAATTATATTAATTCTTTACTTGGTGGAGTTTTCGGTTATCTAATAATTTGGTTGATCATTTTATTCTATAAGAAAGTTAGAAACAAAGATGGAATGGGACTTGGTGATGCAAAATTAATGGCTGTAGTTGGATTTTGGTTTGGATGGACGAGCATTCCATTTACAATTTTTATTTCATCTTTTGTTGCTTTATTTTTTGCAATTCCATCATTAATTAAAAAAAATAAAAACATGACAACCCAGATTCCTTTTGGACCTTATATAATTATAGGATGTATAATTTATGTATCTTTTGCAAATCAAATAAAACAAATGTTCTTATATGGATAAATTTTTATTCTTTAATATTATTGTATCAGCATTAAATGTATTTATAATTGTTTATGCATACTCATTAAATTTTTTTCCTACTAAATGGCGAAAAAAAGTAAACCAAGATACATTAGTTGGTTTGGCTTTAATTTTTTTTACAATGCTAACCATGTTTAGTTGGATTATATATTTTTATTTTAAAATTTTTAAACCTTTTGAAGGTATAGGTTTATTTTTAGTTTTAATGAATTAAAATTTACTTTTAAATCCAATATTTAAAGAATAGGTTTCTTGTTTAGAATTTGTTTTTTTTGCAGAGGCATCAAAGTGTATATTTGTATTCTTTTTAAAAGAATAATCAGTTAATAATGCAATTTTTGAATTGAAATCTTCCTGTACTCCTCCATCAAAATTCTTTTGGTATCCATTAAAATTATACTTTTGGTTTTTTCCGTCTATGATAGTTCTATATCCAAAAGTTAATTCAGGATTAAATTTAAATTTATTTTTTGGCAATGTCGACCAGCCTAAAGTAACATCACCCATGACTTGTCCTAAAGTTCGATTTTTCCACGTTACGTGATCAGATGTTTCCTCGTAATTAAAAAAATTTTCAAAACTAGAGTCTAAATTATACTTTAAATATGAGTTGTTATTTAGTTTTTTAGAAAACTGCGTTCCAATAATTGATGAAATTGATTTATGATTACCTTTAATAATTTCTTTGCCTCCTGCAACAAGATTATTTAAACGAATACGATTACCATTATAGTCATGATAACCAAAAATTGCTTTGATATTTAAATTTTCTAAAAAAAAACCAGCTTGATATGTTTTATCTTTAATATTTTGATTAAGTAAATCAATACTATTATCTAAAAAATTAAAAACTAAATGACCTTTAATTTTATCGTTTTCACTTGGATAACCAAAAGCAAATCCATTTATATTGCTAGCAAACTTATTAATAGATTTTCCTCTTTCTCTTTTTGAATATGATTTTAATGGTAAAGCAAAACTTTCATTATTTTCCATTTTAATTTTTGCAAAATCATAAACATCGTTGATTATATCTGTTCTTAAAGCTCCTATTTCATCAGAAACTGACTGATACAAAGGTGACACTGATTCTACAAAGTCTTCACTATAGGCTAGCTCTCCGCAATTAGATTTATTATTTACACTCCACGTTCCTGTTACTTTAAAATAATATGAAGAGCAAAGATCTAAATTAAGTGTACTGCCTGTAGCACTGTTAGTGTCAGCATCAATTATACCTACTAGAACGGTACCATCGAATAAATTCACTGTGTTGTTATCGTTTTGTAATTGTATAGATGCTCTAATACTATAACTTGTGTTATCAACGATTATTTTTCCATAGTTATTTAAAGTAGAATTTTGACCTAATTCAACTGAATCCCATTCGGCCTGAATAGTTCCCCAGTTATTTATTGTGCTGCGATTACTAGCTTGTGCATCAGAAGTTTTTGTTGCTATTGCTCCAGAACCAGCTGAAGAAATTAATCCTCCAGGATAGTTATTTATTATACTATCATTGTCTTCATACATTAGTATTGCTTCTTGAGTAGTGTCAGCAACTATATCTCCATAGTTGTCAATTTTAGTTTTATCAGAAGCATGAAATCTTATAGTCCATTTATTAGATGTCTTAATAGTGCCTTCGTTGTAAATATAAGGACCAATACCATCTCCATCATTGTCTTGGTCATTGTTAGGAACAAATATAGCAGAAAAGCCTTCATTATAGATGGTTCCATAGTTATATATTTTTATATCATAAGCTCCATCTGTACCGGTTCCTGTTATTGTTTGGTTTGTGGCAGTCTCATCATCTTCGTAACTATGTAAAGTCCCTCTATTTGTGATTGTAATGTCTCCAGACTTAACTCTTAAACCTTTTTGATGATTAAGAAAGAAGAGAGTGACACCTGAGTTAATAGTAAAGTCTTCGGTAACATTAGTACTGCTAGTTCTTGTCTCAGTTTCAGAAATAGTTTCTGCGTATGAATTGGTGAAAAATATTAAAAAAAAAAAAATTTTTATGATTAAGAAAAAGTTTTTGATCATTTTCTTAAAATTTTAACTAGAAACCGCTTTCTCTCCAGCTTCCTCTACTTGATTGAACTTCTCCTGCTGCTGCTAAAACTTTATACAACGTATCTTCATCTTCTTTAGGTCCAGCAACGTTGGCAAAAAGTGTATCACCAAAAATTACTAATTCTGATAAAATACCTTCTCTTACTTTTTTACATTCCTTGCCGTTAGCTACACCACCTCTAGTTAAAAGATGAGAATTGTTAGATCCACATTCATCATCAGCTACACATATGTATGCCATTCCAATAGTACATGGGTTACTACCTGGCGGTGGTTCGTAAATTGGAAAATACACTTGCCCCTTAAACAAAGTTGGTGCTGCAGAAAGTTTTCTATAAGTATTTACTGTTGATGGGTTGTTTGGAGCCAAACCATCTACTGTATCGAGATGTATTACCCATGCTAAATCACCAGGGGCAGGTCCATATTGGCAAGTAACTTTGCCAGTTGTATTAACACATACCACGCCATCATCAATATCTTTGGCAGCATTGGCACCTTCGTGTGCTGTTTTTATAAAAGTACTATCCGTTTCAGGTGGGATATGTACTGCGTTAAGATGTTTAAAGAACGGATAATAAGGATCTTTTACTCCATATAATATGTTATCCATATTTTTCGATCCGCCACCTATGTTTCCAAAATTGCCTGTTCCACCAAATAACCAAAATTCACGTGTAGTTACTCCAATTCCAGCATCCATTGAAAAATAACTATATCTTCTATTTTCAGTATCGGCATTTAATCTAAATAATGTTGTTTGATCAAATAAATCTGCGCTATTATCAGTTGAACTAGTTAAATTAATTTTTGTAATTTTACCTTCAAGGTCATTAAAGTATACCATCGCTCCTCTCCAAGGAATGTTGAATGCAGTATCGGGAGTGATTACAACTGCAGATGAAGGTAATGAATTACCTATATCACTTCCATTTGGAGTTAACATAAGTCCTTCATTTGTAAGTATTCCACTTGGATCAGTGTCAACTATAGTGATTGGACCTCCATTAGTCTCCCAACCATAAATTGATCCTGGGTCATCCATATCTTCCAAATTAACAAGATAAACTGCAGAACCAGCACATAAATTTGTACTACCCATTCCAGCACCCATAACAGCTACATAAGTATCTTTTTTATAATTGCTTCTTTCGCCCTTTTTCTCAGAAGGAATTCTAACTATTCTTGGTGTTGACCACGTTTCGCCTAATTGGCTATAGTTGTATTTAGGGTCAATATCCCCAGCAGAAGTACAAGAAGTAGCAACGTTGAAACCATTAGTTGGTATTTCTGTTTCTACTGTTTCAGTAGTTGTTACTTCATTACCTTTATCATCAGTAGTAGTAACTGTAGTTGTAGTAGTTTCTAATACACTACCAGAGGCAGCAAAAAATTTGTCTGCACCAAAGGTAACAACTAACTGACCAGCAACATATTGTGCATTATCAAAATCTATAACTTTTAATGTGCCGTCTACTCTTTCTGTAACTTTTAAATTACTTTTAGGAACATTTACACCATCAGGTGCATGCGGGGTTATTCCTTCAAAAGTAAATGTTGTCCCTTGGTAACATGAAGCTGTTCCAGTCACATGAAAAGAACCTCCTGCAGCAGTATTGGTTTGACAAAAAGCAATATTATCTTGATTAGTACAAGCTGCTTCACCCTCTTGACCACAAGATTCAGTATCTGAATCTCGAGCATCATTATAATTTTTTGTTGCCTGTTGACCTTCTAGTGAATCTACAATGCTTGCAGATCCTGACGTGTAAGGGTGCTCTGTTATAACTCCTTCGTTATCAGCAACTAAAACCTTATTGTTTATTGCATCATTAAAAATTGAATACATGTGTATTGGACCTTTTCCTTCTACTAATATTGGATTAGTTACATCTAACACTGAAAATCCAGCACCACCTCTTCCGTAAGGTATCATTAAAATGGTACGCCATGATTTTGTAGTCTCTAAATTTCCAGCTGTATCATAACCTGCCATATACACATCGTGAACTATTGGTGATCCATCAACACCAAAAATTGCATTTGTTCCTCCACTAGCAATTCTATTACCATCTTTATCAAATCTTACATCAACCTCTCCATCTAGGTCTGGATTTATAATTGATGGCATAATAGCAGCTATAAATGGTGGTACGAAAGCCCATTCTTCTTTACCATCTTCAGCATTTATTGCATGTAACATTCCAGAGTTTGAACCAGCGTAAATTACTTTTCTTCTCCCCATGTTATTCTTTCTAAAACTTTGATAGTTATTTGCAGATCTAAAATATGCTTCTTCGTTAGAACCAAAAAAATCTGTGCTTGCATCGGGAGGCCCTATTTCTACCAACTGAGAATGGTATATATCTCCTAAAACATGTTGTCTTTTTTGAGTAACATTACAATCACCATCATAGTCAAAATAATCAGTTCCCTTCATGAAGTTAATTAAACCTTTGGCATCGTCTTCATGTCCAGCTTCTCCAACGTGTCCGCCTGCTTGTGTTGAACAATGTGAAGTTGCGTTGTGGTAATCTAAAACAGTGTATCCTAAAAGCCCAAACATCTCGATGATAGCATCTGAGTTTTCAACATTAAAATTATCCCAATTTCCGAAATAACTTGCATCAGGTATTGCACTCCAAATTTTTCTTGTGTCAGCTGCTCCTGCTGCCGATGCCTGTATTCTCACTTCTCTTGCAGCGTCCCAATTTCCATGTGCATTTCCAGATTTAGTATCATGCTCTACTGAACCGTTCGCATTAAGTTTTTTTCTTAAAATTGTTCCATGCCATTCACCATATTGTTCATAACCAAATTGAGCTTGATATAATGATCCACCTTCTTGAACTGTTGCGGTAATTGATGGTGCTGTAAATGATAATTTTTCAGCAAGAATTTGTCTAATTTTACTTGTTAGTTGAGTTTTTAATTCTACAGGTGTTGCTGCTTCTATAACTGGTTCACAATCTGGATGTGTTGAATCTCCACCTGGGCAGGATCCTGCAACAGCCAGTTGTCTAAATCTATCCATTCCCGTTGGATTGATGCCTCCACCGTACGCCACAAATAATGTTTTAACTGGGTTTTCTAAACCTCTTAATGTAGCAATATCTTCCGCTGCAGCATCATTGTTCATAAACATTCCATCGCCAATAACAATTACATAATTTAGCTGGCAATCAGATGTGGAGTCATAACCTTCAAAGTCATTCATAAAATATTTTCGTGCTATTTGAGCAAATGCCCTGGAATCTGTTCCCCATGCAAGTCTTTGGGGTAATAAATGGTCTAGGATCCTAGTATATCCTTCAGAGCTAACACCAACATTTAAACATGAGTCTCTATTACATAGTGTAGAACGACCATCTGTTTGAGTTCCGGTCCATCCTCCATAATAATTACATGAATTATTGAAATGACAAAATCTTCCACCTCTTCCTCTTTTTTTATGTCCTCCAGTTTCACCTGCATTCCAGTGACCATATCCAAAATGAGCACCGCTTGTTAAAGTGGTATCACTTACAAGGGTAGCCATTGCTTGTTTTACTCCAGTCCATCTTGAGACTGCTCCTCCACCCATTTGTTGAAGCCATGCAGTGTCTTTGCTTGCTGCAGTAAAAAGATTTTCATTAAATTCGTCAATCGTTCCTGAACTAGATCCGACTAAAATTCTATCAGCTGTAACATGTATCGAATTTGGGTAGTTAAATCTGACTTTGCTTGCTTCAAGCTCTCCTGTATCTTCAGTGTTCATACCGAATTCACGAGAACCGGTTCCAGCTCTTGCAACAACTGTATATCCCCTTTGAGTTCCATCTAAACTTAATTTTTGGACAACATGTCTGTAGTTTGAGGTAATATATAGAATATTGTCATCTTCAGGAGATACATCGATACCTGAAACAGGCACTAACTGAGTATCTAAATCTCCTGCGTTAGTAGCTGTATAACATCTTACGCAGTTAGCATTTTGGCCTCCTGTAAGTTGGTAAACATCTCCTGATTTTTCTAATGCAAATCCAAACAAATGATATCTGGCAATATATAGAATTGATGCATCACTATTTACTGCAATTCTCCAGGTGTGTCTAAAATTGTATCGAGGTGTATTTGCATTACCACCACCCCTACCTAGATTAGCAACTGGACCCATTATTCCTCTTGTTAAATTATAAGAGACAAAAGCAGAATTTCTTCCCCATTTACCAACAGCAAATAAATAAACTTCACCATCAATTGTAGCTACATCCATAGCCTGTACTTTCATATTGCTTGGGTCTAAATAAAATCTACAGTCAGTCCCATCTTCTGACATTCCAATTATATCCCCTCGAAGAGGTCGTAAAGTAGATGTAAAAAAAACTATATCCTCATTGTCAATTGTTCCGTCGTTAGTCGACATATTTGCAACCACTCTAACCTTTGATCCTGTTCTTGTTCTCGTATCTCTTTGAGTTGAAGCATATCCAGTGCCACCTCCTTGATTAAAGCTAAGTCCTGCTTCACAAGTGTCGTTCCATTGCCCTGTCCATCTTGCTGCGTTATTACCAAACTCTCTATTTCTTTTTCCATCATCATCAAATTTTACCACTCCAAGGTGTCTCGTTTGTCCTGCAAGAATATCATTATTAGTATCGTAACCTACACCTGTAACACCAAAAACTGCATCACGATTACTGATTCTTCTGCTCATACTTGCTGAACTATCTATTAAAAATAAAATATTTGCGGGAACATCGCCTTCTCCTGATCCTGGTGGTACAGGTTTGGCATGAACTTGGGTTTCTGAATATAAATTCAAAAAAAGAACAGCAAATAAAAAATATTTAAAAATTTTCATCATAAATTATTCACCAACTTCAACTATATCTTCAGATATAGTATAATTCATTAATTCCTCAGTTGAAATATCAAAAGTTTCTACAACTCCACCAATAATTCCATCGTTGTCTAACATTTTTGCATAATATAATTTGTAACCACCACTACTTAAATTCTCAAAACCTGTCCAATTTTTTTCTTTTGCCTTTTCGCCTATATTCCCATAATAGTTTTTCACAAAGTTATAGATTTCATTTTTTTGGAGTGCAAGATCCCATGTTTCTAATCTCATACCTGCTATTTTTGAATCATAGATAAAAACTTTTAATGTCGTATTTTCAAGTCCCATGTCAGGGCAGTAATCAGCTGTACTAGCTTCGTAAACTGCAGTTTCGCCATCATTATAATTTTCTGGGAGATGGGTATCGATAAAATCTAATATTTCTGAAGATTTTGAAAAATCTTCTCCTAACTTAACATTTTTTAATGCATCACAAGAAAATGCACTTTTGTTAAATAAGACTAATGTCAAAATTAATACCATCGATTTTAGAATATTTTTCATTTTTTTTATATTATAAAATGTCATAATTTTTTTTAAAGGTTCTTCTACAATTTTTATGTCTATTCTGGGCATATTAATTTGATAAAACAATCACAGTTTCCAATGGAACTAATATATCTGGGTCATCAAAATCAGTGGGGCTAGCGCCGCTTGGCATTAAGTAGCCACAACCATACACTTTGTATGCTGTTCCAGAAGTTTGAGCATTGGTTGATGTTTTTTTTATACTAGAGCCAGCACCTCTATATTCTGCTGCACCAATATTTGTTATAAAATACTCGTATCTAAATCTTTCCATGTATTCTCTTTCTTTTGCGAGAATTTCAGGTGTTGTCGAAGTATCAAGATCACCATCTGCAAAGACAGACTGAATTAAAGTTCCAAAATTTTTATTTACTTTATGTTCAGTTACCAAAAAACCAGCTCTGTTTATGTTTCTAAAGCTGTTAAAACAAGGTGTATTCGCAGCAGCACTTGTGTTTGTGGGTAAATCTCTCTTATCTGTATTTCTTGCCATACCTAAAACTGCTGAATTTTGAATATTTTCTACCATACTGTCCCATTCTTCTTTTTCACCTTCAGTCATACCTGTAGGAACATCTACAAATTCTTCTTCAACATTCACCCATGGTCCCATCATTCTATTTACTACACTTTTCTCACCTTCTAATAATGCGGTCTCAGCTACATAAAATGCTTGTTGGTATTCATCACTTGAGTTATTGCTTTGGTGATCTGTTGCGGTAATTACAATTAAAGATCCTCCCAACAATGACATCACCATAAGAAGAACAAGAGAAAGTACTAGAGCAAAACCCTTTTCATTTTTACGTTTCATAATTTATATTCCACTCCCAATGTTTCTTGTATGAATTGTAACAACTACAGAGTCTCTTAAATATTTATCAAGAAATGCTCGTGTTCTATTTCCAAGTGCTTTTACAAGTCTTGGTGTAGCAGCGTTTGCTTTATATCTATAAAATTCTTGTTTCGATCTAAACGTTATCCTGACATCAACTGCTCTTATTTTGTAAAGATTTGCCATAGCTAAAGAATCTTCTCCCGGTTTTGGAATAGGAGAAATTCTTTTTCCTGATGCATCAAGTGGAATAAATTCCATATCAACTATATGATCTCGAATTTTTTGTCCAACATAGCATTCTGAACAATCACTTACCCATGTTCCAGTTTCTTGATCTAAATTTTGTCTCCAGCTTTGTACGGTTTTATAAACAGCATACCTTGTATCTCCTCCTTCATTCACTGGTGCTGCATAATAAGTGGTTTTATATCTCTTATAAGGTTGGTTTACATCGTTTTGATTAAAATCATCATAGACAATATGTATTCGATCACAGCATTTATCATCGTCTGAATGTTTGGGAGTTGGATCGCCCCCTCCATCTATTGAAAAACCTAACGGTGCATTCTTTTCTATTATTATAGGATCATGGCTTAAAGCAATAGTGCTATCTCCACCAATAAATTGCAAGTAACTTGAACTTGGAAAATCTAGTGTATTTGTTCCAAGTCTATATTTAAATCCTGCCATTCTTATATCTCTCATCAGCATTTCTACGATATCTCTTCCTGATCGACTAATTTTTGCACGGTCTGTAACTTGTGAATAACTATTATTTACAACACTATAAGTAGTATACATTGCTGCCATCATAATTGAAGAAATCACAATCCCAATAAGCACTTCGATCAGAGTAAATGCTAGAATATTTTTTAAATAATTTTTTTTCATTATTTTCTAATTTTGTAATCTGTTTGAAAATATAAAAATTTTCTTTTTTTACCGTTATTTAAATTAATTTGAACTCTACCAATGTACAATCCATCATCGGTAACTGAAGGGTCTTGATAAGGACATACACCAGGCCATCTACATATTTTGTAAACTTTCATTCTCTTAAAATCATTTTCTCCCTTACATTTCAAAAATCGATTTTCAGAAAATATTCTCATCCATTTTTCTTCTTTATTAGAAGGAGCATCAACATGTTGAACTTCATAAAGACTTTTAACTGTTCCATCGTCTGCGGGAGCATTAGCTGTTGCGTCACCAGCAGCTAGATCTACATTATCACCGCATCTTGATAAAAAATCTTGTCCTGCTAAATGATCTGAAAATTTTCTTGCATCTGGTTTTTCAACACCTTCAATTGTAATAGTACCATCAATACCAATAACAACCTTATCATTAGTATTTACACCATAAATACTATTTTTATGACCAATGACATCTTCTGCCATCATGCTTACTAGATAATTAGCCTTAGTTCTCTCTCCTGATGTATCAATTGATTGAACTGAATAATTTACCATTGAAAGAATTGCAACAAAACCTATTCCTACTACTGCTGTTGCCATCAAAGCTTCTAATATTGTTAATCCTAAAATATTTTTAATTTTTTTTTTCATTTAATTATTGTAACTGCCATTCATTTAATAATGAACTCCATTTATCTACAGTTATATCGCCAAATCTCGTCCAATCAATTGAGAAAACATTATCCACAACTACTGTGGGTTCTCCACTGCCTTCATCTACAGCACAGGTTGGAACATCGTCCGCTTTTATACATAAAAACATTGTTTGATCTACGCTGATATCTCCTCCTCCTCCAGCTACAAAATTGCCTGCTCCCCTATACCATTTTGCATCTTTAGAAAAACATACGGCAGCTTCTCCTATAAAATTACTAGCAAATTTGTTTGCATCTAATACGACTCTTCGTACTTGCGCCACTGTATTACCAGGTACTCCTCCATCATCATCCCAATAATCGGTGTCTGCAATATTACATCTTGATGTAGCATCTATATTCCAAACACTGTCACCATCATTTACTTTTGAAAAAAGTGTATCCGATTTCATTCCTTTTGATGCAATAGTTATTTCTGTTTCTGTAATATTTACATAAACCTGAACAAATACATATAATCCCCTTTGTACTTGGCCATTTATTCCTAGCATTAAACTTTTTACCTCTAAAGCTGCGTTTCTAATTTCTCTCTTTTCTCTCCAATCTTGGAATTTAGGATATGCGGTAGCGGAAATAACTCCAATTATAACAACAACAACAACAAGTTCGAGTAAGTTAAAACCTTTAATGTTCTTTGCCTGCGCCCGCATCTATCTTTCCTGCCTTAACAAGTTCTTCTAATGACTTAGTCATCGTAATCATACCTTCTTTAACTGCGGTTTGCATGATGCTTGGAATTTGATGAATTTTAGATTCTCTTATTAAGTTTTGAATAGGAGCAGTACACTTCATAACTTCAAAAGCACCACAACGTCCTTGACCGTCTTTAGTTTTAAGCAATCTTTGCGTTACAACCATCTTTAAAGATGTAGAAATTTGCGCACGAATTTGTGCTTGTTGTTCTGGGGGAAATACATCTATAATTCTGTTTATTGTACTTGGTGCACCACTAGTGTGCAAGGTTCCAAAAACTAAGTGACCAGTTTCAGCAGCGGTTAATGCTAGAGAAACAGTTTCTAAGTCTCTCATCTCACCAACAAGAATAACATCTGGATCTTCCCTCAATGCAGCTTTTAATGCACTTGCGAAGCTTTGGGTTTGTTTTCCAACTTCCCTGTGAGATACAATACTTTTTAAATCTTTATGGATAAATTCTACTGGGTCTTCTACTGTAATGATGTTTGAAGTTCTCGTTTTATTTATTTCATTAACAATTGCTGCAAGTGTAGTAGATTTTCCTGATCCAGTTGGACCTGTTACTAAGACTAAACCTTTGTGCATATCAATAATATCATAAAGAACTGGGGGCAAATCAAATTGGTCCATTGTGGGTATAACACTCTCTACTCTTCTAAGAACAGCCGCTGGACCATGAATTGTTTTATAAAAATTTGCTCTAAATCTTAATCCTGCCAATGTAACTGATGAGTCTAGTTCGTGAGTATCTTGAAATCTTTTCATCTCTACCTCATTGCAATTTGTAGAAATAAGGTCTTGAAGATCTTGTTTTTTAACAACAACTTCTTGTACTTTGTGAATTTCTCCTGTTTGTCTATAAGCGAGAGGCCATCCACTTCTTATATGAAAGTCAGATATTTTTTTGTTATTTTTTGCTAATTCTTCTAATTTTTCAAACATACGAATTTTTATATAATAAAGCTTAATTAAAAAAGATCAAAATTAAGAATTAGCCCAAAATAGTTAATAAGATTAGGGTTTTTAATCAATTTATCTAATATTGCGGGTATTTTTAATATTAAATTATTAATTGCCTACTATATATTTTGGTACTCATAACTAATGCAAATCCTACCATGGTTGCAAGCATTGAAGATCCTCCGTATGACATAATTGGCAAAGGAGATCCAACGATAGGCAAAAGGCCTAAAACCATACACATATTTACTGAAATATAGATAAATAATGATGCAGCAAACCCATAACAGAACAATCTTCCAAAAAAGCTTCTTGATGAAGATCCGATTACAATTATTCTTAATATTATAATTGCATAC
>Ga0114932_10004034_pt1 | contig 13987 bp, 11 predicted proteins | sample 2SBtaG_2_FD_87286 | JGI IMG/M metagenome (GOLD analysis project Ga0114932, IMG submission 87286) | Deep subsurface microbial communities from Kolumbo volcano to uncover new lineages of life (NeLLi) - 2SBTROV12_ACTIVE470 metaG | ecosystem: Environmental > Aquatic > Marine > Volcanic ...
GCCGCGAGGGCGACCTTGGCCTTGAATGCCGCTGTGAACTTCCTTCTCGTCTTTGCCATCTTCTGCTCCTGAACCCGGAAGGTCAGGGCTCACCGATCACTCCTTAGCAGCTGGTCCGAAAAACGGGGTCCACTTCTTCGCCTGTTTGCCAGTTCCTGCCAGTCTTTATCATGGTCGAACCAAAGCAAACCCTCCGGCACCTCCGCTCGATTTTGGTTCGTGTATTCCTCGACCACCTTGACCTTGGTGCGCACCTTGTTTTTGGCCCCGGTAGAGAAGCTGACCTTGGAAGAGGAGTTGGCCTTGGGTGAGCGCTTCTCCTCGGGGGAGGGTTTCTCCTTGTTGTCGTCTACCGCTCCCTGATTTGAAGCCGGTTCGCTCGTTGCCGTTTCGGGGCCCTCGGAGTTCCTAGAGCCCGTGGCAGGCGCTTCTTGCTTTGGCTCATCCGCAGTTCGTGTGCCAGCACCGCTAACCCTTCCTCCCAGTTTGTAGCCTTCTGCCCATTGCACGGTCGTCTTCTTCGCTCCCAGTCCGGCCAGTAGATTTAGCAGCTCGCGAGCTTTCTCCTGCACGATCGCTTCGTGGTAATTGGCCACGGGAATGTAGACGGACGGTCGATACGGATGCCCGGCGTATGCCCAGGTGGGTCGCGGGTGGCCAGGAGTGAAGCTCATCTCCGTCAACATGTCCTTCGTCGCAAGGAAGAACCCGGCGTCGGAAAACTCATTGTGTTTTCGGACAACGTAGGTTGATGAGCCGACGAATAGTCCGGCCGCCAAGACCGGAAAAGAAACCGGTGCCAGCAGGGATGCGCCGGCCACACCCGCCAGCCACTTCCAGTCCATTCCACGCGAAAAAGTCTGCGCCAGCCAGTCCTCGTTCGAACGAGCGACCAGAATGACCAGTCGTTCCTCGAACGGGAGGTCCAGAATGCGGAACGGCTCTTCTTCACTCATGACGGGCTTCCTTGGCGTGCGTATTTGGATTCAGTGCTTTTTCAAGTATCAACCGCAACTCTCCGCCAAGGAGTCCCACGGTGGTGGGAATCATCGACAGCGCTTCCAACCCGGGTCCCCAGCTCATAGATGGTCCTGGGTACATCGTGGCCGCGTACTGGACCGTCCTCAACTGCTCCGAGCCACACCGGATCGCATCTCGGTAGGCGTGCATCTTGTCGATGTCTACCTTCTTCGGCTTAGCCTTTGGGTCAGCGGAGTCGTCGCCAGAGAGCTTGTACTTCGGGTCGAACAGCCAGACCTCCACGCGCCCATCTGGCCATCGAATCTCCATGGAGACGTCGGGCTCCTGCACAAAGGAGACGCTGTGGACGCCATCGACATTTGATGGGCCGTAGTAAGGCTCTGGAATGAGCTTCACAGTGGTGCCATCGACGTGGCGCAGCTCAACGGCGGATCTGTTCTTCCGCAAGGCTTGGACCAAAACCGAGCCTGCGCGCCGCCGCACCAGGGCCTGTTCTGTCACGACGTAGTCCAGCTTGTCGGCAACCTTGAGCAAGGCGTCGATCACCAGAAGCGTGCCCCAGATTTGGTAAAGCTTGGGGAGGTCTCGCAGTGGAGACTCCATATCCTCCGCCTCAAGCTCGATTGTGATCTGCCGACAGAATTCCAAGTAGCCGTCTAGAGCACTTCGATACGCGGGCCTACGCAGCAGAACCATGGTCAAGTTCGTGGGTGGGGAGCGGAGCTGCCGAACGCCGTCAAGGAACGAAGCCACTCGTCGAGACGCCGCGAGTCCCCGGATCATCTCTTCGACTTCGCCCTCGGCGCTCCCGCGCCTGACCCAGCGTCGGAGTCGTCGCAGCCGTGACTCGACAACGTCGTGGTACGTCCGCAGAAGCTGGTTCTCGTACACGTCATGACTCGGTTCAACCCGAGCGTCCACGACCATCCGAGGTACGCCCCCCTCAAGGTTGTCGGGCCGAACAAGGGCCTGTGCCAGCCGACCGGGGATTGGACGGCGTGCCTGATGGGCCTTCACCCACCGCTCCTCGGTGCGGAGTACGTGATGGGGCTCACGCGCCACTTGCCGCAGTACCTTGGCTAGACCGGGACGCTGGGCGTTCCCGAGGACGGCAAGCCGTAGCCGCGCCAGTTCCTGCTCAACGGTGTTTGTGGACGGGTCGATGAGCTTGGCCCCCGCAAGTCCACCGCACCTGTTTAGCCCCATGGCAATGGAAACCGGAAGGCGGTGCTCTAGGTCATCGATGAATGCCTTGAACTCCGCTGGAGGGAGCTTCTTACACAACACGACCACGGAGTCTTCCACGGCAAGGCCCGGTCCCGCGGCCTCCAGGTAGTACCGACCTGGATTGGAGCGAGGCCATGCCGCCACCACACGAGCCTTGCCATCGACTTTCCTGACAGCAACCTCAAGCGCCCGGCCGTTGCGCTTGAAGCTCACATCCTCGAACGCTGACGTCTCAAACGGCAGCACTACGAGCGTGGGCTCCCACTCCAACGGGGCTTCGTGCCACCGGGCGGAGGCCCAGAACCGGAGGCTAGAAGAAGGAGGCAACGCCACGCTCGCTGTATTGCTTCAGGAGCCGTTTCACGCGGGCGTGAGACATGGGCAGGCCCTCGGTCGCATCCTTCAGGACGGCCAGCGCGGCCCCGACATCCGGGTCCATTCCGCGGATGCGCGGCAACACCTTCTGGAGGAGCTGTTCGTCGAGCGCCTCCAAAGGATCAACGCCCTCATCCTGTGCCAGGCGCACGTAGTTGCCGACCTCCTCAACCACCCGGAATGCGAACGGCGCGATCGGCCGGACCGCATCCCAGACCGCCATCAACTTGGCGGCGGCACCTGCGTCATCGAGGTGGCTCTCGGCGTGTTCGGAAATCAGGTCTCGTGGTGCGGTCAGCTCGATGAGCTGCGCGCGGTCGTAGACCTTGTCCGCAAAGCTGTGAGTAGTCTCGTCGATGTTCACAGTGCCGACAACGAACAGATTTTCACCGAGTACGACGTTGAGGTCGGGACCGAGATTGAGCGCGGCAGTGCCCTCTCGCGCTCTCTGCTCCATTCGTGAGAGGAACTTCGCGAAGTAGTACTCCACCCGTGCGAGGTTCATCTCGTCGAGGATGAGGTAGTACTCCTGTGGCGTCCGTCCATTGGCACGTGCCCCAGCAAGCTCCGCCGCCGCCGCCATGAGGAACCGACTCGCCGCGGAATGGACGTACCTGCCTTTCTTGCCTGCCAACGGGTTGTGGTAGCCGAGCAGGTCTTCGTTGGTGGTCCAGTTCGGCGCAATCGGGACGACTTCGTACCTGGCCTGCACGGCCTTCGCGTACTCCTCCGCCAACATCGTCTTCCCAGTGCCACTGATACCGGCCAGGATGACGAACTGGCCACGCGCCCGCAGCGACAGGTGGTACCGGCGGATGATTCGCTCATCGAGCCGAAGGCGGGTCAGTCCCAAGCGCGCCACGATTCCCGAGAAGCTGACGCCTTCGTCGCCCGGCACATCTTCGTCGGCTTCCGGGTCGGGCACATCAATATGCACGGTGTCTACGCTCAACTCGTACAGGAACGCATCCAGCTCAAGATAGTCCTCGGCTCCGACGGCATCTTTCAATGGGCCGGCGTAGTGCCCAATCAGCGAGCCCTTCGACGGTAGGCCGAGTTTCTGAAATGCCTCCTTTGTGACAGCGTTCTCGACGAGAAGCTGGTCGGGATGGGCGAGCATCACGAACCCAGTTGCCGTCGACTGTCCCAACCCGGGCAGTTTCGTCAGCTCGCTGACCTTCTCTCGTGGTTGGAGGGAGTCGTCCGACAGCACAGCAGCGGCTTTGCGCACATAGCCGAGCTTGTTCGCCTTGTGCTCGCCTTTGAGCATTGAGCCATAGACCTTGGATCCGGGGCGCCAGCATGCATTTCCTTTGAACTGGAACTTGCCATTCTCCAGAGCCTTCCCCCAGCTCTTCAGCTCGGCGTTGGACCAATCCGCATCAGCGAGGATCCTCCGACCGACCTCCTTGCCATTCACTAGGACAGCAGTCTCCAAGCGCCAGACTTCGGAATTCCAACGCTCAAGGTCAATGTCGTTGGGCTTGGCGAACAGACCCCGTAGTTCCGATGCGCGATGACGACGCATCTTCACGTAGAGCGCCTGCCGGGGACGTGCACGCCACGCTGTAAACGACGTCTTCACAGCCTCAAGCATGCCGCCACTCATCCCCGGCACTGCGGATGTCGGCCCGCCAACAATTCCTTGTCCGAGGTCCCGGGCGGCGTCGTACAGCCACAACAGGGCCCGAAAGTCTGTTTCAAGGTCGGTCAGAAGCTCTGTGTCGAACCCCACCTGATCCCACGAGCGATGCCTTTCAACAGCGCCACCGGGAGACTCCAGCCACTTCGCGAGTGGCTTGCTCTTCCGGCGGAACTGCTCGGGGGAGACGGACCACCTTCGGTAGAGCGCGAACCCAGCGACAACCAGGCTCGCGAGCCCAGCCTGCTTCTCGGATGACTCCGCGATCAGTTCGTGGTGGGCGGCCCGCCAACGTGCAAGCGCCGTTCTCCTGATGAGGTTCTCATCGGATTCTGTCGTTCCGAAGCCAGGGTCGCCCCAGCCGAAGCCGCTGACAACCCCATGTTCATGGATGATCAGGTAGAGCTGTGGGCTAGTCCGCTTGTCGCCGAGGGAAGCGTCGTGGAACGCCCACCAGAGTTTGTATGCCGGACGCCCCGCCGAGGCGCGGGAGAGGGAAACATCGAGCCCGCTGTCGCCCCCCCAAAGGCGAGTCCGAAGCGCATTGGCCACTTCCAAAAGGGCATCTTGTAGCGGCTTCGCCCGTGCCGAGACTTGCTTTCTCTCTTCGGAGCCGCGTTTCGCAGCGTTCGCTTGACGCACGAACGAGAAATAGTCCTTGATGCCGGACGTTGCGATGTAGGTCTTGGCCACAGGCCCTCCGGTCCGACACCCTACAACGGACAAATATGAGCCGCCCTGCGCATTTCGACGGTTTCAACTCCGGTCACATCGCTAGTCTCTGCGCCGGTCTAGATGGCTGCGAAATCCGGCGCCCAGGTCAGGGTAATCCCGGCTCGGTCACAGGCTCCCTTCCATCGCGCCAGGTCAGTCGGCCTCCGCTCCACGATGAGGTACAGCGCGGTCACAGTGTCGCCGCCCTGCTCTAGCTGCGTGGCGTAGTCGAGTAGCTGGCCGATCCCCGACCGGAGCTGCGCCACCTCATTGGTGTCCGTCAGGCTCTTGACCTCGCCCAGGGCCATACCGCCAGCGGCCGGCCATGAGATGTCGTAGAGCACCCCGACCTCTGGGCTGGAGGGCTCACGTCCAGATGCCCGCAGGTGAGCCGCGAGGGCGTCTTGAGTGTCCGCGTGCCCCGTAAGCGCCCGCTCTAGCAAGGCTGGGTCCCGCTTCAGAACGATGAGGGTGATCGCCGAGATGGTCTTGGGGCGAGCCGCAGCACGGTACTTCGAGTGGCGCGGTGCCTTGGTGGCAGGAGGGCGACTGGTGCTAGTTGCAGGGGCTCCCATCAAAACGACGCTCACGGCCGTCGCGTCGCTGGCGTCCAATTGGGGCAACAGCAGCGATAGGTCTACGCGCTGCATTGCATGTTGGCCGTTGTACTTAGGCGCGACGGCCTTCAAATCGGCGGGTTCAAACTCACCACCAAGCTGGACGAAACTCGCCCCAAACCAAGCGTCGTAGAGCATGCACGGCTCCTCGGCGATGATCGGGTTGTCGGTCTCTTCACCGCACTCACAGCGGTACTTCGGGCTCATGGTCTTGCGCTCTTTGAGCTTGGTCAAGCCGCAGTTCCGGCAGCGCAGCCTTGTCTTGGTCCCCGCATACGACTCGATTCGCTCGATGCGAGCGACGCCTAGGAGCTGGCTCTTGTCACGAAGCAGAGCCAAGTCCCCCTCCTGGATGGCCTTGCTGTTTGGGACTCCGTTGTCGTAGCGGTAGACCGAGCGTAGATCGTCGTCGTAGCCCTGGTTGCCAGCGTACTGGCGCTCTTCATCAGGCAATGTCAGGAGCGCCCATGCAGGCATCGCGGCACCTCGATTGTAGCTGTGCCGCGCATGGTACTTCAGGCTTGGCAAGCCGATGGTACGGTCCTCAAAGGGAGGCTTGATGTCCGACGACGAGATCCGACTGGTGAAGAGCCCGGCGCTGACGCCGGAGGACTTGGTCGCAATCATGGGAGCCCCTGTCTTCGACCCGCCCTCACTTGATGTGGCGATCACAGGCATCGCTCTCAACGATGATGGCGACGCGGTTGTCGTCTACAGCTTCGACAAGCTCGTAGAGTGCTACGCGAACGACTACGAGGGTGAGTCAGACGACCCATGGCAGGACGCCACTGATTGGGTCGAGTACAACACGTTGGGGTCGCTGCAGATGATGGGACCGCGCGCTCCTAGGGTTGAGTAGGCATACGGTCCATTTTCGACGACACCGGGCACCAGCTCGGTGCACCTTCATGGGCGCATATCGAAGACTTTCGATCGACGCGAGGCATGTTAGTGCGTCGGTCCCGGCCTGCTCCGTCGCAACGGGGGTGCAGGAACCTATGACAACATTGACGTCAGATGGAGACGGAATGACTCACTACGGGGAATTGGAGTTTGACCGCAGCAACGTAGTCATACACTTGGTGCAGCCACGACCCTTTCGCCACGCAATGACGACTGGGCGATTTGTCGCGCTTTGCCGAGCGCAATTGCAGGACCTCCTGTCAACCGATGAGCGGCACGAAGCGGAATTACGCAAAGGGATTCTGGATTTCGGGCAGTACGTCAAATGGCAAGATCAGGGTCACACGGCAACATATGAAGTCGGGCTGGTCAGCTGCTCTGCCTGCCTTGAGGGGATCAGTAGCGATCCGCACCAGCTCCACATGCATGATCCGCAGCTGCCTGCCTCGCGATCCGGCTTGTCTTGCATTTTCTGCCACGCGATCTTTGTTCAATTCGATGAGTGGACGGAGCGACCGGGCTTTCGTTCAAGTCTAATCAATGATCTTGCCGAGGCGTGCTCAACGCGCGTCACGTACCGAATAAAGGGCGTGCCAGACGCGAACTTTCCGAGTGGACGATCACACTCTATCTCCGCTCACTGTGACAAGTGTGGTGTGTATAGCAGTCAGAGTGTTGATTCCGCGGTTGGTCAGAGAATCCGACGACTGCGACCAGCGAGGATGTGCTCCAACTGCAATGCGCCTCTGCATACATACACCGTGGGCGTCTGACAGATGAAGCACGATCAGACAATCAACTCATGACAGTCCTGACGCCTGAACAACGAAGCATCATCGAGCATGATCTGAAGAGTCACGCGACCGTCCTCGCCGTAGCTGGGTCTGGCAAGACGACCACGATGGTCCATCGCATTCGCTATTTGGTGACCCACGGCGTCCCAGATCGCGCCATCCGAGCGGTCATGTACAACGCTTCGGCTCGGGAGGACTTTGCCGCAAAGCTCTCGGCAGCCCAGCTGTCATCAGTGAAGGTTCAGACCTTTCATGCGATGGGGAACGGCATCCTCGAATGGGCGCAGAAGCGGCAATACCTGACCAAGCGAACGCTCGTTACAGCGGATCGCGACGTATTTGAGCTGATCAGAGCGGCGATCCGCATCGTCCGTGACCAGGAGGACACCGATCGACCGCTGGACACCGATGACGCCAAGGCGGCCATCTCGACTTGGAAGGCGATGCTCACGCCGCCCGAGGAGGCATTGCACCTCGTAGAGCCCCTCTACGTACCTGTTTATCGTGAGTTTGAACGACTCCGTCGCAAGCAATCGCTCATCACCTTCGACGACCAAATCTACGATGCCGTTGCCCTATTGCGCGCCAACAAGACTGTTCGCGAGCGCATGGTCAACAAGCTCGAACACCTGATCATCGATGAGTTTCAGGACGTGAACCACGCTCGGCTCAAGCTAGCGCAGATTCTCGCCGGCAACCGCGCCAAAGTGATGGTCGTCGGAGATGACGACCAGTGCATATATGAGTGGCAGGGAGCGCGATCGGCGTACATCAAGCGTGGCTTTCAGCGCAGCTTCACGCACCACCCGCACGCCAGCTACAAGCTAAGCAGGTCATTCCGTTTCGGGCCGGTCATTGCGCAGGTTGCAGCCAACACAATCGCGCACAACACCGACCGCGTGGACAAGGCCCTGGTGGCAAGCGACCTCCGCAAACCCGGCGAGGTGACACTCGACGCCGCTGGTGGAGCGGGTGGGACGCGCCAGGCATTACCACGCATCAGAACGCTGTTGCGCAGTGGCGCACTGCCTTCGGAAATCGTCGTATTGGTCCGGAAGTACAGTCAGAGTTTCCTGATTCAGAGTCTCTTGTTGGCACACCGGATTCCATTCTTCGTGGAGGGCGAACGCCCTCTGAAGACCATCTACCCGGTGAAGCTGGCAGCTCGATACCTAGCCGTGGTCGCTCGCTATGAGAGCCCGGTGACTCGACTCGTCGCCGAAGACCTGAAGCACATCGTCCAACGTCCATCTGGGTTCGTTTCAAAGGTCGCGTTCGGGAATGTGGTCAGCACCATCGAGCGACAACGCAGCACTGTCGAACATCTACTTGGCGATCGGAACCTGCACGAATCCAGCGGCGTAAAGCGCGGCGGTCTCGACCACCTTCAAAAGCTCGGAGAGAGCTTGAGGGAGGCCGCCACTCCTCGATCTCGGCCGCATACGGCCGGGCATGCCTTGGCCGTCCTTCTTGACCGAATCGACTTCAGGGGGTTCTTCGCGGGGTACGAGGGCGACTCCGCCGTCGATGATGACGTCGCCATCATGCATTCAGTTGCCTTGCTCCTGAAGGAGGCAGAGGTTCCGCTTGGAGCTGTCGACGACTTCCTCGACAAGCTCGATCCTAGTCAGGGGCGCCCCGACAGGGAGTGCGTCCGCATTACGTCAGTGTTCAAGGCGAAGGGTCTCGAGTGGGACCATGTCCTGCTTCCGGATCTGATCGAAGGACAATGCCCTGATTTGCGGGCCGCTGTAGACGTGTGTGCGAACAAGGCGGATCCCGGGCGCTCGATGGATCCAACGCAGACCATCGAGAGCGAGCGCCGACTGTTCTACGTCGCGGTCACCAGAGCGCGCCAGACCGTTCATCTCTTTGCTGATCCTGCTCCACGTCGGTACTTGAGCCGATTCGTTCACGAGGCGTGCCTCAAACCAACCCGTGACGCAATATCCGCGCTGCATGGCGTTCTGGGAGGCAACGCGGGCCAACGCGGGCCCTTGCGGACTGCAGCCTCATCTGACGCCCACCTACGCGAAGGCCTGCTCTCGATGCTGCGACTGGCGGCGAACGAGGAGCCAGCATCTCTCCAGCACAGCATCGAGAGGGCGACCGCCGCACTCAACAAGCTAAACCCGGCGCCGTTCGCGTACCCACATGCATACGCCGAGGTCTCCAACTCAACGGTAGGTCATGAGGACACGGGCCTACCCTTTTGACCGAGCTGCATCGATGGTCCATGACGGACCAGTGGCAGCGTGTGCAACCTGTCCGCTTTGCCGCACTCTTTGGACGAAACATGGCCCGGATGATTCCCACAGCCGAGTTTCTGAAGTTGGCCCACGCTCACGGTGTGGAAACGGTAGGGGTGAGCGTCGCCTTTCGGATCGACCACCGGGACAGAGTCCGAACATTCGACTACGCACTGATGCTGCCAGTGCAGTGGCCGGGTGCACCTTCCCAAGGTCCAAGGCCAGCCGCGTTGGAGGACGTGGTCGGTATCGATGCCGCGTGCTGGTTCGAGGACGGCTATCGGCTCCCCACGGATGATTGGCAGGTCCTGGAGAATTGCCGCCGCTTCGATCGGAGTGCTGAACCCAAAGGAAAGGCTATCCACCGGGTCATCGGCTTCTTCCAGTTGCTTCAGGCCATTGACGGCATGGGCTTCGGGAAGGACATCACGGGCAGCAACATCGAGTCCATATTGCAATGGGCCCAGGTCACCCTTCGAGCTGCACAGGACCCGACGTTCAGAGCTGAAGTGGATGCAGTCTTGGGCGATGGCCCTCCGCCGCAGGCGGCACCCGTACGGCCATCGGCACCCCAAACCGGTGGCGTGGACGCTGCACAGCTGCGGTACGTCCTCTATGGCCACGTCGCAGGCGTCAACGACCCGATCAACCCGAACGAGGTTTACACCAACCCCGACCCCGATGGTGAGCCACAGGTCTACATGCTGGTATGGGAGCGTGTGGAAGGCGCCAACGCATTCATTGAGCACCATGGCGCCCAAGCCAGCGTGTTCGCACGCCCGGTGCGGGTGGCGGACCTAATTGGGTTTGCCGCAGACCGTGGAATCTGGTTTGCCATCAACCCGGACCCTCGCGGGGCGACGAAAACGATCGCCGAACCGGGGCGGCTGGTCATCGACGCCGATTCGGAGTAACCAGCTCAACTCGGAGGACGAATGGCGGATCCTGACGCCGCATTAGCAGACTCTCACGACGAAGAGTGACGCGGCCTCCAGGGCTTGGGCAAGGTCCACCAATCGGAACGGCCCCACTAACGAACGGGCTTCGAGGTCATGAAGAGTCCGTCCGGATCCCACACCTGGAGCCCGCCTTGCCCATCGACCCGGTAGTACTCATCCGGATTACTCTTCCGATAGAAGCGAGGCCCATCTCGGCTCGGTCGCTCGACTAGCTTCTCGGCGTGCGATGACTCCGGACTGAACTGGGTCACCAGCTCAACACCGTCAGCGGTTCGCACAATGGTCAGCTTGCCGCCCAGCACTGATGCGTTCATCCACTGACCCACGACTTCGCCGTCTGGCGTTGTGGATGCTCTTGCGCTGGCCTCCTCCTCGATGGTCATGCCGTTGAAGACGATGGATAGCTCTGGTGTGAAGTGACTGGTGGCCCAGACTGACGGCGCCTCCGTGCCCGGAAGTCGGTACGAGATGAAAGTGTTGTTGTAGGAGACCGAGTCGCCGTCGCGAAGTTGTTGCGCGACAATTCGTAGCTGGGGCTCGGTGAGCTTCCGGTCGAGCTGGATCATCAGGACCCGCTTGTGCGGCGGGTGGACTTCCTCTTCCAGGATGGCGATCGCGATGTCCCGCGTCGTTGGTGCCGCAGCCTCGGTTGGTGTCTGAACCAGTGTCCGACGGCTTTGCGGAGACCGGCCTCTGGACTCGTGTTGAGCCGGCTCGTTCTCCACAACAACGAGTATCAGCCCGAACAGGGTTAGCCCGCCGCCACAAACGACGGTACAGAGCAAGACGGCGATACCGACGATTTGTCCAGGTGTCAGGCGCATCCTGGGATACTACGCCTCGCCATCGGAGACCACAAACCGGCCAGCGCGAACGCATCCTCGAAACCGGTACAAGGCCGTGGTGGTTGACGACGGATTGCACCGTGCTCGATCGCAGTAGGGCAGAAGGTCGGCGTGAGCTGTCACGGTCACACACACCTTCTCCGGTACCATCGTGCTCGCCGAAGGATGCAGGATGCGGATTGAACTCACCAAGGGGATGAAGAAGAAGAGATGGCGGAAGCTCCTCACCGCCTGGCAGCAGGAGTTGGACGCCCTATGGACCGGGCTTCATCATGGGGAGGCGGTGTGGGCATGGGGGGAGCAGACCAACACGGGGATCCTCGCCGCCGCGGCCGGACGCGCGTTCGCAGGCAACTGTTTGTGGATGGTGGAGACGACTCTGTTGCGTGGGGCCAATGAGGATCGGCGCGGACGCTACGATCTCTGGTTCCAAAGGAACAAGCCACAGTGGAAGGTCCACATGGAAGCGAAGCACCAGTGGTCGGCGGAGATGTCTCGGCAGAATCTCCGAAAGATGCGAACGAAGCTGTCCAAGGCCGTTGATCAGGCTGCTGATCTCGCTAGGTTCGATTGGACCGATGAGGTCGTCGTCGTGGACTTTTTGGTGCCGAATCCGCGCTGGGATCGATTCGCTGATGTGCCTGCCCGCTTCGAGCGTTTTGAGGACCTTGTCTGGGAGGAGCTTCAGCTTGCCGGCGGTGAGGCCTTTCTGGCCAGCTTTTCAGTGTGTGCAGAAGAATTGAAGCCGCTTTGCGCAGTCGGTGGCAACGACGGAGCATTTCCGGGGGTTGTACTGGCTGGATTGCTGGTGAAAGGTGGCAGAAAGGGTGCTCGACGCGTCAGGCCCGGAGCGGTGTGGTGAGCTGATGACTGCGCGCCCGCATGGGTGTACACTTCACGGATGTCGGAGAACAGCGAGAATGAAGAACCCAAGGGGGCACTCCCGACGGTGATCAGATGGGGAGCGAGAGGCACCGGGGCAGGTGTCGCCAGCGCCCTGGGGTTTCTTGCAGCCGGGCCGGCAGGCGCCGGCGCGCTCGGAGTAGCTGGCTATTTCGTCGGGGAGGCACTTGAGCAGCTCGCGGAGCAATTGATCACAGACGTCTTTCCGAGGAAGGAAAAGGCACGCATTGGTCAAGCGGTCGCAGGTGCGGTGAGTGTGGCCGCCGAACATGCAAAGGCCGGTCATCAGCCTCGCCAAGACGGCTTCTTCGGCGGTGAGGGCAGCGCATCGGAAGAGGTGTTTGATGGTGTGGTTGACGCTGCGCGCTCGGCCCACGAGACCCGTAAAGCTTGGCACTTGGGCGCTTTCTTTGGACACGCTGCGTATGACGAGAGACTGGATGGCGCTGATGTGCTGTTTCTTCTCGAAAGAGCCCGATCCCTCACGTACAGGCAGTTCTGCCTCTTGGCCATCTTCGCGGACACCTCGTCCTGGGGGCTTTCCCCGGATACCTTTCGGTCGGTTGGCGTCCCCGAGAACGTTCGGCTTGTGACCGTCCGGAGGGAGGTACTGGAACTTGAGCGGCGCGGGATGGTGTACCGCAGTGACGACACTGCGTTGCTTGACGTCACCGATGTCCTCCCCGCGGTGATGGCCCTGGACGACCTCGGAGAGGCCCTCCATGCCTATGCGAGCCTGCACACGATTCCGAGCGCCGACTTGGAGCAGGTGGCTTCCCTGCTAAGGGCAACTCCGGCCAAGACAGGCGCCCCAGCGACGCGCCGGATGCCGGAACTGCTTGGGGTCACCCACGCGAAGTCCGCAGGACTGATCCGAAAGCTCCTAGCGGAGTACCACGACAAAGAAAGGGACGGGTTCTACCGACGGACCCTCGGCCTGCTGAAGGACCTAGACGGGGACGAGGTCGATTCCGTACGGTTCCTGCTCGACGAAGCGAGCGGCGCCGTCAGCACACTGGGTGGCGGTGTGAAGATCCTGCGCTTCATCGCGCGCCGTGACCGGGTCCTGCAAGTCGAGGTTTGGCCGATTGACGACGCGGTTCTGGAGCCCGGAATGGCTGGTTTCGCCCGAAGTGAGATGACATCCCCGATGAGTCTGGTTGAGATCGTAGCCAAGCTTCGAAGACACGGCGTCCTCTATGACAACACTGGGGACCATCTGAATCGGACGGGACCTGGCCTGGCAGTTGTGTTTGAAGAGCAGTACGCCGAGCTTGAACGGCTTCGCGACCTTTTCACGCCCTAGAAGGGTTCGAGCGGCGCGCCGTATGGCCTGTGTGCTGCTGCCCGCACCCAGAGGCGGGGTGGCGAAGCGTCTGCGACATCGCCATCTTGCAGCAGGCGGCGGCGCGACACGGACACTTCGAGGTGAAGACACACTCGGTCGAGCATCACCACGCCGAGATGCTGGCACGCCATGGCTTCGTTGTCATCACAAGCGGAGTGGTCTGCCCGACAGAACTGGGCGGGCGGATGCACTCGCTGTTGGCGGGGCCCCGGCACGAGTAGACGGGCGCGATAGCAGATGGCAGAACCATTTGTCTGGAGAGGACGTGGCCAGTCCATTCGATGACGCGCGAAACCGCCTTGCAGAGGGCTTGGACTTCGTGGAGAACACCAACGTGAACCAAGTATGGTGGCCGGCTGTTCTCGCTCTGCTGGACGACATCCGTCGCGATCCTATTCTTGGTCCAATCGTCGACGAGCTTGGCGAGCCA
>Ga0114932_10004035_pt1 | contig 13984 bp, 18 predicted proteins | sample 2SBtaG_2_FD_87286 | JGI IMG/M metagenome (GOLD analysis project Ga0114932, IMG submission 87286) | Deep subsurface microbial communities from Kolumbo volcano to uncover new lineages of life (NeLLi) - 2SBTROV12_ACTIVE470 metaG | ecosystem: Environmental > Aquatic > Marine > Volcanic ...
GCTAAAAAAGTAGAAGAGTGGTTGCCCTACATAGGTAATAAGTTAGTTATTATTACCGATAAAGCACCCAAGATAACTAAGAAGGTAGAAGACCACGTAATAGTCCACGACTCTTTGAAGAAGAAAAGGCACAACGAAATGCTGAACTCTGTTACTGCTATCATCACATGGACTGATAGGAGAGCAGTATGGAATAAGATAAGGGGATGGCTACCTATACCATACGCCTTGGCTTTCCTCCGTGAGAATGTGGATGATATAGATTTCTGGCAGACTCTTAATCGTGCTAACATGGAGATGGACGATGATATTGTCAGGTCTATTATGGCGTTTGGAATAACCCCTAAACGGGGAAGGATAAATTGGCCTAAGAAAAAGAAGGTAGAGGAGGTGGCCCCCGTACCCTTCCGTCCTACTGACTACCATTGGAGTGAAATCGTGCAAACGTTTATACCCGTAGCCAACGAAGTGCGTAGTAAGGCGAAGGATATACCTACTAGTATGAGGAAGACAAAGGAGGCTACTTTAGAATGGTTATAGAATTTATATTACTATTTTTGATAGTTGTGCTTATCGCTTTTATGGTAGATACTCATAACAGAATTGTAAATGCCGGTAAGACAACGTGGTATAAGGTGTATCCCGGCACTAAGATTCCTATGGAACCAGAGCATGAATCTTCCTTCGCTAACACCGCTATGTGGATGGAAATGGAATGATTATTAAAACGTCTCATATACTCTTATGTAACACCATAAGATATGAGTGCGAACAACCGCCGAATACGCAGAATAATAATAGACCTTTTATTTGAGCATGGCGAGATGACTAAGGAGGGTATGGCAGATTTACTCTCTAAGAAAAAGTCAATCAGAACAGTTCCCTCACCACACAGTCTATCTGCTTTAATGGCTAAAAATTCACAAGTAGTTGTAGTGGGGAAAGAACTGGTAGAAAACGCCGTTGGAACTAAGGCAGTTCATTTAGTCTATGATATAAATAGAAAACTTATCAAGAGTAAAGAAGACATTACATTTACCCGCTCTCTTACAGTAATGACTCCTAGTGAGAGGAAGTTGGCGCAAAAGTGCGCTTGCGGTAGGATTAGGGTATTCCCTACCGATAGTGATGTGTGTCTACATTGTAAAAGTTAATATGCTGGCTATGTGTGGCCTACATATGAACATATTCATACTGCACCAAGACCCAATACTAGCAGCCATCATGTACTGCGATAAACATATACCCAAAATGGTAGTAGAATTATTGCAACAAGGCGGCTCTGCCGTCATACGTCATGGCGCTACGCCTGACATGATGCCACTTACCAAGAAGGGTACGCCACTCAAGGGAGGCTATCACAACCACCCCTGCACACGCTGGGTAGGGGATTCACGCGATAACTTCTTCTGGGCAATCGAGCATGGTCTAGCCCTATGTGACGAGTACACCAAGAGGTTTGGCAAGACTCACTTCTGCGAGGCAGGTCTAGAGCAACTATACACTATGGCGGAGATAATACCCGAAGGCCCGCTCACGCCCTTCGCTTTGGCTATGCCCGATGAACACCGGCCTGTAGCCTGCCACATTAAAGACGGGTATTTATTCCACGCCACAGGCGCTAGTGCTGTGCAAGCATACAGACGCTACTACCATACAAAGCACTTCGCCAAGTGGGAGAAGGGAACGCCTGCACCCAACTGGTGGTGGCAGGGGGCGATACCATCGGCAGATTAGCGACATTGAAACGAATGTTTCCCAACGCGCCCAAAAGAGTCAGATGTAGGAAATGCAAAAGCATGATGCCTAACCGTTTTTTGAAGGACGGTCATTTACAATCTCTTTGTAATTACTGCCTCAAACAGATACCTAGAAAGAAAGTCCGTAAGACTCGGAGTGATAAAGGAAAGAAGCGAACTAGGAAACAGTCTTAAATCTCACTTGTAGTATGTAGTAACATGGATGACTTTCGGAATATGATGAATATGCTTGAATCTATAATGAGCGCTGGTGTAAACCCAGTTCTAAGTGATATTTTAACACAGGAGAATGTAGAGCATAATAAGATGATTCAGAATACCATTTATTTTTGTGCAGACCCAGACCCAGTAATGCCAGAGACGCCGCTAGAAGAGATGGCTCATGCTATGCTATCAGTCGGGCATGATTGGTCAGTAGAACATATGAGAGGTATCATGGTAGGTATCATCATGGGTCTTACAACAGATGATATAGAGGTCGCAGAACTATTTAGATTACTCAACTCCCTGATAGTCGAAAAGTCCGTTAAGTAAGTTTATATGCCCGAAGTGTCAGGGTGTATTGTAGGGGGCGTGAACTGTTTGGGTGTTGTTCGTGTGTTCCTCCACCGCCTCCTACACCGATTCCTTTCTATCAAACCCTTCGACAGTTATGGGTATGGTACGTTTCTTTACTCGCGTCTTTTCCCACGAGTTATATGTGTAGGTTGCGGGTACGTCGAAGGAGATGGGGTGTGCTCTGATTGCATTACCACACAGAGAGAAGAGGGAAGGTATGAGGAGTTGTGGGCATGAGTAAGGGATTTAACAGTAATAGTATAATGAGTAGGAAAGACCCGCTCCGAGCAGGTAAGACAAAGCGCAAGTCTACATTGATGTGCGCTATCGCTAGGTATCTCAGAGACAAAGGCCCATGCTTGGCTAGTGAGGCTTACTTTAATGCTAGACTCAAGAGTGGTAAGAAGGCACACAACTACGGTAGCGTCGGCACCATTGTTAATGTGATGAAGATGAGAAGTGATTTCTATATTGCGGGCGAAGAGAACCCTCAGAATATACAGTCAGCCAAACTTTGGATGGTTGAGTTAGATTCGGAGTTGTTAGATTGAGTAAGGTTTGGGCACTAAAGCATCGTCCGAATCTACACGAGATAGTAGGACAAGACCACATATTTGATAATGCTATGGATTCAAATAAACAACATTACATTCTATACAGTCCCGGTGCTGGGACAGGCAAGACAAGTTTGGCTCACGCGCTCGCAGAAGAATGGGGCTATGTGCTACACGAATACAATGCTAGTAGTAAGAAGACCAGAGGAATAGAATTCGTAGAAGAAGAGTTGCTTCCCATGTCACGCAACGGTAGATACACTCAGGTTTTCCTACTAGATGAGGCAGACCAATTGACAGCCGCCGCTCAGTCAGCATTGAAAGGAGTGATTGAGAATGCGCAGGGATACTTTATTCTAACCTGCAACGACCTAAGCAAGATTAGCGCTTACCTTAAATCAAGGTGCCGAATTCTTGAGTTCCTTCCTATTACTATAGAAGATATGGTAGATAGGTTAGAAGTTATTTCTGGTAGGGAAGGAGTAGAAGTTAGAAGAAGCCAGTTAGAAATAATCGCTAAAATACATAAGGGTGATTTAAGAGCAGCGATAAACTTGCTACAGGCGTTCGCTCAATCTGAGAATAAAGATAAGTTTCTTATTGATGCTGGTGTGAGAGTTGGTGGTTGGGATAACTGGAAAGGTAAGGAGTTCCTAACTCTTTGTTTCCGTGATAAGGATTTTGAAGGCGGCTACAAACAACTACTAAAAGAAACTAAACCAAGGCAGGTTATCAAGACTATCTTTGATACTGCTATGAGTTCAGAGACAGCAACTCCCGCGCAGAAGATGATTGTAGTCAAGGCTACTATTAATGCAGAGAGGGATTTTGTCTCAGGCGTAGAGTCAAAGGCTATCGTAGGCAACTTCGTTAGAGAGTTATGCTAAATGTTTATATGCGGAAAGTGCAGGGGCTAGAATACAAGGTGACAAAGAATGATACCGGACAATGTAATAGAGAGGACAGCAAAGACGCTTAATACGGACGTTGCTACGCTAAAGGCAAAGGCAGACGCAGTATATGAGGCGCAGGGCGCAACATGGGTTGCTACCGGCAAGAGTGAGGCAGATGCCTACGCACTCGCGCTAAAGGTAGCAGGTACTCAGGTGCGCAATGAGACAGCAGCACTAACGAGGTCAGGGGCCAAGATGGTTCATGGTATGTTCGTGAGTGTACCCCGAGTTAGTAACTGGGGTACTATGACTTACAACAAGAACAAGAACGAACTTCTTGCTGCTGATGAGGCAACGCGCATGGCTAAGGTCGATATGGGTGCAGTCGTAATTTTCAATGAGAATGGCGATGGCACATATACTCGCTACGCAAATGACGACTTCGGCGGAGAGTCTACTGTTTCAGAACTACCACGCCACACTATGAGGCTTGATGGTAACACGCACTTCTACTGCGTGTGGGACAAGAGCAACCCCACGTTCCCTAACGGTAACAACAACTTCAAGTACGGACAGCCCAGACCACAGGACGACAGAGAGAGAACATCTCTTTTCGTCGGCTCTGAGGATAAGACTGGCAACTGGCGTGTCATCGCTATCAAGGGGCAGGGTAAGGCTGCTGACGTTCAATGGCCTACTTTCACTCTTGGCAGTCTAGCAGTAGGCATGGGTCAGAACAACGCCGTAGGATACCTAAAGGCTACCCTATTGGATTTCACTCCTGACATGGAACTATCCAGTATGTTCCCAGAGGGGCCAATGTCAGTTCTTTCAGACGAAAGAATAGCCACTCAAGAGGTAGCGCCAATCCACCTACTAGATAACCTGATGGGCCTTGGCCCTTGGGGTACCAGTATGGAGACTGACCCCAAGAGGTGGTCTGCTCTAGCAGCGGTTCAGGCTGAGATAATCCACATCGACCCTAGGAACAACGGTGCTTCTACGCTGATTTGCGCTGACCTTGATATCAATTCGACTGCACCAGTAGTCGAGGTTTACTGCCCAGCAGAGCGGGCAATTGATTTCGGTGTTGGTACTAAGATTCTACTAGTAGGTAGCACTTGGAAGGACAGGAACAGCGGAGAGCAGAGGATGGGTATCTCCGGTTGGTGGCCTTTTGATGAGGTCGCACCTATGGGTATGTCTGATGATTCCGGTCAGCCGGAAGAGCCTCTTGGTGATGAGTGGTAATCGTGCGTGCTCTAGGGCGCTACGTTCTACTAGACTCTGATTTACCAGAAGAGCCAGACAGCCTTTCGGTGATGGGTCTTATAATCCAGAAGGGATTGAAGCAGTATCGGATATCAAGTGTTGGTTCAGAAGTAAAGGATAAGATGAAGGTAGGAGATATCGTAGTCCTTGCTGATAATGAAGATTTACTTATCGAGGTAGATGAAGGATTAGTCGCTACTATATCCGACAATATAATAGGAGTTGTTTGATTGATAACTGGTGATGATGCTACTAAGGCTTTACTTGCCGGTGTGAATAAGGTTGCTACAGCAGTTAAAGGAACTCTAGGGCCAGCCGCGACCACAGTAATTCTTGAAAGGGAAGATAACTTCCCAGTTGTTCTAAATGATGGTGTTTCAATTGCTAAAGCAATTAAGGACAAGGATGCCTACGTCAATATGGGAGTTAATCTGATACAACAAGTCGCATCCGAAGCACAGAATAGTAGTGGTGACGGTACTACTACTGCTACTATCTTAGCACAGGCACTATGTAATCTAGGGGTCGAGGAGATTAAAGGTGGCACTAGCACTAGAACTTTGTTAGAAACATTAACATCTGAAAGCGAGCAGATAATACAGGCGATAAAAGAACAGGCTGTAGAGTGCGAAGATGATATGCTAGACAACGTGGCTTGTATCGCGTCTAACAATGACGCTAAATTGGGTGCTTTGATTGCAGAGATTATGAGAAAGGTCGGCAAAGACGGAGTAGTGTCAGTAGAAGTAGGTAGTGGTTTCGACACTACTTATGAAATGGCTAACGGCTTTGAGATACATTCCTCTACGATAAGCCCGCACTTCCCTAAAAGCATGGACGATGTAAACGTTCTTTTGTGCTATGATAGAATCAATTCGTTTGAGCAACTACTACCTGCTCTTGAGCAATCTATCCAAGAGAACAGGGGACTGCTAATAATTGCCAATGACGTTAATGCTAGGCTACTTCCTAATCTACTGATTAATGTGATGCAGGGTAAGGTCAATGCCACTATAATCAAAACCCCCGAAATGGGTAGGGCACAGGAGAACTGGATGCTTGACATTCAATCTATAGTGGGTGGCCCTATCTATGGTAAAATCTATGACATGGATATATCCAAAGTTGGCGTACATGGTATGGGTCATGCTCTAAGTATGGAGATGAAGAAAGATACTACAATCCTTAAAACAGATAGTCCCCCTAATGAAAAGCACTTAGATGATTTATATCAAGCGTTAGATGATGAAGAACTTATAGAGTGGGAGAAAGAGATTCTACAAAGAAGGATTGGTAGACTAAGTAATGGTGTTGCGGCCATCAAGGTTGGTGGATACACGGAACTAGAATTACTTGAAACAAAAGAGCGAGTTGATGACGCTGTTAATGCCGTCAAAGAAGCCATGAATGGTGGAGTTGTAAGAGGAGGAGGTCTAACAATGTATGCGGCATTCGCATTGTCTGCCTCTCCGTGGATAGTCCAAGCGTTTTCAATACCACATCATATTATCTTAGAGAATGCTGGGCTAGAACCAAAGTTTGATAGCGGCAAAGCAATGAATGCTCTAACAGGTAATTTAGAAGACTATCTTTCAGCGGGCGTTTTAGACCCTGTTAATGTAGTAGTTAATTCTATTAGAAGTGCAGTTTCCATAGCAAAGTTAGTTCTAGGTAGTCAATGCCTAGTACCTATGAATGGCTAAATGTTTATATGCGTAGAGTGTGAGGGGTAGATATGTCAAGTTGGGGCCAGAACACTAACACAGTCAAGAAAGCAGCAGTAGAGCAAGCACCACCTACTCTATACGACAGAGAACACTATCGAAAGTTATTCGATACACGCAGACAGAACGATGTGTCTTGGAGGGGCGCCCTAGTAGGTCACGAGAATACTGCTAAGACAGGACTCGCTCTATCTCTTATGCACAACGATATCATGGAGGGTAAGAAGATTATCATCATAGACGTAGATAACTCTGCTCAGTCCACAGTACAGCATATCTACCCTAACAAGGACAACATAGTAGTAATCCCTCTCTTGGATGAGTTTGACGATTCTATTTACCATGATGATAACTCGGTAGACCACCACGCTCTTGTGAACAAGACCAAGTGGTTCATCAATCTTATTGCAGAAGACCTAGAAGCAAGTCCCGGCTCTATCGCTGGTATTATCTTCGATGGCGGTTCCACTTTCCTAAAGTGGTGTGAGTTTGCTATGAGGCAATCTCTTCTTGCTAAGGGTATTATAGAGAACGAAGATGACTCCTTCAACCAGAAAGAGTGGAGAGAGCGTAACCGCATGAACAGAGATGTTCTTGACAGGCTACACGCCCTGCCAGTACCTAAGATATTCAACACTTTCCACTTGAAGGCTATCCAGCAATACATGGATGATGGCTCGGGTAAGAAGGTCTTGATGACAGTAGGCGAAAGGCCAGACTGGGAGAAGGGAACTATGCGCCGATTCTCTCAACAGATATTCCTATCTAGATTTATGAAGAAGGCAGACATGGCTGCTGGGGTCAAGGGCGACAAGGCTCTGGCTGACGACGAGTGGGTTATCAGGGCTACTATCGAAGAGATGAAGGGTCAATTCATGGAAAACGTCGGTAGCACACACGATATCCTAAGAGTAAAGTCGGGAACTATCGAGTGGCATGGCCTGCCTTTCTTAGTAGAACAAACAGAGGCTAAACCAGATGAAGATACGCAATGATGCACTACAAGGCCTCTTGCATAAAACCAAGAGAACTCAGGTTATTGATGGTAAGACTCAAGACCAAGTTTATTCGTGTGTACTGCGAGTAGTAGGTAACTCTGTTTCTACTACTTCTTTAACTAAAGATGGTGTTTCCTCTGTTTCTAAGTTTAATGCAGAACTGCTACAAGAAGCAGAAGAAGAAGTAATTTATATTCCCGATATTAGTATTTTGCTTGGTGCTTTGAAGTATCATGGGCAAGAAGTAACGCTAAAGCAAGACGTAGACAAACTAAGGCTCAAGTCTTCTAAGAAACAGACAACTCTGATGGCGTCACCAGACGCTCTCGCATATCCTCACACACCTAAGAGCATGAAGGAGTGGGAGATGCAAGCGCTAGAGGTTGCCAAAAAGATTGAGCGATGGGATTCTATGGAGAAATGGACTTATACTGATGCAAGAGATGGTAATCAATGGAACTCTACTAATAAATTCAAGATAGATTCGACTGATTTGTTTGAGGCTCTTAGGTGTGATTCTATGAATGGGCAGAAAGTAAACCGCTATAGATTCTTCATAGAAGATGAGACTTTGTTTGTGGAAACTGGTGGAGAACAAAAGGGTAAAACAACTACTGCTCTTTATTCGCCTGTTTTTAGAACTTTAAATTACAAGTTAGATGTTGTAGTTCAGGGTGGACTAGAGCAATTATTCTCTAAAATAAACGGCCACGTTTACCTGTGTTGGTTTGATTTTAAATCAGCCGGACAGGGTGTTAAATTACTATTCCAACTTGGGGACGAAACATCTTTTGTTCTGCAAAGTGGATTACTAAGGTGAAAAACATGAAAGAAATAGTCGGAGATGTAGTGGAAACGCTGAATGGGATGATACACAACGGAGTAGAAGGCGAAGCAATAGCCTCTGACTCCCAATATGAGGTTAGGCTTATCTTGATAGATAAGACGAAGCCCAAGCACTATCGTGACCCCAAGTGGCTCTATGATGAGTATGTAGTTGGGGATAGAACAATGGCTGATATAGGAATGGAGTTCGGCATAAGTGCTGCTGCTGTGAACCAATGGCTCAACAAGTTTGATATACCCACGCGGGGACGAGGACACAGGGACAGTAATGATAGTAACTAGGGGTAAGGGTTGTGACGTAAGAGTACGTTACAGAGATGAGAATAGAGAAAGGAAAACCCTGACTATTAATGAAAGACCCTACTTCTTTGTCCGTTCCGGCGAATCACACCTATGCAATGCAGTCTCTAGAGAGAGGGGGCACGTAGGTCTGTACGGTGAAGCACTTACTAAAATAACCGTAGCGCATCCAGATGATATCTATCAATTCAAGAATGAGAATCCCCACATAGATACGTGGGAGGCTAATATTCCAATAGTTAATAGAGCACTATCAGAAAGAATAGTTAAAAGAAACAAGCCTATCAAGAACTATGAGCACAGGGTTTGGTATCTAGATTGCGAATGGAACCCACTTAACAACCACCTTACTGTTATTGTGGTGTATGATTCCTACACGGAGAAAGAATACATCTGGTTTGTAGACAAGAGCCTTGATGAAGAGCGTACTCTAGATAAGTTTGGCGACTATACCTATGAAACCCCAGCCAAAGCATTTCCCTCTGAGGCGGCTATGCTACGACACTTCGTTCAGCATATGGACAGGCAAGACCCAGATGTAATTACTGGTTGGTATGTGGTTGGTGCAGACATTAAAACAATAATTGAAAGATGCAGAGCAGTTAATGTCAATGCACATACTATGTCACCTTATAGGAGGCTAAGTTATTCCTACAGAGATTGGGAACAACCCATCAGCGGTAGGGTGTGTATTGATTTGATGGTGGCAGTTGCTAAATTATGGGAGTTGAAGAACGGTAAACTTCCCGGCTACAAACTAGATGACGTTGCTAACGAACTTCTTGGGGAAAAGAAGATTGAATTACCTGATGGGCACGACACTTACCACACAGATTTACCATTGTATATTCACTATTGCCGACAAGATGTGCGACTGCTACCTAAATTAGATTCTAAAGTAAATGCTTTGAATTATTACTTAGCCCTACAGCATTTAGTGCAATGCGATATTCGTTCCACACCATACATCACGAAGATGTTTACCTGCCTGACGTTACAAGAGATGCCTTGGTTTGATAAAAGAATACCCACTAAACCACAGTTTAATTATGAATCTTATGAGGGCGCAGATGTAATGGAGGTTGAATCAGGTGTATATGATTCAGTAGGTATTTTAGATATCAAGGCCATGTATCACAGCAATGCCGCCCTACATAATATCTCTTGGGAGAAACTAAATCAACAAGAGGGTACAGATTGTGGTAATGGTACTAAGTTTCTTCGTGCTGGTAAAGGGTTGCTGGTACAGCAGATGGATAAGATGACTAAGTTGCGAAATGCCTTCAAGGAATTGATGCGTAATGACCCTGATAATTATGACCGTTGGGACGCTATGCAGTATGCTTGTAAGTCCCTAGTCGCTTCTATGTACGGGGTAGCCGGTGACTCTAAATACGGTATGTATCATCCCGAAGTAGCAGGCGCAATTACCTACACTTCTAGGGCTACTCTAAATCGTCTCAAGACCCTTGCAACAGATGCAGGCTGTAAGGTACTTTACGGCCACACAGACAGCGTGTTTTGCTCTATCCCTAGCCCCTCTAGGGGAGAAGAATTAGTGGCCGCTATCAACGCGCAAATGGCCCCTATAGAGGTCGAGTTTGAGAAGTGGTGCAGTCGCATGGTTTTGATGGCTAAGAATCGCTATGCTGGTCACGTTACTTGGACTGACGGCAAAGAGCATGAGGCTAAACTCTACATCAAGGGGATAGAGATGAAGCAATCAAGAATGCCCCCTCTGATGAAGGATTCTATGAGTCTAACTATAGATGGCATACTTGCCAATAAAGAAGAGGAAGAAGTAACTAATAAACTACAAGAAAGAATCAGCCGTATAATCCACGGCGAATGCTCTCTGGAAGAAATTTCTATGAAAGGTAAACTAGAGAGGGATATATCACAATACAAGGTACTCTCTGGTAACTCGGCTGCCGCTGCTTGGGCTAATGAGTTTCTAGGTAAGGGATATACTAAAGGCTCTTTTTTCAAGGTTGCTTTAGACTCTAAAGGAAAGTACATAGCGTTTGATGATGAGGACGACATTTCCCATATAGAATTAGGGTATAATATAATGTGTAAGAAATACATCTTAGACAAAGTAACACCTTACTATGAATTAGTCGGTTGGTCAGTCCAACCCTTAACCAACGCTAGTCAAGGTTTAGGCTCTATGTCTTGGCTATAGTTTATATGCGGGTAGTGAGACGAGATAGTATGACGCGCAGTAGAAAACTTAGTGGTAAGCCTACTGCAAAGCAGAATCAGCAGGCCATACAGGAACTCAATAACATACAATCTGAAGTAATCCATGCTGTGCAGGGAGACTTCGCGAGAATAAACGGTTTGATATTTGGCCTCCTACATCAGTTAAATTTACTAAATGAGTTTGAGTGTGAGCATTGTGGTCAGCCTATAGTAGAACCATTGCTAGATGTAATACCCAAGATGGAGGAGTGCCCAAAGTGTAAGGGTAAACTAAACTCCGCGCAAACGACTATAGAAGATTGGGATAACGGAGTGACGAGCAGCACAAAAGAGGAGTAACCATGCGTGCTACTCCTGAACAAGCGGCGGCATCCTCCTACAAGCCGGGAGGGGAAGTGCTTCGCTGTAGCAAGTCTTCCTTTATGACTTACAAGATGTGCCCCCGCCAGTTTTATTGGCGTTACGTCGCAGACGTTCCCTCACCCCCACCTAGCGAAGCAGCAATCAGAGGTAGCATCATACACGCTGCTATGGAACATGGCATTCTAGGAGAGCCTCAAGACATGGAGAGGTTTCTCATAGCAGAGAGTATGGAAGATGACTCCGGTGCTTCTGCTTTGACTTCTTTACTTCATCAAATCGCTAATGATTTAGGTGTTTTTGATGTGGTAGAAGCAGAGGTAAAGCATGAAGTTTACGAAGAGTTAAAACTTGCTAACGTTACTTTACCTATTGTTTGGGTAGGTATGATTGACGGTGTGTTACGCCACCCACAGGGAGGATTAATCCTAGTTGAGTTGAAGACTGGCAAAATGAATATGGGTAAGTTAGGCAGAACGAGAAAAGAACTGGTTTATTATAGTCGTCTTTTAAAGTTGCTTGGTTATGATGAAATAACACACTTTCTATATCTTACTCCCGACTACGAAATGGTCGATGAAAATGATAAGTTATTATTAGAATATAAAAAGAGAGGTAAGACCATGTGGGTAGGCGAAAACAACGGCTACGCCCTATTAGAACCTGTCTTAAATAGGAGTGTTAATGCCTTTGAGAACAATTTATATGACACCATCGAATCCCTTAATTCCCAGCAGTATGATATGAATTGGAACGAATATTTCTGCCCAATCTGGTGTGACTTTCACCTTAACTGCGAATCGGAATTGACGGGAGAAATGGAAAGATGGCAGTAACAGTTATATGTAGAAGTTGTGGCGCAAATGATAAGTGGGAGGGTTTTGAAGACATGGTTAGAGTAACCGGACAAGAAGGAGACGTACCCCAAGTGGTAACTATAGGTGGTTGTGAGTGCGGCCACCAACAAGAGGTGAAGATGGATGAATGAGATGTGGGATTACACAGTTTCTTGGTCTGACGTAGCCCCTCTTTTGGTGCTTAACATAGCATTAGTAGGCGTAGCAATCTATATCTTACTAAAGTGATACTATGCAATTCCCAAGAGAGATAGGGCTAAAACGAAGTCAATGTTCCTCTAGGTCTGAGTTCGATAAGTATGTAAATAGGCTGAATGGTAAGTCTAATATCTACACATCGCTATATAGGTTCAAAAGACCGCACCCTACTATGGCATGGAAGTACGACCCTGAATCTGTTGTAATGGATAGGGCTTGGTGGGACTTTGATATCACTAATGATACAACTATAATAGATGTTAAAAGAGATGTGCATACTTTACTGGGTAGATTACGTGGTGATGTAAGAGTAGTCGCTACTGGTAGAGGTTTCCACGTTCATCAGATGTTCAAGAAACCAGTAGAGGGACAGGCTATTGCTCAACACATCATCCGCTATCAGAACTCAAAGGGGAAGGGACTCAAGACCTTAGACGGTGTGGGCAATCCACAGAAACTAACTAGGGTTCCAGATACCTATAATGTTACTCGTAAGAGATGGGCAGTAAATATAGATACACAGGCCTTCAAGAAAGACCCAATGAATTACAAGATACCAGAGAAGCCTAAGAATACCTTGAAGGTACATGACCCTTTCAGGGGAGAGAAGCGAGACTCAGATTTCCATATCGTGGAGTGGATTGCTAATAACCCCAAGAAAGAACTTCCTAAATTTAGCGGGCCTTTTACTGGTGAGATAGGCTGCATCAATGATGTTCCTATCCCACCCTGCCTAGATAGGGCTATGAGACATGAGAACCCTAAGCACGAAGTAAGGGTTGCTTTGGTGCAATACATAGCCGATAGTATGAGATGGTTTGCACCACCAGAGAGTATCAGCGCCAGAGAAACATATAAGATGGCGGATGAAATAACTAACTTCATAGAGACTTTAAAATGGAGGGACTTTAACAGGCAAACTACTAAAGGTCAGGTACTCTCTCTTCTAAAATACGCTAACATTCCCTCGGCGCAATGGTTTAAATCTAGAAACTTATGCAACGGAGACTGTTGGCTTCACAACTAATTACAAGGAGGTATAATATGACTATGGCGACAAAGAAAAAGGTTAGATGCCCGATGTGCGGAAGCACTAAAGGCTTCATAGAAGTGCATGGCTCTTCGGCCTGTCTTAACTGCAAGACTAAGATTGTGTCTTGTTGTGGTGATGATGGGTGTATAATATGACATATGTAGTGACTTCGGCCTGTGTCAAACACAAGTACCAAGATTGCGTAGCAGTCTGTCCTGTGGATGCGTTCAGAGAACTAGACACATACTTGGTAATAGACCCTGATGACTGCATAGACTGCAATGCCTGTGTTCCTGAGTGTCCAGTGGATGCCATCTACTATGAAGACGATGTTCCCGATGAAGAAATAGATTGGATTGAAAAGAACGAAACCGAAGCCGTAGATGCGCCACTGGCCGAGGGAGACTCTCCCGTTCTAGCAGAAGA
>Ga0114932_10004036_pt1 | contig 13984 bp, 11 predicted proteins | sample 2SBtaG_2_FD_87286 | JGI IMG/M metagenome (GOLD analysis project Ga0114932, IMG submission 87286) | Deep subsurface microbial communities from Kolumbo volcano to uncover new lineages of life (NeLLi) - 2SBTROV12_ACTIVE470 metaG | ecosystem: Environmental > Aquatic > Marine > Volcanic ...
GCCCCCAGCGGCGCACCATGGGTGGCCGATGTGCCCTGTTTGTTGGGGGCACCGAAACCGATGATGGTCTTGCAGGCAATCAACGACGGACGCGGATCACCGTTCGCCGCCGCAATCGCCACCGCGATCGCGTCGGCATCATGCCCGTCCACGGACTGCGTATGCCAGCCGCTGGCGTCGAACCGCGCCCCTTGGTTGGTGGAGGTCGAGATATCGGTGCTGCCATCGATGGTGATGCCGTTGTCGTCCCACAGAACGACCAGTCGCCCAAGGCCCAGATGCCCTGCCAGATCGATGGCCTCCTGGCTGATCCCCTCCATCAGGCAACCATCGCCGGCAATCACATAGGTCCGGTGGTCGACCAGATCATCGCCAAAGCGCGCGTTCTGCATCCGCTCGGCCAAGGCCATGCCCACGGCGGTTGCGATGCCCTGCCCCAGCGGGCCGGTCGTCGTCTCGATCCCGTCGGCATGGCCGTATTCGGGGTGTCCGGCCGTGCGATAGCCCATTTGCCGGAAGTTGCGGATCTGGTCCATGTCCATATCGGCATAACCCAGCAGGTGATTGACCGCATAAAGCAGCATCGAGCCGTGCCCCGCCGAAAGCACGAACCGGTCGCGGTCGGGCCATTTTGGGGCGGAAGGGTCGATTTTCATGAACCGGCGGAACAGCACCGCCGCGACATCGGCCATGCCCATCGGCATGCCGGGATGGCCCGAATTCGCGGCCTGCACGGCATCCATCGACAACGCGCGGACCGCATTGGCCATCAGGGTTTCACTGGCTTGGGTCATTTGTATTCCTTCAGGCACGGCGGGCATTATCAATGAGGCGCAGGATCAGCGGGGTCAGGATCAGTTGCATGGCAATGTCCAGTTTGTTTCCCGGAATGACAATCGAATTTGCCCGGCTCATCCAACTGCCGTTGATCATGGAAATCAGATAGGCGAAATCGATGCCCTGCGGTCGGGCGAACCGGATGACCACGACGCTTTCATCGGCCGTGGGAATCCAGCGCGCGATGAACGGGTTCGACGTGTCCACCACGGGTACACGCTGGAAATTGATATCGGTCTGCGAAAACTGCGGAACGATGCAATGGACATAGGCATCCATGCGCCGCAGGATCACGTCGGTCACGGCCTCGGTCGAATAGCCGCGCGAATCGCGGTCGCGATGGATTTTCTGGATCCATTCCAGATTGATGACCGGCACCACGCCGATTTTCAGATCGGCGTATTTGGCGATATTGCATTCATCAGTGGCAACCGCCCCGTGCAGGCCTTCGTAGAACAGCATGTTGGTGTCGGGTTCAAAGTCCCGCCATTCGGTAAACGCGCCCTCGGCAACGCCCAGCCGCCCGGCGGATTCAACGTCATGCGCATAGTCGCGGGTCTGCGCCACCCCGGTTTCGCCATATTGACGAAACGTGTCTTCCAGGCGCTCAAGTTCGTTGGCTTCATAACTGAAATGGCTGAAGGAATTGTCGCCCCCGGCTTTCCGCCTTTCGAGTTCCGCCGCCATTTCGGCACGGTTGAAGCGGTGAAAGGCGTCGCCCTCGATGGACGCCAGCTTCACGCCTTCGCGGCGGAAAATCTGGTCGAACGTGTGCTTGACGGTGGACGTGCCGGCACCGGAGGAACCGGTGACCGAGATGATGGGGTACTTTTTGCTCATCCGCCCCCCCCTCAGTTCCGAAACAGGCCGCGTTCGCGAAACAGCGCCGAAGTTTCGTTTTCCGGCAGGTCGTGATAGGCGGCCACCCGGTCCACCTTGTCGGTCGAGCCAAAGACCAGCGGTGTCCGCCCGTGCAAACCCGTGACCTGACGATCCAGCAACCGGTCGCGCCCGTCGGTCGCCTTGCCGCCTGCCTGTTCGATCAGCATGGCGATGGGCGCACATTCATAGACCATGCGCAGGCGACCGGCCTCGTAACCCTTGCGGGCGTCGCCGGGATACAGGAAAATGCCGCCACGGGTCAGAACCCGGTGGGTTTCCGCCACCAGCGAGCCGACCCAGCGCATGTTGAAATTCCGGCCGCGCGGCCCGGTTTCGCCGGCAAGGCAATCGTCGATATAGCCGCGCACCGGCTTTCCCCAGTGGCGGTAGTTCGAAGCGTTGATCGCGAATTCGGGCGAATTTCCCGGAATTTGCATCGCGTCATCGACCAGCAGGAATGTGCCCGTTTCCCGATCCAGAATAAACGACAGCGTACCCTTGCCGAAGGTCACGACCAGCCCGGTTTGCGGCCCATAGACGATATATCCCGCCGCAATCTGCTCTTTGCCCGGACGCAGAAAGCTGCTGTTCGCGTCATCGTTCGCAGGAAAGATCGAAAAGATCGTACCGATGGAAACGTTGACGTCGATGTTCGACGAACCATCCAGCGGGTCGGTTGCCAGCGCCAGGGCTCCGTCGGGGTTGATCCCGACCACGCTTTCGCGCTCTTCAGAGGCATACCACCGCAGATCGCTGTCGGCGAGGGCGGCAAAGAACGCCTCGTCCGCGATGACATCCAGCGCTTTCTGCCGATCGCCGTCGGTGTTCTGGCCGATCTCGGCACCCATCGCCCCTTCGAGCGCGCCGCGTGAAATCTTGTGTGAAAGATCACGACCGACCGAACACAGCGCCAGAACAACCCCGCCGAGGTTTTCAGGGACATCGGGATTGGCCGCCAGCCAGGCAGCAAGATCCACGGGTTTCGCCATCCGGTGATTCCTTGGTCGGGGTCCGCTGGTGGCCCTCATTTGGACGTTGAGCGCAAAAAAGGAAAGGAAAAAGTTCCGATGAAAGCCAAGTGGGTTTTCGCGGATACATGATGCGCTGCGCGAAACGATACCGACCGGACGCGAGCAGGCCCGCGCGGCCACGGGGAAAGGCCCGAAAGGTGCCGCATCCGCGCGGCGGGCGCGATCAGAGAGGCCCCGGACCGCCCCATCGCGACCGCACGTTCACCCCGTGTTGCAGTCCAAATGCGAAACGCTGTAGAAGGGTTGCAAACCGGCATCCGGACGAGCAGATGGTCCCCCCGAAACCCGCGATTTTATGCATTCTGGACGGCTGGGGCCTGCGGCGCGAACGCAAGGCCAACGCGGTGGCGCTGGCGGATACGCCGACCTATGACCGGCTGATGGCGACCTGCCCGAATGCGACCCTCAGAACCAGCGGTATCGATGTTGGCCTGCCCGCCGGGCAGATGGGCAATTCCGAGGTTGGCCACACGAACATCGGGGCGGGGCGGATCGTTCAGATGGCTCTGGGGCGGATCGATGGCGCAATCGATGATGGTTCCTTTGCAGCGAACCCCGAACTGGCGGGTTTCACCACGGCGTTGAAAGAATCGGGCGGGCGGGCACACCTGCTGGGTATCGCGTCGGACGGCGGGGTTCACGGCCATATCGACCACATGCTTGCCGCAACCAAGGCGATTGCCGGAACCGGGATCGAAGTCTGCATCCACGCCATCACCGATGGTCGCGACGCAGCACCGGGCACCGCAGCCGATTTCCTGTGTGCGCTGCAAAACACGCTGCCGCACGCGGCGCGCATTGCCACGGTCAGCGGTCGATATTATGCGCTGGACCGGGACAACCGGTGGGACAGGGTGGCACGCGCCTATGACGCCATCGCCCGCGGGCGGGGGGTCACGGTGTCTTCGGCAAAAATGGCCGTTGAAACAGCCGCATATCAGGGCGATACGGACGAATTCATCCTGCCCTCGGTGATCGATGGCTATGGCGGCATCCGCGACGGCGACGGGGTATTCTGCCTGAACTTCCGCGCCGACCGGGCGCGGGAAATCATGGCCGCCCTCAGCGCGCCGGGGTTCGATGCATTTGATGTCTCTGACCGCGCAAGGCTGGGCGGGATCGCGCGCATGGCGGACTATGCCGACGGGCTGGACGATGCTGCGAACGTGCTGTTCCCCGGTCAGCCCATCGAGAACACGCTGGGCCACTGGGTCGCCAAGAGCGGACTGCGGCAGTTCCGCCTTGCCGAAACCGAAAAATACCCGCACGTCACCTATTTTCTGAACGGCGGTGCCGAATTGCCCGAGCAGGGCGAAGAAAGGTCGATGCCGCCCAGTCCGAAGGTCGCCACCTATGACCTGCAGCCCGAAATGGCGGCGGATGCGGTGACGACGCGCCTCGTTGGTGCCATCGCGGAAGGCTTCGACCTGATCGTTGTCAACTTTGCCAATCCCGACATGGTTGGCCATACCGGCGATCTGGCCGCCGCGATTTTCGCCTGTCAGACGGTGGATCAGGCGCTGGCGCGTGTCGTTCCGGCCCTGCAAGAGGCCGGCGGTGTCATGCTGTTGACCGCCGATCACGGCAATTGCGAAACGATGGTCGATCCGGCGACCGGCAAGCCGCACACCGCGCACACCACCAACCCGGTGCCGGTGGTGCTGGTCGGGGCCGGGGAGGTGAGCGCGCTTTGCACTGACGGGCGGCTGGCCGACATTGCGCCCACGCTGATCGATCTGATGGGCCTGCCCAAACCGCCGCAGATGACCGGCAAATCGCTGTTGATCCGCGCATGATCCGCCGCATCATGATCGCGGCGCTGATGCTGATGATGCTGGCCCCGGCCGGCCACGGCGAAGTCGACGCGGTGTTCGCGGCGCGCAAGGCGGCCGAGGATCTGCGGATTGCCGCCCGCGAGTTGAAGGATGCCCGCGAAGCCCGCGACCGCGTCAAGGCGCTGAGCCGGACGATCAAGGCCTACGAGGACGGTTTGCGGGCGATGCGCGAAAGTCTGCGCCGGGCCGCCATCCGTGAAAACGCGCTACGCCGGGAATTCAAGGCGCGGCGCGAGCAGCTTGCGCGACTGTTGGGGGTGTTGCAGACGCTGGAGCGCACCGCGTCGCCGATGCTGCTGATCCACCCGTCCGGGCCGCTGGGCACCGCGCGTTCGGGGCAGATATTGTCGGAAGTCACACCAGCACTTTATGCACAGGCCGAAAACCTGCGGGGCGAGCTTCAGGAATTGCTGCTGTTGGAGGCCCTGCAAACGCTGGCCGCGGACGACCTTGGGACCGGCCTCAAGGGCGTGCAGGCCGCACGGGTCGCCCTGACCGAGGCCATCGGTGAACGCACGAACCTGCCTAAACGGTTCTTGGCCGATCCGGAAAAGCTGCGGCAGCTTGCGGCGGGCAGCGACACGCTGGACGGTTTCGCCAACGGTCTGGCGGACCTGCCGTTTGACCCCGATATCGCGGAGCCCTCCGATTTTGCCGCCGCCAAGGGGAAAATCCCGCTGCCGCTGTTCGGCACGCTGTTGCGCGGCTTTGACGAAGCCGATGCCGCCGGGCTGCGCCGGCCCGGTATCATTTTGTCGGCACCGCCGGTTTCGCTGGTCACCGCGCCGTGGCATTCCACGATCCGGTTTCGCGGACCGCTTCTGGACTACGGAAACGTGATTATCCTTGAGCCCAAGGCGGGTTACCTGATAGTTCTCGCCGGGTTAGGACAGGTATACGGCGAAGTCGGTGAGATTCTTTCGGCAGGCGATCCGATCGGGCTGCTGAGTGGCACAGACCCCGCAGCCGGAGATTTTTTATTGGAAGCTTCGCAAGGAAGTAGCGAAATTCAAGACAAAACGCTGTATATTGAGATCAGGCAGGACAAAAAAACCGTGAACCCCGAAGCGTGGTTCGCGCTGGAGCATAGGTAGGACAAAATGAAAAAACATGTCATCGCGGCAATCGGCGGGACCATCGCCGGGGTTCTGCTGACTTCTCAGATAGCGGGGCCGCTGATCGCGGACGAGGCCAACCGCAAGAAATCGACCTACGAACAGCTTGACCTGTTCGGCGATATTTTCGAACGCATCCGCTCGCAATATGTCGAGGAAGTGGACGAGGCCGATCTGATCGAAAGCGCGATCAACGGCATGCTGACGTCGCTTGACCCGCATTCCAGCTATTTGCCGCCGGTGGATTTCGATTCCATGCAGATCCAGACCCGTGGCGAATTCGGCGGTCTGGGGATCGAGGTGACGCAGGAAGAAGGTTTCGTCAAGGTGGTGTCCCCGATCGACGGCACCCCCGCCGACGAAGCCGGGATGCAGTCCGGCGATTTCATCACCCATGTCGATGGCGACCCGGTGCAGGGCCTGACCCTGAACGAGGCGGTGGACCTGATGCGCGGGCCGGTCGGCTCGGAAATCGTGATTACCGTGATCCGCGATGGCGTGGCCGATCCGTTCGACGTTTCGATCATCCGCGACACCATCAAGATCGCGGCAGTAAAGACCCGGCTGGAAGGGGATACCGTGGTGCTGCGGATCAGCTCGTTCACCGATCAGACCTTCCCCAACCTGCGCGACGGGCTGCAAAAATCGGTTACCGAAGCGGGTGGCATGGGTCACATCAACGGTTTCATTCTGGATCTCAGGAACAATCCGGGTGGCTTGCTCAATCAGGCGATCCTGGTTTCGGACGCCTTTCTTGACAAGGGCGAGATCGTTTCGACCCGCGGGCGCGACCCGGCGGACAGCGACAGGTTCAACGCATCCACCGGCGATCTGGCCGAAGGAAAGCCGATTGTCGTTCTGATCAACGGCGGTTCGGCTTCGGCCTCGGAAATCGTGTCCGGCGCGTTGCAGGACCACCGCCGCGCCATCATCGTCGGCACCAAGAGCTTTGGCAAAGGTTCGGTCCAGACGATCATGCCGTTGCAGGGCGACGGCGCGATGCGCCTGACCACGGCGCGGTATTACACACCATCGGGCCGGTCGATTCAGGCACTGGGCGTGGCACCGGATATTCTGGTCGAACAGCGCCCCCCCAATGACACCGCCGCCGCCGATCCAAAGGCCCAGCCCCGCAGCGAGGCCGACCTGCGCGGTTCGCTGGAAAACGACAGCCTGACCGAGGACGAACGCCTGCAGCTTGAAGAGGAACGGCGCGTTCAGGAAGAGGCCGCCAAGAAACGCAACGAGGATTATCAGCTCGCCTATGCCCTGGATTTGCTGCGTGGGCTTTCCGTTCTCAACACAAACGAATAACATCACTTTCCAAAGCTGGTGATCGACCGGGGACCGCCCCGGTTGGTCGCTGATTGGCCCGCAAGTCGGGCAGGAAATGGATTGCGCGCGGATGGACCCTGACCGGATCGACGAACTGCCTTACCGACCTTGCGTCGGCATCATGATCTGCAATCGCGATGGGCAGGTATTCGCAGGCCAGCGGCTGGACGGTCAGGCGGACGCGTGGCAGATGCCTCAGGGCGGGGTCGAAATGGGCGAGGAACCCAGAGACGCCGCATTGCGCGAACTTGAAGAGGAAACCGGTATTCCGCCCGATGCCGTGGAAATCCTGGCGGAAACGGCGGACTGGATCCCCTACGACCTGCCCCACCGGCTGGTCCCGCGATTGTGGAACGGACGTTTCCGCGGGCAGAAACAGCGCTGGTTTCTGATGCGGTTTCTGGGGGAAGACAGCCTGATCAATATCGAAACCGAGCACCCCGAATTCGGCCGCTGGTGCTGGCTGCCGCCCGAGGAACTGCTGACCCGCATCGTCCCGTTCAAACGCGACACCTACGAACAGGTCATCCGCGAGTTCCATGCGCAGGTTGCGTAGTCGGGCTTTCCCGGCGAAATTGCGCCCGACTGTGTCCGTCGCCCACCATCCTTGAAATGGAATTCGCCCCATGCCCCGAAGAACCAAACTCGATACCCGGGCCGTCGGGCTGGATATTGGCCTCGCCTTTTCCAGGTTTCTGACCGGGCGGGAAAATCTGCATTACGGGGTCTGGGCCAGCGATCTGGCGGTTTGCGCGGCCAATGTCGGGCAGGCGCAGGAGGCTTATACCGAAAAGCTGTTTGGCTTGCTGCCAAAAGGCCGGGAACTTCGCATTCTGGACATCGGCGGTGGCGCAGGTGAAACCGCCAAGAAGCTGGTGGCGTTGGGGCATCGGGTGGACATCGTGATCCCAAGTGCGTTTCTGGCGGCGCGATGCCGCGAAAATGCCGGGCCGTCCGCGAATGTCCACGAATGCACGTTTCAGGCATTCTCGACCGACCAGCGGTTCGATCTCTGTCTGTTTTCCGAAAGCTTTCAGTATATCCCGATCGAAACCGCGCTCGACAAGGCGGCGGCGCTGCTGGCACCGAATGGCGCGATCATCGTCTCCGATTGCTTTCGCACCGAAGCGTTTTATCGCGACAAGAAGAAGGGCGCCCGCGTCGGTGGCGGCCATTCACTGAAGAAATTTCGCGCGTCGCTTGAATCACGCCCGCTGAAGGTCGTCTTTGAAGAGGACATCACCACACCCGTCGCCCCCACGGTCGAGATCGAGCAGGAATTGTTCAACGTGATCGGCTATGCCATCCGCCGGGTCGACGAGGGATTGCGGGCGTCGCACCCGTTTCTGCGTGGCATGCTGGGGCGGATCGTGGGGCTGTTCCTTGGCGCCCGTCGCCGCGCGCGGCTGGATCAGCGGCTCAATGGCACGGCGCGGTCGGCGGAAAATTTCGTCCGCTACAATACATATCTGATGATGAAACTTGCGCCCGCGCCGAATAAATAGCGGCGCGGGCGCGGTTTTTCATACCGGACGCGAATGGCCGGTCTTTTTGCTCAGAACAGCGACGTCGGGCTGCCGGAATTCGGCGATGACGTGCTTGGCCCCCACGAGCTTGGCCCGTTTGGCGGCGTGAAGAACAAGCCAAACAGCGCCAGCAGGAAGAATGAAACCGGCGCGCGATCGGCTCTGTAGCTTTGCGTGGCCTTGGCCTGAAGTTTCATCGACGGATCGGTGACGTCCGGTCCCTCCGCCAGCGCAAGTGTTGCCGAGAACATCAATGCCGTCACTGCCAGACAGATTTTTGCCATTTTACCCCCCATTTGGTTTTACGTTGTGAATTTGTGGCAGGACAAGGCTACCACCACTACATCTAGCGTCAACCGTTCTTCCATATCAGGAATCATCTTTTTTCAAATCGAGTCTTGGACTCCACATTAGAACAAAACGTGAATATAGTGGCGCACATGCCAACCGCGATGCGAATTTTATCCTTTGAAACCCGCCCGGTGGTGCGCCAGATAGTCCGGATGAGGCTGAAGAAAGGTCGCATCCGGCAACAGCAATTGCCGGTCCGGCCGCAGCAGGCTTTTGGCGGCATCGGGAACCCGGTCTTCGGCGACGAGAATGCGGTGATCATCGCCGACCGACACAAGCCCGCGGTCAAACATCCAATGGGCGGTGCCGCACAATGCGATACCGTTGCGTATCGTATCCGGCCCGCCAGCCTTCACCGGACGGATATGGGCCGCCTGCACTTCGGGCCGGCCCCCGCCGTTGAGGATTTTCAACCCGGTCATGGCACAGCGCTGCCCATAGGCCGCCTTGACCTGCCGGGCAAAGGCCGCCTCGCGAAACGGGCGTCGCGAAAGACGTTCGAGAATCGGGCGCTCGAACGGGGTTGCGGGTTCCTGAAACCCGTCTTGGTCATAACCTTCGGCCCAGTCGTCCGGCCCCATCTCCTCGCGAACACCCGAAAACCCGGCCAGCAGAATCCTGTTGAATTCCGGTGCGGGAACCTGCCGGACGGATCGACCAAACGCGCCCTTGTTGGTCTTGCCGTCCGGGCGTTGAAGCAGCGTTTCAAAATAGTCGCCGCCCTCGTGAAACGGAACCGCATTCGGAAACGCGATATAGTCGCTTACAAATGCAAAAAAGTGCCCCTCGCGGCTGAAATCCCGTTCGCCGCTCACAACCCTGGCCGCCGCAAAATAGGCTTGGCGACCGCCGGTTTTTTCGGAAGCCGCCGTTATCCTGCGTGGTTCGTAATAGACGATCCAGTCTCCCACAGCCGATTCAACCGCGCGCAGATACGTTTGCGGAAAGTGATACCGCGCTTCGGGCAGATCATCATAGATGGAACCATCTGCATGGGTGAACACAGCGTTCGCCATGCAACGAACCTATCAGCACGCGCAATCGCAAGCCAGGGGCCGGCATGACCTTTGCCGAGCTCGACATAACCTCGAACTTTTCCTTCCTCACCGGCGGATCGCACGCCGAGGAATATGCGCAAACAGCGGGCTTGACGGGGATGCCGGCGCTGGCGATTGCGGACGAAAACTCGGTCGCGGGGATCGTGCGGGCGCATAGCAAACTGCGCGAGATTGCGCGTGATGTTCGCGAGCGGGCAAAACTGGAGGCAGAACAAGGACCGGTCGGGCCACCATCGCGCAGCTCGCCCGACCCTGCATCCGCCGCGATCCGCAACATCCCCCGCCTGCTGCCCGCCGCCCGTCTGGTGCTGGAGGACGGATTCACGCTGACGGTTCTGCCGCGTGATCGCACCGCATGGGGGCGGTTGTGCCGGATATTGTCGGTCGGACGACAGCGGGTTGAAAAGGGCCGGTGCCTGCTCAGGTTCGATGATCTGCTGAAATGGGGCGAGGGGCTGGAAATGCTGGTGCATCCGTCCCCGGCGGCTTTTCACAATGCAGCCCCTGCCGCCGCGCCGGAGCCCCTTGGCAGCAAGGAGGCCCCGGATCAGGTCCGGGACGACACGGCGAACTGGAATCCCCACACGAAACATCTGATCCGCCACTTTCCCGGCCAGTGTCACCTGTTGCTTTCCCCCCGCTATGACGGGCAGGACAAGGCGCGTTTCAAACGCCTCGCCCGGCTGGCGGAAAGCCTGAAAATTCCCACCATCGCCTCGGCCAGCCCCATCATGCACGACGCGTCCCGCCGCCGCCTGACCGATGTTCTGACCGCGATCCGCACCTCTGCCCGCGTCGATCAACTGGGGCGCGCCGCCCTCACCAATGCCGAGCGGCGCCTGCGGTCCGGGGCCGAAATGCGCCGTCTGTTCCGGGGGTTTGAAGATGCGGTTGCCCGCAGCGGCGAACTGGCCGGGCGCTGCACCTTCTCGCTGGACGAGCTCCGATACGAATATCCGTCCGAAATCGCCCCCGGCGAGACCCCGGCCCAGCGGCTGACCCGGCTGGCCCGCGCCGGGCTGAAATGGCGCTATCCGGGTGGCGCACCGGAACGGGTGCAAAAGATGCTGGCCCACGAACTGGCCCTGATCGCCAAGCTGAAATACGAGCCCTATTTTCTGACCGTCAGCGATGTGGTCGATTTCGCGCGGCAACGCGGCATCCTGTGCCAGGGGCGAGGTTCCGCGGCCAATTCGGTGACCTGCTACGCGCTGGGCGTGACCTCGGTTTCCCCTGAAATCGGTGCCATGGTGTTCGAGCGGTTCGTGTCCGAAGCAAGGGATGAACCGCCCGATATCGACGTCGATTTCGAACACGAGCGGCGCGAAGAGGTGATCCAGCACATCTATGAACGCTATGGCCGTCACCGCGCGGGCCTCTGCGCTACGGTCGTCCATTATCGCGGCAAACGCGCCATTCGCGAGGTCGGGCGCGCCATGGGGCTGACCGAGGATACGATTTCCGCCATGTCCTCGCAGCTTTGGGGGTGGGGGGCGGACGGGATGCCCGAGGCGCGTCTACGCGAGATCGGCATGGACCCGACCGACAAGCGCCTGATCCAGACGCTCGACCTTTGTCGGCAAATCAGGGGCTTTCCGCGCCACCTTTCCCAACACGTCGGCGGCTTCATCATGACCGAGGGGCGGCTTGACGAACTGGTCCCGATCGAGAACGCCACGATGGAGGACCGCACCGTCATCTGTTGGGACAAGGACGATATCGACGCGCTGGGCATTCTCAAGGTTGATGTCCTCAGTCTTGGGATGCTGACCTGTATCAGAAAGGCGTTCGACCTGATGGCCCTGCATCATCGGCTGGAATACACGCTGGCAACCCTGCCGCCCGAGGACCCGGCGGTTTACGACATGCTGTGCGTGGCCGACAGCGTTGGCGTCTTTCAGGTGGAAAGCCGCGCCCAGATGAATTTCCTGCCCCGCATGAAGCCGCGCTGTTTTTACGATCTGGTGATCGAGGTCGCCATTATCCGCCCCGGCCCCATTCAGGGCGACATGGTGCACCCGTTCATCAGGCGCAGGAATGGCGAGGAAAAGGTCAGCTTTCCGTCCGATGCGCTGGGCGAGGTTCTGGGCAAGACGCTGGGCGTGCCGCTTTTTCAGGAACAGGCCATGCAGATCGCCATCATCGGTGCGGGGTTTTCGCCCGACGAGGCGGATCGTTTGCGCCGCTCGCTGGCCACGTTCAAGAAACATGGCAGCGTCAGCGCGTTTCACGACCGGTTCATGCGCGGGATGGCGGCGAACGGGTATGACACTGATTTCGCGGCGCGCTGTTTCAGCCAGATCGAAGGGTTCGGCAGCTATGGTTTTCCCGAAAGTCACGCCGCCAGTTTTGCCCTGCTGGTCTATGCCAGCGCCTGGATCAAGAAACACCACCCCGGCATTTTCGCCTGCGCGCTGCTCAACGCGCAGCCGATGGGGTTCTATGCGCCTGCCCAGATCGTGCGCGACGCGCGTGAACATCGGGTCGATGTGCGCCCGGTCTCGATCAGCCATTCCTTTTGGGACAACGTGATGGAACCCGATGGCAGGGGTGGCCTCGCGCTCAGGCTCGGGTTTCGCCAGATCAAGGCCATGCGCGAGGAAGAGGCCACATGGATCACGGCCGCGCGTGGCAATGGCTATCTGACGGTCGAGGATGTCTGGCGCCGCGCGGGAACGCCCCCGCGCCTGTTGTACCGGCTGGCCGAGGCCGACGCCTTCGCCCCCCTTGGCCTGTCGCGCCGCGAGGCCCAGTGGCAGGCCCGCGCCATCACCGGCGACGCCCCCCTGCCGCTGTTCGCCCGCGAGTTGGAGGGCGAGGGGATCATGGAACCGTCGGTATACTTCACCGAAATGACCGAGGGCGAGCACGTCGTCGAAGACTACGTCACCACGCGCCTGACCCTGCGATCCCATCCGCTGGCGCTGCTGAGGCCGATGCTGACGCCGGGTTGATTTAACGCCAAACAAATGCAATCAAAACGGTATTCTTGCGGAGAAGAATTCATGCCTATCGGATTTGACTTGGCCCTGTCCGCCCTGCTCGGCGCATCTATCGGCGGAACCTTTCTGATTGTCTGGAAATTATTCACTCCGGCATCAGCCCGAAAATCGGCGATTAAACGCACAAGGCCGCCGCAAACCGCCTATTGGTTGATTTTTGTTCCGCTCCTGATGGGTTCGATCGCGGTTTCAACATATTTCAAACCGCGGATTCACGCATGGTTCGCAACCCCGATCGTCGCCACATTACCAGAAGGTCAGATGCTTGCCGGCAAATGGTGGATCGACCCCGACGGCACCGGACATGTGAAAATATCGAATGGCACACCGACCTGCTCAGAGGCATACGACGGGCGCAACACCGACGCGTTCGTTGACACGTCCGGAAAATGTTTGGACGGGCAGAGCTATCACTTGCGCGTAATCCGTTACGGCACCGCGAACCGCAAGAATTTCGGCGAAGGTGTCTGGCAGAATAATGACCGGTACGGCTGGTATGTGTTCGGCTGGAAGGCGCGCCTTGCGATCCTCACGCATGGATGGCTCGGGCTGCCGTGGAGGCAAGCCAGCGATCAGGATTTTGCGGCTATCACCGGATAGCGTAACCATTCGTCTTTGTGGAAAAAATATCCCCGGCGGAGCCATAAGCGTTTTTTGCCTTCGGCGAGGATATTTCGCCCACAAAGACGTAACGGATTTTTAACCACGTTCAGTCAATGTTGGGGCACGGTACAGGCGGGGACGCCGATGGCCGTCCACGAAGAAGCCCCCTGTCCCGTTCCGGGGCCGGGGGTCGCGGCGGCCATGTAATCACCCGGTTTCCCCTATCAATTCCCTTCGAATATGTTACGATTTCTGAACGTTTCGCCGAGCAGATGGGGCACGCACCATTAAACGAATGATCGCACTCGTCATTGCCTTGTCGGCCATGACAGGTTTCGCCGTCGCCGACGGCCTGACCTTTTCCGGCGGCAGGGTCGGCGTGAAAGCACATCAATTCTACTACACGGGC
>Ga0114932_10004037_pt1 | contig 13982 bp, 13 predicted proteins | sample 2SBtaG_2_FD_87286 | JGI IMG/M metagenome (GOLD analysis project Ga0114932, IMG submission 87286) | Deep subsurface microbial communities from Kolumbo volcano to uncover new lineages of life (NeLLi) - 2SBTROV12_ACTIVE470 metaG | ecosystem: Environmental > Aquatic > Marine > Volcanic ...
AGACGTGTGCCGAACCCGCCCGCCAAAACAATTGCCTCAATCACCGGCCGTTCACCCAGTCGATGACAACGTCCGCCACGTAATTGATCTGATCATCCGCCAGCCCCGTCGAGGACGGAAGATGAAGGGATCTGTAGGAAACTTCATGGCTGACTGGAAACCCCTCTGCCGGGTTTTGATCACGAAAAGGCACCGAATCATGGATTGGGAAAATCATCGGCCGGCCTTCGACGCCGCGCTCCTTCATGTGGTCGAGAAGGGGATCGCGCTGGCCGTCGGTTGCCAGCGTGATCGTCGCCAGCCAATGAACGGGCTGGCACCATTCGGCGGTGGGGCGCCAAGTCAGGTTGTTGCATTCGGCAAAGCGCGCGGCGTACAAGGTGGCCTGCCGGTTGCGAATCTCATGGATAGTGTCCATCTGTTCCAGTTGGGCCAGTCCGATGGCCGCCTGCATATTGGTCATGCGGTAATTGTAGCCCGACGCCACATGGTGATAGCGACGTTCGCGGCTCATGCCGTGGTCTCGTAATATGCGAAGCGATTTATCGTAACCGGCGTTGTTGCTCAACACCATGCCGCCTTCGCCTGTGGTCATAATCTTATTGGCGAAAAAGCTGTAGCAGGCGGCGTCGCCGATGGTGCCCAACTGAATATTCTTGTATTCGGCGCCAACCGCTTCGGCGACGTCCTCGATGACGAACAGGTCATGCTTTTTCGCCAAGGCCATGATGGAGTCCATGTCAGCGGCATGGCCGAAGGGGTGAATAACCATGATGGCTTTTGTGCGGCTGGTGATCGCCGCCTCGGCAAGGCCCGGGTCAAGGGCCCAGGTGCCGGGTTCGATATCAATCAGAACCGGCGTTGCGCCGGTCAGTGCGATCATATTTGCCGGTGCGATAAAGGTAAGATCGGGGCAAAGAACCTCGTCACCGACGCCGACCCCGAACGCCGCCAACGCCAAATGCAGCGCCGTCGTGCAGCTTGATGTGGCAACGCCGTGGGGTAGGCCGACGTAGCCTGCGAATGCGGCTTCGAAATCTCCGATGAAGGTGCCTTGCGAAGATATCCAGCCAGTGTTGATACATTCACTGAGATAGGACTTTTCGCGACCTTCGAAATACGGCTCGAATATGGGGATCAATGTTCCGGATTCTTCGGTTCAGGCAAGCTACCGCACTCTGGGTGAACAGCTCACCAGAGTTAGAGCCAGCCAGAGGGTTTAAGCGCAGGCCGAAACCGCGCTTGCGGGAACGCGGATGGATATCCGCCGTCCTAACATTTCAAGCAAAATGCTGACCCGGCCATCGGCACATAAGCTCTCAAATTTTCCAGCCTGATCGGCGAAAGCGCCAACAAGGATTTGAATTTTCTCACCGACGACGAAGGATTTCAGTGAACCGACGCTGACGTGGCCCTTGTCGTCTTCGATCTTGCGAAGTTGATCGACAATCCCTTCAGGAAGAGGAACCGGCCGGTCGTTCTGGCAAACTAAATTGCTGATCCCAATAGTCGAATGGATGGCCCGCCAGCATTCATCGTCAAGGTCCCGTTGAATGAAAATATATCTTGGGAACAACGGCGCTGAGACCGTTTCGACCTTCCGCGCGTGGCTGCGGCGCTTCAAGAACGTCGGCAAATAACATTCAAAACCTTGTCGAAGCAGATGGAACTGCGCCTTGCGTTCCGCGTTGACCTGAGTTTGCGCGACATACCAACGTTTCATCCCCCGGCGGCCTCGCTAGCCTTGTCGCGGGAAACGTTCAACATGTCGGGGACAAGAATACGTTCTTCGGCGATATATTTTGACAGGGAATCGTACGTGCCTTGCGGGTCGGCCAGGTCCGTAATGATGACGGCGTGGCCAGCAAAGGACGCCGCATCCTCCAGCACAGGAAGATCATGATATCGCGGCTCTCCAATGGCTGGATCAATGAACCCGACGAGATTGATGTCGTCGGTGTTCGCACACATGAGGGCAATTTCCGTCAGGTCGCCGACACCGGCAATGGCAATTTCGCGCCAACCTTGACGCGTGCAGAACTCGAAAAGTTCGGTGTATTGGGCGCGGGTGGCGCGAAACAGATTGAAGGAAACCGACAGATACTCGGCCGTCAATCGGCTTTTTTCGGCAAATCCCTTGGGTGTCAGATAGTAGGAATACCGGCTGCGCGGTGCCGAGACGACTTTGACAAAGCCCTTTTTAATGCATCTCTTCAAATAGGTGTTCACCAAACCAAGAGCGACACCCACTTGCTTTGCGGCAAGTCTTTGGGTGAGCGAATCGTTTTCATGAACGGCTTTCAACAGGCCGAGCATATGTTCTGATTCGTTCGCCTGGGATTTTCCGCCACTCATTGATGCAAGCCCATGAGAGTTGTCTCAATTGATGCGTTCATGGCGTGAACGTATAACTGTTCACATCATGAACGTCAACCGGAATAACTGAGAAAACTCAAATATCTAGCTTATGCTGAGGCGGCATTCCACCGTGGTGAAAGCACCGCTCTCTAACCGGCAAGGGCGTTTTCCTGGGAAAGCCATTGCCAGGCATCGGCGATCTGGTTTTCAAGATCCGAACGCGTCGGGTCCCATCCCAAAACGCTCCGCGCCAGGGAGGCGTCGCCAATAAGCGCCGGCGGATCGCCGGGCCGCCGGGCCTTGATTTGCGTTGGTATTTGCCGCCCCGTTACCGAGCGTGCAGTTTCGATGACGTCGCGAACGGAATGACCCATGCCGTTCGCCAGATTTGCGGTCAGGCTTTCGCCGCCGGCCAACAACCATTCCAACGCGGCGACGTGCGCGTCCGCCAGATCGCTGACATGGATGTAATCCCTGATGGCCGTACCATCCGGTGTGGCGTAGTCATCGCCAAATATATCAATGTGAGGGCGCAGGCCGGCGGCGGCCTGCAGGACAAGCGGGATAAGGTGCGTTTCCGGGTCGTGGTTCTCGCCGATCTCCCCTTCCGGATCGGCACCGGCGGCATTGAAATAGCGAAGCGCAGCTGAACGAATGCCGTGGGCCTGCCCGGCGGCGTTCAGCATCTGCTCAACGGTCCATTTCGTTTGGGCATAGGGGTTCATGGGGTCGGGCCGTACGGCTTCGCTGATCAACGGTTCCGTGGTCTTGCCGTAAAGATTACAGGTACTGGAAAAAACGATATTGCGGACGCCCGCGGCAACCATTGCCGACAAGAGTTTCTCGCTGCCGCCGACATTGTTGCGGAAATACAACAGCGGATTTTCGACGGATTCCTGGACATAGGCATACGCGGCAAGGTGAACAACGCCGCAAAACTTATAGTCCTCACAGGCCTGACGTAATGCCGCATCATCCAGGAGGTCGCCGGCGATCAACGGACCCCATTTCACGGCGCCGCGAAACCCCCGGTTCAGATTGTCGAATGTCACCGGCAAGTAGTCTGCGGCGGCCAGGGCCTTGGCGACATGCGAGCCCACGTACCCGGCACCGCCGGTAACCAAGACGGCTTTCTTCTGTCCGCTCATCCCTGCACCTTGGTAGCGCTGTCCGGGCTGGCCGTGGATTCCATCTCTTTTTGTTCGGGGCTGTAGACCATACGGGTATTGGGAATGTCTTTCTCATCGATACCCAGCACCTTTCCGACGACGTATATGGGCCGCATTTTCACCTCTTCATGAATGCGCCCGATATAATCAGCGATAATGCCCAAGGCAAACAGCTGAACCCCACCGATAAACGTCAAAATGATGACCGTCGAGGCCCAACCCTCGATGACGCCGGGCTTCACCAAGCGAAGGACCAAGGCGCCGATGCCGCAAAGCAGCGCCAATGTTGACATGGATAAGCCGAGATAGAGGACGAATTGAAGCGGCGCGCGGGAAAACCCGGTGACACCGTCAAGCCCCAGCTTGACCAGTTTCAATAACGGATACTTGCTTTCACCCGCGTGGCGGGCCGGACGCTCGTAGTGGACCTCGCCCTGGCGAAAGCCGACCCAGGCACACAAGCCCCGGACATATCGATTATATTCGGGAAGCGCTTTTATTACGTTAACGGCGCGCCGGCTGATCAATCGGAAGTCACCCGTATCGACGGGGATTTCCAAATCACCGATGCGATTGAGGAGGCGATAAAACATGCGCCGGCCCCAACTCATCAAGGCGGATTCGTGGTCGCGTTTGTCGCGCACTGCATAAACGATGTCATAACCGTCGCGCCAGCGCTCAACCATCTCCAGGGCCAATTCTGGCGGGTCCTGCAAATCCGCGTCCATGACGATGACGGCATCGCCCCTGGAAAAATCCAGCCCGGCGGTGACGGCGATCTGATGGCCAAAATTCCGCGATAATTGAACCAAGTGGATGCGCGGATCCTTGGCGTGAAGGACGGCGATCATTTCCGCTGACGTGTCGGTACTCCCGTCGTCCACGAACACCACCTCGGCGGTGTCGTGCAATTGGCTCAACGTAACATCGATACGGCGGACCAGTTCCATAAGGTTGTCTTCCTCATTGAACACGGGAATAACAAAGGAAATCGCGGGGTGAATTTCTGCCATTCGGTGCTCCGAAGTCTTGCAACGGCGGCATCGGTGCACGCCGCCCGTTACCGTTAAGTTACACTAAGTACTTGATATTCGGCCCCGCTGACAATATGCGATCATGGATTGGCCGGGATCAATGACGGCGCGCCCGCCGGAAATGAGATTTGACGATGGATATTTCTGTTAAGCAACCGGATAAGCACCGTGCCGCGTGGCGCGCCAAACGTCAAAGCCAGGAACGGAAAGGCGGTCGACAGTCGCCGGACGGGCGCACCGGCGAGATTCCCTATCTGTTGGACGGATTCTTGATGAATTTCGTCAAATGGAGCCTCAAGGTATCTGGTTTGTGGAACCGCGGAATTCGAAATGCCCGTGGCATAGAATTACGCCAAGAACCGTTCACGGACGACCTGTTACCGGAGGTATTCGATGGCTATCGGATCCTCCATATTACGGATACGCACTTTGACGAATTACCGGTGCTTGCTGACGAAATTGTGTCACGCCTTGCCGGAATAGAAGCTGATCTATGTGTCATGACCGGCGATTATTGGGATTGGCAAGCCGGACCAGATGGCGCCATGGAGGATGCTTTAAAGCGGGTTCTGGGCGCCGTACGCGCGACGGACGGCATTCTCGGGATTCTCGGCAATCATGATGGCCATTGGATGGCCGACGTTTTGGAATCCAACGGCGTCACGGTTTTGATCAATGAAAGCTGGCAGGTCGAACGGCAAGGCGACAGATTGACCTTCACAGGTGTCGACGATATTCACCGCTTCTATTCGCCGGCCGCGACACAAGCCCTGACGGCAGGACGCGACGGATTTTCCGTCGCCCTTGTGCATTCTCCGGAATTTGCCGACGAGGCGGCGAAGGACCAATACAATCTTTACATTTGTGGCCATTGTCTCGGTGGGCGGGGTTGCTTGCCTGGCAGCAAACCGGTCATTACCAGGCTTCACAAAAACCGGCATTTGTATGCAGGGCGTTGGCGGATCGGCGGTATGCAGGGCTTTACCAGCATGGGCGCCGGCGTGTCCGGCCAGCCGGTCCGCTTCAACACGCGTGGTGAGATTACTATGGTGACTCTAACCCGCCATCCCTGATAAGCGGCGAAGATTATTAGGCGTTGGTCCCGCCGGAGGCCGCAACCTGAATGTCAGGCACCTCGACGGGGGCTCCGGTACGGCGGCGCTTGCGCATGAGGTGACGGACTTTGAACTTAAACGCCAACAACCATTGTTGAAGTTTCACCTCAATGCAAAATCCGTATTGATTATTCAGGAAACGCCAGCGTGCGATGGGATGGTACAGCAAGAAGCAAATCTGCAAGAGTTTCGAATTGCTGAACTTGTGCGCGACATTCTTGCTGTGGAAATAGGAAACGAAATTGATCGCTTCCAACCAATTGATCATTTCCGGCGAGGCCCAGGACCGGTAGTGGCGCATCCATTTGTCGAAGTCCATATAACCCCATTCCTCAAGGGATCTCGGCTCTTGGAATCCTTGTGCCAAGGCGTTGACGTAAAAGGGCGTGCCGATGATCGGCAGGAAATTGAAAATCAGGCAATAGGCGTTCGGATTGACCCGTTCCAATTCGGCCGCATAGGCCAGCGTGTCTTTGATTTCGTCGATGGTCTCATCGGGGAACCCGACGATCAGGGTGTACTTCACCTTGATGTCGTACTCCGCCAGCTTAATATTGGTGGCAGTCATCTCTTCCAGCGTTTCGGCCTTGTTCAAAGACGCGAGAACGCGGGGATTGCCGCTTTCAATGCCGATTTCCAAGGTGTGGCAACCTGACGCATACAGCAGGTCCCATTCTTCATCGGAGAGCTTTGAAAGGGTATCGGCGCGGATGCCCAGTGTTCCCCACATGAGCTTTCGCTCATATTTCGCCAGACCTTCGAGAATGCGGACAAAGCGTTTTTTGGAGCCGGGGAAATAATCGTCCTGGAAATAGATGATCCGCACGCCCAATTCTTCGTACAGGTAGTCGACCTTCTCCATGATTTTTTCAGGCGAAAAGCCGCGCCAGGCGCCTTCGTTGATGACCGGATCAGAACAAAACTTGCACCGGTACGGGCAACCGCGTGATGTATTCAATGTCGCCGACTTACCGCCGTTTTCAAGGCGCAGGACTTCATATTTGTCGAACGGAATCAGGTGGTACGGCAGCTTGGGAAGCGAATCCATGTCACGGATGACATCGGCGCGGCCGTTTTTACGGATGTAGGTGTAATTGTTGTTCTTGCCCACATACTTGATTTCAACGGTACCGGCGTTCGATTCGATGCCTTCTTCGGTTTTGTAGACAAGGCCGCGCAATTCGGAAATGTCGTGGCCGTCGCGGAGGTGTTCATAAAGTTCACAGAACACAAACTCACCGTCACCGACGATCACATAATCGATAAGCTCATGCTTCGCCGTCTGGTCGGGAACCAGTGTCGCGTGGATGCCGCCCCAACATACGGGAATATGCGGATAGTGCTTCTTTACGAATTCCGTAACTTTGATGGCATATTTGACCTGTTCACCGGTGATCGCGGTGATGCCAATCAACAAGGTTTCGGGGCCGACTGCTTCTTCCATGTCGAGTTCAAAACGGTCGGTGACACGTTGGTCGATCAGTCGTACGTCGTATCCCTTGTCGACAGGCACCGAGGCAACGGCCAGCAGCGACTCCGGAAGCCGCAACGACATTTCGTCCCAGTTGCCCGTATAGGGCTGAATCAAGATCATGTCAGCCAATCGACGTACTCCACACCAATGCAGATCGTCCCAACCCCATGCAGGACAATATCATAGCTATGTGGCGCGCGCCTCGGCTGGTGTCAATCGGTTTCCTATTTTTCGGCGCTCTTTTGGAGATAGATATGGAACCCGCCGCAGGTCTCGGCCAGCCGGAAACCTGTGAGATCGGCGCCGTCGAAACGCCCAACCTTTTGGGTTAGGACCAGCGCCTTGAAATGTCCGGCGGTGATCATACCGCCGATGCCGCCACGCTCGAACTCATAACCTCTGGCTCGCTGATACGGATAATTGTAGGCGGGGTAGACCACCGGGCGGGACGGATTTATCCACGGCAGAGACAGGTAAAACTCCTCAACATAGAAGGGTTGTGGAAGGTCTTTCACGCAGGCCGTTCCCTGTTCGTAGTATCTCGCAAATGGTTCGATGGAAATGACACCCTTGATGCCGCTGAAAACGACAAGTAGGGCTGCCACGTTGGCCAACCAACCCAGCGAGAGGGTGCCGAAGAACAAGGATTTGGCCTTTGGCGTCACCTTAAGCTCTTCGATGCTCTCAAACCGCGTTATCGCGACGACCGCTAAAAGACTCATGAACAAAGACGGGACAAAAAAATAATTTTCGGCGGCACCGTCCTTCGCGGATCCGGGAACCATCATCACCATGGATAGGCCAAAGCCGATCAGCGCGAACTGAAATCCGGGGTCTTTCAACAGGGCAGCCCGGAAAACCCTGGAGGCGACAAGCCCGCCGACTATGACGCCAAGTGCGGCCAGTCCCGGCGAAGATTTCAGGACGAAGTTGGAGACATTGCGGACCGCAAGGTGGGGGTCGAAGCCAAGTTCGCCGGTCAGGAAAAGCGAGCTGAAATATTCGTCGCTGCCACCGTACAATGTCGCGCCGTAGGCGAGGCCAAGAGCTGTTGAAAAGATCAGAAACCGGCGCCAGTCGCGCTGCCCCAGCAACCACAGGCCGACGGTTGACGCGGTGAAAACACTGATGTGCTTCAAACTCCAGGCCAGATAGCAGGCCAGCGCACACAGCAATACAGCCCTCACCGGCGCAGATCTGTAGTATCGCCAGAACAAGAAAATTGCCGACGCTTCCAACAATAGCGTCCAAATGTCGGTGCGCGCGGTGAACACCCAAAACCCGACCAATGGCCCGAAGAATGTGAACCCTGCAAAACTGGCGGCAATGAGTTTGGTTTTCTCGCCGACCCGTGTCGAATGCCCGGCCACTTCAAGGAACGCAAAATACGAAATGATGGCTCCCAGTATGGCGCCGATGAACGTCACGCAGCGGGCAACCGTCGGAAGCCAGGCATCGGACAGGGAAAAGGCACGGAGGGTGACCTTAATGGCGGGTCCGTAGGTCTCATAAAACAGCCAATTGTAGAAAGAGATCGAAAACGGCAATTTGTGTGAATCGTTATATACGGGGATGTCGTTTACCCGCTTCCAAAGGGCGAACAGCGATTCCTGCTCCCATCCACTGGTCACGTTTTGAACGGGCTCGCTAAAAGAGAGGACGGAGCTAACCCGAAGTACGCAGAGTAGGGCCGCCATGGTTACGCTGGATATTGCGATAACCGAGAGAGTTTTTTGGTTCACTGACTTATCCGGGGAGGTTCATTGAATGACTGTCAACTATGGAAACACTACATACTTCAAATGGTGCGTAAAGACAAAGATGACGGCATGAACAGGCTGGCATTGACCCGCATGCCAATCGCAACAAAAATTGAAATTTCGAGAGATTCAACAGCGCCTTGATCAATATTTGACATTTGGGACGCCATAAATAATTTGCCAACGGATTCCCAATGTCGATATGTGGAAGCTGCATATGTCAAATTGTACAATGAGTAATGGCGCATTTGCATTCAATCCTCCCAACTGCGCTTCGCACGGCTTGGAAAATTGACGAAAACGGTTTGGTAATGACTGCGCGACGTTATTTGATCATTTATCTGTCAGCGATACTGGTGCTTGGAATCGGTGTATCCACTTTGTCCGGTTGGGGAAGTGATCCGTACAATCCGCGAACAGCATTCCGTGATGTCAAACCAGGTCAGATACTTATTGATAATGGCATTAAAGAATGGGACCGGATCGAAATCCGCATCGATAAGACATTGGACGAGGGGCCTCCGAGGATCGGTCTGTTCGGCAGTCACGTTACACAATATCTGTCGGCTGAGGAGATCGGGTATTCAGATAATGACGTTATGAATTATTTTGTCATGCACATCGGGCTGCCGGAGATTGCCATCGTGCTTCGGCATTTGGAGGCGAACAACGCCCTGCCCAAAGAAACCATCCTCGTTCATTTGCACCATCCGCATTCCCCAAACTGGGAACACATCATATATGGAATTTGGGAATTACCGATATTCTATTACGTAAAGTATTCACGGCGACGTATCTCCCATACCATTCGAGATGTGGTCCGCATGGCCGGCGCACGGATGCGAGATCGATTGGGGCTCGAAAATACGTTGTTTAACATTATTGATGGCCCGGTTCTGGGATGCGATGCCCAACACGGCATAATGGCCGTTGACGAAACGAGTGACGTCGAACCGAAGCCTCCCGCCGTCAAACAAAATGGCACAATTAGAAAGACCTTGATCGCCATGGGCCTGATGAAAGCGCCGCGCCGCGTCTTCAACCCGGCCTGCGGTCCGACCACGGGGTTGCGGCGCGATGGATCCTCCGGCTTTCAGCGATCGTCTTTTAAGGCAGATATCGTCCCAGACGGGGAAGCTCTGAAACCGAACCCGCTGGCTGCGGGCTCAGCGGCCGAAATTGTACGTCAGATGCAGGGCATAGCCGAGACCGGCCGCCGCAATGGCCGCCGCGTCGTATTCTTTGTTCCGCCAATTTATGAAAAACCGCGTGAAAGTGATCGCTCAAATATGTTGGACATGGCTGTGTCCAAGGCCCGGGGAGAGGGGATGCAGGTCATCGATCACCGCCTATTGCGTCATGAACGGGAATTGTTTTTCTCACAAATTTATACTTCGCCTCGGTATCTACGCCGCCTTTTGACGGAACTTAACCGTTGAATTTTAATACGGCTGAATTTTTGCTGCTCTTTCTTCCGGTGCAGGTCATTTTGTTTTATGTGGTTCGGCCTCGGTTCCGGCTATTCATCCTGCTACTCGGATCGATCTTTTTCTACGGGATGTCCAGCGACATTGCAGGGTTTCTTCTCGTTAATACAATTCTCTGGGCGGGTGGCATTGGCTATATCTCCAGTAAAATGATCCACAATTCGGGGTGGCTAACGCTGGCGATATTCCCCCCCTTTCTGTTGTTATTCTTGTTCAAGTACCTGGATTTTACTCTGACGGCCGTCGATCCGAACGATCAGTTGCGGTCAAGTTTTCAGTTCATACTGAAATATGCGTTGCCCGCCGGCATCAGCTTTTACACCTTCCAGATTGCATCCTATCTGATCGATGTTCACGACGGGAAGGTTGAGCGCGAGAAGAATCCGCTTGTATTCGCCGTGTTTGCCGCATTCTTTCCGCAATTGATCGCCGGGCCGATTCTGCGATTTCATGAATTACGGGATCAATTGCGATTTATTGCCGCGGAACGCAACTTGCGGCCGGATTTCCCCCGGGCCTTCAAGTTTATAAGCGTCGGTCTGGCCTACAAGATATTCCTCGCCGACGTCCTCAGGCGCTTCCAAGAAACTCACGACGTCAGCGCCGGTGGCGGCTCGCTCGATGCTGCCTATGCAGTGCTGGCGTACTCATTCATCATCTATTTCGATTTTTGGGCCTATTCGCTAATGGCCATCGGCCTGGCGAAACTGTTCTGTATCGAATTGCCGCGGAATTTTCTGGAGCCGTACAAAAGCACAAGTCCCCGCGAATTTTGGCGGCGTTGGCACGTGACCTTGTCATTTTGGCTGCGGGATTATGTATACCTGAAGATCGGCGGCAACACGGCCTATATCAGAAATATCGCCATCGTCTTTCTTGCCTGTGGTCTGTGGCACGGGGCCGGATGGAACTTTCTGATCTGGGGTGGATATCATGCGCTGTTGGTAATCGCCCACCATTTGGCGCGCGAACCGTGGGGACGATTACCTGGATTTGTGCAAATAACGATTACATTCATGTTCGTCAGCCTCGGCTGGCCGCTTTTTTACAACGGGATCGAAGAATATGGCGCTCTGATTTCCGTGCTGTTTGCGTTCCAAGCGCCAACGGATACGGCCCAGTTCGGTTATGGGGACTGGCTGTATCTCGCGATTCCCGCACTTATAGTTTTCGCCACCCGAGAGGACCGCTGGCTATTTAATGAAAACTACAACCGATTTCTTGATTCGCCGCTTTTTCATGCCGGCCTAACGGGCCTCAGCCTGATGTTTCTTAATTTCGGTCGGACATTTATATATTTTCAATTTTAGTACCGCGCTCCAATTGCGCGGATGAAAGAAATGTTTCCGAAACCAGCCGTCTGACATGTCCGCAGTCCAGAAAAAGACAGTGATCATTGTTTAAGGGAACAAATTGTAGCGAACGATGCAATAGATCGCCCGGATGCCGTCCTTCCAGCCGATTTTCTTGCCCTCGCTGTAGGTCCGCCCCGCATAACTAATGCCGACTTCGTAAATACGAATGGGGGGACGAATTTTGCTGATCTTGGCCGTCAGTTCGGGCTCCACGCCAAACCTTTTTTCGCGAATTGATATATCGGCGATGATCTCGCGGCGGAACACCTTAAAACAGGTTTCCATGTCGGTGAGGTTCAAATCGGTGAATATATTCGACAGCAGGGTCAGCACCTTATTTCCGACACTATGACGAAAATATAAAACCCGGTGGCCTGCGCCGCCGATAAACCGTGACCCGTAAACGACATCGGCGCGGCCATCCAAGATGGGCTGAAGAAGAACCGGATACTCCGCGGGGTCATACTCAAGGTCTGCGTCCTGGATAAGGATTATATCGCCGCGGGCCTCGGCAAAACCCGACGAAAGTGCGGCGCCCTTGCCCATATTTCGCGGATGTTTGAAATGGCGAATTCTTGGGTCCTGTTGGCAGAGCTTGTCGGCGATGGCAACGGACCCGTCCGTCGAGCCATCGTCGACAATAACAACATCCAGTTCCAAACCCAGGGTTCCCGCATTCAAAACCTTCGAAACCAGCGGCCCGAGGGTCCTTTCTTCGTTATAGCAGGGAATGACGACAGAAATTGATTTCATGGTGCGGGGTCTCGGGCGGCGCCAGGTGCCTATGGTGAGCGATGGCGAATTTCGCGAATTTCGTAGATGATTTGGGCCGATCAAGCAACAGAGTTTGAGCGCGCGGCTCGGTCTTTGCCGTTCAACATGGACCGCAGCCGCCGTCGTTTGAAGACGTACAGCGGATCAAGAAATCCGTCGATAGTCAAATGCTGGTATGCCGCAGGGGCCGACAATTCCAGATGATCACCGAAAATGGCATGTGGGCTGGTCTGCATGGTGTTTAACCCGCGAATGCCGGCCCGGCAGTAGGGAAACCGCTTTTTTATGATCTGAAACGCTGACGATGAAATATTTCCGATCCCGCCAAACGCATATGCATACCATTCCACGGGTATCGAAATATGGTCTTCAATGATGTCGCCGGAGGTGGTGATTTCATTGCGCAGAGCGTCGTCACTCAGTTTCGCCAAAGACAGATGGGTCATGCCATGGGCACCGATCGTGTGCCCGGCGGATGATAGATCATTGATTTGCTGCCAACTCATCAAGCGGCATCGCTGGTCGTCCAAACGCTGTTCGGAGGAGCCGGTCAGGACATTGGCGCGGACGGCTTCCATTTGCGCTTCGGGGCGCAAATCCACCAATCCAGGGCAGACGAAAAAAATTGCTTCAATGGCATGCGCCGCGAGAACATTGGCGGCAAGATCGTAATTGCCGATGAACCCGTCGTCAAAACTGATGAGGCATGGCTGAGGGCCGGCTTGCCGGTCAATGTCTGGCGGCATTTGACCCGCAAGCCACGCTGCCGCTTGATCCGGCGAGATGACCGCTTTTCGGTCCATCAGGAAACCAATTAAGTCTTCAAATGCACCGCGGTCCAAAGGGCCGACATCATGAAAAATCAATGTCCGAAAACCTGCGGCGGCCGGCATCACACGCCGCCACCACCTGGAAACACGGAGGGCCGGTTGTGCGATCCGATACCTCAACATTCTGGATCTGCTCCCATCAACGAAGTCGAATTATCGGCAATTGGGCTCAAGGAATGACATCCGGATAGGCTTCGGATGAATTATTGCCATGAACGGGAAGAAATAGAAGCCTGTCACGCAGCGCCAAGGCCGTTTCGTGGCGGGTTGGATCCGCGATCACCTCGGGAGCCAGATCGGGCCATGCTTCGACCGCCACACCCTTTTGCCGCAGTGAGGTAAAGTGTCCGCCAGCCGACATTTTGTCGGGGCATTTGAAAACGAACCGGTACGGCGCAGGCCCCTCATTTTCGTCGCTGAAAAATGGCACACACCCATCATCCAATCCGCTGAAATATTTCCGCCACTTTCGGGCCGCTTGCTTGCGTTCGGCGGCGATGTCGGAAAGCCGGTGTAAAGATCGTGAGATCAGCCGCCGTCCGGCGTCGCTGATAATTGGATTCGGCACGCCGGCCGGCATTTGCAGATCGACATCGAAGCCCGGCAGGCCGTGAATTCGCCGCCGC
>Ga0114932_10004038_pt1 | contig 13982 bp, 13 predicted proteins | sample 2SBtaG_2_FD_87286 | JGI IMG/M metagenome (GOLD analysis project Ga0114932, IMG submission 87286) | Deep subsurface microbial communities from Kolumbo volcano to uncover new lineages of life (NeLLi) - 2SBTROV12_ACTIVE470 metaG | ecosystem: Environmental > Aquatic > Marine > Volcanic ...
GGATCGTGCCCCCAGAGCACCGGCAACCGCTCGCGGGCCTCCTGATCGTCCAGGCTGGCCTGCACGTCGACCACCATCACCTCGGCGCCGAGGGGAAGCGTGAGGCTGAAGGCGCCGTCCGCGTCGGGGCTCACCTCGACGTCGTTGACGACCACCACGGCATCGGCGGGCTGGACCCAACCGGTGACCAGCGCCGGCTCGTCGCCGAGAAAGGCACCGTACACCGGGCTGCCCACGTGGAGCGCGAGGGCCTCGGCAGGCGGCGCCGTGACGGCGATCTCTCCGCCACATGCGAGGAACAAGGTGAGCATCGCGGACTCCTGGGTGCCAATCGTGCCATCGGCGTACGCCTTCTGCGATAGCGCTGTGTGAAGAGAAGGTCCAAGCTTGCTGGTGGACAACGCTCCGCGGCGTGTAAGCTGCACCTCGTCGTCATCGCCCCCCAGGAGCGGATGGATATGCGTCTCGCGCTCGCGTCTTTGCCTCTCTTCCTCCTCGTCGCCTGCGACGGCAAGAGAGAGGCCGCCGACACCCAGGCCACGGCCACGGCCGACACGAACGGCGCTGAAGACGCGATCGACGTGGACGGCGACGGCTACGCCGAGGCGCATGGCGACTGCGACGACGAGAACGACGAGATCCACCCGGGCGCCGAGGAGCTCTGCAACGGCATCGACGACAACTGCAACAGCCTCACCGACGAAGGCTTTGGCGACGCCGACGGCGACGGCACGGTGGACTGCTTCGACGAGGAGACCTGCGACGGCGTCGACAACGACGGCGACGGCGACGTGGACGAGGGCTACAGCGACGTGGATGGCGACGGCGTGGTGGACTGCCTCTCCGAGGAGACCTGCGACGGCGTGGACAACGACGGCGACAGCTCCGTGGACGAGGGCTTCGACGTCGACGGCGACGGCTACACCACCTGCCAGGACGACTGCGACGACGCGAACGCCGACGTGAACCCGGGCTCGACGGAGGTGGCGGGCAACGACCTCGACGACGACTGCGACGGCCTGGCGGACCCCGAGGCCTGGGCCGCAGGCGACCTGATCATCGTCGAGATGATGGTGAACCCGTACACGGTCAGTGACTCGGTCGGCGAATGGATCGAGATCTACAACGCCTCCACCTCCACCAGGAGTCTGGACGGGCTGGTGTTGATGGACTCGAACATCGACTGGCACCAGATCGACAGCGGTGGCAGCCTCCAGGTGGCCCCAGGCGACGTGGTCGTGCTCGGAGTCAGCTCCGATGAGCTCGTCAACGGCGGCGTGACCGTGGACTACGTCTACACGGACCTCGGGCTCTCCAACGAGACAGACGACCTCTTCCTGATGGCCAGCGACCTCGTGATCGACACCGTGAGCTGGGACGACGGCGCCACCATGCCCGACGACGCCGGGTCCTCGGTCACCCTCGACCCCTGGCAGTACGACACCACCGCCAACGACCTCGCCAGCAACTGGTGCCCGAGCCAGCAAGCCTGGGGCGTGGGGCAGGACATGGGCACGCCGGGCGACGAGAACGAGCTCTGCACCACGGTGGACCACGACGGCGATGGGTACAACGGCGACGAGGGCGACTGCGACGACGCCGACGACACGATCTACCCGGGCGCCTACGAGATCACGTCCGGCGTGGACAACGACTGCGACGGCGACGCGGAGTGGATGCCCGTGGCCGACGCGGACTTCGATCCCGACGCGACCACCCTCGAGCACTGCCAGACCGTCTACCTGGACGGCTCGGGCAGCTACGACCCGGATGGCGGAACCCTGACCTACGCCTGGGAGCTCACGAGCGTTCCCGCAGGCTCGGACGACGCCACGGATCACATCGAGGAAGAGACCGACCAGAACCCCGAGTTCGTGCCCGACTCCCCGGGTGTGTACAGCTTCTCGCTGCAGGTCGACGACGGCGGCACGGCTTCGGAGCCGGACACGCTCGACCTGACGGTGGTCGCGCGCACCTCGAACTTCGCCCCCCAGGCGGACGCGGGCTCGGACCAGACCGAGTCGGTCACAGGCGAGTGCAGCTTCGACAGCTACGGCGATCTGGACAGCTGCGACGACTGCGACGACGTCGTCATCACGGTCGACAGCAGCGGCACGATCGATCCCGACGACGGGGAGCTGCACTACGCCTGGACCCTCTCGGGTTCGTACGCCACGCTGGACGACGCCACGAGCCCCACGCCCACGGTGACCATCTCGGGCATCGCCTCGAGCTACGAGACCACCACGACCGACGAGACCACGCTGAGCCTGGTCGTCACCGACTGCTACGGCGACGTCTCCTCCGCGGCCACGGTGACCTACACCGTCGAGTGCACGGGCGAGTGAGCCCCGCGGGCTCGATCCGATAGACTCCCGCCGAGGCCGCCGGGGTGCGGTCCACCGGAGGTCTCGTGGAGCTCGACGAAGTCCTGGGCGGCTACCATGCCGAGGACTACAGCGTTAGGTTGGTTCAAGCGGTCACCAAGGTCGTGCCCTTCGCGCCCGACCTTCCCCACGCACACAGCGTGGCGGCGGTGGTGCAACGCCTGGACCCCGATGCTCGGAAGCAAGTGGCCGAGCGTGCGGTCGTGCTCGCCCGCGGCGAGCGCGCCCAGGGGGTGCTCTGGGTCGCCAAGGCGCTGGACACCGCCGACAGCGGCATCACCGTGTACAGCGGCGTTCGCAGCGCCGTGAAGCTCTACCAGTCCGAACAGGGCGAGCGCCTCGCGGCGCTGGAGACCGATCCAGCCCAGGCGGCCGACGCCGTCTTGAAGGGGCTCGGCATCGCGCTGATGGTGCACCGCATGTTCGAGGGCGGTCCGCTCGAGAAGGTCGAGGCCTTCCGGAAGACCGACGCCGGCATGGCGATGCTCTTCTACTACGCAGCGCTCGACGTCGGCCTCCCCTTCACCGACAACGTGGTCCAGGGCGGAGGCACGCTGCTCGCCCAGCTCTGGGAACGATTCGGCGCCCAGGAGACCGAGAAGCTGGCCGCCGTCGCGGGGGCGGAGGAAGCGCAGGCGGCGGTCGGGCTCTTGCAGAAGCTCCAGGGTCCGATCGTGACCATGGTCGACCTGGCCTCCAAGCACCTCGCGCCCATCGCCGAGGCCGCCGTCGCCCAGCTGCCCAAGGCGCTCGACGTGGCCGACAAGGTGGCCGGTGTGGCGGCCACCGGAGCCGACGCGCTGCCCGTGTACCGCTACCTCGGCGCCCGGCTGGCGGCCGAGGTCGTGGCCAAGCAGGCCCTCGAGGAGGCGGCGGCCGCCACCGTGTCAGAGGCTGCGGCACGACAAGAGGCGGGCCCGGGACCCGGGCAGGTGGCGTTCACCAAGAAGAAGGAGGTGGTCGACGACAACGCGCTGGAGGTCGCGCCTCAGGTGGCCAAGCCGCGGAAGGGGCTCGTCGGCCTGTTGATCGGCCTGCTGACGGCCCCCTTCGCCCTGCTCTGTGGCGGCTGCTGACCCTCGATGATGCTCCTGATCGCCGCTGCCCTTGCGGCTCCGGTCGATCCGTTCGAGGAGCCCGACGAGCTGGACCTGTACAGGCTCGAGGACGAGCTGGTCACGTCGGCCAGCCGGTACGCACAGACCGTGGCCGAGGCGCCCGCGAACGTCCGCGTGATCTCCGCGGCGGAGATGCGCAGGGCCGGGCACGTCACCCTCTCCGAGGTCCTGCAAGCGCTCCCGGGCATCTACGTCACGCGCAGTGCCGAGGGACGCAGCCTCGCGTGGTTCCGTGGGGTCACCGGCTACGACAACAGCCGCTTCCTGCTCCTCGTCGACGGCGTGCCCTGGTACGACGGGGTGTACACGCACGCCTGGATCGACAGCTACCTGCCGCTGTCGATCGTCAAGCAGGTCGAGGTGATCAAGGGACCGAGCTCGGTGCTCTACGGCACCAACGCGTTCTCCGGTGCGGTCAACGTGGTGACCTGGGGACCCGCCGATCTGGATGGAAGCCGCATCCAGGCGCACGCGGGAAGCGACCGCACGGTTGACGCCACGCTCACGGTCGGCGGGGAGCTCCCCGCCGATGACTCCCGGGCCCTGGCGTACGTGCGGATGCACGACACGGTCGGCGACGGCCTGCAGAGCACGCCCTCGGGCAGCGCCAACGTGCTGGCCGACGCACCGGTTCGGGCCTTGAACGCCGGCTTGCACCTCGAGTTCGGAGCCCTCGACCTCCGGTACGCCCACGTCGACTACCGTCATGGCTACTACGCTGGCGCCAAGGACGATCTGTGGGACCTGGTGCTCACCGATCCCGATGCCTTCGGCTTCGAGTACCGGCACGACTACGTGTCCTCCAGCTACACCTTCGTCGTGGGCCAGGACCTCGAGGTCCGCCCCATCTGGGTGTTCGAGGAGCATGACGACCGTGGCCTGTACGGCTGGCTCGACGAGCCGACCTACGCGCAGGACGGCGGGCTGACCTGGCGCGGCACGTTGGTGGACACCGCGAAGCACACACGCCGCTACGTCACGGGCATCGAGACCGAGGCCCGGCTGATCAACTTCCACGTGAACGTGATGGGCGCGGGGGTCGAGGCCGTGAACGTGCTCGAGATCGAGGACCTCGCTTACGAGGACTTCGGGGACGAAGCGATCGTGAGCTTTGCGGCGAGCGAGCCAGCCTGGCTCACCAGCGTGTGGTTCAACTGGCTCCACACCTGGACCCCGCTGTCGTGGTTGCAGCTCACCGGCGGAACCCGGGCCGACCACCACTTCACGGTCGGGGGACCGTACTTCAGCCCCAAGCTGGGCGTGCTCGTGGTGCCGGTGCCCGAGCTCCACGTGAAGCTGCTCTACGGCCACGCGTTCCGCGCGCCCAACGCGCGCGAGTTGTTGGTCGACGATGTCGTGCAGGACGTGAACGGCCGCTTCCTCTACCCGCGCAGCACCGCGGATCTCGGTGTCGAGACCATCGACACCGTGGAGCTCAACAGCTCCTTCCAAGCCGCGGACTGGAGCCTGAGCGGCGCCAGCTACTTCTCCGTGCTCGACGAGACGATCGAGGTGTCCAGCGACAACAACCGCTACTTCAACCGCGACCGCCCCTACACGGTGTTCGGCACGGAGTCGCGCCTGGGCTGGAAGCTCGACAACCTCGAGGTCGAGCTCGAGCACGCGTGGACCCAGGCGCAGCTCGTCAGCGGGGGTGAGGCGGTGTACGGATTCCCACCGCACATGCTCCACGGGGCCGCCACCCACGAGCTGGTCGAGGGCTTGTTCGTGCAGACCCTCGCGGACTGGGTGAGCGCGCAGCCGCGCGGTGTCGAGGGCCACGCCGACGGGGATCCGTACCTGCTCGTGCACCTGGTGCTGTCGACCGAGGGGCTGGCCGGCGGCCGTCTCGGCGCCTGGATGAGCTGTCGCAACCTGCTGGACGAAGACGTGGTGCTCCTGATGCCCGAGAGCTGGGCTCGAGCGACCGACGAGGATGGGCAGCCCGCCTACGTCGACGACCTGGACGGCGAGGGGCGCAGCTACCGCGTCGGGCTGGAGGTCGCCTTCTGAGCGCTCAACGCAGGTCTTCCACCACCTCGTCGACGAAGTCGAGCATCATGCCGTCGATCTCGAGGTTCAGCCGCCGGAGCGTGTCGTCGTTGAGCACCACCCGCCACGCCTGCGGGTCGACCGGCTCGATCGTGTCCGCTGGGGTCCCGTCGAGGATCTTCAGCGCGAGCAAGGCGGCCTGCTCGCCCGCCTGCTCGTGGTCGGGCGCCACACACATCAACGCCCCCACGCGCACGAGCACCTCGGTCGGACTCAACAACGGCACGCGCTGCCGCCGGGTCTCGTCGACCAGGTAGCGCACGTTCTCCGGGGTGAGGACCGCCGGGTCGCGGATGAGGAGCAAGGCGTCGATCTCCTGCCGGATGGCACGCCAGGGAGCGCGGGCATCGCCGTTCTCGTCGACCAGCGCCACCACCACGTCGATGGACGCGGCGCTGGCTGCGTCGATCAGGGCGGCGAGCCCTGGGCTGTCGGGATCGCTGACCATCACCCCCAGGCGCCGCACGTCGGGAAGGAACAGCTGCAGCTGCGCGGTGAGCGCCGCGGGGGGCACGGCCTCGGTGACCCCCGTGACCCCGGGCCCCGGGAGACCGTAGCGTTCGGGGTCACCCACCATGACGTACACCAACTGGCTCTCCAGCAGACCGTTGCGCGCGGCGTAGGCAGCCTTCGCGCCCAAGGCGACGACCACCGGCGGCGGATCCCGGCGAAGCTCGGCGATGATCCGATCGGCCACCTCGCGGTCGCCCTCCAGGTCGTGCACGGTCGCGGTGCCGCCGAGCCCACGCTGCACCGCTGCTACGGGCAGGTCGTAGGCGCTCGAGTCATCCGAGCGCAGGATCGCTGGTGCCTCACGAGCGAGGGCCGGCAGCGCCAGCGCGAGCCAGGTCGCGATCATCCGCCGTCCAGGCGGAACTGCACGGTCGAGGCGGCACCTTCTGCGATGATCACCTCGCGGGGCTCGGAGCGCGTTCCGTCAGCCCGCTCCACCTGGAGATGGTGCGCGCCCACCGCGAGCTCGTGCAGGCGCAAAGGGGTGACCAGGCCGCTATCTCGACCGTCGATCAGCACCTTGAGGCCGGTGGGACGGGAGGCGAGGAAGAGGAAGCCCGTGCCGAGGTCCACCGGGCTGCTCTCGGGCGGCTCGTCCTCGAGCTCGTCGGGTGCGGCCTCGATGGTCTCGGGCTCCACCAGCACCCCCGGGGGCGCGGTTCGGGCAGGGGTCAACGCCGGTTCGGGCGCCGGGACGAGCTGTGGGGGAGCGGCCGGCTCGGGGTCCGGCTCCGGCTCCGGCTCCGGCGCTGGCTTGAAGGCTGCGGCGGGCTCCTCCTCCGCGGGCGTGGCCACCGCCGCAGCTTCCTCGGCTTCCGGGAGGCCCTGAGGCGCCTGACGCCCCGTCCACCAGACCGCCCCGATCAACAGACCGGTGACCGCGGCTCCGAAGATCGCGCCACCGACCAGCGGCGGGGCGACCGTGCTGACGTGCGCCGCTGTCCAGGTGACGTCGGCACCGCGGCTCAGCGAGCCTTCTTCGATCGGCGCATCGGGTGCCGACGGCTCCTGGGGGATCTCGTCGGTCGCGGTGGTGTTGTAGGTCTTCAGCCGCGTGCCGATGCCCGCTACACCGTCGGGGTCGACCTCCCGCAAGAAGTGCGCGAGCTCATCGGGCGAGCAGGGGCCACCGAGCGGGACCAGCGCTTCGTCGATGGCGTTGGCGAAGGCGGCCGCGTCACCGAAGCGCTCGTCGGGCAGCCGAGCCAGGGCCCAGCCGTGGAGGGCCCGGAGCACCTCGGGCTCGGGGTACTCCGGCGGCACCACCAGATCCCCCACGCGCCCATTCAGCACCCTGTGGAGCACCTGGACCTGGTTGAGGCCGACCAGCGGGTTCTCCCCGTTGAGCAGCTCGTGCAGCATCATGCCGACCGCGTAGAGATCGGCGCGGTGGTCGATGTCGCCGCCCTCGATCTGCTCCGGCGCCATGTAGGCGAACTTGCCCTTGATGACCTGGCCTTCCGTGCGCTCCAGCCGGTCCTCGGCGCGGGCCACGCCGAAGTCGATGAGCTTGACCACGCCGCGCACCGACAGCATCACGTTCCGCGGGTTCACGTCCCGGTGAACGACCCGCATCGGCCGGCCCATCGTGTCGGCGGCGGTGTGCGCGTGCTGCAGGCCACGCAGCACCTGCTGCAGCACGGTGAGCACCACGCGCACCGGCACTCGCTGTCCCCGCTTCTGGAGCCGGCGCTGGATGACGCGCAGATCCAGACCCGGCACGTACTCCATCGCGAGGAAGAACTCGCCGTCCTCGACGCCGAAGTCGTAGACCTGCGCGATGTTCTCGTGATGGAGCTCGCTGTTGATGCGCGCCTCGTCGTGGAACATGCGCACGTAGAGCTCGTCAGAACCGTTGTCCGCGTGGATCCGCTTGATGGCGCAGAACCGCACGAAGCTGCCGTCGCCCACGCTGCGGCGGGCGAGATCGACCTGCGACATGCCGCCCTTGCCGAGGCGTTCGAGCAGCACGTAGCTGGCGAAGGATCGCGGATACGAGGTCAATGCGGGCACACCTTAGCGGCTTCGAGGTGGCCCACCGCAACCCTTGGGTGACGCCTGTCGCAAGTTCGTCCGGGCGGTCTTCACATCCGACGGAAGGCCGCGAGCTTCAAGTACCTTCCCTCGGGGTGCTCGAGCGCGACCGGGTGATCGGGCGGTGCGTCGCTCCGATGCAGCATCGCCCACCGCCCGGCGCGGCCCAGACCTTCCCGCACCGACGCCTCCCACTGAGGCCCGGTCAGGCGCGCGGTGCAGCTGGCCGAGATCAGCAAGCCGCCGGGTCGCACCAGCCCGCCCGAGCGGAGTGCCAGGTCGCGGTAAGCCGCACGGGCGGCCTGGTCGGATCGGGCGGCGCGCGACAGGTGCGGAGGATCGCACACCACCAGGTCATAGGGTCCGCCCTTCCAGGCGAAAGCGTCGGCGACGGCGAAGGTGTGCGCTTCGGGGTCGAAGCCGTTGAGCGCGAAGTTCTCGCGCGCATCCGCGATCGCCGGTGCGGCGATGTCGACCGTGGTGACGTGTTCGGCGCCGCCAGCTGCAGCCGCCACCGAGAAGCCGCCCGTGTAGGCGAACAGGTTGAGCACGCGCCGACCCCTCGCCAGCCTGCGCACGAGGTGGCGGTGCTCCCTCTGGTCGAGGAAGAGCCCCGTCTTCTGCCCCACGGAGGGCCGGACGAGGTAGCGCAGCCCCCGCTCCGTGACCTCGAGACGCTCCGGAGCCGGCGCTCCGGCCAAGGTCTCACCACCGTCACGACCGTCCACGCGGCGCACGCCGAAGCGACGAAAGACGGTGTCGACGCCGTCGAGGGAGGCCAGCGCGGGCACCAGGACGTCGAGGTGGTGTTCCCAAGCCCGGCTGTACACCTTGAGCGATGCCATGGCCCCGTACCTGTCCACCACCACACCCGGGAGCCCATCGCCCGCGGCGTTGACGAGCCGGAAGCAGTCCGTGTCGTCGGGCACCACGGCGCGCCGGAGGTCGACCGCCTGCGCCAGGCGCTCGGCGACCAGGTCGGCCAGGTCCTGCGGGTGGCGCCCCAGGACCCGCACCGCGATCGGGCCCTCGTCGGCGAGCCCGAACGCGACGGGACGCCCGCGGCCATCGCGGAGGCGCACCAAGGTTCCGGGGGCGGGCCGTTCGCCCACGGCGTCCGCGTAGACCCAGGGGTGACCCCGCTTCACGGGACCGACGGCATCCCGACGTACCACCAGGTCGATCACGAGCCGTGAATAACGCCGGCGGGCCAGCGTCGAGGGGCACGCGACACATGGAGGACACCATGAAGCGAACCGTGACCCTGACCCTCTCGACGATCCTCGCCGCGCTCACCACGGGCTGCATCGTGATCGACGACCACGACCCGGAGGTGACCGTCGTGCACAACGCGACGCCCTACGTCGCCTACGCCGATGCCGGCTGCTACTGGTCGGACAGGGACTACGACTATGTCTGGTGGTTCGAGGCCGAGGTCTGGGACGACGACGGCTACGGCGACATCGAGGCGGTCTACGCCGACATCTACGATGCGCGCGGCGACTGGGTCGACACCTTCGAGCTCTACGACGAGACCACCTACCCCGACATCTGGTTCTCGGACTGGCTGCAGTACTACAGCTACCTGGACTGCAGCTACGGCGGCTACGTCGTCGACATCGTGGCCTACGACTGGTCCGGTGACTACGACGTGACCTCCATCACACCGTTGACCAGCTGGTAGGTCGTCGGAGCCCGCGAGATCTTGACGCGGGCCGTCCTGGTCCCTAGACCAGCGGGCATGCGAACCGTCACGATCTACACCGCCGTGCCCTGTGGCTTCTGCACCGCCGCCAAGGCCCTCCTCTCCGCACGCAACGTGTCCTACGAGGAGATCGACCTGACGGGTCGCCAGGACGACCGGGTGGCGCTGGTGCAGAAGACGGGGATGCGCACGGTGCCCCAGGTCTTCATCGGCGACCACTTCGTGGGGGGCTACAACGAGCTCGCCGCGGTCGATCGCGCGGGCGAGCTGGACGCACTGCTCGGCCGTTGAGCTGATTTCCTCAAGGATCTCGCCCTGTCAGGCCACAAAGGCTTGACGGGGCAAGATTTTTTTTGCCCTGCTCGTCGAGCACGTGGTATCCCTCACTCAGGTCTTGACGGGTCCCCCCCAGACCACTCCCCCCCGAGCCTCTTCCCCCCTGGCTCACCCCCTCCCTCCCTCTCCCTCCCCCCGAGCTCTCCTCATGGCATCCCCTGTCGTCGCAACCGCGTCCGCCAGTGGCGTGGTGTCGCTCGCAGCCGTCGATGGTGTGTTGGTCCTGACCCTGGACTGCACCGCCCGCTTCGATGCACTGCGCACCGCCATCCGAGACACCTTCAGCGCCACGCCCGACCGCCACCGCGGCCAGGATGCGCGGCTCGACATCGGCGAGCGCACGATCGACCTGTTCGACCTGCGTCGCCTGGTGCACTGCCTGAAGGACGAGTTCGGCGTGAGCGTGCACGGCCTGTACTGCACCCAGGAGACCCTTCGGCGCTACGCGGAGCGGGAGCTCAAGCTCCGGCTCTACACCCATGCGGTGCCGCAGCCCGAAGACGAGGTGGCCGAGATCCACCCCGCCGACCTCGTCGAGGACGAGGTGGTCGAGGTCCCGGAGCCTCCCCCCGAGATCGCGGCGGAAGCCGAACTCGCCCTCGACGAGGGTGGTGTCCGGCTGCTCACGATCGACAAGCCGCTCCGAAGTGGCCAGATCATCCGCCATGCCGGCGACGTCATCATCTACGGCGACGTGAACCCCGGTGCCGAGGTGGTGGCCTCCGGCAACATCCTCGTGTTCGGTGCCCTCAAGGGCATGGCCCACGCAGGTGCCCGCGGCGACGTGAGCGCGTGCATCGTCAGTTTCGACTTCCGTCCGACGCAGCTGCGCATCGGGCGGAACATCGCCTTTCCTCCCCGGGAGCAGCTGCGCTCCCAGGGTCGAAGCTGGTCTCCCCAGGTCGCATGGGTCCAGGGGGAACACATCGTGATCGAGCCCTATCAGGGCCGGCTGCCGCGGTAGCGAAGGAGTTCACCCATGAGTGAGTGCATCGTCATCACCTCTGGCAAGGGCGGCGTCGGCAAGACGACGACCAGCGCCAACCTCGGAGTGGCCTTGGCCACGTCTGGTCACAGGGTCGTCGTGGTCGACGCAGACATCGGTCTGCGCAACCTCGACGTCATCCTCGGCTTGGAGAACCGGATCGTCTACGACCTCGTCCACGTGGTCGAAGGCGAGTGCCGGTTGAAGCAAGCGGTGATCAAGGACAAGCGCTGCGACAACCTGTTCTTGCTTCCCGCGGCCCAGACCCGTGACAAGAACGCTGTCAGCCCGGAGCAGATGCGCGACCTGGTCGAGCAGCTGAAGGAGGAGTTCGACTACGTGCTCGTCGACTGCCCGGCTGGCATCGAGCAGGGCTTCAAGAACTCCATCGCGGGTGCGGACAAGGCCATCGTGGTCACCACGCCCGAGGTCTCCGCCATCCGCGATGCCGACCGCATCATCGGCCTGGTGGAAGCCGCCGAGCTCCCGGAGCCTCGCCTGGTCATCAACCGCTTCCGCCAGAAGATGGTGGACCGCGGCGAGATGATGGACAAGGACGACGTGCTCGAGATCCTCGCCATCCCACTGGTCGGCATCGTGCCGGACCATGAGGACGTCATCAAGACCTCCAACATGGGCATGCCGGCTGCCTACGACCAGGAGAGCGTGGTCGGTGAGGCCTACCGCCGCATCGCGCGCCGCCTCCAGGGGGAGCCCGACGTGCCCTACATCGCGCTGGAGGAGCAGGGCTTCTGGGGCAACATCAAGAAGTGGATGGGCTTCTCGAACCGGAGGGCCATCTGATGCGTGAGCTGATCAACCGCTTCTTCGGACCGAAGGGCGTCAGCTCCAAGGACGCCGCCAAGTCCCGCTTGAAGTTCCTGCTGGTCCACGACCACGTGGACCTGACCCCTGCGCAGCTCGAAGCGATGAAGGCCGAGATCCTCGAGGTCATCGCGCGCTACGTCGAGGTCGACGTGACCGGTGTCGACGTGCACCTGCAGCGCGACGAGGGCTCGGTGGCGCTGGTGTCGAACATCCCGGTGCGCCGCGTGAACAACCGCGCGGGAGCGACCGCGTAGTCCGCGGGTTCAGACGCCATGGTCGAGCGGATCACCCAGCGTGATCCGCTCGCTGTGCTCTGGGGGTGTTCCCGCGCAGATCTGATCGAGCAGGGTGAGGAAGCCGTTCCCGGGTGAGACCGTGTGCTGGTAGAAGCGGAGCCGCACCGACTCGTCGTGCCACGGGCTGAGGTCGACCGCCTGCTCGACGAGCTCACCGGGCGTGCCGAGGCCGATGCCGATCTCCGGGATGTCGGGGATCAAGGCCTGCTCGGAGTTCAGCCCGGGCACGTGCCCCCCGGTGCTCGACGGAAGCACCGCGGACGCCAACACGAGGCCATCGGCGTCCTGGACGTCCAGCGCCCAGTAGATGCCGCGCTCGTCCACCTCGTTGAGCACCGACCAGAACAGGTCGGACGCTTCGACCGTGAAGACCGGCGTGGTGACGATCGCAACGCTCGCGGGATCGCCGTCGTCGTCGGACCGCAGCGCCACGCCCCAGTCGCCCGCGAAGCCCACACACTCCTCGCCGTTGAGCGCGGAGATGTCCTGCCCTTCGCCCAGCGCGAGCACGCGCGCACCATCCCAGAGGGTCACATCGGACGCTCCCGGGTAGCCGACGTCGTCCAAGGCACCGTCCTCGAAGTCGATGCACCACAGCGCATCCTGCACGCTCGGCGCCACGTAGCTGCCCGGGTCGCACACGATGGCGTCCGTGTCGAGCGACGAGCGCCCCGTGTCGGTCAAGCCGGTGTCGAGTGAGGCGACCTTCAGCTCAGCGATGCAGGCCAGGTGGGCGACAAGAGCTATCGTGGGCATGCCACACCCTACCCGGACCGTATGCGCCGCGACCACACCGCCCTGCTCACCGCAACGTGCATCGCCGTGATCGCCACGGCGATGGCCTGGTTCTCCACCGTGTACCGCACCAAGCGTGACTTCACCGAGCAGGATCTGATCGCGGAGATCAAGGCCTCCACGCCCGCGCCGGTGCCCGAGGTCGATCAGGCTCTGGACTTCGAGTCCGCCGAGGAGGCGAAGAAGCTGCAGGCCGAGTTCCTACGAGTGGCCCGCCGCGCGCGCCCACGGCTGGCGGCGTGCCTGGAGCGGTGGACCACGCCACCCGACATCGCCCAGGTGCGCATGGTCACCGACCCGGCGGGCCGGCTCGAGAAGATCGCCATCGCCGACGCGCCGGAGGCCATCCAGAGCTGCATGCTCAACATCCTGGCGGCTGCCCAGTGGCCTAGGAAGGCCGACGGGGTCGTGCGCTTCCATGCGCGCTCACGCGATGCGGGCTGGCTGGGCCAACCGGTGGTCGATCAGGAGGACACCGGCGACACCGGTGGAGCCGAGGAGCCCGAGCCGGCTAGCTCAGGCGAGCCTTCGCCCGGTTGACGAAGGGCGCCTTCTTGGACGCACCGTCGAGGTAGGTCGCCCACGCCTTCCTGGCGTCTGCCTGGCGCCCCACGGCCGCCAAGGCTTCGCCGAGGTGGAAGTACAGGAACGCGGGGGGCTTCTTCCTGGACGCGATCAGCGCCTCGAGGCGAGCCAGCGCATCCTCGTGCCGCCCCACGGAGAGTTGCAACACGGCCAGCGACTGGCGCGCCGCCACCGTGTCGGGCAGCAGTCCGGCGATCAGGTCAGCCACCTCCTGTCGACGTCGACGATCGACACCGCCACCGCCATCGGCCAGGTCGTCGGCGAGTGCGATCAGGTCTTCGGGCGTGGCGGGGGCGAAGGTGCGACCCTCCAGCTGCAAGCCGCGTTCGGGCTCGTCGCCACCGAGGA
>Ga0114932_10004039_pt1 | contig 13979 bp, 15 predicted proteins | sample 2SBtaG_2_FD_87286 | JGI IMG/M metagenome (GOLD analysis project Ga0114932, IMG submission 87286) | Deep subsurface microbial communities from Kolumbo volcano to uncover new lineages of life (NeLLi) - 2SBTROV12_ACTIVE470 metaG | ecosystem: Environmental > Aquatic > Marine > Volcanic ...
CCCCGCAGCGGAGCAGGACATGAGCGACGATTTTGTGACCGACTGGCTGCGGGCCGAGTTGCAGGACACGCTTGACGAAGATTACGAGATCGAGCTTGAGGATGCCATTCTCAGCCGCGAGGTGCGCCGCATCTATCAGCGCGCCCACGGCCCCACGATCCCGCGCCCCGAGTATTTCGAAAAGCTGCTGAAGCTGCAGGCCGAACTGATCAAGCTGCAGGAATGGGTCGAGCGCGAGAAGCAAAAAGTGGTGGTCATCTTCGAGGGCCGCGACAGCGCCGGCAAGGGTGGCGTGATCAAGCGCATCACCCAGCGGCTGAACCCGCGCATCGTGCGCACCGTCGCCCTGACCGCGCCATCGGACCGCGAAAAGTCCCAGTGGTATTTCCAGCGCTATGTTCCGCACCTGCCGGCCGGCGGCGAAATCGTGCTGTTCGACCGCTCGTGGTACAACCGCGTCGGGGTTGAACGCGTGATGGGCTTTGCCTCGGACGACGAGGTCGAACAGTTCTTCCGCGACGTCCCCGAGTTTGAACGCATGCTGGTCCGGTCCGGCATCACGCTGGTCAAATACTGGTTTTCGATCACTGACGAGGAACAGCAGCTGCGCTTTCTCATGCGCATTCACGACCCGCTGAAACAGTGGAAGCTCAGCCCGATCGATCTGCAGTCCCGGGTGCGCTGGGAGGATTATACCAAGGCCAAGGAAGACATGCTGGACCGCACCAATATCGACGAGGCGCCCTGGTATATCGTGCCCGGCAACGACAAGAAGCGCGCGCGGCTGAACTGCATGGACCACCTGCTGAGCCTTCTGCCCTATAGCGAGGTCGACCACGAAGACGTTTCCCTGCCCGACCGGGTGTTCAACCCAGATTATGAAAGAACGGTTCTGCCGCCCGAGCTTTACGTGCCATCCCGGCACTAGGCGAGTGGGTTGGCGGCTGGCCCTGCGACGCGAAAGGCATACATCCCGATCATGTTTGGTGAATTTCTCAAGATGCTGACCGCGCCCGAGCCCCAGCGCCTTGCCGCGCCCGACGCCCGGCTGGCGCTGGCGGCGCTTCTGGTCCGCATCGCGCGGTCGGACGGCGACTATGCAGAGGCTGAAATCGCGCGGATCGACCGCATTCTTGCCCGGCGCCACGGCCTGTCGCCGTTCGAAGCCGCACGCCTGCGCGCCGATGCCGAAACGCTGGAAACCGAGGCGCCGGACACGGTGCGTTTTACCCGCGCGTTGAAGGCGGCGGTGGACTACGACGACCGCGAGGCGCTGATCGAAACCCTGTGGGAGGTGGTGCTGGCCGACGGTGTGCGCGACCACGAGGAAAACGCGCTGTTGCGTCTGGTGGCGCCGATGCTGGGGGTCAACGACCGCGACAGCAACCTTGCCCGGCAGCGGGTCGAGGCCCGGCAGGGGTGATCGCGGCTCTGCCGATGTATGACCGGCCGGAAACGGCCGCCGCGAATGACCGTTTCTGGGCCCTGATACGCGACCGCCTGCGCCACGCCGGCCTTGCGGCCCCTGACCGGCTGACCCGCGACCGCGACGAATTGGCGCTGTGGCAAGACCCGGCGCTGCTGTTCAGCCAAACCTGCGGCCTGCCCTTTCGCGCCCGCCTGTCAGACCGGGTCACGCTGGTGGGGACGCCCGACTATGGCCTGCCGGGCTGCGCGCCGGGCATGTACCGCTCGGCCATCGTGGCACGCGCAGACGCCGGGGCCCTGACCGAACCGGCCCGGCGGCGCTGGGCCGTCAACAGCCTGCTGTCGCAATCCGGCTGGGCGGCGGCGCTGGCCCATGTCGGGCCGATTTCGGCGCCGCTGGTCACTGGCAGTCACGCGGCTTCGGCCCGCGCGGTCGCCGAAGGCCACGCCGATCTTGCCGCCATCGACGCGCAGACATGGCGGATGATCGAACGTTTCGACGGCGCGCTGGCGGCGCGGCTGACGGTTATCGACTGGACCGCGCCAACCCCCGGCCTGCCGTTCATCACCGCCGCCGGCCGCGACCCGGCACCGATTGCGCCCGCGGTGGCCGGCGCCATCGCCGGGCTTGCCCCCGGCGACCGGGCGATCCTTGACCTGAGGGCGCTCGTGCCGGTTCCCAAAGCGGCCTATATGTCGCTGCCGGTCCCCTGATTGCCGCCTGCGGAAGCTCTTGGGCGGGTTTACGCAGGGACAAACGCGCATGAGCGTTGATTTGACCGGAAAACGCTGCCCTAATCTTGGGGCCGCACCGGGCATTGGGGGAAATGGGTGACAGACGCGACGCCGGTTATCGAAATCCGCAACCTTCACAAGAGCTTTGGGGCGCTGGAAGTGCTCAAGGGCGTCCACATGACCGCGCCGCGCGGGCATGTCGTGTCGATGATCGGGTCGTCGGGCTCGGGCAAGTCGACACTGTTGCGCTGCGCCAACCTTCTGGAAAACAGCCAGGAGGGCGAAATCCTGTTCGAGGGCGAGGCCGTGCACTGGGCCGGCCGCGGGCTGAGCCGTCACCCCGCCGACCGCAAGCAGATGATCCGCATCCGCACCAACCTGTCGATGGTATTCCAGCAGTTCAACCTGTGGTCGCACATGACCATTCTGGGCAATGTGATGGAAGCGCCGGTCACGGTGCTGGGGCGCGACAAGGCCGAGGTCGAGGAACTGTCCCGCGGGTATCTCGACAAGGTCGGGATTGGCGACAAGGCCGACAGCTATCCGTCCGAGCTGAGCGGCGGTCAGCAGCAACGGGCCGCGATTGCCCGCGCGCTGGCGATGGAGCCGCGGGCGCTGTTGTTCGACGAGCCCACCTCGGCGCTGGACCCCGAGCTTGAACAAGAGGTCCTGAAAGTTATCCGCGGACTTGCCGACGAAGGCCGCACCATGGTTCTGGTGACCCACGATATGGCCCTTGCCCGCGACGTCAGCGACCATGTCGTGTTCCTGCATCAGGGCAAGATCGAAGAAGAAGGCGCCCCGGCCAAGCTGTTCGGGGCACCTGAAACCACGCGGCTGCGGCAGTTCCTGTCTGCGGTGGCCGCATAGACCGTTCAAATCAAGGGAGAGAAGAATGAAGAAACTATTGCTTCTGACTGCCGCATTTGCATTCGCCGGCGGCGCGGCCATGGCCGGCAGCCACAGCGTCGTGCGCCTTGGCACCGAAGGCGCCTATCCCCCGTGGAACTTCGTGAATGACAGCGGCGAGGTCGACGGCTTCGAGCGCGAGCTTGGCGACGAGCTGTGCGCGCGGGCCGAACTGACCTGCGAATGGGTCACCAACGAATGGGATTCGATCATCCCCAACCTGGTATCCGGCAACTATGACACCATCATCGCCGGCATGTCGGTCACGGCCGAACGCGACGAGGTCATCGACTTCACGCAGGCCTATACCCCGCCCGATCCGTCGAACTATCTGGCCGCCTCGGACGGCGCCGATCTGATGGGCGGCGTCATCGCCGCGCAGACAGGCACCATTCAGGCCGGTTATATCGCGTCGTCAGGCGCGACGCTGGTCGAGTTCGCCACGCCGGACGAAACCATCGCCGCCGTGCGCAATGGCGAGGCCGACGCGGTTCTGGCCGACGGTTCGTTCCTGGCACCCATCGCGGCCGAAGACCCCGATCTGATGATCGTCGGCGACCCGGTTGCGCTGGGCGGCGGTGTCGGCATGGGCATCCGTGAATCCGACGGCGAGCTTCGGGCCAAGTTCGATGCGGCCATCCAGTCGATGAAGGATGACGGAACGCTGAACGCCATGATCGCCAAGTGGGAAGTCAGCTCTCAGTGGTAATCGCTATTTTCGGGGCCGGCTCGTCCGGCCCCGATCCATTTCCGGGCGGAGGCCGCGGCCATTTTTTCCTTTTGCGCCGAACCTGACAATCTGGCGGGCCTGCACTGGTTCAGCTGTTACCTGACCAGCGGCAAGCATATGGGCTTTTACGCCTCGTTCGGGACCGTTCTGGCGCTTTTGGCGGTCACGGCGCCGGCGGCGCTGTTGTTCGGGTTCGCCGGCGCGATTGCCGCTCGCAGCCGGTTCCTGCCGCTGCGCTGGTTCGGCCACGGCTATACCTCGATCGTGCGCGGCGTGCCCGACATCGTGTTCTTCCTGTTCTTCGTCATCGCGCTGGACCAGGCCTTCGAATATGTCCGCCACAAGATCAAATGCCCCGACTGGACCGAGCCGATCCGGCAGGGCAACGATTTCATCGTGTGCACGGCGGCCAAGCTGCCGCTGTCGAACAGTCCGCAATGGGTGCATGAAGTCTATGGCTTTTCGCTTGCGGTCCTGACGTTTGCCATCGTGTTTGGCGCCTTTGCCGCCAACGTGCTTTACGGCGCCATGCGCGCGGTGCCCAAGGCCCAGCTTGAAACCGCCGAAGCCTATGGCATGACCCATGGCCAGACCCTGCGCCGCGTGCTGATCCCGCAGATGTGGGTCTATGCCCTGCCGGGCCTGTCCAACCTGTGGATGATCCTGATCAAGGCGACGCCGCTGCTGTTTCTGCTGGGTGTGGAAGACATCGTCTACTGGGCGCGCGAACTGGGCGGCATGAAGACCCAGATCTACGACTATCCGCACCCGGACTGGCGGCTTTGGTATTTCGTGTCGTTGCTGGTCTTCTACCTTGGACTGACCCGGATATCCGAGGTCGCGCTGGGCCGGCTGACCCGCCGGCTGAGCCGCGGTCAGGCGACCATCGGCGGCAGCGGGGCACGGGCATGACCTGCGTCGAGACCATTCAGGCCTATGCCTTCCGCTCGATCGGCTATGGCGAGCGTCTGCTGCCGCGCACCGATTTCACATTGTGCGACCAGTTCACGCTGATCGGGTCGGGCATGATATGGAACGCCTATTTCGGCATTCTGGCGCTGTCGGCCGGGTTCTTTCTGGCCACCGCCGTTGCCGTGGCCATGAATGCCCGCAACCCGTTTCTGCGCAAGCCGGCCGAGCTGTTTGTGTATCTGTTCCGCGGCTCGCCGTTGTTCATCCAGTTCTTTCTGGCCTACGGCGCCTTTGTGCTGTTGCCGCGCGACGGGATCGAGATTTTCGGCTTTACCGCCGAGACCCGCTGGCTGACCCGCGCCTGGGCCGGGGCGCTGATTGTCCTGTTCCTGAACACCGCCGCCTATTCGGCGCAGATCTTTTACGGGGCGCTGCGGTCGGTGCCGCGCGGCGATGTCGAGGCCGCCGACGCCTATGGCCTGTCGGGCTTTGCCCGGTTCCGGCGCATCATGTGGCCGACAATGCTGCGGCTGGGCTGGCCGGCCTATACCAACGAGGCGATATTCCTGTTCCACGCCACCACGCTGGTGTTTTTCAGCAGCTTCCCGGCCTGGCAACAGCGGGGCGACGCGCTTTATTACGCCAACTATTTCGCCGACAAGACGTTCAACCCCTTCGTCCCCTACCCGATCCTGGCGGGCTATTTCATCCTGCTCAGCCTGACGGTGATCTTCGTGATGGGGCGCATCAACCGGCGCCTGAACCGGCATCTGCCGCAGGCGCAGCGCACGCGTTTGCGCATCCGGCCCAACATCATCCGCTGATGTCCGCTCTGGGCTGGCTGCATTTCCTGCTGGCGCTGCTGGCCATCGCGCTGGGCATCGCGGTGGTCATCCGGCGCAAGGGCACGCGCCGGCACCGGTTGACCGGCCGGATTTACCTGGCCGCAATGGTGGCGCTGAACCTTGCCGCCTTTTTCATCTACAACGACCGGCCCGGGCTGGGGCCGTTTCATTATCTGGCCATGGTCAGCCTGGCGACGCTGGCGGCGGGCTTTGGCGTGCTGCGGGTGGTCGCCAACACCGGCAGGGCGCGGGTGATGCACGGCTATTTCATGAGCTGGTCACTGGCCGGGCTGCTGGCCGCCGGCGCCGGACAGGGCGCGGCGGCGCTGGATATGCCGGTGGGCATCGTCATCGTCGGGCTTCTGCTGATCGCCGGCGGCGTGATCCATACGCGCGACATGGTGACCATCGCGCTTGGCGCGCCGCCCAGCCACGACGCTTGAAGCCGCGCCGCCGTGCGCCTATCGTGCGGAAACGCTTTTCAGGTGGTCCATGCCAGTCGGAATACTCCAAGCCGGTCACGCGCCCGAACCGGTGATTGAATATGCGGGCGACTATCCGCAGATGTACCAGACGCTGCTGGCGGGAACCGACCGGTCCTTTCGCGCCTGGGCGGTTGTCGACGGCGACTTTCCCGACGGCCCCGAAGCGGCCGACGCCTGGCTGATTTCGGGCTCGCGCTTCAGCAGCTTCGAAGATTTGCCGTGGATCCACCGGCTGCTGGCGCTGGTCCGCGACATCGTGGCCAGCGGCCGGCCGCTGGTGGGTATCTGTTTTGGCCACCAGATCATCGCCCGGGCAATGGGCGGCACGGTCGAGCGGTTTGCCGGCGGCTGGGCCGTGGGGCGGCAGACCTATGACTGGCAGGGCACGCCCGTCGCCATGAACGCCTGGCACCAGGACCAGGTCACCGCCCTGCCCCAGGGCGCCCGGGTGCTGGCCAGCAACGATTTCTGCCGCAATGCCGTGATTGCCTATGGCGACCACGTGCTGACGGTGCAGGCCCATCCAGAGTTTGACGGCGCCATCGTCGAGCGGCTGATCGCGTCGCGCGGGCGCGGGCTGATCGACGACAACCTGCTGGACGCGGCCGGCGCCAACCTGAACCGCCCCGACGATTCCGGCGACGTTGCCCGCCGGCTGGGCGATTTCCTGTCACGCGAGGCCGCCCATGTCTGAGTGGATGAACACCCTGCCCGAAGCGGCGCAAAACTATCTGGAAGGCCGGCGGCTGGACGAGGTGGAATGCATCGTATCCGACCTGCCCGGCATTGCGCGGGGCAAGGCGATGCCGGCCTCGAAATTCGCCAAGCAGTCGCGGTTCTTCCTGCCCAATTCGATCTTTTACCAGACCATCACCGGCGGCTGGGCCGAGGCCGCGGGCGACGAGGGCTACACCGAACCCGACATGATCCTGACGCCGGACATGGCCACCGCCTCGGCCGCGCCCTGGACCGGCGACTGGACCATTCAGGTGATCCATGACCTGTTCACCAAAGACGGCGCGCCGGTGCCGGTGGCGCCGCGCAACGTGCTGAAACGCGTGGTGGCGCTTTACGAGGCGCGCGGCTGGGTCCCGGTCGTGGCCCCCGAGATGGAATTTTTCCTTGTTGCCCGCAATCTGGACCCGGCGCAGGAAATCGCGCCGATGATGGGCCGGTCGGGGCGTCCGGCGGCGGGCAGACAGGCCTATTCCATGTCGGCGGTCGACGAATACGGCCCGGTCATCGACGACATCTACGACTTTGCCGAGGCGCAGGGCTTTGAAATCGACGGCATCACCCAGGAGGGCGGCGCTGGCCAGGTCGAGATCAACCTGCGCCACGGCGACCCGGTGCGGCTGGCCGACGAGATCTTCTATTTCAAGCGGCTGATCCGCGAAGCGGCGCTGCGCCACGACAGTTTCGCCACCTTCATGGCCAAACCGATCGCGGGCGAGCCGGGCAGCGCCATGCATATCCACCATTCGGTGATCGAGGCAGCCACCGGCCAGAACATCTTTGCCGCCCCCGATGGCAGCACCACGGCGCCGTTCCGGCATTTCATCTCGGGGCTGCAACGTCACATGCCGTCGGCCATCGCGGTGCTGGCGCCCTATGTGAACAGCTATCGCCGCTATGTCCGCGACTTTGCCGCGCCGATCAATCTGGAATGGGGTCACGACAACCGCACCACCGGCATCAGGGTGCCGGTCAGCGACGCGGCCAGCCGCCGAGTCGAAAACCGGCTGGCCGGCATGGACTGCAACCCCTATCTCGCCATCGCCGCGTCACTGGCCTGCGGGCTGCTGGGGATTGACGAGGCGGTCGAGCCCACGGCCGAATGCACCAACGACGCCTATGACGGGCAAGAGGCCATTCCGCGCGGGCTGGCATCGGCGCTGGACCTGTTCGACGAGGCCGGGCAGTTGCACGACATGCTGGGGCCAGAGTTCGCCCGCGTGTATTCGATCGTCAAGCGCACCGAGATTGAAGAGTTCCTGCAAGTGATCAGCCCCTGGGAACGCGAGCATCTGCTTTTGAACGTATGAGCCTGCTGCACGGAAACGACCAGCCGGGGCGCTATCCGCCGTCATGGTATGCGGCCACGGCTCAGGCGCCGGGGCCCTACCCCGTGCTTGCCGGCGACCTGCGCCCCGACGTCTGCATTGTCGGCGGCGGCTTTACCGGGCTGTCGGCGGCGCTGCATCTGGCGCAGACCGGGCTGCAGGTGGTGCTGCTGGAGGCGCACCGCGTCGGATTTGGCGCCTCGGGGCGCAACGGCGGGCAACTGGGCTCGGGGCAGCGCCAGGGTCAGGACTGGATCGAGGCGCGCATGGGCGACGGCCCGGCCCGGGCCCTGTGGGACATCGCCGAACAGGCCAAGGCGCTGGTGCACGCGCTGTGCGACACCCACGGCATTGACGCCGAATATCGCCCCGGCGTCGTGCACGCGGCCTCGACCCGGGCCGAGGCGCGGGCCAGTTGGGACGAGGCCGACAAGCTGCAGCGTCACTATGGATACGACCAGATCGAACGGCTGGACCACGACGCGCTGAACCGGCTGATCGGGTCAGGCATCTATACCGGCGGCACGCTCGACAACGGGGCCGGCCATGTGCACCCGCTGAAGCTGGCATTCGGGCTGGCCCGCGCGGCCGAGGCCGCCGGCGTGCAGATATTTGAACAAAGCGAGGTTCGGTCGATCCACGAGGGTGCCGAAACCGTCTTGCGCACCGCCCGGGGCGCGGTGCGGGCCCGGCAGGCCATTCTGGCGCTGAACGGCTATCACGAACGGCTGAACGGCAAAATCGCGGCCCGCGTGCTGCCGATCAACAATTTCATTGCCGCGACCGAACCGCTGGGCGACCGCCTGCGCGAGGTGTTTGCCCGCGATGTGGCGGTGGCCGACGACAAGTTCGTCATCAACTATTGGCGCCCCAGTGCCGATGGGCGCATCCTGTTTGGCGGCGGCGAAAGCTATGGCGACCGCTTTCCGCGCGACATTCGCGCCGTTGTGGGCAAGCCGTTTCGCAAGGTTTATCCGCAACTGGCCGACGTCGGCTTTGACTATGCCTGGGGCGGGACGCTGGGCATCACCACGGCGCGCATGCCGTATTTCGGCCGCCTCGCGCCAAATATCCTGACGGCCGGCGGCTATTCGGGGCATGGCGTTGCGCTGTCGGTCATGGCCGGCAAGATCATGGCCGAGGCGGCGCGCGGGCAGGCTGGCCAGTTCGATCTGATGGCCAGCATACCGGTGGCCCCCCTGCCCGGCGGCCCGGCGCTGCGCCGGCCGCTGATGGTGCTGGCGATGACATGGTATGCCCTGCGCGACCGCCTGGGCCTGTGACGCCGCGCCTGTTGCCGTAAATCACCGCTTTGCGCGCTGCCCTGAAATCGCCGGGCTTTTGCCCTCGCCTGCGCAATCTGCATCATATAAAGGAATCGCAAAACAAACATTCAGGATTAGCGAATATGAGCAGCGCCATCAGGATGCACGACGCCGACCCCATCCCCGAAGCCGCCCGCGCCGAACTGGACCGGCTGATGGCCACCGGCGACCTTTTTCGCTATACGGCGTCCGAAAACGCGCCCGTCACCATGCTGGAACGCGAATTTGCCGCGATGATGGGCAGCCGTTATGCGCTGGCGGTGTCATCGTGCTCGGCCGCGTTGTTCCTGTCGATCAAGGCGCTCGAATTGCCCCGCGGCGCGCGCGTCCTGATCCCGGCCTTTACCTTCGCGGCGGTGCCCAGCGCCGTGGTCCATGCCGAATGCGTGCCAGTGCTGGTCGAATGTCAGGATAATTACCGGCTGGACCTGCAGGACCTGCGCCAAAAGGCCCGGGGGGCCGACGCCATTCTGGTCAGCCACATGCGCGGCCATACCTCGGACATGGACGCCATCATGCTGATCGCCGGGGCCAACGACATCCCGGTCATCGAAGATGCCGCCCATTCGCTGGGCACCCTGTGGAACGGGCGCAAGATCGGCACCATTGGCCAGGTCGGCTGTTTTTCGTTCCAGTCCTACAAGATGGTCAACGGCGGCGAAGGCGGCATTCTTGTCACCGACGACGCCGATATCGTGGCCCGCGCGGTCATCATGTCGGGCGCCTATGAACACAACTGGCAGAAACACAGCTGCGACGACGACCTGACGGCCGCACTGGAACGCTGCCAGAACCGCTGGCCGCTTTACAACACCCGCCTGTCCAACCTTGCCGCCGCCGTGATCCGCCCGCAGCTTGACGCGGTGCCGGCGCGCGTGGCTGCCGGGCGCCGCAACCATGACTATCTGGCGACCAAGCTGAACGCCTCGCCGTGGATTTCGGTTCCCGATCCGCTGGACGGCGAAATCCGGGCGCCGGATTCGATCCAGTTCAATCTTGACGGCTTGGCCGACGACGAGGTGCTGGCCTTTGCGGCCGCCGCCGCCGACAGCGGGGTCAAGGTGCAGGTCTTTGGCCTGTCGCGTGACAATGCCCGCGCCTTCTGGAACTGGCAGTTTCTGCCCGACGCCAGCGGCGCCGACCGCGCCCTGCTGCCGCAAACCCATGCCATGCTGATGCGGGCCTGCGACGTGCGCCTGCCCGTGCGCCTGCAAACCGCCGATCTGGACCAGATCGCCTGGACCCTGTGTGCCGCCGCCGCCTATGCCACGCAGGACCGGCGCGCCTTTGGCACCTGACAGGGGCACACCGGCCGCAAGACCGATCTGCGATTGAACCGGCCCGTTCCGGCCCCTAGCGTGGGCCGGACACCGGGGAGAAGAATCGCCATGACCACACTTGCGCCCAACAGTTGGGAAGGCCGCGCGGCCGAACATTCCTTCTTTGGCTTCACCGACCTGCCAACCATTGCCGAACGCGGCACCGTGGTGCTGACCCATGGCAAAGGCCCGTATGTCGTGGACACCAACGACCGCAGGTATCTTGATGCCAATGCCGGGCTGTGGAACATGGTCGCCGGCTTCGACCACCCCGGCCTGACCGCCGCCGCGCAGGCGCAATACGCCCGTTTCCCGGGCTACCACGCCTTTTTCGGGCGCATGTCCGACCAGACGGTCATGCTGTCGGAACGCCTGATCGACGTGTCCCCGTTTGACCGTGGGCGAGTGTTTTACACCAACTCGGGGTCCGAGGCCAACGACACGCTGGTCAAGATGCTGTGGTTCCTTGCCGGGACCGAAGGCAAACCCGAACGCCGCAAGATCCTGACCCGCAAGAATGCCTATCACGGGGTGACGGCGGTGTCGGCATCGATGACGGGCAAGCCCTATAATTCGGTGTTCGGTCTGCCGCTGCCGGGGTTTCTGCACCTGACCTGCCCGCATTACTGGCGCGAGGGTCGCCCCGGCGAGACCGAGGCCGCCTTTACCGCCCGTCTGGCCGCCGAGCTTGAGGATATGATCGCCACCGAGGGCGCCGACACCATTGCCGCCTTTGTGGCCGAACCGGTCATGGGGGCCGGCGGTGTCATTCCCCCGTCGGCCGGCTATTTCCAGGCCATCCAGCCGATCCTGAAACGCCACGGCATCCCGCTGATTTCGGACGAGGTCATTTGCGGGTTCGGCCGCACCGGCGCGATGTGGGGCTGCGACAGTTATGACTTCATGCCCGACGCGATCATCGCGTCCAAGGCACTGACCGCCGGCTTTTTTCCCATGGGCGCTGTCATCCTTGGCCCCGAACTGGCCGACCGCTTGCAGGCCGCATCAGAGGCGGTCGAGGAATTTCCCCACGGCTTCACGTCCAGCGGCCACCCCGTGGGATGCGCCATCGCCATGAAGGCCATCGACCTCATCGCCAACGATGGGCTGCTCGAGCAGGCGCAGGCCCTGATCCCGCGTTTCGAGGCCGGGCTGCGCCACCTTGCCGACAATCCCAATATCGGTGAATGGCGCGGGCGAGGGCTGATGGGCGCGGTCGAGGCCGTTGCGGACCGCGACAGCAAGACCCCCTTTGCCGCCGAGTTGAGCGTCAGTGAACGCATCGCCAACGCCTGCACCGACCGCGGGCTGATCTGCCGCCCGTTGGGGCAGGCCGTGGTTCTGTGCCCGCCGTTCATCCTGACCGACGCCCAGATGGACGAGATGTTCGGCAAGCTGGAAGCCGCGTTGACGTCGGTCTTTGCCGAGGTCGCGTGACGCGGCCCATGGCGCTTGGCGGTCGACTTGATCGGGCAGACACAACCTGACGCGCTGAAATCCATGACTTCAGGCCGCGTCGGGTGATTCAGGTTTGACGGAAAACGCCTTAGCGGCCCATTTTCGACATCTTGGCCTGCAGATCCGCAAGCTGGCGCTTGATCTCGTCAAGGTCGTTGCCGGAATCGTCGGCCGCCGGCTGGTCCGGCGCCGTCTCGCCGCCCGGGCCGTTCCAACCGCCGGTCATCGCCTTCAGAAACGCCTGCTGCTGGGCCTTCATGGCGTCGAATCCCGGCATGGTCGCGATCGGTCCCATCAGGTTTTCGACCACCTTGCTCTGGCCATCGCGCAGCATCTCAAAGCTCATCGCCAGAAACTGCGGCACCACCGAATTGGCCTGCGTGGAATAGCTGCGCACCAGATCTGTCAGCACCTCGAGCGGCAGGACGCTTTCGCCGCGCGATTCATGCTCGGCCACGATCTGCAGCAGATACTGGCGCGTCAGGTCATCGCCCGACTTCAGGTCGACGATCTGCACGTCGCGGCCTTCGCGGATAAAGCCCGCGATATCCTCGAGGGTCACATAGTCGCTGGTTTCGGTGTTATAGAGACGCCGGCTTGCATAGCGCTTGATCAAAAGCGGTGCATCGGAATTTGCCATGAGTCCCCCGGAAGGTTTTTTCGCACTGCGGCATGATCTTATGGCAGTGCAGAAAAAAAGAAAAGGGCGGGCATAAGCCCGCCCCAAAGGTCCGTTCGGAGGGAGGAGACCGAACGGCAGGGAGAAATCTTACTTCGCGGTTGCCTTCTTGGCAGCCTTCGAGACCTCGACAGTCGCTTTCTTGGCGGCGGCAGAGACGTCTTCCTGAAGGTCCTTGCCGGCGGCCAGCATCAGTTCGACGGTTTCCATCTGAACTTTCTTGGCGATCTCGGCGTAGGCGGCAAAGCTTTCGGCGACCTGCTCGGCCGAGGTCGAGGCAAAGTCGGTCACGGCCTTGGAATAATCGGCGGCGTCTTCCTTGACGGCGGCGACATTACCCAGCTGAGCCAGGGTGTCCTTGGTCCATTTGGTCGAGATTTCGGTCGACTTGTCGGCGGCTTCCAGCACGACTTTGGAAACCTTCTCGCCGAAGGCGGCATAGTTCTTGTAGGCGTCCTGTGCCGCGGTCATGTCAACCGGGAAGGCACCCAGAGCGTCTTGCATCATCTTGGTATAGTCTTGCGTGGCGGCCATGGTTTTCACTCCGATGAGTTGTTTGGCTGTTCGTTCTTGAGTGAATATGAATGCTGCACCGCAGCAAATCAAGACTTATTTCTGCGTTGCAGCAAAAAAGATTCAGCCCGCCCCGGTGTCAGGCACCTCTTTCACGTAAGTCCCCGGCGCTGCGGCCAGAATCGCGACGCCACCGTCGCCCGGGCGCCGCGCCGGCACCTTGCGGCCTGACCGTTTTGCCAGCCAGTTGCGCCAGCGCGGCCACCAGCTGCCTTGCGAATACGTGGCGTCCTGCATCCACGCGTCGGCGTCGCCGGGCCAGCTTTCGTTGGTGTAATGGCCGTATTTCTGCCTGGTCGGCGGGTTGACGATGCCGGCGATATGGCCCGATTCCGACAGGATGAATGTCTTTGACCGGCTGCCCATCTGGCGAATGCCATCATAGCTGGATTTCCACGGCGCGATATGGTCGGTCTCGCAGGCGATGGCGCAGACCGGCACCTTGATGTCACGCAGTTTCAGCGTCTGGTCGCCCAGTTGAAAGCCGTCGCCGGCAAAGTCGTTCCGCTGGCAAAGGC
>Ga0114932_10004041_pt1 | contig 13976 bp, 16 predicted proteins | sample 2SBtaG_2_FD_87286 | JGI IMG/M metagenome (GOLD analysis project Ga0114932, IMG submission 87286) | Deep subsurface microbial communities from Kolumbo volcano to uncover new lineages of life (NeLLi) - 2SBTROV12_ACTIVE470 metaG | ecosystem: Environmental > Aquatic > Marine > Volcanic ...
ATTGTTGCAGGAGTTGGATTATCATCAGGAGTACTAACAGGAGATGTATACACGACAATTGTTATCATGGTAGCAGTCACAACTATAATCACACCAATTTGGTTGAGGCTGGATTATAGAAAGGCAACGAGAGCATTGTACTAGAACCAGGAAGGAAATGATACGTTAATTGGAGCAAGTGCAAATCTTGTGGCAATAGTAATTGCTGAAAAATTTGGGTACAGAATATTCTTCAGGGAGTTTCTTATCAAGGGTTTACCATTGATGGTTATAACAACGCTAGTTGCCTTTGGAGCGTTTTATCTAAGAGTGATTTTCCTATAATAGAAAAAAGAACATAAATTCAAGCATTTCTCTAGATCGATATTGACAGAAACTGACAACCCGTCTAAAGATTCAGATATGCTAATCGACCATTTGCTAGATGCAAAAAGGAAGCATGATGAAGACAAAAATGTTGAAAAAGAGGAAGTTGAGCATCTAGAAAAGGGTGCTGATTATCTTGTTTCATTTTTGGTCGGACAAGGTGTACAGGTATCCCAGCCAAAAAAAGTAACAAAGCGAAAACCTCCAGGATTAGAGGAACTGAAGAAAAAATTTGTTGAAAATCTTGTTGAAGAGGGTTATGTAACAGTCAATGATTCAGGCAGAACTATTCTCACCGAAAATGGTAAAAAATTTCTTGATAATAAAACAAAGAGTGCAGATACTAAAGTGGCCATTGCTAAATTAAAAAATTTACAATTTAGAAATGAACTTGATAGGCAAAATAAACGACTGGCAAATAAAGCTAAAAAAGGTCTTAAAACAAAGATAAAAGGTATTAAAAAAAAGATTTCTAGAAAATCAAAACGTCGATAAGATCGTATGTATAAGGATTTTATGTTAGAATCTATTAGTATAACAAATGAAGAACTCAAATTTTTCCAAGGCATGTAACGAGATATCACAAAGTCTTTTACAAATTATAGAGCCTACTAAACAGCAAACAAAATCAGAGATCAAAAAGATATGCACAAAATATTCATTGGAAAGAATACCAAAAAACCATGAAATTTTATCAACAGTTGATGGTGAATCATATGAAAAACTGCAAAAAGTTTTACTGAAAAAACCGGTAAAATCTGCATCAGGTGTAGCTGTAATTGCACTAATGCCAAAACCATTTGCTTGTCCACATGGAAGATGTACTTATTGTCCAGGTGGAATTGAATTTAATACGCCCAATAGCTATACTGGTAAAGAACCTGTCACAATCAATGCTATTAAAAACCAATACAATCCAAATATTCAAATCACTTCAAAACTTAATCAATTACAATTATTTGGACATGATACATCCAAAATAGAATTAGTCATTGTTGGTGGTACATTTCTTTTTATGCCAAAAGATTATCAAAATGACTTTATCAAATCATGTTATGACGCATTAAATGGATTTGAATCAAAAGACTTGCAAACTGCCATGAAAAATAATGAAACTACAAAAAATCGTAATGTTGGATTTACTATTGAAACAAAGCCAGATTATTGTAAAAAAGAACATGTTGATTTAATGCTATCATATGGTGTGACAAGAGTTGAGATTGGTGTTCAAAGTTTGCATGAACGTGTTTACAAAATTGTAAACAGGGGGCATGACTATAATGATGTTATAGAATCGTTCCAAATTTCAAAGGATTCTGGATATAAGATAGTTGCACATATGATGCCTGGATTGCCTACAATAACGCCTAAAGAAGATATCGATGATTTCAAGAAACTATTCAACGATTCAAATTTCAAACCAGACATGTTAAAGATCTATCCATCATTAGTTTTAGAGAATACTGCTCTGTACAATGATTTTATTGCAAAAAAATACACTCCATATTCTGATGAAGAAATGTTAAATGTTTTGACTGAAACAAAAAAAATAGTTCCAAAATGGGTTAGAATTATGCGTGTTCAAAGAGAGATTACACCTAATGAGATTCAAGCTGGACCAAAATCTGGTAATTTAAGACAAATGATACACAAGCGGTTGAAAGAGCAAGGATATTCTTGTAAATGTATCAGATGTAGAGAGGCTGGACTTTCTAGAAAAAATATGCCATCAGAAGTTTTAAAACTTAACAGAGAAGAGTATAACTCATCTTCTGGAAAAGAGATTTTCCTTTCTTTTGATGATAAAGATGAAACAATATATGGATTCTTACGATTAAGAAAGCCAAGTAATATGGCACATAGAAATGAAATTACAGAGAACTCGTGTATAATTAGAGAACTCCATGTTTTTGGAAAATCAGTTAAAATTGGAAAACATGAAGAAAATAGCATTCAGCATTCTGGATTAGGAAGAAAATTAATGAGTGAGGCAGAAAAAATTTCAAAAGAGTATTTTGATGCAAGAAAAATACTTGTGATCAGTGCTATTGGTACACGAGAATATTATAAAAAATTAGATTACAAATTAGACGGACCGTATATGTCAAAGCAATTGAGGTAAATAATGACAGAGCAAAAAATAATTGGTAAGGGTACATGGATAGACAAACTAGCCCATGAAGTAATTGAACGGGAGAAGAAACTTGGACGAGACATTGATGGCGTTATTAGAGTAGAAAGTGGATTAGGTGCTTCTGGTATTCCCCATATTGGAAGTCTTGGTGATGCTGTTAGAGCATATGGTATCAAATTAGCGCTTGAAAACTTTGGCTATAAATCTGAATTAATTACATATTCTGATGATCTCGATGGGTTACGAAAAATCCCAGAGGGGTTACAGGTAAAAGAGGAAAATATTGGTAAGAGGGTATCTGCTATTGAAGATCCATATGGAAAATGTCATGATTCTTACGGAAGCCATATGAGCAGTTTACTTCTTGAGGGATTGGATAAATTAGGAATAAAATATGTACATAAAACAGCGCATGATACTTACAAAAATGGTATCTTAAAAGAGCAGATTCACAAAATACTCGTGAATAGTAAAAAAATTGGAGATAAAATTGAAGAATTAACGGGTCAGACAAAATTCCAAAATATTCTACCATATTTTCCAGTTTGTCAAAACTGTGATAAATTATACACAACTGAATCTTTTGAATATATTGAAAATGAAAAAAAAGTCATGTACCGATGTAAAGATTCTGAAATTGGTTCTGATAAACATATTTTGAATGGGTGTGGGCATGAAGGTGAGGCTGACATTACAAATGGTCTTGGAAAGTTAGCATGGAAAGTTGAATTTGCAGCAAGATGGGAAGCATTTGATATAAGATTTGAAGCGTATGGTAAAGACATTATGGATTCTGTAAAAGTCAACGATTGGGTTACAGATGAAGTGTTAGGATTTCCACATCCTCATCATGTAAAATATGAGATGTTCTTGGATAAAGGAGGAAAGAAAATTTCGAAATCACTTGGAAATGTTGTCACCTCACAAAAATGGCTGAACTATGGAACGCCTGAATCAATTCTTCTTTTACTTTACAAAAGAATTACTGGTGCTAGAGAACTGGGATTTGAAGATATACCTGCGTTGATGGATGAATATAATGAATTGGAGAATATCTATTTTGGAAAAACAAAGATAGAAAATAAAGCAAAACTTGTTAAATCTAAAGGTCTTTATGAATATGTAAATCTTCTAAGCCCCCCAAAAAATTCTGCCGTGCATATTAGTTACGGATTACTAATAGAGTTATGCAAGATATTCAAAGATGATCGATTGGAACGTGTAAATTCAAAATTGATTGATTATGGCACAATAAAAGAAACAAATTCACACGTTGAGGAATTGATCAAACTTGCTGGAAAATATTCAGACGACTTCGAGGAAACAAAAATACCTGCTACTAAAATAACAATTGATGATTCATGTAAAATTGCCTTAACCCAGTTGGTTGAATTACTATTAAAAAATGAGAAAATTGAAGATTTACAAAATTCAATATATACAATAGCAAAAGAAAATCAGGTTCAACCAAAAGATTTTTTCAGAATACTTTATCAAATCATACTTTCAGCAAATCGTGGACCAAAAATTGGACCATTTATTGAAGACATCGGAAAGAAAAAAGTTGCAAACGATATTTCTAAGTATATTTGATATCCATGGCACATAATGAACATAATAAGCCAAAAAGGAGTGGTTCTTTTCTATTAATTATTGCTGGTTCCATATTACTTATGTTAGCACCAACCCAGTATCCAACCTCGCAGGAATTAGGAATACTTGCATTGGTTAGTGGATTACTTATTGGCGGGATTGGGTTCTACATAAAATTTGTAAAAGGGAGAAAATCTAGAAAGAGTAATGCTTAGAGGAAATGAATATGAATTGGTTTAGAAATACAAAGAAAAAGACAGATAATGATTCTGAAGATTCAAAGAAAAATGATAATATCGATAATGAATATAAAAAAACAAATGAGTCACAAATAGAGAATAATGCAAGTAATGAACAAAATACACTTTCAAACAAATTAGAACTTGTTCAGCAAGAATATCATAAAATTGTGCATGAATTGATGACATCAAAAAAAGAATTCAATAAAATGAAGGCAGAGATACAAAAATTAAATGATGAAGATAATGTGTTAACATCAAAAATAAAAACTGGTCATAATGAACTACTAAAAATAAATAATGAGTTAAAAGAAAAAAACGAAGCATTAAAAAAAATAATGAATGATTATAATAGACAAAGTATTGTTATTAAAGAAACTGACAAAACAAAAAATGAACTAGTTCGGATTAAAGAAGAGATTAAAAAATATAACGATGAGCTAGATAATGCAAAAACAAAAACAAATAATTCTATTGAAGTTCAACAAGCAAGAAATGAAAAAGGTGAATTGGAGAATGAAATTCTCAAAAAAAGAAAAGAAGTAGAGTCTGCCATTAAAGAATTAAAGTTTATTGAAAGTGAGATGTCAAAGATAGGCAATTATAAGCGAACTGAAGTGATTGCTAATAATCAAAGTCATACAAATATTGTTGATGCTGCCAGTGCAGTAGTATCATCACTTAATAAAAAATTGCAAATTACACAAAAAGAATTGGAAACAGTTAAAAAAAATCTTGATGTAGTAAGGAAACAAAAAAAGTAAAACAACATAAAAAAATTATTTCATCTGGTTAAAGTGACAGATAATATTTTTTCCATTTAGATTTTATTTCATCTTCTGTATAACCAAGATCATAAAGTGGTGAAGTAACTTCACTCATTTGTTTTACTTTAACTAACACAACTGATTCGATAGGATTTTTCACACCAGAGATCTTGTAATGTGAAATAATTTTCTTGTATTTGGCCCCAGATGTGATAATCTCTGCAATACCTTTGAATCTGTAACCTTTTCTGTAAAATGGATCAATGATGTTAATTTCAATTGAATTATTGTTTTTCAGATTTTTCATTGTTTGTGGTGATCGTATATTTGCGAATGCAAGAGTATCTTTATTCCAGGCAATAATTGTGCCCTTTGGGGACAGATTTGGTGTACCATCTGCTGAAACAGTTGCAACAAATCCAAGTTTTTGCTCAGACATGAATTTTCTGATTTTATCCGTGATCATAATTAATTCTGGGAGATGAAGTATATTATTAAATTTGAACGGGCCCGAAGGGATTTGAACCCCCGACCTAATGCTCCGCAAGCATTCGCTCTATCCAAGCTGAGCCACGAGCCCAATAACACATTTAGAAAAATTGTTAAAAACGTTTTGAAGTAATTATGCTTCTTGTTCTGCCTTTTTCACAAACACGTAATTCATTATAACACCTGCTATAATTCCACCAATTATTGGTGCTGCCCAGTAAAGCCACTGTATTTCTAACAAACCGGCATCTCCTGATACAATAGCTGGTGCAAATGATCGTGCAGGATTCATCGAAGCCCCAGTTAATGGGACGCCAACCAAGTGAAGCAAGAATACCATTCCACCAATTGCTGCACCATAGACACTTTTTGGTGCTTTTTTGTGAACCGCTGTCATGAAAATTACAACTACTAAAAAGAATGTAAGAATAATTTCTACCATAAATCCTGACATTGCACTATTGTTAAGTAATTCACTTGGACCACCATGACCTCCCCAGAGAACCGGTTTTCCAATTTCTGGTAATATTGCAACCAATGTTAACGTTGCAATGATACCGCCAATTACTTGAGATATGATGTATCCCACACCGTCAGCGATTCCAATTTTCTTTGTGATCATCATTGGTATCGTAACAGCTGGATTGATATGTGCACCAGAAACATGACCAAAAGCGTAGACCATAAGTGCAATTATTCCACCATGTCCCAAAGAAATCATAATTATTGCTTCAATAGATAATCCTTCACCGAAGGCAACCACAGCCAAAATTACAGATAATGGACCAAAGAACACCAAACCGAATGTTGAAATTCCTTCTGCAAGCCATGCTCTTGGATTTACCATAAATCACAACCGATGATCTTTTCCATATAAAAGATTCGAATTGTTTTCCTGAACAAAAAGTAATTAGTTGGGATATTAGAAAAATAGGATATGATCGAAGAAGGAAAGACAGTACCTATGTTTGAATTAAGTGATGCAGATGGAAATATTGTAAAAACAAAGGATTTCAAGGGGAAAAAGTTTGTTGTTTATTTTTATCCTAGAGATTTTACACCTGGATGTACTGTTGAAGCAGATGAATTTTCGAAGGATTATAAAAAATTTCAGAAATTAGGAATTGACATCATTGGTATCAGTAAAGATGATGTTGAATCACACAAAAAATTTTGTAAGAAAATGAGTATACCTTACATTTTGCTTGCTGATACCACAACCAAAGTTTCTAAACTGTTTGGAGTTTGGGGGAAAAAGAAGTTTATGGGTAAAGAGTATATGGGTATTAATCGTAGCACATTTTTGATAAATAAAAAGGGAAAAATTTTCAAAGTTTTTGAAAAAGTAAAACCAAAAGGTCATTCAAAAGAAGTGCTAGATGCATATATCAATGCAGAAAAATAAAAATAAAAATAAAAAATTCTAGAAACCTTTGGGTAATGCACCTTTCTTAGATGATGTTGTTTCTGCTGCTGCTTCTTCTTCTGCTGCAACTGCATCCTCTTCTGCTTGTTGTTCAAGTCTAAGCAGATAATCTTTTTCATAATCCTCTAAGCTTTGTTTTTTTGATGTCTTCCCAGAATCAGCTTGTGGTTGACTTTCTGGTTGTGGTTGTGGTGGTGGTGGTGGTGGTGGTGCTGTTTGTGTTGAATCACTACCAGAAACTGATGCCGCAATTGATTGCTGGAATGTCTTGGTACGTGGATGATATGACATTCTTTGTCTAGTTGCAAAATACTTGTCACCAGGAGCAGTATAACCTGTAACTACTGCTTTTTGATCATTCCAATTCTTTGCTGGAACATCAGGTGCATTTTGTACATGCAAACTAGCCCAATATCTATCACTTGCAGTAGTATAACCAGTCACCTTTTCTTTTTGATCATTCCAATTTTTAGTTGGAACTTGTTTCCACTGTTCATATACAAGAGCTGGTGGTGCTTTTTCTGCTGGTTTTGGTGGTGGTGTTTGTGGTTTTGGTGGTGGTGGTGGTGGTGTTTGTGGTTTTGGTGGTGGTGGTGGTGGTGCTTGCGTTTGTGGTTTTGGTGGTGGTGCTTGCGTTTGTGGTTTTGGTTTAGAAAGATTACTTAATTTTCTCTCAAGAGCAGCGATCTTTGATTCAAGAGCCTTCTTTGAAGGTGCTGCTTTTCTAGCTGGTTTTCTAGCTGGTTTTCTAGATACCTTTCTAGATTTCTTTTTAGCTGGTTTTCTAGCTGTTTTCCTAGATACCTTTCTAGATTTCTTTTTAGCTGCTTTTCTAGCTGGTTTTCTAGCTGGTTTTCTAGCTGTTTTTCTAGATGTTTTTCTAGATGTTTTTCTAGATTTCTTTTTAGCCTTAGCCATATGATTCCCTTCTTGATATCTACTTTATTTAGATTGTGCTTATAATCAGTAATAGATCGAATTTTTATAATCATCGCGAATATTGGAGTTATGGATGACTTTGAAGAAGATTTCCCAGATTTTGACTGGAAAAATACTCCTGCATATAAGCATCCTGGTGGAAAAAATTGTCCTTGCCCAAAACATGAATACATTAGGGAACAAGTTAATTTTACAAAACAGGTTAATGACTCTGGAAAAGATGCTAGGGTCACTCTAAAATTTTGTCCAGAACATTATTCCGTATACATAAATGAAGTTATACCTGCTATGCCCATGAAATATAAAATCTTGACAAAACTTGCACTGAAAATAGGTGCAATAAAAATTATAATTTTAAAACACATGCAATCTGATTTGTGTTTCTACTGTAAGTTTGGTTCGGGTGGTCATGATAAGAAAAATGAACTCCCTCCTATGCCGTGACATAAAAAACTACATAGGACCTATCAATAATTTTGGTTTGTTTGGAGTATCATGATGGCATTTTTTTTCACATAAAGGACATATCTTTCTATCCAAAAAAATACATTGACAGATGTGAGATTCAAAATATTTTTCTGAAATTTTTGTATATTCACCAGTACCGTTACAAAAAGGGCATTGTGTCTCTAACAACTCAATTTTACCTCTACCTCTACATACAGCACATTTTTGTTTTTCCTCCATTAGTTAGAATTCAAGTTTTATGAATTAAAATATTTATGTGAAAAAAAATTTGGAAGGTGAGGTATGTAAATCGAGTTAAGCTTATACTATCATACCATAAATGGGTATTGTGCCTATCGAAAGTATTCAACATTTTATAGATGAGTTAGAAAAAGCTGGTGAATTAAAAAGGGTAAAAACTGAAGTTGATACTAACTTAGAAATCGCTGAAATTTTAAGAAGGGTATCTTACACTGACGGTCCAGCTGTTCTTTTTGAAAATGTACGTGACTATGAAATTCCAGTACTAGGTAATGCATTGGGTTCAATTAAACGACTCGAAATTGGATTAGAAACTAAAGATTTTTCTGAGATTGGTCAAAGAATTGCAGATATGACAAAGATGGAAATTCCATCTGGTGTTTTTAATAAAATTAGAAAATTACCTGAGCTGTCAAAAATGAGTGAATCATTTCCAAAATTAGAAAAAAGTGGTCCAGTTACTGATATAATAAATAATTCACCAACTTTTGATAAAATCCCAATTTTAAAATCATGGCCAAAAGATGCAGGAAAATTCATTACGTTTGGTCTAGTTGCAACAAAACATCCAGAAACAGGTGTACGGAATTTGGGTGTATACAGAATACAAATCATTGATGATACACATGCTTTGATGCATTGGCAAAAACACAAGAGAGGAGCTGCACATCATGATTTACTAAAAGAAAAAAATAACAAAATTGAAGCTGCTATAATAATTGGTGGAGAACCTGCAACAGTATTTTCTGCTGTAGCACCTGTACCCGAGGGCCTTGATAAGTATCTTTTTGCTGGTATTACTAGGAAAAAAGGAATCAAAACTGTCAAATGTAAAACTGTAGATCTTGAAGTACCTGCTAATGCTGAAATTGTGTTTGAAGGATATGTTGATGCAATGGATGTAAGAGATGAAGGACCATTTGGTGATCATACTGGTTACTATACACCAAAAGAACCATTTCCAACATTTACGCTTACAGGAATTATGCAGCGAAAGAATCCAGTTTATCTAACAACTGTTGTTGGTAAACCAATCTTGGAAGATGCATATATTGGAAAAGTAATAGAACGTTCCTTCTTACCACTAATTAGAATGCTCCATCCGGAGGTTGTTGATTTCAGTATGCCTCCTGCAGGATGGTTTCAAGGATTAGCAATTGTATCAATCAAAAAACGATATCCTGGTCAAGCAAAAAAAGTTATGATGGGATTATGGGGTATGGGACAATTAGCATTAACCAAGATAATTGTGGTAGTTGATAGTGACGTGAATGTGCATAATGTCAATGAAGTGATTTGGGCAATTACGACAAGATCTGATGCTGCACGAGATACTATTATCATAAATAATACACCCACTGACACCTTAGATCCCGCTTCACCGAAAGTTAATTTGGGCTCAAAATTAGGAATTGATGCAACACAAAAAACTTTGGAAGAAGGATTTGAACGGGAAATTCAAGAAGAAGTCAAAGTGGATGAATCAACAAAAGAAATGGTTGATTCAAAGTGGTCAGATTATGGTATTTGATAATTACAAACAGTTTGATAGAAATTATCTCTTTCTTCTACTTCAAATCCAATCTGATGAATAGAATCAATAATCTGTTTGCTTGTCAGCTCTGTGGAACGGGAACCAGTACATGATACAACTTCTTCTCCAATTAGTGTTCCACCAAAATCATCAGCACCATATTGTAATGCTAATTGTGCCATTCCAACCCCATTTGTTAACCATGATGACTGAATATGTGAAATAAGTCCATCGAATACAAGTCTAGATATAGCAATCATTTTTAGAAGTCTATGTCCACCAGCACCAGAAGTGATTGTACCATCCTTTTGCATTACGGTGTTATTAGGTTCAAAACTCCAAGGAATAAACGCCATAAACCCATTAGTTTTTTCCTGAAGATGAACAATTTTTTCAAAATGTTCAGCAATCTGTTCATTTGATTCTACATGACCATACATCATTGTAGCAGATGATGGAATTTGAAGAGTGTGTGCTTCTTCCATAATATCTAACCATTCTTCACTCATAATTTTTTTAGGACTAATGATTTCTTTTACTTGATCATTTAGAATTTCAGCCCCAGCACCAGGTAATGATTGTAAACCCGCATCCTTCAATCTTGATAATACTTCTTTGGTTGATGATTTTTCAACTTTAGCAATTGTATCAATTTCTGATACAGATAAACCATGAACGCCGACTTGCGGAAATTTCTTCCTAATCATTTTGAATGAATCTTCATAATACTCTATTCCAAGATCTGGATTGTGTCCTCCTTGAATTAACACTTGTCTAATTTTAAATAAATCCCATGCAGTTTTAACTCGTAATTCAATTTCATCCAAGCCTAATGTATAAGATTCTTCATGGTTAGGTGGTCTATAAAACGCACAAAACTTACAATCAGTAATACACACATTTGTGTAATTTAGAATTATATTATTCACAAATGATGCTTTTTGACCAAATTTCTTACGTGTCAAAGTTCCAGCTGTTAGTCCCATTAAATGTACGTCATCTGACTCAAGTAATCTAACACAATCATCAGGTCCAGGTCTAATTCCATTTAGAGAATTTTCAAGTATATCTTTGATATCAGAGTTATGGATTTGGTTCAGAATTTGGCTCAATTAACCCAATTTTGATAATGATTATGACTATTTAATCGTTAGAAAGTGGGAAAATCAATTCGCTATAATTTTTAAGTAAGATACAAAAATTATACCATCTATGGCAACTGGAACTGAGATTAGATTAAACAGAATTCTAAGAAAAGGTAGAATGCTTTGTATACCTATGGATCATGGAATCTCAAATGGTCCTATCACTGGTTTAGAAAAACCACATTCAATGATCTATAAATGTGAAAGTCATGGAATTTCATGTGTTATAATTAACAAAGGTATTATCAAAACTCTACCAAGACCACCTAAAGTTGGAATTTTAGTCCATTTTTCGGCGAGCACATCACTTTCAACTGCACCAAACAGAAAGATGCTTACTGGTTCCGTTAATGAAGCATTAAGACTAGGTGCCGACGGTGTTTCATTACATATCAATATTGGTGGAAAAGAAGAACCTGAGATGCTTGCTGACTTGGGAAATATTTCAGAGCAATGTCACAAATGGAATGTTCCTTTATTGGCAATGATGTATCCAAGAGGTGAAAATATAAAAGATCCACATGATCCTGAGATAGTTGCTCATACAGCTAGAATTGGTGCTGAATGTGGTGCTGATATTGTTAAAACATTGTATACTGGTGATATTGATTCTTTTTCAAGGGTTGTGGAAAGCGTGCCTGTACCAGTAGTAATTGCTGGTGGAGCAAAAATGGAAACTGATATGGATGTTTTACAAATGACAGAAGATGCCATGAAAGCAGGAGCTAAGGGTGTAACATATGGTAGAAATATCTTTGCACATAGATCTCCAGAAAAGATTGTTGAAGCTCTTTCAGGAATTATATTCAAAAATCAAACAGCAAAAGAAGTGATCGATACAATTGACAAACAATAAACAATTAATCATACAACCCAAAGTTGGTAAAAACCAACTAGTCAAGTTTATGAATAATCTCGAAGCAGAGGGGATCAAAACTGTATTTGCAGATCCTAAAATTCTGAAAAAAACAAAAATTCAAACAATTTTCCCTTCTCAAGATGCTAATTATGTTGTTTTAGATAGTGAGACAATCAAAAAATTAAAAGGGAAAAAAGTTGGAAGACGGTTTAAGGTATCTTCAAACAAAGATATTGAAAAAATTCTTGACTCGGCAAAAAAAGGATTGGATTTTGTAATAATTGAAGTAAAGGATTGGAAAATAATTCCATTGGAAAATATTATTGCAAAATTACATAAACTTCATACACAAATTTTTGCGATTGCAAATAACCCAAAAGAAGCAAGAAAAATGTTTTCTATTTTAGATGTTGGAGTTGATGCTGTAATTTTCAATACAGGTTCAATGAATGAAGTGAGAGAAGCATTAGTGTATTTAGGTTCAAAAAGTTTTGATCTAAGTGTTGGCAAGATCATAGATATTCAAGAAGTGGGTGACGGTGAGAGAGTATGTATTGATACTGCATCTATGCTCAATAAGGGTGAAGGTATGCTCATTGGTAATAGAGCAAATTTTTTGTTTCTAATTCATAATGAATCAGTTGGTTCGTCATTTACTTCACCTAGACCATTTAGGGTTAACGCAGGTGCAGTTCATTGCTATACATTGTCACCTGATGGAACGACCAAGTACTTATCTGAATTAGAAACTGGTGTAGAAGTGCTTGTACTTGATACAAAAGGAAAAGCAAGACGTGCTACAATAGGTAGATGTAAAATAGAAAAAAGACCAATGCTTATGATTAAAGCAAAAGTTGGTGAAGAAATTGGCGGTATTATAGCGCAAGACGCGGAAACAATTCGTTTGGTAAAATCTAATGGTCATTTGATATCTGTAACACATCTAAAAAAAGGAGATTCAGTATTAGTTCACTCAAAAACTGCTACTGGTAGACATTTTGGAATGGAGGTATCTGACGAGTACATATTAGAGAAGTGATATGGTATACAAAACATGTGTTAGTATTGGTGAAAAAACACCAAAAAAAATTAGTAAAAGTCTTTCCAAAGCACTAAAAAAATCTGACCATGCTGAGATTAGGCTTGATTTCATAAATCCTGAGTCAATACCTGAAACATTAGATATAATCAAAAAAGATTTAAGAAAATGTATTTGCACATTAAGACCAAGTTCAGAAGGGGGAAAGTTTTCAGGTACTGAAAAAAATCGAATATCAATTATAAAATTAATTGCAGAATATAATCCATTTTTGTTGGATATAGAATTTAATACGATTAAAAAAAATAAAAATCTATTACGTTATCTTAAAAGCACAAATACTGATCTACTTGTATCATGGCATAATTTTAAACAAACTCCAAATACATCCATACTAAAAAAACAATATTTTAAAATGAAGAAATTTTCAAACAACATCAAAATTGTTACAACAGCAAAGACGGTTAGTGACATACCAAAAATATTATCACTATATGATAACAAAAACACAAGGCTGATTGCGTTTTGTATGGGTGATATTGGAAAAATATCGCGTCTCCTCAGCTTATTTTTGGGCAGTCCATTCACTTATGTATCATTGGGAAAACCAATTGCTCCAGGACAACTTAAACTGAATGAAGTAAAATCAATGTTGATGAGAAGTGGGTAAATGACTAAAACATATGCAATAGTAGGTGATCCTATTGATCATTCACTATCACCACTTATACATAATGC
>Ga0114932_10004045_pt1 | contig 13969 bp, 10 predicted proteins | sample 2SBtaG_2_FD_87286 | JGI IMG/M metagenome (GOLD analysis project Ga0114932, IMG submission 87286) | Deep subsurface microbial communities from Kolumbo volcano to uncover new lineages of life (NeLLi) - 2SBTROV12_ACTIVE470 metaG | ecosystem: Environmental > Aquatic > Marine > Volcanic ...
GGTCGCCTCAGACTTACGAATCACATCGATACCGACATTGATTGCGTCCTTCGACGGAATCGAGACCGGGCGGCTTATCGGCGCCCATAGCGAAGAATCGATCTACAACTTCTTTGCCACGACCCGAGACGGCGAGCGACAAACCCGCGCACGGGTTTCGGCGGTCACTTGGACACTACGACTCGCCGCGGGAGGCGCATTGATCGTTATCGGCACAACCCTCGCCTCGACACCGGTTTGGATCATCGGAGCGCTCATAGCTTCGTGGGGCGCGATCAGCGGGCTTCTGCGATGATCCGTGCATGAGCTTCGCCAACACCGAACTCACCGAGCATCTAGACGCAATCTACGGCTACTCGTTGGGAGTGACCCGCGACCCGAATTTGGCGGCCGACATCACCCAGGACACTGTCGTACGCGCTATGGAACGGCGTCACCAGTTCCTCGGTGACGCGCCGTTACGCCATTGGCTGATCCGGATAGCACACAACATCGTCATCGACCGAGCGCGCCGGTCCGACCGTGAGGTGTTGCTCGACGAAGTTGAAGCCGACTGGCGAGACGACGAGTACACCGTCGATGCCGCAGTCGTGGCCGACAGAGCCGCAACCCGAGACGAACTTTTCGACGCGCTCGCGCGCCTCCCGTTTATCTACCGTTCAGCGATCGTCTTGCACGACGTCGAAGGATTTCGCTCAATCGACATCGCCGATATCGCCGACATCACGTTGTCAGCGGCCAAGCAACGCCTACGTCGAGGCCGTATGGCGCTGGTCCACGCGTTGGCCGCTGGAGACCAACGACGCATCCTCTTGAAAGGAGTCCCCATGCCGTGCTGGGATGCTCGCCAACACATCAGTGACTATCTCGACGGTGGACTCGATAACGCCACCGCGACGACCGTGGAGTCTCATCTCAAAGTCTGCCCAACGTGCCCGCCGCTATACGCGGCCATCGTAGGAGTCAACGACGAACTCGGCCAACTACGCGACCCCGACAGCGTCATCGAACCCGAGGTCGAGGCGCGATTACGAGATGACATTTCTCGGTCGGCCACCGAGCAATAACAGGCGCGCACCAACCGCAGGCGGTTGTGGGTTCAACGTCATGCGTAGGCATGAGACGGATACATGCCCTTGTCGCGGCCGTGGGAGAATCGCTAGGCGAGGCCCAGTGACTCGATCGTGGCGATCTCACGGGCGAGCTTCGCGTTCGTAATGATCGCTGGTTACTGCGTGGACCACGCAGATTCCGGGTTCGACTTCGAGACCTTAGGGCGACCGATGGTTCAGCGGAAGGCTGACCACCCGACCCATCTGGCGTACCGGTACCCCGTGCGGGATTTGAACCCGTGCTACCACCTTGAGAGAGCGCTCAAGCCCGTCAGGCCAGTGCCATCGGATGCCAGAAAATGCCCCTGACCTAGGGAAATATAGCTGAGCGTTCCGGGCCGTGTCAGGCCGTGCCGGCAAGTTCCGGCGGACTCTTTGGCAGGCTCATTGGCAGAAACGCCATCGAGCCCGCTCCGCGTTCAGCCCGTCAGTAGGCGCAAGGCTGCGTGACCTCGATCTGCTGCTGCGAGGTCGACGGCTGCCCAGTACCGGGCCTTTCGGTCGAGCATCTCGGCGCGCCGGGAGAGCCGTTGTCGGTCCTTCTTCGTCAGTTGCAGACGCAGCGCGATCGGGTCGTCGACGAGGCTCAGGAGCAACGCGAGGTCTGTCCGTTGGGCATCGGGCACGTCGTCGACGTCGACCGCCACTGCCTTGCCGATGATCGCGCCGAGCAACGACGGCCGCGGGACGAACCCGACCCGCCCTGCAGCTGAGACGGGCAGCAGTTCAGTTCGTTCGAGCGCCTGGGTACCCCCTGGCACCTGCAACGTGCGGCCGGGTGGCGTGGTCGTGAGGTCGGCCCGCTGGCCGAGTCCTTCGGGCGCGAGGACGTCGACACTGACGCCGTTTCGTTCGTAGCGATGAGCTAGGCCTTCGGGTGAAGCTCCAACGAGACCGAAACCTCGGTCTTCGATCGCCGCGACGAAATCACGAACGCCGCCGGCGAGAACGCGGGCGTTCACGAGGACGTCGAGGTCGGTCGACACTCTGGGCACCCCCGCTCCTTGTTCGATCGCGTGGAGGAACACCATCTGGCCGCCAACCAGCGTCCAGCCGCTGGGGCGGAGTTCGGCGAGTTCGAGAAGAACTTCCCACAGGGCGTCGTCGTGTCCTGGCAGTGTTGGGAGCATGACGGGGTCACGGTCTACCTGGGGCCACTCGCTCAACACTTCTCCAACAACTCGGCGCCGGCTCGGCGGGCTCTTGGGTCGTCTGCCTCGAGGAGATCGACGGCGACGACCGGCATCGACGCAATGGCCTGGCCTGCTGCGAATGGCCAAGCGTGGTCGGGCACGATCCGGAGCGACACGTTGTGCCGATCTGCGGACTCGTCGAGCGCGAAGCGGGAGATCAACTCGTCGAGATCACCATCGCGGACATAGCCCTCGAACTCACCCACAACCATGAGCCCAGCGTCGTACTCAGCGGCAGCGCTCACTCCGCCCCTGACCACCGCCGGAGCATCAGCGAGATAATCGAGCACGCCCGGGTGGGCGTAGAAGTGCTTGAGATGCGCTCGGGACGACAAGCGACCGATGAGCGATTCGAGGCCGCCTGCGAGCCGTTGCTTGGCACGTGAACGCTCGACCGGCGACAACTCGACCTCATCCCCCGCGGCCAGACAAAGCACGGCCCAGGCCGACGCAGCGTTCCAGCGGCGGCCGGCGTCGACTCCTCGTCGCGAGGCTCGTTCGACCTCTTCCGCCGACAGAATCCACGATCGACCAACCCGATCGCCCTGCAGCTCACCGGACGCGAGCATCTGCCGAACTCGCCGTTGGCTCACGCCAAGTTCGGCAGCCGCGTCGGAGACTACGAGCGAAGGCATATCATAATAGTACCGACCTCGGAACTCTTATGCAATCAGGCAGACCCGACCGTCCTCGATGCGCTTCAATTCATCTTCACGGCCGAGCGGGTCCGCAAACGGTTGATGTCAGGGAGAACCCCTCGCTCGCGCTCGACCACCAGCACCGAAGTTGTCCCCGACCCCACCCGACACCGCGAAGCGGACGACGTAGCCCACCCAGCCATGTGATTCATACGGTGCACCGGACCCACAGCCAGGCCGAAAGGTCCCACCCATTTCCTCAACCGAGTCTGCTCAGAAACGAGCCCCCGCAACGATCAGGTCAACGAGCCAAAAGCCCAAGGGAAACACGTCACAGCCGGGACTCCTCCCGAGGCCACGCTACGCGGCCACCACCCACTGACGGGAAGGCACCCTCAGGAATACATGGGCAAACCCGGCCGATCGTTCCGTTCCGTGCCTGGCAGTTGTGGCGAGTGTCGGCCAGTTCATTGGCAAGCTCGTTGGCAAAGAGGAGGCCCGGCTGCCCGGCATCCGAAGGGGCTACCCGCGGTCATGCTGTCACCGTTCGATAGAGACGGGCGATGAAGGCCGCCATCTGCACTCTTGTGACGTTCTGGTCCGGTGAGTAACTCGTCGGTGACGTACCGGTGGTGACGCCGAGACCGTAGATACACCCGACATCGGTGTATGCAAATGATGATGACGGTACATCGGCGAACTGGGCCGGTGCGGCGCAGGGCTTCTCGGTCACCGTTCGATAGAAGCGGGCGATGAACGCAGCCATCTGCTCCCGGGTAACCGTGTTGGCGGGGGCGTAGGTCGTGGCGGAAGTGCCGGTCGTGACCCCCAGTGAGTAGATGCACCCGATCGGATCATGAGCGAATGACGTGGTGGGAACGTCGCTGAACGGGTGGGGCCCTTCACACGTCTGGCCCGTGACCTTCTCGTAGAAGCGAGCGAGGAAGGCGGCCATCTCCCCCCGGGTGACGTTGCGCCCCGGCGAATAGGTCGTCGCCGAAGTGCCGGTGGTGATCCCGAGGTTGTAGATGCAGCCGATCGCGTTGTAGGCGAACGACGTCGATGGGATATCAGTCAGTGGGTGGGGCTGCGGGAGGCGGCAGTCTACGCCCGTCTGACGCGGCCCGAGGATGATCGGGCCGGCCGGGACGAAGAGGCTGGTGGCGGCCGGCTCGCCACCGCTGAAACTGTTGACCGCCCGAACTTGCACCGCATAGGTGACCCCGGGGTCGAGCAGCAGAGTGGTGCTCGATGAGCTGGCGGCCACCGTCGACGATGACCACAGCGAGCCAGTGATGGACTTGATCCAGTCCGCATGCGTCGAGACCCGGCTGTATACGTCTGGGAGATCGGGGTGGTAGGCACACCCGGCCGCAGACGTGAACGAGATCACGCCGGCCACCATGATCACGCCGTTGTTGTTGACGACGAGAGGGCCGCCGCTGTCCCCATTGCACACTCCCGATGGCCAGCCGGAGGCGCAGACGTACTGGTCAGGGTCCCAGACCGGATCGGCGCCAGGCCAGCTCCCGCAGGTGCTGTCGACCTTCACCTCGGCTCCCTTGAGAACCAAGGTGTCCGGGCCACCGGTCTGCACATCGCCCCAGCCGGTGACGTAGGCATCGCTGCCGTGAGCCGGCCCTGACAGTTCGAATATCGGGATCGTGTCGGCGGTGGTCGGGTTGACGGGGGTGTCGAGCCGGATCAGAGCGATGTCGTTCGACGCACTCTTCGGATCCCACCCGGGATGGCGGTACCAGTTCGAACCATGGGCTACATGGTTCGGCCGAGTTGCAGGCGTGAAGTCAGTCCAGTCGTTGAGCCCGTAGGAGATCGAGAAATAGTCGGGTTCGGCGACACTCGTGCCGTAGTCGAACTCGGTGCAATGCGCCGCAGTCAGAACCCACTGATCCGCGATCAGTGTGCCGCCGCACGACACCGTGTCGTTGCCCAGGAAGGCAACGAGCTTCACCCCATACCGGTGATCCTCGATGCCGGGGAACGACCCGCCGACGATCAAGGGATCGAGCGTTCCGGGCGAGGAAGTCGGCGCCGGAGTGAGCCACCCGCCCGGCGTATCGATCTCGCGATACTCCACCAGAAAGTGGTCGATAGGTGCGCCGTTGGGCGTGGAGGACCATGTCACCAGCCCATCCGCCGACAAGCTCACGTCCGCGATCGGGCCTGGGAAAAACCCGGGTGTGACGGGTCCAACCGGGGCGGCTGGTCCGGTTCCGACGGCGTTGGTGGCAGTGACCGAAAGGTCATAGCTCGTCCAGTTCGTCAACCCCGTGACGGTGCAGTTCGTGGTACCCGACGTCGAGCAGGATGCACCACCGGGCGATGCGGTGACCGTGTAGCCAGTCACAGGGGACCCACCGTCGCTGGCTGGGCTTGCCCACCACACTGTCGCTGAGAACGCTCGAGCCTCCGCGTGCGCAGCCCTGGGCACTCCGGGTCTACCTGGGGCGACCGGGACCACGGCATTGGACGACGAAGAAGCGGGACTCGTGCCGTGGGCGTTGGTCGCCGTCACCGAAAAGGTGTATGTGGTCCCATTGGTCAGTCCACCGATCTCACACATCATGGCCGTCGTCGTGCACGTCGATCCATCCGGTGCGGCGGTCACCTCATAGCTCGTGATGGGTGATCCACCATTGGAGAAGGGCGCCGACCAGGCCACTACCGCGCTGGCATGGCCAGCCGTAGCGACGGGATTCTGCGGCGGTGTGGATGGCCCGACCGGAGTGACCCAGGTTGAGGCGCTGGGTGAACCAGTTCCCATCGCGTTGGTCGCGCGTACCCAGACGGAGTAGCGAGTGCCGTTCGTCATGCCGGTCAAGACGCACGAAGTCGCGGATGTGGTACATCCGGAGATGCCGTGTGACACGAGGACCTGATAGCTCAGGATCGGGGAGCCGCCGTCGCTGGTCGGCGGCGACCAACTCGCCGTTGCGGAGCCGTTCCCCGGGGTTGCCATCACCGAGGTCGGCCGATCTGGGAGGCCCGCCGGGATCACCGACACAGGTGTGGTCGGTGAGCCGTTTGCTGCGCCATTGTTGGCGGTGATGACAATGTCGTACGTCGAGCCATTCACGAGCCACGGGATTCGGCAGCTCGTGGTAGACGTCGTGCAGGACGAACCACCTGGCGATGCCGAAGCCGTGTAGGTGAGGATCGGAGCGCCACCGTTTCCAAGTGGGGCGGACCACGACGCCGTGATGGATCGATCCCCTGGCACAGCTGCAGGGGATATTGGCGCACTTGGCGCCGCAACCGTGGACATCGCGAGGTAGCGCACCGCGCAGAGTTCCCGTGAGGGACTACAGCTACCCGCCACGAGGAGCCGTCCGCTCGAGTCGACCTCGACCGCCACTCCGAAGTCAGATAGCCCATCACCACCTACATCGGTGGCGATCACCCCATCGGCCCCGAGCGTTGTATCGAAGGAGCCATCCGAGAGGAGACGAATGAGACACATCTTGGCGCGGCATGCTCCCGCTAGCAGGATCCGGTTCGAGTCATCAATGGTCGCGTCGGCGACCCAATCGGTGGACCCGAGATCGATGCTCCACATCCCATCGTTGCTGAAGCTCGTATCAAGGGCACCAGATCCCGTGTATCGAGCCGCACATGGGTGATAGCCGCCGTTGAAGTTGCAGCTCCCCGCTACCAGGATTTTCCCGGAAGCGTCAAAGGCGACGGCGGCTACGGCATCGGTCCCGGTGTCCCCGCGGATGTCCGTCGCCACAACACCGCCCGTACCGAACGTGAGATCGACCGCTCCTGACGTCGTGAAACGAGCGGTACAGAAACGTATGTTTCCGACCGTGCAGCGGCCTGCAACGACAATACGGCCGACGCTATCGACCGCAACAACCTCAGCGTAATCGTAGGAGCTGTTCCCGCTGGCATTGACGGTAGCGAGTCCGTCGCCGTCGAAGGATAAGTCGAGCTCGCCAGCGTCGGTATAGCGCAACACGCCGAACTCGAATCCGCCAGTGGCGTCGTAGCAGTGGCTGGCCACGAGAATGTTCCCACTTGCATCCAATGCCAGATCGACCGCCTTGTAACACGTCCAGCCTCCAAGCAAACCAGTCGAGACGACACCGCCTGTACCGAAGGTGGGATCAAGCTCGCCCGCTGCCGTGTAGCGCAGGAGACAGAGAGCACGGGGAAAGAAAGGGTCGCACTCGCCAGCGACGATGACCCGATCATTCGAGTCGGTCACGACCCCGTAGGCGACGTCATTTCCAGCGTCGCCGTGCACGTCAGTACTAACCATGCCGTCCCCGCTGAAGGTCGAATCGAGAGCACCGGCGGACGTGTATCGCACGATGCAGACTTCGTTGTGAGTCGGTGTGGCGCACTCGCCCGCAACGACCATTCTCCCCGAGGTGTCGATGGTTGCTGCGTGAGCCGTGTCCGGTCGTGCGTCCCCATTCACGTCAGTCGAGATATACCCACCGACGCCGAAAGAGATGTCCAGTGTGCCAGGGTCGGCCGCGGCAGGCACCGGCGTTGCCACAGGTGCAACCACCGCGGCGAGTAGTGCCAATATGACTAGCCGCCTCATACTCCACCGCATCGCTCGCCCGTCTCTAGCTTCGACAGTGATTGTTACCACAGGTTCCATGTGCCCTACAGGCCGGAACGTCACTCTCTGCAGTCGAGCATGCAGGGACCTGGGCAAACGGGTCTGCTGCACGATCGGGTGACATCTAACGTGGCTGGTCCAAGTGGCCGGCTGGAAGGATGTTCACATGTCCAAGTCTTATCCCTAGGAGTTCCGTGACGATGTTGTTCGTGTCGCTCGCCAACGCGATGCGGGGGTGACGCTCGAGCCGATCGCGGATGATTTCGGGATTCATGCAGTGACGTTGTCGAAGTGGCTGCGGCTTGCCGCTGTTGATGGCGGCGACAAGCACGGCGTGAAATCGGAGGAAGCAGCGGAGAATCGGCGGCTTCGGCGGCGGGTGAAGCTGTTGGAGCAGAAGAATGAGGTGCTGCGCCATGCGGCCGCGTATTTGGGGCAGGCAAGCCTCCCAAAAGGATGATGTACCCGCTCGGGCGCGAGTTGGCCGCTGACGGGATCCCTGTCACGGTGTCGTTTCGGGTACTCGATCTTGCTCGACAGCCGTACTATCGCTGGCTCGAATCGCCGATTTCTGATGCCGAGCGCGACGATGCGTATCTGGCGAACACGATCTTCGACGCCCATCGAGATGACCCGGAGTTCGGGCATCGGTTCCTCGCCGACGAAGCCCGCCTCGCGGGCTACTCAGTGTGTGACCGGACCGTGTGGAAGATCTGCTCGACGAATGGCTGGTGGTGCAGTTTCGCCAAGAAGAAGTCCCGCAAGAGATCGTCGCCAGCAACGGCCGCGCATGATGATCTCGTTCGTCGGGTCTTTACCGCAGATGCTCCGAATCAGCTGTGGCTCACCGATTTGACGGAACATCGAACCGACGAAGGAAAGCTCTACCTTTGCGCCATCAAAGACCTCTGGTCGAACCGGATCATCGGCTTGAGCAAGTACGGCTACATGAGCGAACCCTGGATAGGACAGGTCAACGACCTCTTGGCCGAGTCGCGCCGGCCGGTTGACGCCGTGGCGCCAGGACTAAGCCTTCAGGTCAACGCGAGACCGAGCGGGGAAACTGTGTTCTTGTCTGAGATCGAAGGCTTGCCCCAGATGAGTCTTCGGGCTAGCGAGGCCGTTGGGGCATCGGTTTCGGTGCCCGACGAAGTCCTCCGCTCCGCTCTCCTTGAAGGAGATTTTCCGGGCCTCGTTCGGGCGTTCCACGAGGGTCTCGTCGAGTTTGAAGGTGTACGAGAGGTGGCTCTCTACCACCTGTACCACCTCTACCCGGGTGGAACATCGGGAATTCTGAATACGTCAGCGATGGTGCGCGCACTCACCGAATGAAGGGCGAACGCATCGACTGGGTCGGGAGAGCCGCCGATTCGGCGCTCACGCGGCGAGCGCGGAACGTTCACCTGCGACCCGTCACCGACGGCGACATGGACTTCTTGTTCTACCTGGCGAACGTCGACGACAACCTGCTGCGCTGGCGACTTCGCGGGCGGACCACCAGCCCAGCAGCGTTCCAGAACTTCCTCTGGAGCAACACCGAGCTGCAATTCCTTATCGTACGGAACCAGGACGGTTCGCCGATCGGTCACGTCTGCACGTACCAGACCGACGAACTCGCCCGCAACGCGCGGGTTGCGATCGCACTCGACCCGAACGTTCAAGGTAGGGGCTGGGCGCTGCGCGGCGCCTGGCTGTTCTTCAACTATCTTTTCTTCGAATGCCCGTTTGAGATAGTAAATTTCGAGATGCCCAAGTTCAACGCCGTTCGCCTCGGGAGATTCCTCGAAGAGTTCACTACCGAAGAGGGCCGACTGATAGATGCCGCGTTTTGGCGAGGGGAATTCACGAATGTTCGCATCATGAGCATGACTCGTGCCGACTGGCAGCGGGCATTGTCATCTCGGGCTGGGCGCTTCATGGGAGCGACATGATGCCTCGACGTTGGCAATCGGTGCTCCTCTGCGCCGTCGTCTTGCTCCCTGTCGCCTGCGGCCGCAGTGCCGATCCTGCGCTCCCGGATGCGACCACATCGACGACCTCGACCTCAACGACGTCGTCGCCCGCCGAACCTGAGACCGCGGCGTCGAATCCTCCGGCAACCACTGACGCCGTCGCAACCGATGACGATCCACCGAAGCCGGAGCTCGCTCTGGGGGACCTGCCGGGATGGATCGTCCTGCGGACTGACGGGACTCTCGGTGAAGTGGTCGGCGACGAGATCGTGGTGTTGGGCGCGGGCGAGCACATCGACTTGAGTGCCGATCGGCTCGATGTTGTCGGCGACCTCGCGACGCTCTCGTCCTCTCGGGAGTGTGATGCCGCCGTGGTCCGCGTGTCTCTTGATCATCAGGTGCCCGACGTCGAGGTTGGTCGGGGCGTCGTTGCGACAATGCTCGCTCATGGCGGCACTGCGTTGATCCTCTCTGAGGACTGCCGCGACTCGAGATCTCGGGTTGGCCTTGTTTCACCCCCAGGAGACTCGGGTCAACTGCCGGCGATCGACCTCAGTGCTTCCTCTGATGGTCTCCCATTCAGGATTCTCGACCTTGCCAGCGGCAACGACGGCAGTCTTGCCGTGCTCGCTCGACAGTTCGACGGAGAGGCTGGTGGCCCATCCTGGATTCTCCGATACGAACTTGGCTCCGAGCAGGCGACGTTCGCTGGGCAGGCCCTCAGCCCGGCTGGAACTGAGTGGAAGACACTCAACACCTCGGCGAACGGGTACATCGCGTTGGAAGCCGACTCCGAGGGGCATCGAGTGGTGGAGTTCGACGCATCGCTCGCTCGTATATCAGCCTTCGAGGTGGCGGTTGACGGTGACGCAACTGCAATCGTCGCGACACCGCGGGGCGTTCTTCTCCGGGTCCTCGATCCTGACGGCAACGCAACATGGATGCTTGACGGCGTTCGCGTCGCCGCGCTGGCCGACGTACTCGCAATACACGCTGCCAGCTGATCGGCTCCGCGGCCGAACAGCTCCGGCGGGGCCGAGCAATCCAGAAGCCGTCTGCCGTTGCTGGCGCTGGCCCGGCGGCCATCTTCCGCCTGGGACGTCCGCTTCGTCCCAGCCCTGACGGTGCCGAGAACTCGTCGTTGAGATTTGGGAGGGCTCGTGGCGCGTGTTGGCTGCGTAGAGGTCGTGTCTCGGGCGCGGCGAAGCTGCGGCGAACGGGCGGGTTGGCCTATCGAGGTTCGCTGTTCACTTTGCGGGTCGGTACTCGTTGATGAGCCCCGCGCAGGTTGCGGTCCGCTGGATCGGCTGGCCCAAATCGATCACTGCCGCGTCAGAGTCGTCGTTGGGCGCTCGTTGGTCGAGGCTGCGGTGAGGCCGACTGGTGTTGTAGTGCGCGACGAAGTCGTCGAGTAGTCGATGGAGTTGGCGTTGGTTCCAGATCAGGGTCCGGTCCAGTAGTTCGTGGCGGACGGTGCGCACCCACCGTTCAGCGAACGCGTTGGCCTGAGGAGCGCCGGGTGGGATGGTGATGACCGACCCGCCGGTCGCGGCGAAGACATCATCGAATGACCGGGTGTATTGGCCAGCGCCGTCGCGGATCACGAACCGGATGGCCTTGTCGTAGCCCATGAGCAGGTTCCGGGCGGCTTGGGTGGTCCAGGGACCGGTGGGGTTGGTGGTGATCCCAGCGAGGTGCGCCCGTCGGGTGTCGACCTCGATGAAGAACAGCACATGGAACCGGCGCAATGTGACGGTATCGACGCAGAAGAAGTCGGTCGCGACAAGAGCATCGGCTTGGCTGGCGATGAACTCGCTCCACGAAGGTCCGGTGCGATTGGGCGTGGGCTCACGTCCGGAGTCTCGCAGAATCTTCCAGACCGTCGACGCGGCAATGTGGTGCCCGAGACGGCGCATCTCGCCACGAATACGTCGATACCCCCAGTTCGGGTTCTCGGCGTCGAGGCGCAACACCAGTCGACGAAGCTCCGCTGGGGTGGGAGGGCGCCCGGTTCGTGGCTGGGGTGGTTGGGTCCAGTGGCGGGCGACGAGACGTCGGTGCCAGCCGATCACGGTGGCCGGTTTCACGGTCAGCATCACCTTGTTGAGGCGGCGCCGATCGAACGCCCGCGAAAGGATGGCGAGTACGGTCCGGTCCGTCGCCGTGAACTTCTGGCGATCGATCTGGCGTTGCAGGACGAGGATCTGGTGGCGAAGAGCGAGGATCTCGGCGTCACGTTTGTCGCCGGGCACCAACAGTAGGCCGAGACGGGCGATCAGTAGCCGGAATAGGTGCGAAAGGACCGAAGACACAGCCGGTGACGACACCGGCCGCCAATGCTGTGACCTGCGCTGACGCGTTCTCGGCACCCTCACGCCGGGGAACCAGAAGAGCCGCTTCGAAAAGCGGCTCTGACCTGGGCTTATGTTGGTACCCCGTACGGGATTTGAACCCGTGCTACCACCTTGAGAGGGTGACCGAAGCCTTCCGACCAGAACCGTTGAATGCCGACAAATAGCGTCTGACCAAGGCAAACATAGCCGAGTGTTCCGACCAGTGCTGTTCTACCGCGTCGATTGCTGGTGAGTTCATTGGCAAGCTCATTGGCAGAACTGGAGCCATGTCCGGCCCTGACAGCGGCTTCAAACGGTCAGATCATCAGATCCAGCGGTAATCGCTGTAACCGAGCTTCCGTTCTCCCTATGGTGGGGCGATGGCGGTGACGGAGGGGTTCGTTGATGCAATGCTGGCGGCCCCGGTCGGCGTCTCGCTCTTAGCCGCGCTGGAGAGGAGGCTGCGACGAGGCATGGGCTTCGGTGTGGCTAGCCACTCCGAACCCGATGCGGTTCATGCCGCGGCCGAGTCGGTTGCTTCGATGTCGTTCGGCGAGTTGGTCGATTTGGCTGTGACAGTCGGGGTTATCGAGGTCGGGCCGTGGATCCCCAACGCCGCTGCGAACGCTGCGTTGGCCTACCGCTATGCCGAGGAGCGCGCCCCGATAGCAGAGGCCATTGCGGCGCACTTCGGTGAGGCCCTTCATGCTCCGCTGAACCGAGAAGCCCAAGAGTGGTGGGTCGCCGCGTGGCCTGACGACCGGCCAATCACCCCGCTCTTTGAGCACTATGAACAGGTGTACGACGATGGCCAGTTCACGTGGGCTGGGCTTTGGACGGTCACCAGCCCTCCGCCGGTCACCCATGCGGGACTCCTCGACGCGTGGGAGGTTCACCCCGCGCCCTTCACCCGTTGGCATGTCCCGGCGCTGCCCGCGGCACGCGTGTTCGAGATCCACAGACCCGCCGACTGGGCTCGCCTCGTCACCGAGCACCCACACGATGCAGCGCCACTCCTAGATAGCTGGGCGCTACCGGACTTCGCCGATCTTCCGTCTGATCTCTCGGAGATACTGACCGCGCGTGGCCAACCCTCGAGACGAGCCTACGAATGGCGGCCGCTTGTACCCGACTGGCGCTCAGTAGCCAAGACCTATGACGGAGTGCATCTGTCGTGGGCGGGCTTCATCACCGCGGAAGGCTGCATCGCTGAGTCCAGCGCTGGATACGTCACGATGCTGCGTTATTGGTTCAGCGAACGCACGCACTGGCTGTCCGACGTGTTCGGTGAACCGGAGCCAGCCGGCGGACTCTCACTGCCGCACGACACATCCAGCGATGGCCGCTTCGCATCCATTGATGTCCGGGTGGATTCTCAGCGCCGCGACAAAGACGCTGCCGTCCTTGGACGGCTCCTCGGCCGATGACGGCATGATGTCGGGCTGCGCGACCCGAGGCGGAGATGCCACTACGGCTGAGTTGTCGGGGAGCCGACCACGCGTTGACCCTCGATCGCACCGATCCGCCTAGCGGCGACTTCGTCGACGTGGTCGCTGAGGAGACCGACGGCGAGGTCTTGTATGTCTTTCTCGCAATCCCACAGAGCAGACCGGCCGTGCTCGTCGACGAACGCCTGCTCGTCAATGGCGATGAGAGCGCGTGCAGCCCGACGGCGGGCGTAGGAGTATTCGGCCTCTTCGTAGATCGTGGCAATCTGCTCAGCGGACTGCAGGTCAGATAGTCGGGCCAAAGCATCGATGAAACTGCACAGTGCGTAGAAGTCACGCTCGTCCCACGCTTCCGCTAAGCCCCTAGCCAGCATCGGCATGTCAGACGCTTCGGCGTGGCGTTCGAAGATTCCTCGCGCCGCCTTTCCTCGCCCGTCTGACTCGCCAATCCACGAGCGAGCTAGCCCGAGGGTGTGCTCGGCGGACAGCTCCTCCACATAGCGAAGTGCTGCAGCACGTTCACGCCCCGAGGCATCGACGCGCAGGATCGTTTCGCCTACGATCAGTCCACTTGGATCGTCGAGACGGACAAGCGCCTGGAACGCCACCCGCCTCGCTCCTCCAGGGTTCTCCAACGCAGCCATCAGCTCCGAATGCTCACCGGGTCGGAGCATCACGGAGAGGCGGTGAAGCAAC
>Ga0114932_10004046_pt1 | contig 13965 bp, 11 predicted proteins | sample 2SBtaG_2_FD_87286 | JGI IMG/M metagenome (GOLD analysis project Ga0114932, IMG submission 87286) | Deep subsurface microbial communities from Kolumbo volcano to uncover new lineages of life (NeLLi) - 2SBTROV12_ACTIVE470 metaG | ecosystem: Environmental > Aquatic > Marine > Volcanic ...
ATGTCCGGACGGATGCGCGCCCGCAGCGTGGCCAGGCGTCCAGAGGCGCTCACCAGGAGCCCGGTGACGGAGGCCTCGTCCGCGATCCGCTCGGCCAGGTCCTCGCAGCAGGTGTTCTCGTCGAGCAGGCGACCGACCCTCACCCCCTCCGGGCCCCGCCATGCAAGGCTCGCGTTCGCCAGTGAGTCGACGGTCACCACGTCGCGGTCGGTGGCGAGCACGTCGTGCAGTGCCGCCAGCGCTGCGAGACCGTTCCGCGCGAGCACGTCGCCGGAGACCACCACGACCACGTCGTTGTCGTCGCGCCCCCACGCGGCGCGGGTGCGCTGGAGCACCTCCTCGTTCTCGGCGTCCCGTTCGAAGAGCGCTTGAGGTGTGAAGTCGACCGGCAGACCCTCGCTCGCGCTCGACGCCAGCGCGCCCAGGGCCAGCACCGTCGCCACGACGATCCACACCGCCGCCAGGACGCGTCGACGGACGAGGATGCGGCCGAGGTTCTGCATGACCTTCGTTATGGTGCCGGCCCGGAGGAATCATGTCGGCGATCGAAGTCATGCCGCTGACCTTGCCTCGTGACGCGCTCCGACTCGTCCGGTTCTGCTGGACGGTGTACGGCGACGACCCACACTGGGTTCCGCCGCTCCTGTTCGAGCGCAAGACCTTCCTCGACCCTGCACGGAACCCCTTCTTCCAGCACGCGGAGGTGCAGTGTTTCGTGGCCACGCGGGGCGGGCGCGACGTGGGCACCATCTCCGCGCAGATCGACCGCTACTACGACGAGGTCGAGCCGAACGTGGGCTTCTTCGGCTTCTTCGAGTTCATCGACGACGAGCGTGTAGCGGGCGCCCTGCTGGAGGCGGCATGCGCCTGGCTCGCCGAGCGCGGGCGCACCACGGCGCGGGGTCCCTGCAACTTCACGACCAACCACGAGAGCGGGCTGCTCGTCGACGGCTTCGACAGCGACCCCCTCGTGCTGATGACCTTCAACCGTCCCTACTACCCGAGGATCTACGACGCCCTGGGGCTGCGCAAGGCGCAGGACCTCTACGCCTACTGGCTCGACCAAGGGCCGGTCCCTGAGCGGATCGCCCGCATCGCGACGCGCTGCGAAGAACGGACCCGCGGGCTGACGATCCGTCCGATCGACAAGGGTCGCTGGCGCCAGGAGCTCGCGCTGGCCAAGGAGATCTACAACGACGCCTGGGAGGACAACTGGGGCTTCGTGAAGCTCGACGATGCGGAGTTCGAGGCGGTCGCGGAAGGCCTGAAGCCCATGCTCGACCCACGCCTGAGCTGGCTCGCGGAGATCGATGGGGAGCCGGCTGCGTTCGCCGTGTGCCTGCCCGACTACAACCGGGTGGTGAAGCCCATGAACGGGCGAGTCTTCCCGATCGGCTGGTACCACTGGCTCACCAAGCCCTCCCAGATCGACCAGCTCCGGGTCTTCCTGCTCGGCGTGAAGCGCAAGTTCCAGAAGGTGCCGCTCGGCGCGCCGCTGTACGTGCGCATCTGGGAGAGCGGCCAACAAATGGGCGTTCGGGGCGCGGAGGCGAGCTGGATCCTGGAGGACAACACCCGCATGCGGGGCGCCCTCGAGAAGCTCGGGGCGAAGATCTACAAGACCTACCGGATCTACGAGTTCCCGCTCACGCCACGGTGACCGACTTGGCGAGGTTGCGGGGCCGGTCGATGTCGCGGCCGAGCGCGAGGGCCGCCTGGTAGGCGAGCAGCTGCAGCGGCACCACCGTGACCAGGGGCGAGATCACGGGGTGCACCGGCGGTACGGGCAGCGAGACGTCGGCCAGCGCCTCGACCTCGAGGTCCCCTTCGGTGTGCACCGCGATGATGCGCGCGCCCCGGGCGGCGACCTCCTGGAGGTTCGAGAGGGTGCGTGAGCGGTGCCCGTCGTTGGGCACGACCACCACGACCGGGGTGTCCTGCTCCATCATGGCGATGGGGCCGTGCTTCATCTCCCCCGCCGCGTACGCCTCGCAGGGCACGTAGGCGATCTCCTTGAGCTTCAGGGCGCCCTCGAGCGCGACCGGCCAGCTCGGGCCGCGGCCCATGAACAGGGCGTAGCGGGCCTTGGTCAACAAGGCGGCGGCCCGCCCGATCGCGCCCGCACCGAGGTCCTCGGCGAGCATCGAGATCGCTGTGTCCACCTTCTCGGAGACGCCGATCAGCGCGCCGGCGAGCTCCTGCGCCTGCTCCGCGGTGAGGTTCCGCGTGCGCGCCAACATGAGCGTGAAGACGTAGAGCGCCGCCACCTGCGACGTGAAGGCCTTCGTCGAGGCGACCGCAATCTCCGGCCCGGAGTGCAGGTAGACGCCGGCGCCGCAGGTCCTGGCGATGGTGGACCCGACGACGTTGACCACACCCATCACCTGGCCGCCCTTGACCTGCACCTCGCGGACCGCGGCGAGGGTGTCGAAGGTCTCCCCCGACTGGCTCACCGCCAGGTACAGGCCGTCGGGATCGATCAGCGGGTTGCGGTGGTGGTATTCGCTCGCGACCTCCGCTGAGGCCGGGATGCGAGCCAGGCTCTCGACCGCCATGGCGCCCACGCGCGCAGCATGCAGGCTGGTGCCGCACCCCAGGATGGTGACCCGAGAGATCCGGGTGAGGTCCCGAGGCGTCAGCTCGAACCCACCGAGCCGCGCGGTGCCCGTGTCCTGGACTCGACCGGAGAGGCACCGGGCGATGGACTCCGGCTGCTCGAAGATCTCCTTGAGCATGTAGTGGGGAAAGCCGCCCTTCCCCTCGTCGCCGTAGAGCCCCTCGAGCTGCTGTTCCTCGTGGGCGGTGAGCTCACCGTCGAGCCGAATGGTCTCGACGCCATGTGGCGTGATGACCGCCAGCTCGCGGTCCTCGAGGTAGATGACGCGCTGCGTGTACTTCACGACCGCGTGGGGATCCGACGCCAGGAAGTTCTCGCCCTCGCCGAGCCCCACCACCAGCGGCGACCCGTTCCGAGCGGCCACGATGGTGTCTGGGTGGTCGGCGAAGCTCACGGCGATGCCGTAGGTGCCGTGGACCTGGCTCAGGGCCTGGCGCACGGCGTCGACCGGGTCGCCCTCGTAGTACTTGCGGATCAGGTGAGGCAGCACCTCGGTGTCGGTCTCGCTGGCGAAGGCCACGCCCTCGCTCTCGAGGCGGGACTTCAGCACGCCCGCGTTGTCGACGATCCCGTTGTGGACCACAGCGATGCGACCCTTGCCGTCGAGGTGAGGGTGGGCGTTCGGCCGCGTCACGCCGCCGTGGGTGGCCCAACGCGTGTGGGCCACGCCCGCGGTGCCAGCCCTGGTCTCGAGATCGTGCCGGACGAGCTCGGCGACCCGGCCGACCTCTTTGTAGACGCGCATCTGGGATTCGTGGACCAGGGCCACGCCCGCGGAGTCGTAGCCGCGGTACTCCAGCCGGCGAAGCCCCTCGAGCAGCACGCCCCCCGCCTCCCGTGACCCGGTGTACGCGACGATTCCACACATGAACACCTCCACCGAGCCCTGGTGCAACGGTCGTGCCAGACCGCCGGCGGGCGCGGCCTATGACGGCAGCAGCAGGTCCAGGGAGCCCGGTTCGCGTCGCCGCAGCTCCCCGCCGTGGTTGCGGCCGACCTCTCGGAGCAGGCAGCACCCGAGCGCCTGATCCTGCACGTGCAGCCGCGGGAACAGATCGTCGGGATGGGGCGACAGCGCCAGGGACGCCGAGGCCTCCTCCACGCCGTGCAGTCGGGCCACCAGGACCCGCGGTGCGTCGGGATCCACGAAGAGCTCGATGCGCGTGGGCCGTACGAGCTCGAGCGCCGACGCGAGTCGCAGCGCGTCCACGACCGGCCGGGGTCGGCCAACGAGCTCGATGCCGAGCGCGCTCGCCGCCCTCTCGAAGCTGTCGGCGCGCGCCTCCTCGGGCCAGCCGAGGGACTCGTAGCGGGCCGCCGCAGCGCGGATGCCCTCCAGGCTGCGCTCCAGGCCCTTCGGGGGCGCGGAGCCGTCGATGCCCATGAGCTCGACCCAGCCCAGCGCGGCGGTCAGCGCGCCCCGCACGTCGTGCAGCAGGGTTCGGAGGATGAGCTCCCGTGCGAGCTGGCCGCGGGTGGCGCGGCGCATCTCGGGATCGTGGAGGGGGTCGCTCACGGCGTCACCGTAGCGTATGCGGCCTCCATGGCGCGGAGCGCGGGTTGGGGCACGTAGCGGCGCACGTCCCCGCCGTTCTGGTGGATCTCCTTGACGAGCGAGCTCGACACGAAGACGTGCTTCGGTGCAGCGAGCAGGAACACCGTCTCGATTCCCGGGGCCATGTCGCGGTTCGCGAGCCCGATCTGGAACTCGAACTCGAAGTCGGTCACGGCACGCAGACCCCGGAGGATGACCGTGGCCCCCACGCTCTGGCAGTAGTCGACCAGCAGTCCCTCGAAGCTGTCGACCCGCACACGCTCCAAGCCGCTGGTGGCCTCCGCGAGCACGTCGAGCCGCTTGTCGAGGCTCAGCAGGTAGCGCTTGTTCGGGTTGTTCCCGCAGGCGAGCACGACCTCGTCGAAGAGCTCGCAGCCGCGCTCCAGGACGTCGAGGTGACCCAGCGTGATGGGGTCGAAGCTCCCGGCCAGGACCGCTCGTCGCATGGCTCTCCTCCACGGCTAGGAGAGAGCCTATCTCCGCTCGCCGTGTCGGGCCTGCTGGGCGAGCGGGCGTGGCGCACGCGCGCCAAGCTGTCGGTTGAGCATCGCCATCAACCGGGGGTCCGCCCGCAACCCGGAGAGTGCCGGGTCCAGCGCGATGTCGCGGCGAAGCTCGATGCGGAGGTCGTCGGACAAGGCCTCCCTCCGCTCCATCGCGAGCTCGAGGTGGCCCAGCGCGTCGTCGTCGGCCCCTTCGAGCGCGGCCTGCAGCGCCATGTACACGTGGCCGTACGGGTGCTCGGGCGCGACCTCCTGGAGGCGGTCGAGGGCGCTGCGTGACTGATCCCAGCGGTCGAGGCGCGCGAAGGCGACCGCGCGGTTCCCGAGCGCGAGCACATGCCGTGGCTCGAGCTCCAGCACGCGCTCCCAGTGCTCGAGCTCGGAGGTGTGACGACCCAGTCGCTTTTGGGCGAGGGCGAGCCCGGTGTGCCACTCCACGCCGTCGGGATGACGCTCTGCGAGCCAGGCGTAGTGCCACGCGGCCTCTTCGAAGTCGTCGGACGCGTACGCCGCGTGCGCCAGCTGGGAACGAAGCTCCACGTTGTCCGGCTCGGCCTGGAGGCGCACCCGAGCCATCACCTGGTCGGAGCTCAAGCGCACGCTGTCGGCATGCCACTCGTAGAAGGCCCAGCCGGTCTTCACATCGTCGGCGACCGCGGCCGGTCCGTCCACAGCTCGTTGGTCGGCGGGCGGAAGCAGGTCCAAGGCGGGGTTGGGTGTCACCAACGAGGTGCGCTCCGCTCGGCGGTCGGTCGACCGGAGCAAGCTCAGCTCGTGCCCCACCGACCGGAGCTGCTGTGCGACCACACCCTCCTGGGTTCGCGCCACGTCGTCGAGGGTCTCGAGCCACATGCCCGCCGTCGTCACGGCCAACGCGACCAGCAGGAAGCGGCTGTCGAAGCTCGGACGGGCCCAGCGCTCGACCCGCAGGGGTTCGATGTGCTCCAGCTGCACGTGCACCGGCCCCAGGGAGAAGCCGGTCCGCTGCCCTTCCGCGAGGCGCCGCCCGCGCAGCTCCAGGTCCCGGCCCACGCGCACGACGTCGACGCGCGCGCCGGGGAAGCTGACCTTCGCACCCGGACTGTCGCCGATGGCCACCGCCCCCCGCACGGGCACGACGCGGTCGTCGACCACGCTGCCGTGGTAGCGCACGGTGACGTTCAGATCACCCATGGGCACCCACCAGGGGGGCTGCGTCCTTGCCGTAGTAGCGCACCAACAGCTTCTCGAAGCGCCGCTCGTTCCGGAGGGTCCTGAAGGCCGGGTCGATGCGAATGTCCTGCCGGAACTCGATGTGATGGAGCGTGTCGAGGTTCTCCATGCCCTCGAGCGCTTCCTCCAGGTAGTCGTAGGCGCTCTCGTCCTCGCCGCGCGCAGCATGGATCTTCGCACGATGGAGGTCGGCGTAGGGGTCGTCGGGGATAAGGGTCTCGAGCTTCTCCATGATCGCCAGGGCCTCGTCGTAGCGCTCCTGGTGGGCCAGGTTCACTGCGAGGTTGTTGAGGGCATGATCGTCGTTCGGGTCGAGCGCTAGCGCCAGCCGATAGTAGCCTTCCTCCCTAGGGTACTCGCCAGTTCGCTTGTACACAAGCGCCAGGTTGTTGTAGCCGGCGGGATCCGAAGGGAAGAGATCGACGAAGTGCTGGTAGGTGTCGGCGCAGCCGTCGTAGTCCTCCGCCAGGTACTGGTAGTAGCCCAGGTGCTGGAGCGCCCACGGGTCGTCCGGCTCGATGCGGAGGCGCTGCCTGGCCTGGCGGATCTGCTCGGCGATGTCCCGCTCGTCCGAGCGTGCGTCCTCGGCGTCGTACCAGTCGGTGAAGCCCCAGCCTCGCTCCTCCTCGGCCGGCGTCTCCGCGGCCTCCTGCTCGTCGAGCTGGTCCCCGTCGTCGCCGTCGAGGTTCAGCGGGTCGGCCACCTCCGGAAGGTCGGGCCCAGGTTCGTCCGCCGCCTCGTCGCGCTCGTGGGTGGGCAGCGGCTGGTACCGGCTCTGTTGCTGTTCGGCGACCTCCGGCAGGCGTCGGGTCTCCGGTGCGGTCTGCTCCGCGCCGCCGAGTGCATCGAGGGGGCCCACGCGACCGGCGGGAAGGAAGACCTGCTCGTGCGCCTTCTCGGCTTGCGGGCGCTCGCGCCGCTCAGCGAGGTAGCCGCGGTCCGCGCCCTCGAGGTCGTCGTCGAGCAGCCGCGCGATGAGCTCCGGGCTCACCTCGGCGCGCGGTTGGCTGGCCTCCCCGGCAAGCTGCTCCAGCACGGCCGCCGCCCACATGCCCGACACCATCATCACCAGCAAGGCGGCGATCATCATGAGGTCGCCGTCGCCCCAGAAGTCGTTGGGGTGCCGGAACTGCCGGACGAGGCTGACGTCCAGGGTGACGGGTCCCGACTGCACGCGGGCCTTGCGCGTGGGATCGATGACCGCCTCATGCCCGGCGTGATCCCGCACGACCAGCACCTCGGGACCGTCCCATCGGAGCTGGGCCATGCTCTCGCCCTCGTGGGGCGGTGGCAGCGCCAGGGCGCCCTGCCCTCCGAGCTGGATCGGCTTGTCGCTCCGGGCGAAGCAGGCCTCGTCCACCGGTTGCCCGTGGAACGCCACGGCCACGCGTGCCGCGTAACGACGCTTTCTCGTGAAAGGGAACAAGGATGCAGGCCTGCGCACAGTGTACCCGCGTCCAGCGGGGTGGAGAAGCCCCGGACGCGGGTTCCCACGACACCCCGAGGGCGCGCTTTCGTCCGCCGGATCGGCTAGGTTGACCCCATGCGCACGGCAGCGGTGATCATCATCGGCGACGAGATCCTCAAGGGGAAGTTCGACGACGAGAACACCCCCTTCCTCGTGCGCCGCCTGCGGGAGCTGGGGGTGGCGCTCGAGCGGGTCACGATCGTGGCGGACACCGTCGCCCACATTGCCGACGAGGTCCGACGGAGCTCGGCGTCCGCCGACCTGGTGCTCACCACGGGCGGCGTGGGCCCCACCCACGACGACCGCACGCTGGAAGCGATCGCGCACGCCTTCCGGGTTCCGCTCGTGAGTTGCCCCGAGCTGGTCGACATCCTGTCCCGACGGGTCGGCGACCTCAACGCCGCGGCGCGCCGAATGACCGAGCTCCCCGAGGGCTACGAGCTCTTGTGGGACGAAGGCATCTGGTTTCCCCTCGTGAAGATGCACAACGTGCACGTGTTCCCCGGCGTCCCCGCCTTCCTCAAGCTCAAGTTCGAGGCCGCGTGCTGGCGCTGGCAGGGGGAGCCCGTGAGCTCCCGCTACCTGCGCACGGACGAGACCGAGGTGCAGATCGCCGAGCGCCTCACCGAGGTGCAGGAACGTTTCGGCACCGTCGAGATCGGCTCGTACCCGCGCTTCGAGGATGGCCCACGTCACGTCATCGTGACGCTGGAGGGGCGCGACGAAGACGCTGTGGTGGCGGCCGAAGCCTACCTGGCCGCGCGCCTACGGCTCATCGAGGAGCGCTAGCGCCAGGGTCTTCTTCGCGAGCGTCGACAGCTCCCGCTGTGCGTGCGGCAGCAGCCACTCACCGCCACTCGGTGTGCCTTCGGCGTCCAGCCGCCACACGGCCTGGATGAGCCGACGGTGGCTGAAGACGTGGCGCACCTCGCCGAGCCGGTGCGCACGAACGACGCGCAGGCCCAGGCGTTCCTCGAAGATCCGGGTCAGCGTCTGGCGCTCGCAGCCCGCATCCGTGAGCTCGGCGCCCGGAAGCTCCAGCAGGCCCGCCAGGAGCCCGGTCGGTGGCCGCTTCACCATCCACACCCGCCCCCCCCTGATCAGCGCGGCACAGACACCGCGAACCAGCGTGGGGCGCTTCCGTGGGGGGAGCCGCGGCAGCACATCCTGCAGGCCGAGGTCCGAGGCACGGCAACCGGCTCGAAGCGGACAGGCCTCGCACGATGGCTTCCGAGGCGTGCAGATGCGCGAGCCCAGGTCCATCAAGGCCTGGTTGTGGTCGCCGGCATGTCCCACCGGCAGGTCCGCCGCAGCGAGCGCCCACACGTCCCGCCGGCCGTGCGGGGTGCGGGGGTCGTGTTCGTACGCGTGCAGGCGGCACGTGACCCGCTCGATGTTGCCGTCGACCGCCGGTTCGTCGCGCCCGAACGCGATGCTCGCGATCGCGCCGGCCGTGTAGGGGCCCACGCCCGGCAGCTTCCGCAGACCCGCGACGTCGTTGGGCCAAGCTCCCCGCTCGGTGATCTGGATCGCGGCGGCATGCAGCCGTCGCGCCCGGCTGTAGTACCCGAGACCACTCCACACCGACAGCACGTCGTCCAGCTCGGCCGCGGCCAGATCGCTCACGGTGGGCCAGCGGTCCAGGAAGCGCTCGAAGTAGGGCAGCACGGTCTCGACACGCGTCTGCTGCAGCATGATCTCGGAGAGCCAGACCCGGTAGGGGGTCGGCTGTTCGCGCCAAGGCAGCCGACGACGGTTCGCCGCGTACCAGGTCGCCAAGGTCAGCTGCCGCTCGTTCATCCCCGCATCGGTTAGCGCGACGATCATGACCCCGCAGCTCTATGGACCCCCACCCCACCCCTTGCAGGTGCACGTGGACCTGGAGTTCCTGAACCATCCGGGGCTCTACGTGGCGTGCTGCGGCGCCGGCATCGCCATCTCGTTGTTGGCCCTCGTCCGGCGCTGGCCCCCTGCGCTACGCGCCTGGTTCTTCGTGGTCGGCCAGGTGATCCTGCTCACCTCGCCGCTCGCGGGCGTGCTGACCGAGCACGTGTACGGCGCGTACCCGACCATCGACAAGGCCGGCTCCCTGCTCTTCTACCTCGACGGTGTGCATCGGACCGTGACCTTCCACCCCCTCGAGGCACTGAACGACCCGGCTGCGCGCCTCATCGGCGTGCACGTGGGCCACCTGTGGGTGACAGCAGCCTTCGACCTCGTGCTCGAACCCTTCGCGGCGTTCAACGCCCAGGCGCTGCTCTACCCCGCGCTGGGCTGGTGGTGCGCTGCGCTCCTGTTGCGGGAGTTCTCCGACTCCTGGCGGGTGGCCGTGGTCCTGGCGTGGCCCTTCGGCATGGGCCTCCACGTGTTCCGCGATCTGAACTGGTACACCATCGAGAAGAGCAGCGTGTTCGCCCTGGCGCTCTTCGGCTGGGTGCTGGTCAAGAGCTGGCGCGAGGGCGGGCGCTGGGCCTGGCTCGCGGGAGTCGTCTACGTAGGCGCGGCCTTCTTGAACTGGTACTGGGCGCTGGTCGGTGCGGCGGCAGGTGCGCTGCTGCTGGCCGTGACGCGTCAACGTGACGTCGCACGGGCCTGCGCGTGGTGTGCCGCCCTGGCCATGCCCCTGGTCGCCTACCAATACGCCCTGATCAGCGGTCCCGGCACGCTCGGCGATCCCGACACCTTCCTCACCGAGCGCTCGAGCCAGGACGTGTTCTCACTCGCTCCTCTGGCGTGGAACCGGCTCGAGGTCCACCGAGCCGTCAACATGGTGGTCTCGGGCCTCGCCTTCTTCGCGGTGCTTCGTGGCTTCCGTCAGCGCTTCGTGCAGGGCTTGCTCGTCATGGGCGGCGTGCTGTTCCTGATGAGCCTCGGTCCGTACCTGGCGCCCGAGGTCCAGAACCCGCTCTACATGCTCATCCGGTGGTTGCTTCCCGGGTTCTGGCGCGTGGCCAAGCCCGAGGTCTTCTTCGAGGGCACGTACCTCTGCCTGCTGGTGCTGGCCGCGTGGCAGGTCCGCGGTCGCCGCATCGCGGCCGCCTGGTTCTACCCGTTGTGGGTGCCGGCCTGGCTCTTCCTGGTGCGCACGCACCCCGCGTTTCCGGAGTTCAGCGAGCCCGTGGAGATGAAGCTGGCCGACGACTGGGCCCTACGGCGAGGCCTCGCGCCGGAGATGTCCGCGCCCCCCTGAGTGGGGGTGATAGGGTGCCGGCCGCCTTCCCTTGAGAGGTCCGCGTTGGTCTACTACCGAGCTACCGGCAACGAGGAGACGGTGTTCTCCACCGCCGCCGCCCACAAGCTGCCCATCCTGCTGAAGGGGCCGACCGGTTGCGGGAAGACCCGCTTCGTGCGGCACATGGCCGAGAAGCTGGGGCGCGAGCTGGTCACGGTGGCCTGCCAGGAAGACCTCGCCGCCGCCGACCTCACGGGGCGCTTCATCCTGGAGGGCGGCGCCACGGTCTGGCGCGACGGGCCACTCACCAGCGCCGTGCGCAAGGGCGCGATCTGCTACCTCGACGAGGTGGTCGAGGCGCGCAGCGACGTGCTGACCGTGCTCCACCCGCTCACCGACGATCGCCGCGTGCTGCCCTTGGAGCGCACAGGCGAGGAGATCGAAGCCCCCGACGACTTCCTGGTCGTGATCTCGTACAACCCCGGCTACCAGTCGGTCACCAAGGAGCTCAAGGAGTCGACGCGTCAGCGCTTCGTGAGCATCCCCTTCGACTACCCGGACGAGGAGGTCGAAGCCGAGATCGTCGCCCAGGAGTCCGGTTGCGACGCGCCGACCGCCGAGAAGCTCGTGCAGCTCGGCCGCGGCAGCCGCAACCTGCGTGCCCATGGGCTCGCGGAGGGCGCCAGCACGCGGATGCTCATCTACGCCGGCAAGCTCGTCGTGGCGGGTCTTCCCATGAAGGATGCCTGCCAGGCCACCCTCGTGGGCTCGTTGACCGACGACCCGGAGATGACCCGCGCGCTCGGCGAGCTGATCCGCTCGGTGCTCGGGTAGCCTGACCCTTCATGGCAGCCCCCACCTGGCCACCTACGCCCGAGGAGGCGTTCGAGCTCACGATGGACGAGTACGGGGTCTCCAAGGGGGATCTCGGCCTGGAGGGGCTCGACGACGAGGAAGCGGAACAGGCCCTGCTCGCGCACTTCCTCCACGGCAACCCGCGGAAGCTCCTGGGCGACGGCGAAGAAGCCGGCACCACGCTGCCGCAGGTGCATCGACGCCTCGCCGCGTGGCTGCGCATGATCACCGGGCGGGACTTCGCGCTCGCGTCGAGCGACCCACCGTCGACCGATGGCGAGAACCTCTTCCTGCCCAAGGCCGTTCCCGCGCCCGAAGACCCGTGGGCCGACGAGGTGCTCTACCGGTCGATGGGCATGGTGCAGCTCGGCCTGGCGGAGCTGGGCTTCCTGGAGGGACGCGCCCGCCTCGGCGAGATCTACAAGGACTGGGTGTTCCGCAGCGTGTACCACCTGCTCAGCGTGCGGTACGTGATGCGTCACTACTGCGAGGCCTTCCCGGGCATCGCGGCCGACTTCGCGGCCGTGCGGGCCATGGAGAAGGCGGGCCGCATGCGGGTGAACGTCACCGAGGTACCCCGCGATGGCCTCCCCAAGGCCTTCCTGCCGCTCTACGACAGCCTGACCATCAACCTCAACTGGCCCGACCCCGGTCCAGAGGGGGAACCCGCCCGCCGGGCGGCCGCCGCGGTGGACGCCGCGCCCTCGCCGGAGGCCGCCCGCCTTGCCATCGCTGGACAAGGACGCCAGGTGCGCGAGCACCTGAAGCGCCTCAAGCTCGGACCGCCTCCCCTGCCCTACTTCGTAGGCATCTTGCGCCCCGAGTGGATCCTGGCCGATCTGGCCCGCGACGTCGCCGCCGAGACCGCATGGATGAAGGGAAACGCGCCGCTCCAGCAGCTCCTGGCGGCCAAGGCACGCAACGCCGGAGCGATTCCGCTGGGGGGCCCACCTGAAGCCGGACCCAAGAAGGGCCTGCGTGGACGGCTGAAGGCGCGGTTGAAGAAGGCGATGGCCTCTCCGGGCGAGCAGATGGATCACGATCTGGCGTCGATGCCGGCTTACGGAGCCTTGCGCGACGACGCCCAGCAGAAGCACAAGGAGGTTCGCTACGGCGCAGCCAAGTGGTCGACGGACGTGAGCGCCGACGAGCTGGTCAACGATCTGAAGGACAAGCCCGGCGACGACGGTGGACGGGAATACGACGAGTGGGACCACGCGGGCGCGCTGTACAAGATCTCGGAGACCAAGGTCTACGCGCCCGAGGCGCAGACCGGGTCGCTGGCCGCCTACGACCGGATCGTCGGGGCGAACCAGAAGGAGATCAAGCAGATCCGACGCCAGTTCGAGGTGCTCAGGGTCGAGGAGCGCTGGGTGGGCGGCCTGCCCGACGGCCCCGAGATCGACATGAACCGAGCTCTGATCGCGCTGACCGACATCGCCGCGGGCCAGCAGCCACGGGAGGACTTCTACAAGCGCTTCGTCCGGCAGCGGAAAGACCTGGCCGTGATGACGCTCGTCGACCAGTCCGGCAGCACCCAGGGTCAGGTCCTCGCCGCGGAGCAGGAGGCGGTGATCCTCTTCGCAGAAGGCTTGCGCACCCTGCAGGTTCCGCACGCCTTCTACGGCTTCAACTCGAACCATCCTCGAGAGGTCTACACCTACCGGATCAAGGGCTTCTCCGATCCATACGACGACACCGTCAAGAAGCGGCTCGGGAACCTCCGCGCCCAGGGCGGCACCCACCTCGGCGCCATCGTGCGCCAGGCGTGCTTCCTGCTCGGTCAGCAGCCCCAGGGACGTCGCGTCCTGATCCTGTTGTCCGACGGCAAGCCCGAGGCACGAGGCGACTACCGCGGTCGCTACGGCATCAAGGACACGGCGATGGCGGTCCAGGAGGCCGCCCGGCAGGGCATCCACGTGCACTGCATCAGCCTCGACCCCAAGCCCGACGCCGAGGACTACCTCCGTGAGATCTTCGGCCCCGGCCGCTTCCTGATGCTGCCGGACGCGAACCACCTGCCCGTGCGCCTGCCCGAGGTGTTCCGCGGGCTGGTGCGCTAGCGAGCCACAGCGCCGGTACCGTCCAGGCCCAGGACCAGGCCCAGGTAGCGTTCCTCCCGACCCTCGTAGCGGCCGGTGTCGTCCGGTCCGAAGTAGCCGATGAACCCGAGCCGGACGCGCTGCTGGTGCACCCACCACCCACCGATCTGGAAGGCCACGCCGGGTCGCCAGTCGCTGCCCTGGTGCAGCTTCAGGTCCACCGCCGCGTAGGGTGAGAGCGCCCTGTCCAGCGCCGCCTCTCCGCCCACCTGCGCCCCCCACAGCGGGTAGGTCTCCACGTCGTGGTACACGAGCTCGCCGCCGCCGTAGACCCGACAGGCCTGCCACTTCGGTCCCGCGAGCAAGGTGAGCGTCTCCCGGCTCCAGCGGTCGACGGTGGGTTCGGGCCCTTCGGTGATCCGCGAACCATCGGCCGTGTGCGCGCTGGCGTGGGCCCAGAGCAGACGAGCGCGCAGCCACCGCCACGACAGGTCGATCGGCAAGCCAAAGCGTCCGTCGAAGGTGCGCAGGGCGAAGGTCA
>Ga0114932_10004049_pt1 | contig 13961 bp, 13 predicted proteins | sample 2SBtaG_2_FD_87286 | JGI IMG/M metagenome (GOLD analysis project Ga0114932, IMG submission 87286) | Deep subsurface microbial communities from Kolumbo volcano to uncover new lineages of life (NeLLi) - 2SBTROV12_ACTIVE470 metaG | ecosystem: Environmental > Aquatic > Marine > Volcanic ...
ATGATTGCCAGCCGTGCAATGATTCCCGCCGCCCGAACACCCATGAAGATGGCCACGCATTGCGCCGACGAATACCCCATGTCGGTACAATTGGCGGGCTGTGAGCCGGACGTCATGGCCGAAGCGGCGCGTCTCAATGAGGCCCGCGGCGCGACAATCATCGACATCAACATGGGGTGTCCCGTGAAAAAGGTCACCAACGGCGATGCCGGATCGGCGCTCATGCGGGACGAAACCCTGGCAGCAAAGTTGCTCGAGGCGACCGTCGACGCCGTGAAAATCCCGGTGACGCTGAAAATGCGGACCGGATGGGACGATGACAGCCGCAACGCCCCGCGACTGGCGCGCATCGCCGAAGACTGCGGCATTCAGGCCGTCGCGGTTCATGGCCGCACCCGTTGCCAATTTTACAAGGGCCGGGCGGATTGGCCCTACATCGCCGAGGTCAAGGACGCGGTCGACATTCCCGTGTTTGGGAACGGCGACGTGATCAGCGTCGATGACGCCGCCCAATTGCTGACAGAATCAGGTGCCGATGGCGTCCTTATTGGCCGCGGAACTTACGGCCGGCCCTGGTTTTTGCAACAAGTGGCGCATTTTCTGCAGACCGGCGAACGACTGCCTGACCCACCTCTATTCCGTCAGTTGGAAATGGTGCTTGAACACTTTGACGCCATTGTTTCGCATTACGGCGAACGTCCGGGCGTCAAGATTGCCCGCAAACATTTGGGCTGGTATTCGAAAGGATTGCCGAATTCCGCCGAGTTTCGCCAGGAGGTTTTCCAGCTGGAAGAGGCGTCGGCGGTAACCGCGCGGGTTTGGGCGTTCTATCAACCGTTGCTGGAGCGCTTGGCGGCATGAACCCGAAACCCGCGGCTCAGTTGAGGAGAATTCCGGCGGATACGGCTCTTGATGCCGATCTCATCCTCAATGGGCTGACGTCGGCGATCATCGCGGTCGATGAAAACCTGTCGATTTTGAAATTGAATGCGGCGGCTGAACATTTCTTTCGCTCAAGTGCCAGCAACGTCATCGGCCACCCCCTGACCGAATTTCTGCCAGCCGACAGCCCGTTGTTCGTTCTGATCGCGCAGGTGCGCCATGAAAACCAGGCCGTCTCTGAATATGACGTGACCATCGAAACGCCGCGTATCGGCCGCCATTTCGTCAACATTCACGCTGCCCCGATGGCGGAGCAGCCCGGTGTCGTGGTCTTGTCATTGCATTCGCGCTCCATCGCCGAGAAGATTGACCGTCAACTTTCCCATCGCGGCGCGGCACGATCGGTCAGCGCCATGGCGTCGATGCTCGCCCACGAAGTGAAGAACCCGCTTTCCGGAATTCGCGGTGCCGCGCAATTGCTGGAAGAAATGGCGTCGGAAGAAGACCAGAGCCTGACGCGCCTGATTCGCGATGAAGTTGATCGAATCTGCGCCTTGGTCGACCGCATGGGGATGTTTTCCGGCGATACGCCGACGAAACAGGATTCCGTCAATATCCATCAGGTCTTGGATCACGTTCTGCAGATATCAAAAAACGGTTTTGGCCGGCACACCCGCTTCGTCACTCAATTCGATCCGTCATTGCCCCCGGTGCGGGGAGATCGCGACCAGTTGGTTCAGGTTTTTCTGAATCTGGTCAAAAACGCCATTGAATCGGCGCCTGACGACAGCGCCGAGGTGACCATGGAAACGGCCTATCAACACGGGGTACGGTTCGCCGCGCCGGGCACTGACGAACGGGTGCATCTGCCGCTGGCCATATCCATCACCGACAACGGATCGGGCATTCCGGAAGATATCAAGCCGCACCTCTTTGACCCATTTGTCACGTCGAAACCGCAAGGCAGCGGTCTCGGGCTGGCATTGGTGGCAAAAATTGTCGGCGACCACGGTGGGTTCATTGAATGCGAAAGCCGCCAAAGCCGCACGACGTTCAGAATCATGCTGCCCATGTTCACAGCTGCCGGGGCATCGCGGTGAGCGGCGCCACCGTCCTGGTTGCCGACGATGATGCAGCCATCCGCACCGTCGTCGCTCAGGCGCTGACGCGTGCCGGTTTTGAGGTCCGGACCGCCGGAAACGCAGCCACACTTTGGCGCTGGATCGAGAAAGGCGAGGGTGATCTGGTTATTACCGACGTCATGATGCCGGATGAAAACGGCCTGGATCTGGTGCCCAAAATACGGCACCTGCGCCCGGACCTGCGGATCGTCGTGATGAGCGCCCAGACAACCCTCATGACGGCCGTCAAAGCGACTGAGCGGGGCGCCTTTGAGTATCTGCCAAAGCCTTTTGATATAAATGAGTTGGTTTCCATTGTTAAACGAGGCATTGAAGCCAGTTCTGATGTCAGTGCGCGCTTGGATGAGGACGGTGTCGACGAAACGCTGCCGTTAATTGGGCGCTCTCCGGCCATGCAAGAAGTGTATCGGACTGTCGCCAGACTGATGCCCACGGACCTGACAGTTATCATCAACGGTGAATCAGGCACTGGTAAAGAACTGGTGGCGCGCGCGCTGCACGACTACGGCAAGCGCAAGCACGCACCATTTGTCGCCGTTAATATGGCGGCGATTCCCCGCGAGCTTATCGAAAGCGAACTCTTCGGCCATGAAAAGGGCGCCTTCACCGGTGCCATGTCGCGAAGTTCCGGCCGCTTCGAACAGGCCGAAGGCGGCTCCCTGTTCCTCGATGAGATCGGCGATATGCCGTTGGAAGCGCAAACCCGGCTCCTCAGGGTTCTGCAGGAAGGCGAATTCATGGCCGTCGGTGGCCGCACTTCCATGCAAACCGATGTTCGCATCATCGCCGCCACCCATCACGACCTCAAACAATTGATCCGCCAGGGATTGTTCCGTGAAGACCTGTTCTTCCGTTTGAATGTCGTCCCCGTGCGCCTGCCGCCGTTGCGCGAACGCACGGCGGACATCCCCGAATTGGTGCGCCATTTTTTGGCCCGCGCTGCCAATGCCGGTCTGCCGTGGAAGACCATCCACGCCGAAGCCGTCACCAAACTTTGTGGTCATTCGTGGCCCGGCAACGTCCGGGAATTGGAGAATATGGTTCAACGTTTGGCGGCCCTCTGCCCGCAAGAAACCATTGGCGCCGATGACATTGCGCGGGAATTTCAAGAAGGCTCGGGCACCGGCGGTCATGCGGAGCACGGCGGCGGCAATGGATTGGGAAATACCGTGGAAAAACAGCTCGCGGATTATTTTTCGGCCCATCAGGACGGCCTGCCGGCGACCGGGCTTTACGACCGGGTTCTCCGCGAGATCGAAAAACCGCTGATCACGTTGACCTTGCAGGCAACCCGAGGCAATCAGCTGAAGGCCGCACAGGTTTTGGGGCTGAACCGCAACACACTGCGCAAGAAAATCCGGGATCTGGCCATTCCTGTTATTCGAGGTGGCCGATGAACCAGCCCGTGAGCGCCGGCAATCGCTTTTGGCAGGCCGTCCGAGGCGCCAGCGCCAGCCGAATAACCGCTTATTCACTGGCCGTTCTTGCCGTTCTATCCGGCATCGCGACGGTCGCCACCATTGTCGACAGGCCCGGCAAGAGCAGCGAACTGGATACGGTCCTCAGCCTGCTTTACCTCGATGGAATATTGCTGCTTTTGCTGGCCGCCGTTATTACCCGCCGGGTTGCCCAGGTCTGGTCGGCACGGCGGCGCGGCGCGGCGGGCTCCGGCCTGCATGTGCGGCTTGTTGTCCTGTTCAGCCTGGTCGCCGTCACGCCTGCCATTCTGGTCGCGGTATTTTCCGCGCTGTTCCTGAATTTCGGCATGAAAGCGTGGTTTGCAGAGCGCGTCCGCACCGCCCTCACTCAATCCGGCGTCGTCGCCGAAGCCTATTTGGTCGATCATCGCAACAATATCGAAGGCGATGCCTTTGCGTTGGCCAATGAGCTCAACATCAACGCTTCGCAATTGATGCGGAATCGCGCCCTTTTCGGGCGTGTGCTTTCAGCGCAATCGGCACTGCGCTCCTTGACGGAAGCCGTCGTTCTTGATGGCGGCGGGCAGGTCATCGCCCGGGGGCAGTTCAGCTTGACGCAAAAAATCGAGAACTTGCCTGTCCATGCGCTCGACACGGCCAGCCAGGGCCGCATTGCGGTGCTGAAATCCGAAAATATCGACCGCATGCGCGCCGTGATCAAACTGAACCGCTTTGTCGATGCCTATCTGCTGGTCGAGCGTTTCGTTGACCCGCGGATCATCAATCACATTGAAAGTATACGCAAAGCGGTCAGCGAATACCGCAAGATGGAAAAAGAGCGCAGCGGCATTCAAGTCAGCTTCATCATCATCTTCCTGATGGTCTCGCTATTGTTGTTAATGGCCGCCGCGTGGATCGGATTAACTGTCTCGACCCAGCTGGCCGGGCCCATTAGCCGACTCATTTCCGCCGCCGACGAAGCCAGTCAGGGCAATCTCGATGTGCGCGTCGAGGTTGACGAGGATACTGACGAAATTAACACCCTCGGTCGTGCGTTCAACAATATGACCAATGAACTGGAAAACCAGCGTACGGGCCTGATGGACGCCAACCGCGAGCTTGACGAACGCCGGCGGTTCACCGAAACCGTGCTCGCCGGCGTGTCGGCCGGCGTCATCGGCCTCGACGCGGAGGGGCGGGTCCACTTGCCGAACCGCTCGGCGTCGGAACTTTTGCGGATGGATCTCACCGCCCAGGAAGGTGCCCTGTTGGGAGACGTCGTGCCGGAAATGGCGGTTTTGATAAGAAAGGCAAAATCACAACCGGCCCGGACCCATCAAGAAGAGATCAGCGTCACCCGTGACGGCCACAGCCAAACCTTGCTGACCCGAATTGCCGCAGAACATTTGGATGGCGATGTGATCGGATATGTCGCAACCTTCGACGACGTGACAGATCTTCTTTCCGCCCAACGCAAGGCCGCCTGGGCAGACGTGGCCCGGCGCATCGCGCATGAGATTAAGAACCCGCTGACACCCATTCAACTCTCGGCCGAACGACTGCGGCGAAAATACGAAAACGAAGTAAGAAGCGACCCAGAGGTATTCAAGACCTGTACCGATACCATCATTCGCCAGGTTTCGGATATCGGCCGCATGGTCGACGAGTTTTCTTCCTTCGCGCGGATGCCGCAACCATCCATAACAATCGAGAACATCTCGGAAGTTTGCCGCGAAACCGCATTTCTTGAACGCAACCGCATCCCGGATGTGACGTTTGAATTGGACCTTCCTGAGGATCCGGTCTTCATCCATTGTGATCGCCGGCAAGTTTCGCAGGCGCTGACGAACCTGTTGAAAAATGCAACGGAATCCGTTGAAGCGCGGTTGGCCGACAAGGCGCTTTCAAGCGATCAAGGGCTCATCGTCATGCGCCTCCAGGAAGTCCGTCAAAAGGGTGCCCAGCCCGACATCCATATCACCGTTGAAGACAACGGTGTCGGTCTTCCGGCGGATAAGGAGCGGCTGACCGAACCTTATGTCACGACCCGCGACAAGGGTACTGGATTGGGGTTGGCGATCGTCCGAAAAATTATGGAGGATCATGCCGGCCAGTTCGTGTTGGCGGACCGTCCAGGCGGCGGAGCCAGGGTTGTCATGGTATTTTCCGGCGAAAACCTTCTCGCTGCTGACCAAGAAAAGGAAGGCGCCGAAGGTCCGACAAAGGATCCGATGAGTATCGGCACCCGGAGTGGATGACCCGGGCCATGGCACATGAAATTCTTATCGTCGACGATGAAGCCGATATCCGAATGCTGACAGCCGGTATTTTGGAAGATGAGGGTTATCATACCCGAGAAGCCGGGCGCAGCGACGACGCCTTGCGTGAGATCGAAACCCGACGCCCGAGTCTGGTTCTTCTCGATATTTGGCTTCAGGGTAGCGAATTGGACGGCTTGCAAATTTTGCAACGCATCAAGGTCCATCACTCAGACATCCCGGTTTTGATGATGAGTGGTCACGGCACCGTTGAAACGGCCGTCGCGGCCATTAAGGATGGCGCTTACGATTTTATTGAGAAACCGTTCAAAGCCGATCGTCTGCTGGTGCTTGTCGAACGGGCCATTGAAGCCGCTAATCTGCGCCGCGAGAACGAAGAACTGCGATTTCGGGCGGGCGATGAAAACACCTTGCTCGGGCAATCCCGGGCGATGCGTGAGCTTGTTCAGATCATCGAACAGGCAGGGCCCACCAACAGCCGAATACTGATCACCGGACCGGCCGGCGCGGGCAAGGAAACCGTCGCCCGCCAGGTGCATGCGTGTTCACTGCGCGCCGCCGGGCCGTTCGTCGTTATCAATTGCGCATCGATGACGCCGGATCACATGGAAGAGCAGCTATTCGGCACTGAAGACGTATCGTCCGTGGCCGGTGACACGGGCCGCGTCGGGACCTTTGAAGCGGCTCATAACGGATCCGTTCTTTTGGACGAGGTCGCGGATATGCCTTTGGAAACCCAAGGCAAGATTGTCCGTGTCCTGCAAGATCAGGTATTCCAGCGGGTCGGCGGCAATTCGCGCGTCGAGGTTGACGTGCGGGTCATGGCGACGACCAGAAAAAACCTGCCCGAAGAAATCGAATTCGGCCGCTTTCGCGAAGACCTTTTCTATCGTCTCAATGTGGTCCCCATTGCAGTTCCGCCATTAAATGCGCGGCGCGACGACGTCCCGGAACTGGCGGAGTTTTTCCTGAAACGTGCCTGCGAGACTGGCGGTCAGCCCATGCGGTCCTTTGCACCGGACGCAATTGCGGCCATGCAAACGCACAGTTGGCCGGGAAATGTCCGGGAGCTGAGAAACGTCGTCGAACGTATGTTGATTTTTGCTGCGGGTGACAGCTCGAATTTAATTACCGCGTCGGCAATGCCACCCGAGGTCAATGGGCAGACTTCGGCGGACTTGTCGTCGGAGCGCCGCAGTGAAATTATCGCCATGCCGCTGCGCGAAGCCCGCGAGGTTTTCGAACGGGACTATCTTACCCAGCAACTGCAGCGATTTGAGGGCAATATATCAAAAACAGCGGAATTTATCGGAATGGAGCGTTCGGCCTTGCATCGTAAGCTCAAGTCGTTGGATGTAAGTATTCCGGAAAAGGTGGACAGCACGTGAAAAGCCTCAGACAAGGGGTCGAATCAACATGAAAGTCATTGTCTGTGGTGCCGGACAGGTCGGGTTTAACATTGCCCGCCATTTGGCGATGGAAAACAACGACGTCACCGTTATCGATCAGTCGCCTGATTTGGTGCGCCGAATAGGCGACAATCTTGACGTCAACGGGGTCGTTGGTCAGGCGTCGCACCCGGACATCCTGGAGCAGGCCGGGGCCCGCGACGCGGACATGTTGATTGCCGTGACCTTGGCCGACGAAGTCAACATGGTCGCCTGTCAGGTTGCCCATTCCATATTCGAGGTGCCGACAAAGATCGCGCGTATCCGCGAACAAACCTATCTGTCACCCTTGTGGGCCAATCTGTTCTCGCGCGACCATATGCCCATTGATGTCATCATTTCTCCGGAAATTGAGGTCGCCCGGGCGGTCACCCGGCGCCTGCAGGTCCCGGGCGCCTTCGAAATGATCCCCTTGGTTGACGATAAGGTGAAATTGCTCGGCGTGCGGTGTGAAGACGACTGCCCCCTGGTCAATACGCCGTTGCGTCAATTGACGCAGCTGTTTCCCGACCTGAACATCGTCATTGTCGGCTTGATGCGCGACAATCAACCGATCGTTCCGTCGTCCGACGATCAAATGCTGCCGGGCGACGAGGTCTATTTCGTCGTTGACAGTGATCAGGTCGGCCGCGCCATGGCGGCCTTCGGCCACGAAGAGCCGGAAGCCCGGCGCCTGTTGATTTTCGGCGGCGGAAATATCGGTCTGTTCTTGGCCCAAGAAATTGAGCGCGAGCATCACTGGGTGCGCACGAAAATCGTCGAAGCAAGCAAGACGCGGGCTGAATCAATCGTCAAGAAATTAGAAAAAACCATGGTCATTCAAGGCGACGTCCTTGATTCGGACATCCTTGAGGAAGCCGGCGTGGCGAACACGGAAACGGTGGTCGCCGTCACCAACGATGACGAAACCAACATCTTGGCATCGCTTCTGGCCAAGCGTTACGGCTGCCAGCGGGCGATCACGCTGATCAACAAGGGGACTTACGAATCGCTGATCAATTCGCTGGAAATCGATGTCACCGTCAGCCCCCGGAATATTACGGTTTCGACCATTCTCCAGCATATCCGGCGGGGCCGTATCCATTCCGTCCACACGCTGCGCGAAGGCTTTGGCGAACTCATTGAGGCGGAAGCCCTGGAGACCTCTGAACTGGTCGGCAAGCCGCTGCGCGAGGTGAACCTGCCGAGCGGTGTTCTTTTGGGCGCCATCGTCCGCGACGGCGACATGATATGCCCGGGCGGCTCGACGGTGGTTGAACCGCACGACCGCGTCGTCCTCTTTGCTGCCGCCGACGTTGTCCGCAAAGTCGAATCCATGTTCTCCGTACAGTTGGAATATTTTTAGCAAGAAAGGTTAAGGGCATGTCGCGTATCGCCTATGTCAACGGCCGTTACGTGCCGCACGGCGACGCCGCGGTTCATATTGAGGATCGCGGTTATCAATTCGCCGATGGCGTCTATGAGGTTTTCGCCGTCAATGGGGCCCGGCTGATTGGCGAGCAAGGACACCTGGACAGATTGGCGCATTCGCTTAGCGAATTGCGCATCGACTGGCCCCTGGGCCGGCGCGCCCTGATGGTGGTGGTTCGCGAAGTCATGCGCCGAAACCATGTCCGCGACGGCCTCATCTATCTTCAGATAACCCGCGGCGCGGCACGCCGCGACCACGGATTTCCCGATCAAGCGGAAAGTGCCCTGGTCGTGACGGCCCGGAAATCCGGGCCCCTGAACAAACAAGCGCTGTTCAGTGGCGTCGACGTCATTACGATTCCCGATATCCGCTGGGAACGCTGCGACATCAAATCCGTGTCCCTGTTGCCAAATGTTCTTGGCAAGCAACAGGCCCGCGACGCCGGCGCCTACGAGGCCTGGCAAGTCGACAAGCAGGGCTTTGTCACCGAAGGGACCTCCACCAATGCCTGGATCGTCAATGCCGATGGTGAACTGGTCACGCGCAACATCAGTACCTCCATTCTGAACGGCATTACCCGCCTGGCGGTCCTCGAAGCGGCCCAGGCGGCGGACGTCAATATTGTCCTGCGGCCCTTTACGGAAGAGGAAGCGACCACCGCGCGCGAAGCCTTCATCACCAGTTCAACCTCACACGTGACCGCCGTCACCAGGATCAATGGCACGTCAATCGGCAACGGCCATGCCGGCGAGCTGACCAGCCGAATTCTCGATCTTTACCTGAGTTATGTCGATCAGCATGGCGGACCAAAGGTTACGGAATCGTGGAAATGACGGCCGATGGATCATCCCATACCGGCCGGCCGCGCGCCATTATCTTCGATTGGGACAACACCTTGGTCGACACGTGGCCGGTCATTCATGACGCCCTGAATACGACCCTGGCCGCGTTCGACCACACACCTTGGAGCCTGGCCGAAACCAAACAGCGGGTACGGAAATCCGTACGCGACAGATTTCCGAGCCTGTTCGGTGACAAGTGGGAGGACGCCCGCGAGGTATTCTACCACCGCTACAACGAAATCCATATGCGCGACCTGCAGCCCATTGCCGGCGTGGCCGACATGTTGGCACACTTCGCGCAGTCCGAAATCTATCTGGCTGTGGTCAGCAACAAACGCGGTGATTTCCTGCGCGCCGAAGCCGAACATCTGGGCTGGACAGGACATTTTGGTGCGATCGTCGGGGCCAACGACGCGCCGCGCGACAAGCCGGCCCGTGATCCGGTTGACATGGCGTTGCGGCCGGCCGGCCTGTCTCCTGCAACGTCAATCTGGTTTGCCGGCGACGCCGACATCGACATGGAATGCGCGAGAAATACTGGCTGTACCGGTGTCTGGGTAGGCGGCCAAGACAGCCTAGATGCGGCCGGTTTCGAAGGCCTGGCGCTACTGCAGTTTGAGGATTGCATGGCACTTTGCAAATATGTCGATAAACTGTAAGCTTGAACTGGTTTCGGACACTAGTCCGGCGTTTCGGCGCCCTGAATGGGTGGGGGAACCTATAAAAACGATAAATCTTGGGAGGCTCCCCGGCCGCCACCCGGGCCGTGGGCAAAAAAACAGAGGGTACCGAAATGTCCCCGGAAAGATCTCAGAACGTACAAGACGTTTTTCTGAATCACATCAGAAAGAACAAAACCCCGGTGACCGTGTTCTTGGTCAACGGGGTAAAGTTGCAAGGCATCGTCACTTGGTTCGACAATTTTTCCGTATTGTTACGCCGCGACGGCCATACGCAACTGGTCTACAAGCACGCCATCTCGACGGTAATGCCGTCTGTGCCCATTCAACTCTTCGAGCCCGAAAAGGCCGAAGGCGGGGACGGGGATGGTGAAGCTGCCTGATCTGTCGTCCGGCATCGCCGGCCGGGATACCTAAGTGAGCCGAACCGAAGACGTCCGCGAAGCCGACACGCGGTGCTTGATCATTCACCCGCATATCAACGGGCAGGGGACAAGTGCGCAATACGCCCGTTCGCATTTGGGTGAGGCTGCTGGACTGGCTGAAGCCATAGATCTGCGTGTCGCCCATGCGGAAATTGTCACTGTGAACAGGCCGCGCCCCGGAACATTTTTGGGAAGCGGCACGGTGGAGCGGATCGGCGAGAACGCCAAGATCATTCATGAAAATGCCGAGGGGCCCTTGATCATCGTGATGGATTGCGCCTTGAGCCCGATCCAGCAACGCAACCTGGAACGCGCCTGGGAATGCAAGGTCATCGACCGCACGGGCCTGATATTGGAGATTTTCGGAGCTCGCGCGCGCACCCGGGAAGGCCGCCTGCAGGTCGAACTGGCGGCGTTGAGCTATCAGCGAAGCCGTTTGGTGCGCAGTTGGACCCACCTGGAGCGGCAACGCGGTGGTGCCGGGTTCATGGGCGGCCCCGGGGAACGCCAAATCGAACTGGACCGACGCCTCATCGACCAAAGAATTGACCGGATCAAGCGCGATTTGAAGGACGTTCAACGCACCCGTGCTTTGCACCGCAAGGCCCGAAAGAAAGTCCCTTACCCCGTGGTCGCTCTGGTTGGCTATACGAATGCCGGGAAATCCACCCTGTTCAACCGCCTGACCGGCGCCACGGTCATGGTCAAGGACCAATTGTTCGCCACCTTGGACCCGACCATGCGGGCCATTGATCTGCCTGGCGGTCAACGCGCCGTGTTGTCGGATACGGTCGGTTTCGTCTCCAGCCTGCCGCATGAACTGGTCAACGCTTTCCGTGCCACCCTGGAAGAGGTCAACGAAGCCGATCTCATCATCCATGTGCGCGATATTTCACATCCCGAGACTGAAACCCAAAAACGCGACGTGCTTGGCGTGCTGCAGGAACTGAAGATCAGTGAACCGGCCCAGGCCGCGATGATTGAGGCGCTCAACAAGATCGATCTCATTGACGGTGATGATCGGGTCGCCGTTCAAACGCGCACGAAACGCCAAAATGAGCGTGTCGTTGCCCTTTCCGCTGAAACGGGTGAGGGGTGTTCGGACCTGCTGGAAGCCATGGCCGACCATTTGAGCGCCGGATATGAAATGCTGGATCTGCAAATCGACCCGGCCGACGGACGCAGGCTTGCCTGGCTTTACGAACATGGCGATGTCGTCGAACGAACCGATACGGCGGAAATCATTCAGCTGACAGTGCGCCTATCGCCCATTGAAGCGGCGCGGTTCCAACAACAATGATCCAATCCTGCGCCTGCCAACAAGGCCATTCCCATTAACGCGGCGTTCATCCATTATGTCTACTAGTAGATAAAGGCATTTCATATGGCGACGGCGAAACAACAAAAGAAGTGGCGCGACAAACATCGGTTGGTTAAATCCCAACTGAATGTCATGGCGCGCCAGAGCGTACACGAGGACCTGGAAGGGTTCTCTGACAGCTTCTTGCTGCGCGGCAAAGGCGAGGCGGTGGGTTTTTCCGCCTTTGTCACCCGGGCGCTTATGCAAAGGGCGGATTTCAGCAGCGAGGCGGCGCGCATGCTCGACGACTTCATTGCGGCCTATCATCGTGACCGTGACTTGCATCAAAACTAATAAATACCAATGGGTTACTCGCCAAACCGGAGGCAACAGTTCATTATCCGACGATGATACCTGATCCCGAACAAGTTGGCCGGTTGATACGCGACGTCGCCCGATCCGAAGTGCTGCCGAGGTTCCGGAACCTTGCCAGCCACGAGATTTCGGAAAAGGCGCCGGGTGATATCGTCACCGTCGCCGACGAACAGGCCGAGCGGGCCCTGAGCGAACGGCTGACCAAGCTCTTGCCGGGCGCCGGGGTTATCGGCGAAGAACAGGCGGCCAAAAATCCCGACAGTTTTCAGGTCCTCGACGAGGACCGCCCGGTATGGATTGTCGATCCCGTCGACGGGACCCAGAATTTTGCCGATGGCAAATCATGTTTTGCGATGATCGTCGCCTTGGTGATCGGTGGCGAAACCCGGGCCGGCTGGATATATGAGCCGGTTGACGACCGCCTTGTTTGGGCGACCAAAGACCACGGCGCCTGGGAATCCGGGCACCGCCTTTCACTTCCCGAACCGCCGCCGTTGACGGCGTTCCGCGGTTCCGTGGCAAAACGAATTCGTGAGCGGTTGATATCCGGGCGCAAGGACGGCGGCCCGGATATTCCGGCGGAAATGACGCGTTACCGCTGCGTCGGCGCCGAATACGCGGATCTGGCGCGCGGCGCGCTTCAATTCGCACGCTACGGCGGGCGCTTGAAACCGTGGGATCATGCGGCCGGGGCGCTGATCCACCACGAAGCCGGTGGATATAATGCGCTGATCGAAACCGGTGACGCCTACGTTGCTGGCCGGCCAACAAAAGACCTGACGTTCTTGTTGGCCCCGCATCGCGATAGTTGGTACGAATTACGCGACCTTTTGTCCGTCTGACCCGAACACGCGACGCACGGTGCCCATGTCACATTATCAAACCTACAACCTGCACAAGGCCTACAGCACCCCCGAGGTCACCGATAAACATCTCCGCAAACTGGATGCGGAGGTATGGATTCCGGGCGGATACCAGCCCGACATGTCGATCCTGGAGATCGGCTGCGGCACCGGTCTGATCCTCGCCTATCTCGACCGAAAAGGCGTCGCCACGTTCGCTGGAATTGATCAAGACAAACATCTTCTGGAAGTCATACCGGACTCTGTCCGCAGCCATTTCGAGGCCATCGATGTCCAGACCTTTCTTTCCAATCATCAAACGAAATCAGATCGTTACGACCGCATCATCATGTTTGATGTGATCGAACATTTTGATGCCGATGAAGGCTGCCAGGTAGTGCAGGCGCTGCGCGATTTGCTGACACCGAACGGTCGAATTCATCTGAAGGTGCCGAATGCCGGATCACCCTGGGGACAGCAGTTCCAATATGGTGATTTGACCCATAAAACCGCTTACACGCCGGAAAGCCTGCGCCAGCAGGCCGTGGCCGCCGGCATGATCTGTCACAAGGTTTATGGGCAGAAACTGGGAAGCCCGGCGCGGCAATGCTGGGAACGCCTTGTTCATGGGGTCTTGAATAAGATCATGACCAGCCCGCCGGAAATCTGGGAAGGCAATATTTACGCTCTGTTGGAACGCAAAAAAACCTCGTAACCCCGCGTGTTTCATGACTATTCAAGGCGTCATGAGGGCTCTATAATCCGGCCCACTCGACACTAAACCAAATCAGGGCTTCATTCCGCCGCTCCCGACACACCTGTCGCGTAACTGTCAGCTGGCTTGAGGCAATACCGCTTCGACCCAAGGAGAAGAAATCAGATGACCAAAACAGCATTTATCGGCCTCGGCGTGATGG
>Ga0114932_10004058_pt1 | contig 13941 bp, 13 predicted proteins | sample 2SBtaG_2_FD_87286 | JGI IMG/M metagenome (GOLD analysis project Ga0114932, IMG submission 87286) | Deep subsurface microbial communities from Kolumbo volcano to uncover new lineages of life (NeLLi) - 2SBTROV12_ACTIVE470 metaG | ecosystem: Environmental > Aquatic > Marine > Volcanic ...
CCACGCTCCAATAATGTATCAACTGCACCAACTATTGCATTAACGCTCCCACGCTGCTTTGCAGTCGCTAAAATCTTCGCCATGAAAAATTACAAACTTAATCGTATTTAAATCTTTTGAATGTAGTAACTTTAAAGTAATAATAGATGGAAAAATTTATAAAGGTTAAAAAGGACATTATAGAATTGAACAGACAATTAATCCAATGGAAGCAAATTCTCCTACAGCTATTGAATAAAATGGTAAAAAAACTACATAAAACTTTTGAAGTCATTGGGCAAAGAGTCTCAATAATTGACCCAACTAATAGAGATAGGGAAGGGATCTTACAGGAAAGTAAGGAATATCAGACAACTGCAGAAGGAGTCCTAAGACCCGCCTTAGACTTTATTGAACCAAGATATAACCCAAATCCTGAATTAGAAGAGATTGCAAGGGGGCTGAATCCAAGAGAAAGAGTTGACCCAAGAAATCCCATATTATCGTTACATTTCGGAATAGACCACTTAAAATTAGATTATAATGGTAAGGAAGGAATAAATCATATTTTTAAAGGAGAGTTAGTTTATATGAAGGGAGGTTTCATTAATGATGGAAACCAAGAGATTTATGAGATATATAGAGAAGCATTAAGGAGCGCAGGTTTTGACGTAAGATAAGCCCTCACTCCAATTCCTTCCTAAACTCATCAACCAACCTCAAATCTTCTTCACTAATTTTCTTAGGTTTATGCTTCAAAACATCAAAACCCTTCTCATTATATCGAGGAATTAAATGCCAATGAACATGTTTTGCCTCATCCATATAAATCAAATAAACTTTCTTAATTTTTAAAACCTTAAGCATCGCATTTCGAACTTTATCTACGATATTCATCAAATGAGAATAATCTCTTTTCCATAGCAAATGCAAATCAGAAACATCTTTTTTCCAAACTACAACAACATGACCTCTCGTCAAAGGATGGCTAGCAAGACAGGCATAAAGTTTCTTATCTTCATAGAAAACACTCCCTTTTTTTGGCGACTCCATATAAAAACAACCTAAGATAAGATTTTAAATCTTCTCATCAACATAACTTAGAAATTTTCTTGCAGATTCAGAAGGATAATATCTTTTTTCAAGAGAGACAGTAGGGTTATTTTTCAAAACCCATAAAATTTTCTTAGCCAAGTCTTTTGAGAATTCAGAATCATTAAGGTCATTCTCCACTAAAAACTTCTTTTCCAAAATAGATGAAACTCCCCAAAAATCACTAGAGATTACAGGAGTCTTATGATACAGCGATTCAAGAATTGTAAAAGGGATTGGAGGCATTTTATCAAAATCTCTTACAGGAAGGACATATAACTTTGCCTTATCATATTCTTTAGAAACGCTCTCTACCTTTCCAGAGAAAATTACATTTTTTTCAAGACCCAATTGTTCAACCAAAGATTTAATTGTTTTCACAATATCTGTCCTTTTTCCACGAAACCCTGCAAACCAATCTTTCTTTTTTGTATAAACTTCATATCTACTAATTATCTTGAGGCGAACACCTGGATGAGTCTTTTTAACAATCATTAAAGCTTCCAAAAGCTCACTAAGACCTCTCTTCAAATCGTTCAAACTTCCAACAAAAAGTACATCCACATCTTTTTTTAGATTCTTAGACAATTCGGACAGATTGATTATCGGCTCAAGTATCCTAGTCTTAAGACCAAGATTTTCCTTTATAAAATTTTTATGAAAAGAATCATAACTATAAAGTTCCAAAATTCCAAATTTAGAAAGAAGTTTAAATAAAAACCCATATTTTTTGAAAGAAGAAAGGTTATAGGAAGGGATTCTAAAATGAATTTTTATTCTTTTAAAAAAAGAATAAAAAACCAATAAAGAAAAATTCTTATTAGAGATTTTTCCAGAAAGATAAACTTCGTCTATATCAGAGTTTTTGAAATTAGAAAAAGGAATCCCTCCATTGCTCCCATCTCCCTTAAAATAAAATAACTCTACCTTCTGCCCTAGTTTCAAAAGCTCTTCTCTAAGGATTTTTGCATTTATTTCTTCAGTTTCATGAGGAGTTTTGAAGCAGTTGTTAACTACAATTCCAATTTTTTTAGTCATCTTAAAATTTTAATCGCCTTTATAGCAATGTAGTTTGGAAGGTTTTTTAGATTAAGAAGTTTTCTAAAAATTTTTTTCTTCAAAAGAAGGGATTTCTCATAATTTTCAGAAATAACTAGAAAAAATAGTCTTTCTCCAATATCCCCAAACTTTCTTTGAAGGATATTAAGAATTCTTTTATGGTCTACAACTCCTCTTAAATTTTCAAGCCTTTTCATATACTTTTCCTTATAACTTCCTTTATCGATTATAGAGTGCAGTATTAAATGAATAAATTCAATTTCAGGCTCCAAAACATAAAAATCCTCGAATTTCCTTTTTTTACTTAGAAGTTCTTCAGAACTTCCAAAAACAAATCCATTATAAGGAACTCCTCCAACTTTCAAATCTAGCCAAACCTCTTCGTTTTTGTAAGAAAGGTAATTTCCAAGATCTATCCCTTTCCGTAACTTAAACTTTTGAGCAATAGGATGAACCTTGCTAACATCTTCCTTAGAGATTAAGATATCTATATCATTCTCAGAAGAAAAATCCTCATAATTTCTCAAAATACAAAAATTGATTCCACTTTTGGAAAATTCTTTTAAAATTTCTATTGAGAGTTTTTTAGAGCCCATTTATTTTTTCAAGAATTTCATTTTTGACAAGATTCAAATTCCGAGTATTATCTATCTTTTCAATATTAAAATGTTTAGAGATTTCATCCATTCTTTCATAAAATTTAGTTATATCTTTGACAGGAGCTTCTTTTTTTCGAGACCTTATAATCTTTGCAGGTGCATATATAAGGAAACATTTATCTGGCCGGGGAAATAATCTTTTCAAAAAACGAAAATCTCTCTCGCTTGAAAAAACTAATCCGTCATAAAAATATCTATCAAATAAAACATATTTTTTTCGTGAAAATTTAGCCAAGAAATATCTAAGAAAAAGTTCTAAAGAGTAAACCAACAACCATTTGCTACTCCGTGGACGATAATTATCCCTATCTTTTCTTTTAGATTTAGATTTATTAAGATTGTATCTTTTAGTAGAATATCTCCCCATTAGATGTTTAAGCAAAGGAAGCCTTATATCTCTTCCAAGGCCCATGTAAAATATGTCGGGAGTTTCTCCACGAGCCCTTAAGGATTTTTCAATTTCATTTATCAAAGTGGTCTTTCCAGCTCCGTCAATTCCCATAAAAGCTATTGTTTTTGCCATATGATTAAATATTATATCCTCTTTTAACTATTTCTTTTTTACAATAAAATCCCCAATCGCAAGATATTCCATTCCACAATTTAAAAAATTATTCAAAGCATCTTTTGGAGAGCAAACAACAGGCTCGCCCCGAACATTAAAACTAGTATTCAAGACAACAGGAACTTTTGTCAAGGAATCTAATTCAGTTATCAAATCAAAAAATCTCCTATTAGCCTTTTTAGTTACAATTTGTGGTCGAGTAGTATCATCAACATGAACAATTCCCTCAATCTCAGAAACTTTCTCTTTTGGAACGTCAAAAGAAGTAACCATGAAGTATGCATCATCTTCTGGATTAGTTAGGTACTTCTTACCTTTTTCAGTCATAGAAGGACAAAAGGGTCTCCATTCTTCTCTAAACTTAATTTCTACATTGACCTTGTCTCTATATTCTTTTTTTGAAGGATTAGTTAAGATACTTCGATTTCCCAATGCTCGTGGACCGTATTCCATCCTTCCCTGGAACCATCCAACAATTTTCCCCTTAGAAATATGTTTAGCCGCCTCTTTGGAAATATCTTTAACTTTTTTAAATTCAATTTTTTTATTTCCCCTTAATACTTTTTTTATTTCTTCATTAGTATACTCTGGGCCTAAAGAAAGAGTTTCAATTTTTTCAAAATTAGTTTTAGGAGAGACCATCGCATTAACATAAAGTGCCGAACCAACAGAAAGGCCACCATCTCCAGCATGAGGGAAAGCATAAATTTTTACCCCAAGCTCATCACGAATTCTCTTATTAGCCTTTATATTAAGAAAAACTCCTCCAGCAACACAAAACTTAGATATCTTTGTCTTCTTTCGAATTGCCTTCACCCAAGAAATTATCAAATCTTCTAAAACTCGCTGACCAGCAGCTGCAACATTAATCTTCCCATATTCCTCAATCAATTTTTTAACGTAGTTTGATTCTTCTAAGTGAACTTTCCAAAAATTATCTCCATAAGAAGAACTAACTTTCCAAGGCTTTCTTCTAACAAAATCTAAACCTTTAAGTTTTGGAGCAAGTTTTTTCAATTCCCTATACCCTCCCTTTTTCCAATCACCATAGGCCGCCATCCCCATCACCTTGTACTCCCCATTATTAATAAAAAATCCAAGCGCTTCTGTAAGGGCCTCGTAAAAATGACCAAGAGAGCCAGATTCAAGAGTGCTAGAGATTCTCTTTATTTTTCCATGATTTAGAACATTCACCGTTCCAGAAATTGCTCCCCAAACTCCATCCAAGGTAAGAATTACCGGATTTTTTAGACCAGAGGTATAGTATGCAGATGCAGCATGGGCCATGTGATGGTCAACTCCCACAATTTTTTTCTGAATATCTCCAAAATGATTCTGAAGGCCTTTCCTAACGACTTCAGCATGGCGCCCAAACCCTATATTCTTCGATAAAATTTTTTGTACCCTCTGAAAAAAGATAGAGGGGTGTTTCAAATATCTGAACCCCATAAACAAAAGTTCTTTTTTTGAAAATTTTTTAGCAGGTATTGAAACATAATCTACATCTTCCAATTTAGTACCAGTATAATCTAAGACAAATTCCACACTATTTCTAGGATATCCTCCACCCCAATGTTTTTTTCTCAAAAATCTTTCTTCATCTACGGCTGCCAAAATTTTTCCATTCCTTATTAGTGCAGCACTTGCATCGTGACCAGGGTGAATCCCAAGAATAGTGACCATTTTGGAAGATAACAATCTTAGTTTTTAAATATATCTTCGATTTTTTGAGTAAATTTTTTAGAAGATAAATCATTAAAAGTTTTCCTATTAATCTTTCCAAAATCTCTCTTCAAAAAATCTTTAATAGATTTCGAGATTTCTTCAACCATAAGCCCCCTATCAAATTTTTCTTTTATAGGGAAAAATCCCTTATACTCTTCAACAAGTTCTATATATCCTCCATTATCTACTGCAAGAAGCGGCTTTCCCATAGCTAAAGACTCTATAGGGACAATTCCAAAGTCCTCCATGAAGGGAACAAAAATAGATGCAAGGCATCCAGAGTAATAGTTTAGCAATTCCTCATCAGAAAGATTCGTTTTTATTTCAATACTCTTCACACCTTTAGACAGATTTTTTACCTTATTAAAGAATCTCTCATTTTCTTTGTTTCCAATTAAAATCAATTTGTAATTTTCTTTATTCCCAGTCTCTTCAACGAATTTTTTCCAAGCTTCAACAAGAACATCTTGCCTTTTAGGGATATTGAACCGAGAGATATAAATAAAGTAGTTATCTTTCCTTGTCTTCACCTTCTTAAATTTCTCTAAATCTATGGGGGGGTGGGTAATATAAGTCTGTTTACCCTTCAGGAGGCGATGATTTTTTGCTCTTGAAAGGCTCAAATGAGAATTAAAAATTGCGCCATCTATATTCTTCCAAGATATTTTTTCAATAATTCTATAGTTCAAGACAGAGAATAAATAAAATATTTTTTTAAAAATATTTTTTTGCCTATACTTCAAATTCCAAGAAACAATATCTTTATAAGAATCTCGAAGGATCGTATGTACATATGCAAAGGTCCCCCCCTTTTTATGATTTCTAAGGGTAATAATCTCTGCAATTCCTGAAGTAGATACAAAAAATACATCATAATCTTTCAAATTAATCTTAGAAAATAAGCCAAACAAACTGATAAATCCTCTTGAGATAAACGAACGAGAGAACCTTTTCATAAAATTCGGAGCGATAACTTTAATATTAAAATTCTTGAATTCTTCAAAAGTATTTTCCTCATCAAAAACCCAAGTATATAGGTCTACTTTATGAGAACTATTTTTCAAAAATTCCAAGACCACTCTTTCAGCACCCCCCCGACTTTTTATCCAAGGGTGAAATAAGGCAATTTTCATATTATTCATTTTACAAACTTTAGATTATCAAATTCTCCATAACTTCCATCAGTTCTCAAAAATTCCTCAAGAGGGATTATATACTCAGGATAGTTAACCTTCCAAATTTTTATAGGACCTCTAACAGCCCCTTGATAGTATATGAAATCTCCAAATTCAAATCCTTGAGACTTTAGATTTTGAACAAGAACATCGACTTCCTTATGTTCTAATTGAAGGTCATTATAGTTCCCAAAAACATTTTCAAGAAGATATATTTGTGCAAATAATCCTTTAGCAACTTTTGGAGAAAGATAAACTATGGAGCCTAAAGGGTCTATATTCTGGGCACCAACAGAAGGCACAATTCTTACCACAGCATCTAAACCTTCTTCAAAGTCCAATAAATTTCCATTTACATAAGCATACCTTATAGGGATATCATATCTCTGATCATTATAATAATAAACTCCTACAGGCCTGTTAAAACTAACATCTCCTCCAGAATCTGTCATCACCCATATAACTCCTCCAATGAAGGATTTTTCAGAAGGCAAGAAAACCTCTCTTCCATCAAGAGTTAGTCGAATATCTTCATCTACAAAAGCACCCCCAGAATAAACTCTTGCAGTTCCCTCAGATGTTTCTGCTGTCTGTCGAGGATCTAATGGCATCGCAGGGATAATAGAGAACCTATCTGATTCATCAGTCCCTCCACCAATTCGACTATACGCAGAGTATTTTCCAATATCTGTTTGATCGATTAAAAGGTAAGAAACATCATGAGTCTTCATAAGGCTATAAGCAGTTTGAGGATTAGTGGTTGTAAGAAGATACCTCCCTATTAAATGGTCCCAATAACCAATGGCATGGCCTCCATCTGCAACAGTAGGCCTTTTTCCAAGGGATTGAACCCAATAACCATAATCCCACCAGTGTATAAAAATACTATTTTCTGGAGTAGAATCTCTAACCCAATTCATAGCCCCTTGCCATTGGTAGTGTGCTGATGGGCCTGTAGAAGATGCTTGGGATGTAGAAGTTTCAACAAAACTAGATAAACTAAAAATCATCATAAGGGAGAGTATAAGTGAAACTAAAAACATCCCTCCAGTTATATAAGAGATAGTATTATCTCCACTCCGGTGAGTCTCACGGCTATATTGAAATAATTTCACAATCGCAAGGCCTGCCATAAAGCAAACAAAAGGAGTCAAGGCAAAGAATAAACGAATAGCACTCCTCCCCGCAATAATCATTATGAATAACCATGAAGCTATAACGATTAGATTGGAGCTAATCTTTACATTAGAGTCTTCAGAAAAATAAATTCTAACAACACTCACAAAGAAGAATAAAACACTCAAAAAATATACTGCCTGGCTTAGAAAATTAGTTCCATTAAGAATTGAAGAAGAGGAGATTCTGCTAAAAAGAATCCCTCCAATGAGGATTATCCAAGATACAAAAAATAGAATTCTTTTTTTAGAAATTCTCTTACTAATCTCATTTCCCAAAATAACCATACCTGCAAAAAACATCCAGAAAAAGTTTTTTCCAGTCTGTGAAGCCCAGTCTGTAAGATAGGGTTGTTTATTCTCGGCAACCGTCAAACCAACTCTTCCTGTCCCGAAGGGATGCAAGAGACTTGAGATAACATCAGATATTAAACCTAAAGGGTTCCCTTTAATAAAAGAAACAAAAATCAATCCAAGGAGGATAGATACAATAACATTTGCAAAAAGTCGGGATTTAATAGATTTCAATTTTGATTTAATCTTCTCTCCAGAGAATCTCAAAAAAACAAAATCAACTGTTAAAAACATAAGTACAAAGCTAGTAATTATCCCACTAGAACTCAAAAAATATTTTCCAATTATAGAACTAAGTTCATAGCCATATGGAAGGCTAAATAAAATACTTGAAATAAACCAAGATAAATAGAAAAGATAACCTCCAGAAAGGTAGTTTTTATGAGAGACATCTTCTACACGTCGAAGCTTAATAAGCCAAGTAGTAAAAAAGCTCAAAGGGATTATCATAAATAAGAATCTTGCACCTCCCCCCCAACTAGCGATACTAAAGGCAGATAAGAATCCGACTAAAAGTCCAAGGGCAAGACCCATCCATGGAGAGAATTTTTTCTTGAAGTAGCCTCTCTCAAATAAAATATTCATAGAAATAGAATAGAAAAGAAGAGCCAGGAAAAATGCAGCCATCCCAATAGATTCATGGTCAGAAAATCCTGCCATGGTCCTATAAAGATATGTTGGAATAAAAGAGAGAAAAATACTACTAATTAAGGCAATTGTCCGAGATTTAGTCAACACAAATATTAGGAAGAAAAAGAAGAGAATTCCAAAAATAAAAAAGATGACTGGAGAGATTACATTAAAATAACCAAGACCTTCTTCCGAGCCAAAAGCTCCTCCAAGTTGATACATCCAAACAACAATTCTCGGCATTATTTCATTAGAAAAATCCATAGAAGCTGAAGGATACCTCATAGAATCCACATCGGGCAATTCTCCACCATTCTCTAAAAGGGTCTCGGAAATTCTAAGGAAATAAAAAGGGTCTAAAGCAAGAGGAATTTTCTCTCCAGTAGTTGCATCAGTTAAATTATCAAGATTAGATAAACGGATACTAGAGCTCCAAAAAATAACTATAGATAAAATAATCAATGTAAGTGCCCATTGAACTTTCCTGTCTTTCAGTATCCCAAAAATTTCTTTATGATTCATAGAAAATTATGCCCTCTCCTATTTAAAAACATTATCCTCGTTAAATAAGCAGAAGGAAAGCGAAGAGGATAAATAATATCTGGAGGGCATGGATTAAATAAACTACTTTCTTTTCAGTAGCATGCCCAAATTTATTTAATACAAAAATCGCCAGATGTTCTAATCCATAAATTTTTTTATAAGGCATCTTCAGGTGACCTTTCTTATCTGGAATCCCAAAAGATTGTTTTTTTAATCCTCCTCTCAGTTTTAGGAAAAATTCAATTATATATGGGATAAAGACTACTACTGCAATCTTCTCAAAGTTTCCAAGGATAGACATACCGGCGATTAAAGCCCCTATAGAATAAGTCATTATGTCTCCAGGAAAGACTTTAGCAGGAACTTTGTTAAAGAGGTAGAATCCAAGAAGTGCAGCAACCATGCAAAGGCCTACAATAGCTAACCAAGGAGAACCAGTAGCATATGCAACAAAAGATAAAAAAGATAAAATAAGAACTCCTTGTCCTGCTTCAAGCCCATTAAATCCCGCCAAAAAATTATAAGTTGTAGTCGCCCCTGCAATTCCAATAGGTATCAAAATCAAAGGATAAAGTATCCCAAAGTCCACTACCCCAAGAAAAGGGAAATCCATCGAATGCATTCCCGCATTGATAACTACGAGAGGGATAGAAGCAACAAATGCCATAAGGGTTCTAAATTGACTTGAAAGTCCCCCATTTTTCCATCCGAGTAAATCATCCACTAACCCTACAATTCCAAGCATCAACACTACACTAATAAGTGAAAAAATCTCCAAAGTTTTTGAAGAGCCTCCAAAAGCAAAAGTCTTAAACGCAACATAAACAAAAACAGATAGGATAAACGCCATAATTACTACAACTCCTCCAGAAGAAGCGACATTTTTTGGATGATTAAATTTATTCATATCTTCCCACACAAGACCCATATTCCTACATTTACGGATCCATAATGGCAAAAATTGCACAACTAAAAGAAAGCTGACTACGAGGGAAACTAACAGCAAATAATTCATAATTTCCATTACAATCTAGCCCTTAAAAGCCTTTCCAATTCTTTCAGGAGATTTATCTAAATAGCAAAGGAGTAAAATAAACTTCCATAAGTGCAGCAATAAATAAGATTACAATAGCGATGATAACTAAAATAAGAGAATCTTGCAAAATCCCCCATTCCTTTCCGTTACGCAAATCTTTTCGAATAATTGCAACAGAAATAATTCCTCCAGCCAAAGCTCCTACAAAGTAAGCTCCAATTTCTGGAACACCATGAACCATATACCTGAATAACCCCGGAGGTATGCTCGCAACTTTTTGTTTAGCAAAAATCCCTATCGCTGCGGCTATAACTGTAGCGTTCCAAACCAAAATAAAAATCGCTCCCGCTCCAAAAGCAAGAGAAAATAAAATTGTAAAAATCAAAACATAAATATTATTCGCAAAAATTCCAAGAACTGCATTTGCTCCAGTAACTGCTCCTGTCCCTGCAGGGATTCCATGACTATTTAAGCAATAATCATAATTAGAAGGACTATTAATCGCACAGAAAGTCTTTATTTGGAAATTAAAATTCTGACCAGCCTGTTCAGGAATCATAACATACCAAAAAGAAAACCCTATGATTAACCCAATAAATAACCAAATAAGGGCATGAATTGCCTTGGAATGTTCTTTGATTAAAACACCCTCATCGCTGATTTCAACATCTTTTCCTTCCTCTAACTTAATTATATAATACATAAAAGGCATACAGCAAATAACTGTAAATGTAACAACTAAAAGCCCTAAACCTTCCTTTAAGATAGAATCTTTCCCAAAAACAAAAGATACCAATAACAAAGAAACGCTAGAATAAAATAATCCAATAAAGAACAATTCCCAAGGGCGTCTCTCTGCCTTTTTTGGCTTCATTAACATTTCTATCATTCTTTCCTCCGGAGAGAAATGTCCCACGAACTAAGTTTTCTCTGAATCTTTAGAATCTCAATCATAGTTACACCTCTCTAATTCATTATCTAAACGGATTTCTCTTCGACACAATAAAATCCTATTCATAAGACCACCTTCATGAACCTCTTAAAGCCCCATCTTTTTTAAATCTTCTCAAACCGAAGTTATTTATACACAAAAAATTTTATTATACCATGAAAAAAAAGGTGAAAAAACCAAATAAAAGGTTTGAAAAAATCCTTCAAGATATAAAATCTATAAAAGTTCAAGGTGCTGAGAATGTCGCAAAAGCAGGAATCAAAGCATTTCTTATTAACCCGACAAAGCAGGGAGCAAAAAAAATTATCTCCACAAGACCAACTGAACCCCTTATGCAAAATGCAATAAAATTACTCTTAAAATCAAAAAATCAAAAAAAGGATGCAGAAAAATTTCTAAAAAAATTAAAAAAATCCCATGAAGCAATCACTAAAAAAGGGGCTTCATTAATTAGAAAAGATATGAATGTCTACGTGCATTGCCATTCCTCGACTGTAATGGACATTTTAAAATACGCAAAGAAAAAAAGAAAAAAAGATTTTGTAGTTTATACAACTGAAGTGGAACCAATATTGCAAGGACATCTAACTGCAAAAGACTTAGCAAAATCAAGAATAAAAGTAATAATCTCTCCAGATTTAGCAGCAGAACACGCTTTAAAAAAATGTGATATTTTTCTCTTTGGAGCAGACGCTTACACAAAAAATGCAGTTGCGAATAAACTTGGGACAAGCACACTATCTAGATTAGCAAAACTTCACAAGATTCCAAGGTATTCTTGCGGAGTATCAACAAAATTTACAAACAAATTAAAAATTGAAAAACGCCCTGCAAAAGAAGTTTGGAAAACAAAAAACAAAAACATAGAAGTAAAAAACCCTGCCTTCGATAAAACAAATTATAAATTCCTAACAGGTATTATCTCCGAAATTGGGATTCTTACACCGAAGCAGTTTGTCAAGAAAGTGAAGACGAAGAAAAATTAAATTAAGCAACTTTCAAAACTTTTCTAACAATCCCACTAGTAAGAATACCAAATCCAATATAATACCAAATCCAACTAGAGCCAATCAAAGGAGGATATACCCCCCTAAGCCATGTAAATAATAACAGGAAAGGAATAATTGTCACAAACATGGGCTTCATTGAAGATTTAAACATAACTCCTGTCAATTGCATAAGCTCTCTATTCAACTCCTTCAATAAATTAGGGTCCTTGCAACCTTTAAGTTCTTTTTGAAGTTCTTTTTGCCGAGATTTCAAACTTTTCAAATGCTCCTGGTTAGTAAGCCATTTGTGTGCGAGTGTAGAAAAAAAAGTAACAATCAAAGAAATAACAAATAAAGACATCTTCGGATTAGCATTTATCATATCTACTAGTCCCATTTAAACTCCAAAGAAGCCCTTCAAAGCAGGATTCATATCCACTGCATGTTGCTGGGCAATATTTTGATATAATTGATAAAGAACCATAATAGCTAAAAGAATCGCAGTTCCTCCAACCAAGGCACCAAGTAAGTTTGCCACAGACGCCAAAATCCCGATTGCAGCACCACCCATAATAGTCAAAGGTCCTACATATCTTTTCAAGATAGACTCCAAAACTCTTTCATCTTTTCTAAATCCTGGCATGCTCATTCCAGAATCTCCAATCTTTTTTGCTTGACTTCTAGCATCCATTCCAGATGTTTGAACCCAAAAAAATGAGAAAAGTATAGAGAATAAAGCATAGAATAATACATGAGAAAAGGCTTGAAGCACATAGAATAATCCCACACTCTTAGTAATTATTGCATCAACCAAATGAGAAGGACTAGAAAGCCAGAAAGCAAGTCCAGAAATTGCAGTCCCATTTGAAAATCCTCCGAGGAATGTCGCGTGGCCAATCCAGTTCTCAATCATAGAACCAAATAATTGCAAGTTAGCAACAAGGGCAGAGACTAAAATTACAGGGATAACTCCTGCATAGAAAAATTGAAGAGGCCACTTAACTGAATGTCCTCGAACCCTATCAAAAGCTAAAGGAATTTCGACCTTTAAACTCTGAGCAAAAACCACTATTAAAAATAAAATTGCAGTAACAATAATTGGAAAAATCGCTCTCCCAGCTCCAGCCCCGTCTCCTTGAGAGATAGCAACAAAAAATGCTGCTACAAGACCACTCTTCCAATCAAGAACTCCGGTAGGTCCAAGAAACCTAAATAGTTGAGTAAATAATTGAAGACCAATACCTCCAGCAATAAACAGAGATACTCCACTACCAAAACCCCATTTTTGAATAACTTCATCCATAAAAATAATCAAAATTCCACCAAGACATAATTGAAATATCACCAGCCCCGTAAATCCAGGCTCCGCAGCAATACCTTTCATCAGAACATAAACCATCGCCTCGAACAGAACAAACGCGAATGCTAGAAGTTTCTGCATCCCTTGGAAAAATTTCTTCCCCTCTTCAGTATTAGTATCAATATTCAAAATCTGTGCACCTTGGAGCAACTGCAAAATAATAGAAGACATCACAATTGGACCAATACCAAGAGAAATAATAGAACCAAAACTAGTCCCCAAAAGAATAGCCAAATATTCAAAACGAGAAAGACTACTCTCACTAATTCCAAAAAGCGGAATATGATAAAGAATAAAATAAGCAACAAAAATCACAAGCGTCCACTTAAGCTTAATGTTGAACCCAACCTTCTTCTCCGTTGGCCCTCTAACCTCCGGCAAATTTTTCAATAAGTCTCTTAACGCCATGTTTTATGAAGAGCGATTCGTTTTATAAAGTTTTGTAGGGAGATTATTCTTCAATCTTCACTTCACCAGCATCACTCTCTTTCTTCACTTCACCCTCTTTCACAGCCTCAACCTTCTTACCTGCCCACTGCTTAACATCCTTCTTCCCAGCACCAACCAAAACAATCGAACCTCCAGCCTTCGCCATCTTTTCAATAGCCCCTTTAGTCGCAGCCTTGGCAGTTATCTCTGCCTTGAATC
>Ga0114932_10004059_pt1 | contig 13936 bp, 12 predicted proteins | sample 2SBtaG_2_FD_87286 | JGI IMG/M metagenome (GOLD analysis project Ga0114932, IMG submission 87286) | Deep subsurface microbial communities from Kolumbo volcano to uncover new lineages of life (NeLLi) - 2SBTROV12_ACTIVE470 metaG | ecosystem: Environmental > Aquatic > Marine > Volcanic ...
GGATTAAAGTGAATACATAACTTATCAACCGATAAGTTATGTATAAATTAACGTTAAATACTGTATTTATTATAATATTTAACTAGTTAATGAATGGATATATAATTTGAAAGAGAAAAAATTAATATATAAAAAAGGACAGCAATAATATCTTATAAATTATCAGTAGCTGTCAATATTGCATTCCTGTTTAATCTAATACGGTGTTTCTGTTGTTTGATAGTATTCCAGTATTCACCTGTTATTTATCAAAAGACTTAAATCTGGATATAACGATACCGTTTGATGTTAGGGGATTAGCTATACCGGATTCTTCGAGCGCATCCAGCCGCAACATAGCAATAGATAGTCCATCAACACTTGACTTAATTGTACCAACTTCTTTTCCATTTAATAATATTGGAGTGCCAGAGTTAATACTTGGTCCTTTGTAGCTAACAGTTACTAGTCGTCTTTTGAGTAGACCTCTAAATTTACTTCGGGCAGTTACTTCTTGTCCAATGTAGCAACCCTTTTCCCAATCAATGCCGTGCAATTCATCGAAATTAGCTTCAAGTAAAACTGACTTGTTTACTAACAAGTCCTTGGTTCCATCAGGAATACATAGACTCAAGCGAATAGTATCATATTCAATAAAGGTTCCTTCTTTTATAGAAAGATCTTCTAATAACTCTATAGTATCTGATTCTGGTGCAATAATACGGCAGCCTAAGCCTATTTTTCTTGGGTCTACAAAAGCAATACCATTTTTTATTTCTCTGGATGCACCTAATATATTTGAAAGATGAAGTGATTGACTGGCTTCATCTCCAAATACGGAAAATACCGATAACTCTTTTTCATGTTTTAATTCTACTTTAGCTCTTAATTTGAACTTGCTTATATTAGATATAAGTTCTTCTTCTCTACCTTGTTCACAGTCAAGAATCAGATTATTTCCTATTTTACTTATACAGAAATCATGTAGAAATTTTCCTTGCGGTGTAAGTAGGGCACTATAGGCTGCTTTCTTTTGTGTCACTTTATTCACATTCTGTGATATCAGTCCTTGCAAAAACGTATTACTATCTGAACCAGATATTACTACTAGACCTCTGGGTAACTTTGTATATTTAGTATTAGGCATCTTATTTTAATTATCCAGCTTTTCACTTAAAACTTTATATAGTATTTGGCAGAAAACTATGGAGACCATCAATTATTAAAAGAGTATATAGGAATGTATTTTATCCAAGTTGGCAAGTTTTGTTCTGATCATTTATAACCTATAGTGTATAATGAAAATACTAATAATAGGACCGACTAGAATTGGTGATGCTGTGCTAGCATCGGGATTAGTCAGACATTTGAGTATAACCCATAAGAAGGCCGAGGTCACGATTGCCTGCGGTGTTCTTGCGGCTCCTTTGTATCAAGGGTTACCAAATATAGATCGTATTATAACTATTGTTAAGAAACCCGCCTCAACACATTGGATAAACGTTTGGAGAGAAGTAGTTGGCATAAAATGGGATATTGTCGTCGATATTCGCAGGTCGATAATTCCTTGGACTGTGTGGACAAAGAAAAGATTTGTTTCGAGATCTGCTCTAGACGAGAATGAACATAGGGTAGTGTCCTTAGCAAGGACTTTACGATTACAAGATAACCCGCCTGCACCATATTTATGGATATCTGATAAACACCATGAAAGAGCTAAGCAATTAATACCTGATGGAGGTCGAGTTCTCGCAATTGCTCCAACTGCTAACTGGCCTGGAAAAATATGGCGTTCGGAACGTTTTGCGGAATTAATAAGGCAGTTAACTAACAATAGTTCTAATGGGATATTGCCGAAAGCTAGGGTTGTTATTTTTGGGGGGCCTGGTGAGGCTTCTATTGCAGCAGACGTTATTGAAAGTATTCCATTAGCACAACGTATTGATTTAGTTGGTAAAGAGGACCTACCTACAGTTGCTGCATGTTTAAAAAGATGTTCACTTTTCATAGGCAACGATTCAGGTTTAATGCATATGGCAGCTGCTGCTCAGATTCCGACAGTGGGTTTATTTGGTCCTAGCAGAGCAGAAAACTATCATCCATGGGGAAACCTTACCATAGCTGTTAGAACTGAAAAATCATACGAAGATATAGTCGGTGATATCAAATATGATCGAAGAAATGCTGATACTATGATGGATACATTGTCAGTAGAGTCAGTTGCAGAAGCATCTATAGCTCTTTGGAAAAAATATGAACATAATACTTCTCGTGCTTCTATTTTCTCTGAGAGACCGATGCTTTCTGCTTTATTGGTAGTTCATAATGAGGAAACACACCTTTCCGATTGTTTGGATACTGTTAAATTTGCTGATGATATTGTTGTGGTGCTCGATAGATGCACAGATCGCTCTAAAGATATAGCTCTATCACATGGAGCAAGAATTATAGAAGGGGGGTGGGAGCTTGAAGGAGAGAGAAGAAATATTGGAATAGAGGCATGTATAGGAGATTGGATTATAGAAGTAGATGCAGATGAACGAGTTACAGAAAAGTTGGCTGAAGAAATACGTAGTAAAATCTCCAACGCCACTTCAGGTTATTTTTTGATACCTTTTGATAATTATGTGGGAAACCATCTAATAAAGTATGGGTGGGGAGCATCTTGGGGAGTTAGTGCTACTGTTAGACTATTTGCTAATGGTCCTAATGGCCCATCGAAAAGGTGGGGTGATCAAAGGGTGCACCCACAAATTGATCTTAAGGGCTCTGAGGGCAAACTGACTGAACCGATGGTTCATTATGTAGATAAAAATATTTCAGATATGCTTAGAAGATTAGACAGATATACAACGGCACGAGCTACGGACTTACGTGAAAATGGGGATATAGGTAATTTGGGAGCAAATATTAGGCGTATTTTTTCAAGGTTTTGGAAATGTTATATCTCTAGAAAAGGTTATCGTGAGGGTGCATATGGTTTCTTAATTGCTTTGATGGCTAGTCTTTATCCTATTTTAAGCTATCTAAAAGCGCGATATGAGGACTAAGTTATTTTGCGTCTAATGCAAACCATGGCAGGATCAAAAATGGGCGGAGCAGAAGCTTTTTTTGTTCGTTTAGCCATTGCTTTAAATTCATCAAATATTACTCAGAAATTAGTTATTAGAAAAAATGCTAATAGGTCTCAGGTTCTAAATCAGGCAGGAATAAATTCTGTTCAACTAGGATTTGGGGGACAGTTTGATTTGCAAACCAGGATTTCTCTCAAACGAGAAATTTCCAGCTTTCGTCCTAATGTTATTTTGAGTTGGATGAGTCGTGCGGCCAGGATGACTCCTCGATGTCCAGAGCTTTATACGCATATTGGTCGTCTAGGAGGGTATTACGATTTAAAATACTTTAAAAATTGTGACTATTTAATAGGAAATACTCAAGATATCGTTGATTATATAATTCAAGAAGGATTTGATAGTAACCGCGTAATTCATTTACCTAATTTTGTGGATCCTCCCAGTAATCCGCCTATATCAAGATTGGATTTAGATACGCCACTAGATGAAACTCTTTTATTGGCTATGGGTAGGCTTCATAAAAACAAGGCATTTGATATTTTAATAGAATCCCTATCTATGGTCCCTAAAACATGGTTATGGATTGCTGGAGATGGTCCTGAGGCAAAAAGCCTTAGAGAACTAGCAAATAAATTTGGCGTTGAAGACCGAATAAGGTTTCTTGGTTGGAAAGATAATACTGATTCTCTGATGGCTAGTGCTGATTTATTTATTTGCCCGTCACGTCATGAGCCTCTAGGTAATGTTGTACTTGAGGCTTGGGCAGCAAAAAAACCTGTTATTGCAACAGCTGCTAAAGGTCCAGCAGAGTTATTAGGTAATAATGATAATGGTTTATTAGTACCAATTGATTGTCCAGATAAATTAGCTATGGCTATAAATGATTTGATAAATAACCCAGCAAAGGCATCAAATTTAGCTGAAGCAGGATATGAGGCATATGATAAGAAATTTACTAAAGATATTGTAACTGCCCAGTACATATCATTTTTTGAGAAAGTAAAAAGAGAATGTGTGGCATAGTTGGTTTAATGACGCGTGATGGTAGTGCACCTGATAGCTTTATCTTAGAAGGACTAATTAATGCTGTACGTCATCGTGGACCCGACGGTGAGGGTCAATACTTAGCCCGTAATTTCGCAATGGCGCAAACACGACTCGCTATAATTGACCTAGAAACTGGAGATCAACCACTCTATGAATCTAGCGGAGCTACTCTAGTTGCTAATGGAGAAGTTTATAACTACCTAGAGATTCGTAAAGATCTTGTAGATGCGGATTTTAATACAGCTTCAGATTGTGAGGCACCATTACATTTGTATCGTTCTTATGGTCTTGATTTTGTTGAATATCTGCGAGGTATGTACGCTATTGCTCTTTATGACTCAATTGAAGAACAGCTTATACTTACGCGTGATCCATTTGGTATAAAACCTCTCTATTATTCGGAGACAGAATCCGGTTTTTGTTTTGCATCAGAACCTCAAGCCCTACTGGTGGCGGGTCTAGTAGATCGTTCTGTAAACACAATAGCTAGGTCAGAACTATTACAGCTACAATATACAACTGGATCAAGCACAGTATTTAAGAACATAAATAGAGTTCTGCCTGGTGAGACAATTGTTGTACGTGATGGCCGAATTGTTGCACGCAGACGTAAAAAAGCTTTACCAAATAATAAACCTGAAAACTGGCATTTAGATAAAGCTATGGAAACACTAAGTGAGGCTCTTAATGATAGTATTGAAATACATCAACGTTCGGATGTTCCTTACGGAATGTTTCTTTCTGGAGGAATAGATAGTTCAGTATTATTAGCATTAATGTCCGAATTAAATGAACAACCTGTTAAAACTTTTACGGCTGGTTTTGAAGGTACATCTGTTATTGATGAACGCGAGCATGCAAAACTTATAGCTGAATATTTAGGGGCAGAAACGGTAGACGTCGAAATTACAAGAAAAGATTTCTGGAACCGCTTACCAGAGATTGCTGGTGTTGTAGATGACCCGACAGCTGATTACGCTATTATTCCTACATACTTGCTAGGAGAGGCCGTGAGTAAAAATGGGCTAAAGGTGGTTTTATCGGGAGAAGGAGGAGATGAACTATTTGCAGGTTATGGTAGGTACAGAAGTATGATTAGGCCGTGGTGGAAAGGAGGTCGAAGTATGCACTCGAGAGGTATACTGGATGGTTTAGATTTATTTCGTCATCCACCTGTAGGTTGGAGAGATGGTATATCAGCTGTAGAAGAAAGGTTAAATGCTGAGCCGTTAAGTCAACTTCAGATAGCTCAGGCGACTGATTGTAATGATTGGCTTCCCAATGACTTGCTAACTAAGGTTGACCGTTGTCTGATGGCTCATGGTGTTGAAGGTCGCACTCCATTTTTAGACTCAAGAGTTGCTTCAGTAGCATTTAGTTTACCAGATCAATTAAAAATTAAGGATGGGATAGGTAAGTGGTTATTAAGGCGTTGGTTAAATGACCGTTTGCCGGTTTCACGAGCCTATGAACCCAAACGAGGCTTCAGCGTTCCAGTAGCAGAATGGATATTTCAGAGAGGTAATGAATTAGGTCCTCTGGTTGCCCGTCAGGAAGGAATTTATGAAATATTTGATCCAAAAAAAGTTGAAGGCCTTTATAAAAAAAGAGGAAAAAGACAAGGTTTTGCTGCATGGTTATTACTTTTTTACGCGCTATGGCACAACCACCATATTTTAGGGAATTCATCTTCTGGAGGAAATGTATTTGAAGTGCTCGATTATAGTGGCAGGAACTTATAAGATATATTTTTATAAATAGACTTTTTTGATAACAGAATTATAATTAGTAAATAGATATTGATATTTTAAGGAGAGAATAATGTCGGCATGCATAGTGGGTTGGGACCATTTAAAGTTTGGTAAGCGAAGCGACGAGGATATAGAAGATATGATCGTTCAAGTGGCATCTGGAGCCATTAACGATGCCGGTATCGAACCTAAGGATGTTGATGCAATTTATCTGGGAACCTTTGGAGGCGGATTTGTACAACAGGAATTTCCAGCTTCACTTGTTCTTCAGGCCTCCGAGGATTTACGCTTTAAACCGGCTACTCATGTAGAGAATGCATGCGCTACAGGCTCAGCCGCTCTTTATCAAGGAATTAATCAAATCGCTGCAAGTAAAGCTCGAATTGTCCTAGTGGTAGGAGTAGAAAAGATGACAGACGTTAGTGGAGAGGTTCTTGGTGGTATTCTCTCCAAAGCATCTTATTTGCGAGAAGAATCAGCTTCTAGTTTTGCAGAAATATTTGGCCATATTACCGACCGGTATTTTCAGACATATGGAGATAAATCTGATGCGCTTGCAATGATAGCTGCTAAAAACCATAAAAATGGTGTTGATAACCCATATGCACAGATGCAAAAGGATTTAGGCTATGATTTCTGCCGAAATGTCTCGGAAAAAAACCCTACTGTAGCCGGTCCGCTTAAGCGAACAGATTGTTCTTTAGTATCTGATGGTGCAGCAGCTATCGTACTTTCAGATTTAAATTCAGCACTTTCAATGGATAAAGCAATTTATTTTAGAGCATCTCAGCACGTACAAGATTTTTTGCCTATGTCAAAAAGAAATGTGATTGACTTTGAAGGGCCTGCACAGGCTTGGCAAAGGGCTTTTGAGGAAGCTAACATTAGTCTACAAGACCTTGGCTTTGCTGAAGTCCATGATTGTTTTACTAGTGCAGAATTACTTACCTATGAAGCAATGGGGCTTACTGGGCGTGGTAAGGGTGAAATAGCTATTAAAGAGGGCTGGACGGCGCCTGAAGGGAAGTTGCCTATAAACCGTTCAGGCGGACTTAAGTCGAAAGGACATCCACTAGGTGCTACTGGTGTTTCAATGCATATTATAGCTTCAATGCAGTTAACTAATACAGCTGGCGAAATGCAGTTACCTGATCCTAAGCTTGCTGGAGTTTTTAATATGGGTGGTGCCGCAGTTTCGAACTATGTATCGGTGCTAGAGCGCTTAAGGTAAATATTAGTAGCAAACATTATTGCTGAATTTACTATGAATTAAAAATGTTTTAGTGGAATATGGTAATATATATTAAATATTTCTGTGCCAGGGTTCTGGTCACTTAAGTGGGCATTGGAAATATGGCTTACTGCTGCTGAAACTCGTGATTTATCATTAAATTCATAGCCTAATTCTAGTTGTGAACGGAATTCAATTGTGTTGCCCAAGTCTTTCCCATTCCCATCGCTATAAAACCCAATACCAAAACTAGGAGTGACAATTATATGTTTACTAGCGTAAATATCAGAAAGTATACCTGTTAATCCGTAAGCAGCATTATCAGTAGTTAATTGTATGCCAACCCAAGGTTTTATTATTTTCAAATATTTTGTATTAGATCGATACTCAATACGTATGTCGACTGCATCCCTATTATCATTAAAGTCATACCATCCGGTACCTATACTCAGTAATCCCTTTTCTTGAGCTGACGAGGGCTTCAAGAAAAGGGTTGTAGCTAGAACGGAAACTATTAAAAGTAATATTACTTTAAAGGCTAGCCGCATGACTTCTCCCTTCAATAGAGAAAAAATAAGAAGAATAAAATATACAAATTAGGCTGAAATCTTATTTAAAAACAATTTATATCTATAAATTGAAAATTAACAGTATTTAATATAACAATTATTTTTAATTCTAGGGTTTTTGTATACCTGTTGGATGGGGCACACCATCAATTACCAACTTTGGCATAACGCTAACATCTATCAATTTAGGACGCGTATCCAGATAGGATCTCAAAGAGGCGATAGTCTCTATGTTTTCTAGGAATTTCTCGAGGAGAGGAAACTTAGCAAGAAGCAATTTATTTAGCTGTTGGTAGTATATGGTTGCCATACATTTCTCTTAATTTTGTCTTTAATACTTTACCGGTGGCACCTATGGGTAATGACTCCGCTACTATCATATCGTCCGGTAACCACCATTTTGCTACTTTATTTGATAAATAATCATTTATATCTTCTAGAATAGGGACCTTGTCTTTAGCAGGCACAACAATAAGAAGTGGGCGCTCATCCCACTTAGGATGATGTACTCCAATTACAGCTGCGTGCATTACATCAGGATGTCCCATGGCTTGATTTTCTAAGTCTATTGAGCTTATCCATTCGCCTCCTGATTTAATGACATCCTTAGTTCTATCCGTGATTTCTATATAGCCTTCGGGATCAATAGTGCATACATCACCAGTTGCAAACCATCCATCATGATCATGAGCCTCAGAATTTTCTACCTTATAATATCCACTAGTAATCCAGGGGCCTCGAACCATTAGTTCTCCATAAGCTTTTCCATCATGAGGTAGTTCATTATATTGATCATCGACGATTTTCATTTCTACCCCAAATACTGGTCGACCTTGTTTAATTTGAATTCTATAACGAGTAGCCTTATCAGAATTTATATGGCTGGGTTTAATAACTGAGACGGTGCCAAGTGGACTCATTTCAGTCATTCCCCACGCATGCCTTAGTTCGATACCAAAATCTTCTTGAAAAGATTCAATCATGGATTGTGGTACAGCAGTGCCCCCGCAGATTGTCCGTTTAAGCGTGGGAACATTAGTATTATTATCTTTCCAATAATTTAGAAGTCCAAGCCATACTGTTGGAACGCCCGCAGCAAATGTAACGGATTCATCAACTAAAAGCTGATGTATGCTTGCTCCATCAAGTTTGGGTCCAGGAAACACAAGTTTTGCCCCTGTCATAGTAGCTCCATATGGTATGCCCCATGCATTTACATGAAACATTGGTACTACTGGTAATACGACCTCTTTTTCTGATAGTTGTAAAACATCTGGTAGTGCACTAGCGTAAGCATGAATAATGGTTGACCTATGACTAAATAAAGCTCCTTTAGGATTACCTGTAGTTCCTGATGTATAGCATAGAGACGATGCTGTGTTTTCATCAAAGATAGGCCATTCCAGGTCATCAGAGTTATCTTCTATTAAGTCTTCATAACACAGCAAGTTAACTACTTTAGAATCTGGTATATTTAGCCTGTCCGTCATAACCACTATGCCTTTTATAGAAGGTATCTGGTGCGCTACTAGCTCTATAAGCGGTAATAAGTCAGCATCTACAAATATGTATGCGTTTTCTGCGTGGTTGATAATGTAAGTCAATTGATCAGCAGCTAGACGCGGGTTTAGTGTATGGGTAATTGCTCCGATACCTGATATTGCATAGTAACACTCAAAATGACGGTAAGTATTCCATGCTAGAGTAGCAATTCTATCTCCTAGCTTTACTCCAAGTTTTTTTAGTGCATTAGCAAGTCTTCGTGATCTAGCGTGAGCATCACGATAGTTATAACGATGAATAGGCCCTTCAACTGAACGAGTGATAATTTCTCGATCACCGGAAACCCAATCAGCATGAGATATCAAGCTGGATATCAGTAAAGGTTGGTTCATAATTAGACCACGCATAACAACCCCCTAATCTACTAATTTTTTTATAATTTACTATACCACTGAATGTATTATAACCGGATGTATTTTATATGCACCTAGGTTCTAGATTTGTATTTTTAAATATTAACATGATTTTAAAGCGAAGATAGAAAATCAAGGCATATATGCGCAAAAATTTTAGGAGATTCCATTAGTGAAACGTGACCGGTACCTTCCATAATATGTAACCTAGAGCCTTTAATGTTTTCTTGAATTTGTTGTGATAGGTGAGGCGGCGCAATAATATCAAGGTTGGAACAGGTGATTAGTGTTGGTGTGTCAATGAGATTTAATCGATCAAAAGTATCACCGTTTATGCAGGCCTCTAACTGTCCAACCCAGCCATTATTTACTGGTGATTGATTTAATAAAAATGATCGATGGGCTTCCATTTCTTTAGGGTTGGAATCGTAATATCTAGAAGAATGTAGCGCGAGCATACTTAGTTCAGTTAAAGCAATTCGTTGATCATTCTTGGCAAGATGAAGTCGGGTCTCTTGGAATTTTTTTAGTCTTGGTGAGTTTTTTGACCAGCTGTGATGTATTCCTAAGCTTTTAACTCGATCTGGATAATTTATGGCTAACTCTTGGGCAATATGCCCGCCCATTGAAAACCCCATTACGTGAGCGCAATTAACATTAATATGGTCAAGTAAATTAACTGCGTCATCAGCCATATCAGCTAGTGTATAATTTTTAGTTGGAATAGTTGATCTGCCGACACCACGATTATCAAAAACAATTGAAGAGTACTTCTTCGCAAAATATGGTAATTGATTAGACCAGAACTCTAAATTATGTCCTGTTCCACTAATTAGTAATAGGGGAGGGCCCTCTCCATATATTTCATAATTAAGTGAGATGCCTTTATGAGGTTCTGTTAACGCCATTTAAACGAGATCCTTGAGTATATAAAGCAAATTTTAATCTTAGTAAGGATTCTAATTACAGATTTAAGGGTAGGCTAGATCAAAAAAGAAACCGTCCCGGCTTTTAGGTCGGGACGGTCTAACATACTTTAACCTTAAAAGTACTTTAAAAAAATGCTTAACCTGGACTCCGTTTAGCAAACAACCAAAGAATAATGGCGATTGCAACTAAGCCAACTAAGCCGTTATCTCCTAGAGAGGCAATTAGTGCAGTTAAATTGCCCACAACATCGCCAAAGAAGGCGAGGTTATCTCCAATTAGGATTTGAAGCACTATCGCTAGGGCTACCAAAAGCATTCCTAGCTCAGTTACTTGTCCAATCCATTTTTTAATACTGTCAATCACATTTCCTGGCATGAGTCCTCCTTTATGCGATTTAAATACTTACAAGTGTTAGAACCCACCATATGGTAGGTGCAAGCAGTATATCCACAAAATATGCTGATACTGTCAAGCACTAATCAAGCTGATAAATATTTTAATAATTAATATTTAATTCTATTACATGGTATTTACTTAACAAAAATAGCATTTAAAACTCTAGTACTTACATTTATAGTATTTATTACTTACATAAATATTTTAATATTGATATTAACTACATAAATATAGAATTAGTATATACTTGAATTTATTTTTATGTATTTAAAGTAATAAAGTATTGTAATATTATGTAAATTAGTTGGAAAAGTAGTGAACTTATAGATCAACATTTATTAGGCTTTTACCCTATAAATTTAGACCAAATTTGCAGGTGATTCGGTTTTTTAAACATTTTTCTTATAGTTTTAATATTTTAAATGTCTTGTTAATTGATATCTGGGCTTGGTCTATAACGTTCTAAACAGTATCTTATGATAAATATTAGTATACTTTGAATATATTTACGGGAATTTTGGGAATTGTCCGCATGATAGAACAGGGATTTGATAAGCGTCTATTTCGAAACGCCTTAGGTAACTTCGCTACTGGTGTTACAGTTATTACTGCTAAAGCTACGGATGGAACGTTAGCTGGTGTAACTGCAAACTCATTTAGCTCTGTTTCGCTTGATCCTCCATTAGTTTTATGGAGTCTGGATTGTAGTTCGCCCAGCTTAAGGGTTTTTGAAGAGACCAGTCATTTTTGTGTTCATGTCCTTACGGATGTTCAAAAAGATTTATGTATGAAATTCGCTACTTCTGGGGATGATAAATTTGAAGGTGTGGAATTTCGGGATGGTCTGGGAGGAGCACCTATATTCGATAATTGTTTGGCTAAATTTGAGTGTAGCAATGTAGTGCGTTATGAAGGTGGAGATCATATTATAATTATTGGTGAAGTTAAGCGTTTTGATACAGGTGAAGGTAACCCACTCATTTTTTACCGAGGAGATCTTGGATATACTTTGCTATCTAATGGCTAGGTAATAAGTCAATATTATTACTTAATGCCTTAAAATATTTTCATATAGCTTATCATATAACTAAAATATAACATTATCTTACTTATAAGGTTCTTTTAATCTGAGTTATGTTAGTAGTGTTGTTTGGAAGAGGAATAAATTAATGAAATCGTATGTAAACTGGATAAACGGAGAGCACACTGTAGGAAGTTCTAAGCGATTAGGAAAAGTATTCAATCCTGCTATTGGTGAGCAGATAGCTAATATATTATTATCTAATTCAACAGATGTAGATTCTGCTGTAATGGCTGCTAAGAAGGCTTTACCGGCTTGGTCAGCATTGTCGCCGATACGTCGTGCCCGGATTATGTTTAAATATAATGAACTTCTTCTAAAACATACAGATGAGCTATCAGAATTAATTTCCATTGAACATGGAAAAACTATCGAAGATGCCAAAGGTGATGTTACACGAGGACGTGAAGTTGTAGAGTTTGCTTGCGGTATTCCTCATTTACTAAGAGGTGATTTTACAGAAGAAGTTGGCACTGGGATAGATGCATATTCTATACGTCAGCCTGTTGGGGTGTGTGCTGGAATTACACCGTTTAATTTTCCCGCAATGATACCTTTATGGATGTTTCCATTAGCAATTACCTGCGGTAATACATTTATTCTCAAACCATCTGAACGAGACCCTTCGTGTCCTCTTCGTTTAGTGGAATTAGCTAAAGAAGCGGGGGTGCCAGATGGGGTGGTTAATGTGGTTAATGGCGATAAAGAAGCAGTTGATGCTATTTTGCATCATCCAGATATATCTGCAGTTTCTTTTGTAGGTTCAACACCTGTGGCGTCTTATATTTATTCCACAGCTGCAGAGAGTGGTAAGAGAGTGCAGGCACTTGGGGGAGCTAAAAACCATATGGTTGTCATGCCAGATGCAGATATGGATCAGGCTGCAGAGGCCTTGATGGGAGCTGGTTATGGTTCTGCTGGACAGCGTTGTATGGCAGTTTCTGTGGCAGTGGCCGTAGGAAAAAATACAGCCGATGAATTGATTAAGAATTTGGTTCCTCGTATTCAAGAGTTAAAAATAGGACCTGGCACAGATTCGGATATAGAAATGGGACCTGTGGTTACCGAACAGTCTTATAACCGTGTAAAGGAACTTATTGATAAAGGTATAGACGAAGGTGCAGAGCTTATAGTTGATGGTCGTGATTTCACCATGCAAGGTTATGAAAATGGCTATTTTCTGGGAGGTACTTTATTTGATAATGTTACTGAAGACATGGAGATATATAAACAAGAAATATTCGGACCTGTCTTATCAGTAGTTCGTTCTCCAGACTATGAAACTGCTGTTGATTTGGTTAACCGTAATGAGTATGGCAATGGAACTGCGATTTTTACAAAGGATGGTGACGCTGCACGTGATTTTAGCGAAAGAGTTCAAATAGGTATGGTAGGGGTTAACGTTCCTATTCCTGTACCTGTAGCATACCATAGCTTCGGTGGGTGGAAACGTTCTTTATTCGGAGATACACATATGCATGGTATGGAAGGCGTCAGGTTTTATACAAGATTAAAGGCCATAACATCGCGCTGGCCAAAGTCAGGGGTAAGAGAAGGTCACAGTCTAAATATGCCAACTATGGAGTGATCCATTAATAGTATTAATAATTACTAATAATGGTTAAAATACTTTGTAGGATTAAAGCATGAATGTTTGATGATATTTAGATAGGATTTCGAATTTCCGATAAGAGACGCTCTGATATCAGCTGATGATAGATGTGATAGTTCATTATCGGTTTGCCATGTGCAAAAAAAGATAATAAATTAATTGGTGCTAAATAATCTTTCTAATGAATAAGATTTATTTTAGAGATTGTTGTAATACTAATTAGGCTAATTACTCCTACAACCGTTGCAGCAGTGAAACCAACAATAAATGGTTTGTATCCCATATCCTTCAATTCTTTGATATTGATTGATAGCCCTAACGCTGCCATGGCAATGCTAAGGAATATTCCA
>Ga0114932_10004060_pt1 | contig 13936 bp, 15 predicted proteins | sample 2SBtaG_2_FD_87286 | JGI IMG/M metagenome (GOLD analysis project Ga0114932, IMG submission 87286) | Deep subsurface microbial communities from Kolumbo volcano to uncover new lineages of life (NeLLi) - 2SBTROV12_ACTIVE470 metaG | ecosystem: Environmental > Aquatic > Marine > Volcanic ...
CTCCGAAGGCAGGGGTTGCTGGTTCGATCCCAGCCGTCGGAGCCATTCGCAGGGCCGCAGGGTGCGGACACACCCGATAGGTCTGAAGCTCGCCTTGTCAGCGAGTGGGGGTTCGACTCCCTCCTGCGATAAACACGGGGAAGTAGCTCAATTGGGAGAGCAGGTGCTTTGCAAGCATCAGGTCGAGGGTTCGACTCCCTTCTTCTCCACCTTCTCCCTCGGGAGATACACACCATCGGGGTGTGGCGCAGCTTGGTAGCGCGCTCCGTTCGGGGCGGAGAGGTCGCCGGTTCGATTCCGGCCACCCCGACCATGAGCTTGAAGGAAGCTCCAAGCCGAGAGGCACCTTCACCACGGATCGGTGGCTCAACTGGTAGAGCAGCAGACTCTTAATCTGAAGGTTGTGGGTTCGATTCCCACCCGATTCACCATGTTCGGGAAAGGAAGGTTCAGCGGGTTCGAGTCCCGCACGGTGCCGAGAGGGCATCGCCAGGACGGTGTGGGTACGCGCGACCCGCCTTGTTGGTTCGACTCCAACACCTGAACATCATCGGGGTGTGGCCCAGTCTGGTAGGGCGCTTGTCTGGGGGACAAGAGGTCGTCGGTTCGAGTCCGACCATCCCGACCATGAGCTTCGGCTCAACCATCTCGCGAGAGCGAGTGAGCGCACCGCAGGGGTGTTTGAATCCGGCTCCGGTCGGAACCCTGCAACATGGGATTGAAGATGAAGTGGAGGAGTCACCCGCCTGTCGAGCGGGAGGAAGCGGGTTCAACTCCCGTCGGTCCCGCCACCACTGGGGTGTAGCTCAATTGGCAGAGCTTCTGGTTCTGAGTCAGACGGTTGAAGGTTCGAGTCCTTCCACCCCATTCAACAGCAGAGAGAAACCATGGGAGCGCGGTCCAGTCTGGAGTGGACGCCTGCCTGTCACGCAGGAGATCGAGGGTTCAAATCCCTTCGTTCCCGCCATGGGAAATAGGGGCTCAGAAGCCCAAATCCATCCGTAGTAGTAACAAGAACGGGGCCTTAGCTCATCTGGGAGAGCGTCGCGCTGGCAGTGCGAAGGTAGCGGGTTCGATCCCCGCAGGCTCCACAACCACACGGTGTCAGAGGCCCCTCTGCCATCCGTCAACGACAAGGAGGGGCCATGAAACTGCAAGGCATCAAGATCATCGGTCGCTCCGTGTCTGGATACGCGACGGCCATCACCCTGCCCGAGCTGGGCATCAGCTTCGACTGCGGGTACGCGAGCCACAAGGCTCGTCAGTGCCCCACGGTCCTCATTACCCACGGGCACCTCGACCACCTCGGGGACATCCACAAGCACGCCTACATCCGAGGCATGACCGGGATGACCCCGTCGCACTTCATCGTGCCGCCGTGGCTCGAAGGGCCGGTTCACGAAATCTTCCGCTTCTGGGCGAAGGTCCAGAAAGCCCGCAAGGCTCCGTACAAGGTCACCGTCATCCGGGAGGGTGAGCGGGTCGAGGTCGAGGGTGGGCGGTTCGTGCGCTGCTTCAAGACCGACCACCGCATCCCGTCGCAGGGGTACGTGGTCCTCGAAGAGCGGAAGCGGCTCAAGGCTGAGTTCGTCGGCACGCCCGGCAAGGAGCTTGGCCGGATGCGTCGCGAGGGCATCGAGTTCGAGGACATCGTCGAGGTTCCGCTGGTCGCCTTCACGGGAGATACGCGGGCAGAGGTGTTCGACAACGAGCTGCTCGCGCTCAAAGCGAAGGTGCTGATCAGCGAATGCACGTTCCTGCCGGGCGTGTCGATTGCGGAGGCCCGGAAGAAGGGGCACGTCCACATCGACCAGCTTGCAGAGCGGGCCGGGCGGTTCAGCGAAGTCGGGAGCCTCGTGCTCGCGCACTTCTCCAAGCGGTACAGGAATGCGGAGGTCGAAGAGGCCATCGCGAACCTGCCCCACGGACTTCGCGAGAAGACCACCCATCTCTCCCTCGGGAGCTAACCCACAACAGGAGGACGCCATGAGCACTCCGATCTACGAAGACGGGTTCTGCGCAAGCAGCCCGGAGATCGTCGCCGGAGTGCTCACGGGCACTCCATGGATAGACCGCACCTCTGCTCGCAGAGAGTGCTTCATGTCGGAGGGTGGTGGCGTCAGCTACACCTACGGCAAGGGCAGGGGAGTACGGACCTACGAGTCCGGCCCCTACACCGAGTTCGTCGAAGGCGTGTTGGCAGAGGTCAACGTGGAGATGGCGAAGCGGGGATGGACGGCCATGAACGGCTGCTTCCTGAACTGCTACGACAACGACCACCAGCACTTGGGCTGGCACGCCGACGACTTCGACAAGATGGACCACACCGCCCCGGTGGTCGTGGTCAGCTTCGGAGAAGCTCGGGATATCTGGTGGAGGCTGAACGGCGAGAAGGGTGAAGTCCCGCTCGACCAGAGGCAGATGTTGGAGTCCGGCAGCTTGTTCATCATGCCGCCGGGGATGCAGCACACCCACCAGCACAGGATCCCGAAGGGCAGTCGGTCGATGGGGGCGAGAGTCTCCCTGACCTTCCGCAGGTTCCTGTAGCCCTCGGATGGAGCGAAAGCCCGCCTAAGTAGGCTTGACGGCTCGGAGAGACGAGCATCCACATCCTCGTAGCTCAATTGGATAGAGCACTGGCTTGCGAAGCCAGAGGTTGGCGGTTCGAGTCCGCCCGAGGATACCTGCGGGATGGAGCAGTCTGAGCGAAGATCGCGGAAGCAGCGGTCTTGTACCGGCTGGTGATCCACGGACTCAGCCCCTTCGGGTGCATGTTCGATGGAGACAAGACAGACTGGCTGGCTGGTTGAAACCCCATCCGGTCATGTGCATCGGGTTCAGGTCAAGACGGCAAGAAGAAGCAAACACGGGCTCCCCGTCATCAACCTCCACTGTTCAGATGGGGTGGGGTCCAGCAGGCGCTACCGGAAGGGTGAGTTCGACTTCATGGTGGGGCACGACCTGTTCACGGACATCTGCTACGTCTGGTCTTGGGCCGAACTGGAAGATCAGAAACGAAGCATCACAGTCACCCCCGAAGCCGCAGAGGCATGGGGTAAGATGATGGCCTGTAGCTCAGTGGTTAGAGCACTCCCCTGATAAGGGAGGGGTCGGTGGTTCAACTCCACCCAGGCCAACCATTCATTCGCTAGGTCGGCTCGGGGGGGGTTCAAATCCCTCCGTGCCCACCTCGAAGGACATCGGCCTTCGTACATGCCCCGATGGAGCAGTGGTAGCTCGCAACCCTTTCACGGTTGAGATTGCAACTTCCAGCTTTCATCACTCCTCCTCGTCTTCGGGCGGGGAGAAACGACGCAAGCCTACAAGCAGAGGCGCAGGTTCGATTCCTGCTCGGGGCTCTTTGACGCGGGATGGAGCAGTGGGTAGCTCGGGAGATTCATGATCTTCAGGTCGGGGGTTCAAATCCCTCTCCCGCAACATGCTGCGCGGCCAGCGCGGCGTCAGGGTAGAAGCCTCTCGCGCGGGAGGTGGAACGAAGCGGACCTCCTATGAGGGAGGACCCCGCCCTACGACAGCACACTTCCTCGGTGCGCACCGGGGAAGTGCTGGCCAACATGCGGATGTAGCTCATCGGTAGAGCGCGACCTTGCCAAGGTTGAGGCAGAGGGTTCGATTCCCTTCATCCGCTCCAAAGAATCTCGACGGGGGCTCAGAGCAGCTCCTCCCCGAGTAATGGGTACGTCAGCGGGATCACACTCCCCGAAAAAACGGGGGCAAAGGTCTTGACGACGCACGACCCGGAGGTTACCCTCCGGGGGTACGAGTCTTTGACATCAACGGGGAGAGGCCCTGTGGAGGGCACCAGTTTTTGGTAACTGGGATCTAGCGATCCACCAGCTTCGACACTCCCGCCGATCCTCGGGTCGGCGGAAACGGAACAAGCCTACAAGCATTAGAAGGTTCGACTCCTTCCTCCCCGCCATACAAGGACGTTCACGGCCTTGGCTCCACGATGGAGCGAACCCGCCTCGGCGGGAGTGGACACCATGGGGATGTAGCTCAGTTGGTAGAGCGTCTGACTATTAATCAGAAGGTTTGCACCTTTTCAGCTTCAACACTCCCGCCGGTCTTCGGGTCAGCGGAAACGGAAAAAGCCTACAAGCATTTGCGGTGGTTCGAGTCCATCCATCCCCGCCTTCGAGCGAGCAAACGGAAAAAGCCTACAAGCATTAGCTCAAAGTAGAGCATCGGCATATGGAGCCGAGGGTTCCAGCGTCAAAACTGGATGCACTCACAACAGCTTTCACACTCGCCCGCTCGATCCTTCAACGGCCTGACCTCCCTCAAGGGTCAACTACTGCGGAGAGGCCCTGTGGAGGGCACCAACCTCATACGTTGTCAGCAACTCTCCAGCTTCAACACTCCCGCCCCCTTCGGGGGGCGGAAACGAAAGAAGCCTACAAGCATTTAGATGGTTCGACTCCATCCTCCGCAACCAAGGGTCCACGCAGACGGACCCGGTCTGATGACCTGTCAGACCAAGCAGCGATGCGCGTCTACACACCATGGGGGGCGGCTTTGGAGCCGACGTTTACCCAGCTACTGCTCTCCCGCCTCGGACTCGCAAGGTCAACGGGGTGGAAACGCGGCCAGCCTACAAGCATGTAGGGGTTCAATTCCCCTGCCCTCCTCATTGTTCAGCGGGCAAACGGAAAAAGCCTACAAGCGTAGCTCATTCGGTAGAGCGTTTCCCTGAAAAGGAAAAGGTAGCAGGTTCAACTCCTGTCGCACCCCTCGGGGTGTTCCCAGCTTTCACACTCGCCCGCTGAACATCCTTCATTTCCCTGCCGGGGCTCAGAAGAACCTGACCTCCGAGTAGTGGCTCCGATTCAATGTGGGCAGCACGACGCAAGCCCTTCACTCGGCCCCCACGTTGGGGCCAAACGCAGAGGTGCAACATGAACCAGAACCAGCAGCAGCGCGTCGAGGCGCTGGGTCCCGCAGAGCGGCTGATCCAGACCCTGACCACGATGACGGACCACATGGCCCACAACCGGCCCGGCATGGTCTCGCACCTTGCAGGCGAGGTCGGGGCGAAGTGGGAGCCGTGTACTTGGGTGCAGGAGGGCGACGACAAGGTCGTCTACCTGCTCACGCAGGGCAAGCCCAAGGCCACCAAGGTCAAGGCCAAGGGTGCCAAGGGCAAGGTCAAGGTGCGGCAGGAGAAGACCCGTGCGGGTGTCTTGCAGGACAACGGCGACGTTGTGATGGAAGGCGTCGTGATGGGCCAGTACCGCAAGCCGAACGACCGCAAGAAGCTCTACCCCGAGGTCGCCGCGTACCTGTACCGGCAGGTCGCAGCCGTCTTCGCGATGGACAACGAGTTCGCCGCGCGGTGGGCGTCCTACGCCTTCGCGCAGAAGAACAACGACCTGAAGGTCATCCTCGCGGCGTTCATGCTCGTGCAGGACCGCTCTGGTGCCCCCGTCATCGAGGATGGCGAGGTGCTCTTCTACGACGACGACTTCCGGGCTGTCGGTGAGGCGATGTTCCTCATCCGTGGCCGGGGCGACCGCTCGATGGATCCCAAGCAGATCCTCCGGGTGGGCGAGGTGCTTCAGCTCGACGAGATCGCGGCCATCAACCGCGAGTTGGGCTTCGGCAAGTCGGCCCGCAAGGTTGCGCTGGGCCGGTACAAGAAGGCGGTCCACAAGTGGCTGCTGTACCGGGAGAACAACCCGAAGATGCTGGCCGGACTCGTGAAGGGCGGCATGGGTGGGTTCACCAAGACGCTGGCTCGCAAGACGCAGTACAAGCCGCAGTCGGACGCCTTCTTCGAGGCGCTCGGCTGGGCACAGAAGGTGCGCTTCGGCCACCGGACGGTCGGCATCGGCAAGGACTTCGGCAGTGGCGACACCTACGAGGGCCTCGACGAGAAGGGCATCTGCGAGAAGATCGTGGCGGACAAGCCGGGTTACAAGCGGCTCGTGGGTCTGCTGCCGAAGGGTCAGGAGATGACGCCCGCCATCATGGCGGCGTGCATCGAGGCCGGGTCTCTGTCCGACAAGGACTTGATCCTGCTGACCCCGACGCTGGAGGCGCTCGGTCTGCTGACGGTGGAGCCGTTCAAGTCTCGCTGGAAGGAGGCCACGAAGAAGGCCGAGGACCAGCGGGCGGCGAACATCGCTCGCAACGTCCAGTCGAAGGAGGCTCGTGAGGGTCTCGCGGAGGCAACGGACGTGGCGACCGCCAAGGCTTTCGAGGAGGTCACTCGCGGACTCCGCGTGTACTGCATGGTGGACAAGTCCGCTTCGATGCAGGGCGCGTTGGATACGGCGGTGGACTACCTGACGAAGTTCCTCGGTGGGTTCCCACTCGACCGGCTGCACGTCTCGGTGTTCAACTCGAACGGCACGGAGATCACCATCAAGGCCCCGAAGCGGGCGGCGGTGGCACACGCCTTCAAGGCCCACGGGGCAGGTGGCGGAACCGTCTACGCTTCTGGCGTGGCAGCGGTTCAGCACAACCGCCCGCAGGCTGACGAGGATGTCCTCTTCCTGTTCGTGGGAGATCAGGCCGGTGAGTCGGGAAGCCAGCTCGCCACCTACATCACCCGCTGCGGGATCAACCCGGTCGCGTTCGGCTACCTCCGGGTGGTTGACCCGACCGGACGGTGGAAGGAGGGCAACACGGTCCAGATGGCGGCTCGCCACTTGGAGATCCCGTGCTTCAACATCGACGAGACCATGTTCACGTCGAACGACCCCTACGCGATCAACCGGGTCCTCCGGGACTTGATCGCCGCTACGCCGGTCCAGAAGGCCGGGGCGGGTCGGGTCGCGGCCCCGAGGTTCACGCTCATCGAGCAGATCCTCAAGACCCCGCTGCTGAAGCGTCCGGTCTGGGCCGAGGCCGCGTAGCACGCCTGCTTGTAGGCGACCTTGGATGTCGTCGCCCCCTCCGGGGGGCGGCGACCGCTCCTCTCTTGAACTTCTTGACCTTGGAGGGCCACATCATGGGCTGGCAGGATCTCATCAGCAGCGGTGGCGAGCGCGTCTTGCCGTGGCTCGGTGGCCGGTCGGTCTACAGCAAGGACCGGACGTGGACCATCAAGGGCCGACTCCCCAAGGAGTTCGGATGGTACACCTTCGACACGAGCAGCGGGCGCACCGCCCGGCTCCGTGGCGAAGCAGAAATCGACCCCGACTACGAAGAGGGCTTGCCCGTCATCAAGGGCTACCTCGTAGGTGACCGTCTCATCGCAGACGATGCCCGAGTGGACCCGGACCCGGCCAAGCTCTGTGAGCAGACCGAGCCGGTCTTCTGCGTGGAGTTGGGCCTCGACCGATTCTCACGGGCACTGGTCGTTCGCGACCGGGACGACCGCCTCATCTTCATGCGGCTGGAGTTCCCGGCTGGACCCGAAGCGGATGTGCTCGCGGCCTACCAAGACCGCAAGGACACCGTGACCGACATCCCGGAGGTCACGCCCGCGTTGGACCTCGCCTTCCGCTGGATCAGCTACCAGCGTGCCGCAGCCGAAGCCCGAGCAGCCGAACTGGTTCGTCTCCGGGCAGAGGAGGAGGCCAGGCTGGCTGAAGAGGAGCGCAAGCGTCGCCTCTTCGAGAAGATCGGCACGGGCGAGGGCCGCAGGAAGCTGGCAGCGGTGGACTTCAACGCCGCCGCGAAGGCTGCACTGGCTGTGGGTGGTGCCGAGTTCCTCGACGCGACCAAGGGCTACCAGAAGAACGAGCGCGTGGTTCAGTACCGCTACCGCAACCGGCGACTGGAGTGCGTCTGCGACCTCGACCTTCGCATCGTGGATGCGGGGGTCTGCCTCGACAACCACCGGGGTACGAAGGGCGACACTTGGTTCACGCTGGAGTCGCTGCCCACCGTCATCGGTGAAGCGATGGACCTCGGCAAGCTCATCGTTTGGCGAGGCCGCGAAGCCGGTCGTGACTACGACTGGGACGAAGAGAGGTGGTAGCACTATGATCAACGAGACAGGCATGGTCTTCGACCAGCAGGGCAGCGTGATGCTCTGGCACGAGCCGGAGGGTCGTTCCTCCGGCTCGCTGCCGGACTCCCAAGACCTGTGGGACTTCCTCTGGAAGCACCGCATCAAGGGTGACGGCACGGGCCAGCTCTGCGGAGTCGCCCACACGCACCCGTGGCATGGGCACGCTGCTCCGAGCGGCATCGACCTCACCACATGGGCGGCCATCGAGAAGGGTCTCGGTCAGAGGCTCCTGTGGCCCATCACCACCTTCAGCGAGGTTCGATACTTCGTCTGGAACGAGGTGGTGGAGGGCTACTGCGAGGTGGCCGAGAAGTACCTGCACATCAACATCGAGGGCTTCGACGAACTTCGTCGGCTCTCGGGCTCAGAAGAATCCCCCAGCGAGTAGTTGGGTGGCGAACAACGCATAAGGAGGCGACAAGTCATGGTAGACGAAATGAACGCGGCAGACGCGATCCTTGGGGACGAGCCGGAGCGCATGGCGGTCCTCATCATCCAGCTTGATGGAGAGCTGGGCGAGCTTCCCGACAAGATCCCCTACAACGCGCCCGAGGCCGACATCCGCCGAATGGCGACCGAGGCCGTCTTCGGCGGCATCGCGGGCATCGACGCGCAGGACGTGGACCTCACGGACTTCGTCGTCGCTCGCATCCCGGCCAAGGACGACCTGCCCGACCGGGTGCAGGTCCGACCCAAGACCCCGTTCGGGTGAGCACCTGCGAGTGGTGCGGCAAACCCTGCCCCGCGTGGTCCGCCATGTGCGCGGAGTGCGCTGCACCGCTCGGAGGACTCCCACTGACTCTGGCACCCAAGGAGGGCACCATGGGCCTCGAAAACATCAATCTCTCCGAGGTGGGGCGGTCCATTCAGCTCATCGGTGCCGTGTACGGCGACACAGACGCAGCCTTCGTGGTGCTTCTGCCTGACGCCGTGCCCGCAGGGCCTCTGACGCTGGTGAACATGGACAGCGAGGACTGGAAGGCGTTCCTACGCCAGACGGACCTCGTCGAGTTCGAGGCCGACGTGGTGGACCGGGAGACCGGGAAGCTCAAGCGGGCCATCATCCGCAAGTCGAACCGACAGATCAGCAAGATCGTCTCGTGGAACGTGTTCCGTCGCGACGGCTACTGCTGCCGGTACTGCGGCAAGGACGATGTCCCGCTGACGGTGGACCACCTCGTGACGTGGGAGTCCGGTGGACCCCACATCGAAGAGAACCTCGTAGCCGCCTGCTCCAAGTGCAACAACGCTCGGGGCGAGATGGACTACGCGGACTGGCTGAACGACCGCTTCTACAAGCGCGTGTCGCAGGGCCTGTCCTTCGAGCAGCGGTTCGCCAATGACGCCATCGCCCCCCGGCTGGCGAACATCGAGCGGACGCCTCTCAAGGAAGGCAAGAAGCGGAAGCGACACTAGGAGACCGACATGAGCAAGATCACCATCATCGGTCTCGGTGCCCTCGGGTCACACGCGGCCCTCGCCCTTCGCAACGTCCCCGGCCTCAAGCTGGTGGACTTCGACAAGGTCGAGCAGAAGAACACGCTCTCGCAGTTCCACAGCAAGATGGGCCTTCGCCGGAACAAGGCACAGGCTCTCGCGCAGGCACTACAAGGGATGTGGGGCATCAAGGTCGAGGTCGTCCCGCACAAGGTCACCGACGACAACGCCAAGGTCATCCTCGGCGGGTCGGGCCTCGTGCTCGACTGCACCGACAACATCGCGGCTCGGTCCTGCATCAAGCAGTTCTGCGTCGCAGAGGGCATCCCGCTGCTGCACGCCGCGATGTCCGCTGACGGAACCTTCGCCCAGATTGTCTGGACCGAGGACTTCACAGCGGACGCCGAGACGGGCGACGGTGCGACCTGCGAAGACGGAGAGAACGTCCAGTTTCACGTCCTCGTCGGCAGCATGATCGCCGTGGCAGCCAAGGACTTCATCAACAAGGCCCGGAAGCGCAACTTCCAGGTCATGCCCAGTGGGATCATCCGCGTCTGACGCGGACGGCCTCGCCCCTCGGGGCAAATGGGCCGGTAGCTCAACTGGCAGAGCAACGGACTCTTAATCCGTAGGTTGTGGGTTCGATTCCCTCCCGGCTCACCTAACGAAAGGAACACAGGTACGACGATGAACATCCTTCGACTTCAACCATCCGGCGTCGATGTCGTGACGTTCTGGACGAGCGAAGAGAAGCCTGAAGGAGCGTTCCTCGCGTTCGACCATCCCCAAGCGGTCTACGGCGTCGCAGCCCTCCAGCTCAACCACGGCGATCCGTTCAACGTGGGGCTGCTGGAGGTCCCCACGGGCCTCTACAAGCTCGTCGCGCAGATCAACGACGACAAGAGCATCACCGACCACGACATGGCCTTCATCTCGGACCCCCAGCAGGTCATGTGCGTCGCCCAGCCGGGCGGCGTGGGCATCCGGTCACCGGAGGTCGTCAAGGCCATGCAGGAGCTTCAGCAGCGCCTGTACGAGCCGGGCATCGGTGCCGTCGTCCAAGCAGCAATCCGCGAAGCCTACGGCTTCAGCCCGTAGTCGGGACAGGAGGACATCATGGGACTGAAAGGCGGGCGGAACATCGTGGTGCGCGACATCGCGTTCAAGTGGAAGTTCTGCCATCCCACCATACGCATCATGGGGGACTCCCCGGTCGCGGGCGACATCATCGTCCACTGCAAGGACGACCTCGGCAAGATGCGGGCGAAGCTCCAGAGCGACGTGGAGATCGACGAGTACACGGCAGAGCATGGGGGACACCGAGCTTCGGTCACCCCCAAGGATGTCCGGCTCGTCATCGAGACAGCTCTCGACGCGGGGTGGGACCACACCATCCGCAAGCAGCACGAGGTGGCCGGGCCGCTCAAGCTGTCCGACTACTCGGTGCGGCAGTGAAGGTGAAGCCCGACCCCGAGAGCACGTCGCTGCAAGCCGTAGCCGCGTACATCAAGCAGTGCAGTCCGGGCACCGTGGTCGGGATGACCAGCGGCAGCTTCGACCTGCTGCACGACTTCCACCTGCGGTTCCTCAAGCAGTGCCATCGGCAGTGCGACATCTTGGTGGTGGGCATCGACAGCGACCGTCTGGTGCGGGAACGCAAGGGGCCGGAGCGACCGATCATGTCGGAGTTCCAGCGCGAGTTCGTGATGAACGCCATCAAGTACGTCGAGGTCGTCTATGTCCTTGACACGCTGGCCGACTACACGCACGTTGCAGAGATGCTGAACGTCTCCAAGGTTTTCCTCAATCAGGTCTTCGCCGGGCGCGAGGATGAGGTTGCGGTGGGGAACAGCGGAGCAGCGGTCGTCATCATCCCCGACACCGCCGAGCAAGACTCCACCAGCAAACTGCTCAGGCGCATCAGACAGGGCTAACGCCCTTCATGCGCCCGTAGCTCAATGGATAGAGCAACGACCTTCTAAGTCGTGGGTTGCAGGTTCGAGTCCTGCTGGGCGCACCTTCACGCCCTCGTAGCTCATCTGGATAGAGCGCGGGTTTCCTAAACTTGAGGTAGCAGGTTCGAGTCCTGCCGGGGGCACCATCAACACCATCGACCCAAAGGAGGGCGACATGACGAAGCGAAAACGCAAGGCCGCCAAACCGATGGGCCGGTGGCGCAACTGGTAGCGCAGTTGACTTTTAATCTTCTGGTTGTGGGTTCGAGTCCCACCCGGCCCACCATGCGGATCTAGCTCATCTGGTAGAGCGTCAGCTTCCCAAGCTGAAGGCAACGGGTTCGAGTCCCGTGATCCGCTCCATTCCACTGGCCCTTAGCTCACTTGGTAGAGCGCCTGCATGACGCGCAGGAGGTAGCCGGTTCGATTCCGGCAGGGCCAACCACTCCACGCGGGAGTAGCTCAACTGGTAGAGCGTCAGCCTTCCAAGCTGAATGTCGCGGGTTCGAGTCCCGGCTCCCGCTCCTAGTAGTCGCCCATGATGTACTGCATCGCGGAGGCGTACAGAATGACGAGCTGGCCGCAGTCGTCGCATCGGCCCATGAACCTCGGGTACTTCTTCCGAATCTCGTACTCGTCCATTTTCAGCATCTCCGGGTCTTTATCGCCGGGCCAGTCGGGCATGTGCTTCTCGTGCTTGCAGTTGGGCTTCGGGTTGTAGGGCTTGCCATGCTGGTCAAGGATGCTCATCGGGTGACCTCCACGAGGGACCACTGGACTACGCCTTGGGGAGACAGGCTTCGGATGAATGCGCCCTTGAGGTTGGCAGGCAGAGCAGCCAGACCGACCGGGAAGGGGCCGACGAAGCCCCGGAAGTACATGTCCGCGAGGACGTGCTTGGGCGGCTGGTAGACGCCGCTCTCGTCACCGAGAAGATCCATCCAGACGCCGTTGTCCACGAAGATGTGGGTCGCGTTGGTCATGTAGGCCATCGCAGACGTGAGCTGCGGGCCGCGCACAGGGGCCGTGCACAGGATGATGTGCGCCCAGTCGGCTGGCACCTCCAACGGGGAGTCGGTCATCAGCGTCCACAGCGAGTTCGCTGCATCGACCTCCCGCTGAATCTCGTCCCTCTCGGCAGACAGCCGCAGCTCCAAGTCGATGCGCAGCATGTCGGCAAGGTCAGTGGCTCCGTCGAGTCGATTCTTCAGGTCTTGGAGCTGGTTCAGGTTCATCGTCGTCGCGGCCTCCGTCGTCGGCGTCGCTGGGGTCGAATCTTTGTCGGGTCGGCAGCCTTCGCGACGATGTCCTCGTCCGTCCGGGCGGTGACCCACGGGTCAGCAGGGCCAAGGCCACAGCACCACGGCGAGTCCTTCTTCGTCCACTGCGTGCGGGCGACCGACCGCTTGCCGTGCTTCAGGGCGTACTCGGCCTTGAGCGCCTCGCTCTTGCCGCTGTAGGGGCCGTAGAGGGCACGGGGCACCCACGGACGGTGCTGCGCGGTGTACTTGCCGCCGCCCTTGATCTCGCCGTTGTGCTTCCGCAGCCTCTTGGCAGGATCGGTGGTGGCACCAACGTAGTGGAAGCCCGGCAGCGGCTCACCCTTCTTGTTGAACCGGGGTCGCAGGCTCTGGATCACGTAGACCCACCACTCGACAGTCAAGGCCACAGGGCACCTCACGGGGTTGTAGCTCATCTGGGAGAGCGTCTGGTTCGCAATCAGAAGGTAGCGGGTTCGATCCCCGCCAACTCCACCACAAGTACCCGCAGGGGCTCAGGCTTGACCCCCAGCGCGTAGTCAGCGCAGGATAGAAATCTCAACGGGGTCGAAACGGTATCGACTGGGAGCAAGAAGGAATAAGGAGCGTGCAGAGGGATGTAGCCGACCCTCTTCAAAAACCGACTGCAAACGATAATCGCCAACGACGATGTCGCTTTCCGGGCCGCTGCGTAAGCAGAGCTGGTTCGGTGTTCCCGCCCACGGGGCATAATCAAGTGGGTAGCGGTTCCGGTCCTCGCTTTACGACTGGATGCTTCTGAAGCCGGGCTGGCGGGCTGACGATCAAGATACACAGGCAGCAAGTTCCACGGTCGGAGACGGAATCCGCCTGCCGTGGTCCCACAAAGGGATTGGCCTATGCACGTAGCGCCTTGGACTGGGCACTTTCAGGACTCGGGTTCGATTCCCGACGACTCCACCTAACGCGAACAGGAGGTCTTCCCATGTCAGAAATGTAAGCCTTGGAGGCACTGACATGAGCAAGAAGACCGTGACCCTCATCAACTACGAGGGTCATCAGTACGACCCCGACTACGGGACCGGCTGGTCCGACACTTGGGTCGAATTCAAGCGGCGTCGCAAGACCGTCAAGCTCGGGCCGACCCTCATCTCCACCAGCAACCTCGACCGCGACCGCGAGATGTTCGCGGGCGACCCCGAGCTGTACGGGTGGGAAGAACCCAACCTGCCCGAGGGCGAGTGGGAGTTCTGCCTGCCCTACGGCGATGACGCTGACGGCATCCCCACCATCCTCATCAACAAGGAGTGGGTGACCAAGGC
>Ga0114932_10004063_pt1 | contig 13929 bp, 11 predicted proteins | sample 2SBtaG_2_FD_87286 | JGI IMG/M metagenome (GOLD analysis project Ga0114932, IMG submission 87286) | Deep subsurface microbial communities from Kolumbo volcano to uncover new lineages of life (NeLLi) - 2SBTROV12_ACTIVE470 metaG | ecosystem: Environmental > Aquatic > Marine > Volcanic ...
CGCACAAAATTAAAGAAATTGATGGGTGTTTTGGTTGTGATTTAATTTGGCTTGATTCCGGTGAAGAAGGGCTTATTCAAGGATGGAATATTGTTCAAAGATGAATTCGGAATTCAGGCTTTCGTTAATTCTTTCCAAATAAAATACGCCGTTACAGGCATTCCAAGAAATCCCAAGATGGTTATAATTAAGTCAATCTCACTCCACATCATCCTCACTCCCATATCTTTGACTATGAGTTCATAGTGTTGATGAATTCTGTCAAAACGCCTTGTAACTCGTCCGCATCATCGAATGATTCTGTGAGATTGCCTGTGATTATCCAGTCAGCACCAGCCTCTACTGCTCGCCTTGCCGTTTCTCCATCGCGGATTCCACCGCCAACAATCAATGTCAGATTGCATGACTCGCGCGCGGTGCGAATTAATTCAGGGTCAACTGGAGTGTGAGCTCCGCTTCCAGCCTCGAGGTAGAGGAGTTCGAATCCGTAGGATTGGGCTGTCATAGCGTATGCTGCCGCCCTGTCGTTTTGGCTGGCCTCGAGTAAGTTCGCTTCCCCGACTTCTCCTACTCGCCCACCTGGCGAACATACCACGTAACCCATTGGTAGCGTCTCTACGCCTGCCTCTCGGATGAATGGGGCACCAGACAACTGTTCTTCGATAAGGAATCGGGTTTTTGTGCTGTTCATCAGCATCATGAAAGTAATTCCATCGGCTGCTGGAGATAGTGCTGCAGCTCCTGCTGGGAAGAGAACTATTGGAACTCTCCACGACTCTTCGTCGAGATCGGAATCTTGACTTGAAGCCCAAGTGATGAGTTCTAGGGCTTCTTTGATAGCGACCACTGTGTTGTGCACATTCATCATATCAGTGCCAGTTGAGCCGCCAACGAGTACCATTCTCGAGCCGGCTGAAACTGCGGCGACACAGCGCTTAGCCGCCATCTCAGGAGTTTGGTCTGCTGGGTCAATGAGAATGGCGTGGCGGGCGCCGTTTGAGGTGTCAGCGACGTGCCTCAAAGTCGGGCCTGCCTCTCGGACCATGACTCTGCGTGGTGATTGGGTGTCTAAGTGTTTCAGAGATATTGGGTCTCATAGAATGGTTGCTGCAAGCGCTCGCCCGCGCGAGATTGCATCAACGAGGGCGGTTCGTGGATCTGCGCCCTTCCATTCCATGGTTTGCAACCACTTCCTCCCTTCATACTGATTATTTTCTTCTTCCGACCACCAGACTTCTACCAAACCATCTGATCTACTTCCTTCGTAGGATGATGCTTTCAGATTGCCATTATGCACACCACCAAACCAAGTATTGGATTCTGTTTCTGGTGTGGTGGAAAGAAGATGGTCTACAACAAGTTCTCTTTCAGAGGTAAGACCTGCTCCTGTTAGAAACAAGCTGGTTTTTTCCCCCTCGGAATCGATAGTTGGGTGAGTCCTCAAATGTATTACTGCGCCCCTCTCTGATAGTTTACTTGCTATTGATTTTTCAAGCCAAGAACGACGTAAAGCGCTGCTTTCAGGATTCGGTTGTTGGGACCCTAGGTGGTGATGCCACTCTCTTGAGAATAATTCTTCGAAGTGTCCATTTAACAAGCCTGGGCCTTCTCCCATTAGTCCTGTTTCTGGGCGTTCTTCGATGAGATGTAGTTCCATTTCTGGATGTTGATCAAGAAGTGTATGAGCACAGATAAGATTGGAAAGTTCTGTACCAATAATTGCTACACGCATTCTCAAGCAACTCCGATAGGGGTGGTTGCTCCTTTTGCTGATTCAAAGAGGAGGGCGTGGACCGGGCATGCGGGAATACAAAGTTCACAATGTGTGCAGGTTGGCTCGTCGATAATCACTAGAAGTCCAGACAAATCTAACGCATCGACTGGGCAGATCGCTACGCAAGCTGCACAACCAAAACACCTCCCTTCATTGAGGGCGAGGATTTCTCCTGGACGTTTCGCCATTGGTTGTTCGGAGAGGATAGGGGTTCTCAAAACTCACCCCAACCCCTTCGTTTCCTATGGAACTGTTTAGGAAGACAAAGATGCGATAGAAATCGTTGTTTCTAACTCAATTAGCGATAACCAATCGAACTATGCCACTAGTAGCCGATAGCCATTTGGACACTTCTGGTGGAACCAATTTCTTCATTTAACCCTTCGAAAGGAAATGAGGGGGTCCCCCTACTCATTCTGCAGCGAGGTTGATGTGGAATGTGTGATTGGGTGAACTATGGTCCTCTACTCACCCGGCAGGACATCGAGCTACCCAACCGATCCTGTTGACTCTGGAATCCGCATTCATTTTCTTGGTGGAGGAGATGAAGTTGGAAATGTCGGATGTGTCTTGGAAGACAAAACAGGAACTAGAATCCTAATTGATTACGGCCTTGCTCCAACCAGACCCCCGCGTTATCCTTCAGAATGTCCACCAATAGATCACGCAGTGATTACTCATTCCCATATCGACCATATCGGAATGGCCCCTTGGTTGGTTGGCCATCATGGAACGAGACTCCACGGGACAACATTGACTGCCGCAGTATCGGAAATGATGTGGCGGGACACCTACAAAGTTTCCAGCATAGAAGGATATCCTCTTCCTTGGGATATGCGAGATCTAGATGCCGCCCTTGGAGCATGGGAAACTCATGACATGGGTGAATGGTTCGAAATCGGTGCCTGGCGCCTTCGATTTCATCTGGCCGGACACATTCCCGGCGCGGCGATGATAGAAATTGAAACGCCAGAGATTCGCTTACTTTGGGGGGGTGATATGGATACTCGCCAAAATCCAAACGTCGCCGGAGCGAAACCCGTCAAATGCGACATACTGTGCATCGAATCCACTTACGGAGGGAGAGAACACCCGAATCGTCTGGAAGAAGAGGCCCGCCTCGTTGCTCGTGTCAAAGAAGTGGTAAGCCGAGGTGGTTTGGCACTAATCCCGGCCTTCGCCTCTGGGCGTTGTCAAGATATTCTGAGAATACTTCACACCGCAGCTCCGCACCTCGAAGTACACTTCGATGGAATGGGAACTAGAGTGACGAAGCATTGGATGAACAACCCAGAACATATCCATCAACCAGAGGGCCTGGAAAAAGTATGGCGCTGGGCACGAAAAGTCAGGAGCAAATCCGACCGTAAGAAAGCACTCGAGGCAGACGTGATCGTCACGACAAGCGGGATGCTTGATGGGGGACCTGCGATTTGGTATCTGAATCGTCTCCGCCATGATTCAGCAAACGCGATATTACTAACTGGTTACCAAGCTGAAGGATCAGGCGGGCGTAGTTTACTCGATAAAGGCAGCCTCCCCATTTTTGGAAATATAACACCAGTCGAACTCGAAGTATCTCAATTCCAACTTTCTAACCATGCAGGACATTCAGAACTCCAATCCTTCGTACGCGCGTGCGAGCCTCGCCATGTGGTGTTCTTTCACGGGGATACGGAAGCAAGAGAGGCGATTAGCGCCGAATTCACTCAACAACCAACACCTTCACTTCCATTGAACGGAACCTCTCTAAATCTCAAATAAACCCGGTTTTGATGGTATTCATCATAAGCCGACCGGCCTGTTCCTAAGGCACGTAGCCTACGCGCTGCGTTACAGGAAAGACAGGTGAAAAAATGGAAGCACTAGACAAACAATTTGGAATTACCGAAGCGGGAAGCACGGTAGAGGGAGAGATACGCGCAGGAATTACAACGTTCCTGACTATGGCGTATATTTTGTTGGTTAACCCAGCAATGCTCTCTGGAACAGGACTCGGATTTGACGAAGCACTGTTCGCTACAGCAATTGCCGCTTTTGTAGGATGCACAGTAATGGGACTATGGGCGAACTTACCGTTCGCCTTAGCTCCTGGAATGGGCCTAAACGCCTACTTCACTTTTGGAGTAGTCATAGGCATGGGAATCGCTTGGGAGGTGGCTCTTGCAGCAGTACTTGTTGAAGGAATTATATTCATGATAATATCAATTCCTCAAGTCGGCTGGAGAACCAAAATGATCAATGCGATTCCTACGGATTTGAAGATTGCCACAGGAGCAGGAATTGGAATGTTCCTAGCAATGATCGGTTTGGAGGAGACGGGATTAGTAGTCAATAACGCCGTAACTCTAGTTGATCTACCCGCCACAGGAATGTGGGAGTACGACTCTGGTGAACTGATCGCGATTGTCGGACTAATCGCTATGGCTGGAATGATGGCCCGAGGAATGAAGGGAGCAATCATTTGGGGTATTGTTGGTATGTCAATTTACGGTTGGGCTGTTGGCGCAACCGATCCTTACAACATGCTCGGTAACGCAGACCCAGTAATCATCTACTTCGATTCAGCCGGAAACGAGGTTGACCTCCTAGCAACTGCATCATACATGTGTGAGGGTGGTGCTTGTTACTACGCAAACATGGATGTTCTAATCCCTGTTAACGTACCAGCGGGATGGGGCTCAGGAATAGCAGAAGCACCAGCTTTGGGCGACATAATCACAACTGACGCACTAACTGCAACCGGAGCACTATTTGCTTCTGCAGAGGCACTAATGGATGTAGGAGAAACAGGTGGAACTCCATGGGGAGACTTCCTCCTTGTGATGATCACGTTCCTATTCGTCGATATCTTCGACACCGCAGGCACACTATACTCGGTGGGCCGCGCAGCAGGATATGTTGACGAGAATGACGAGCTACAGAATTCAGATGAAGCCTTCATGTCAGACGCCGCAGCAACAATTGTGGGTGCACTATGTGGTACTAGCACAACAACCACTTACATCGAATCCGCCGCGGGTGTAGAAGAGGGTGGAAAGACAGGACTAACCGCAGTAACGGTTGGTGTTCTGATGCTTTCCGGCTTGTTCCTATCTGGCCTGTTTAAGGCAATTCCACAATTCGCAATGGCGACCGCACTAATTGTAGTAGGGTCACTAATGATGAAGCAAGTAGCAGACATTGATTGGAATAATTTGGAAATCGCAGTACCAGCGTTCTTGACAATGGTCTTGATGCCATTTACCTTCTCGATTGCAGATGGTATTGCATGGGGTGTAATATCCTATGTGGCAATCCAAATGATTGTAGGAAAGGCAAAGGATGTCAACATGGTAATGTGGGCGATCTTTGCTCTAATGTCAATGTTTTACCTCGGCCCAGGAAACGAGACCACTTTCGAGTGGATTCTCGGCAATCTAAACTGAGTGAAATAACGCAACAAACACTCCTTGGAGAAGTCCAAAGAGTATGCGCCGTTAGGAGCGAATAGCATGCCTGAAGATATTACGCAAAAGTTGAGAGATACCGTTCGGACAGTACCGGATTTCCCTATTGAAGGGATTATGTTCCGGGACATCACACCTGTCTTGTCCGACGGTTCTCTCCTCTCTGCTACTACCGATCTATTCATCGAGAGAATGAATGAAGCTGGATGGAAGCCAGATGCAATTATTGGGCCAGAAGCTCGCGGATTTATCTTCGGAGCGTTATTGGCGGCGGAACTCGGAATCTCATTTGTCCCCATTCGTAAACCTGGAAAATTACCAGCCTCGAAAATGAGAGTGGAATATTCACTTGAGTATGGAACAAACTCTCTTGAAATGCATGAAGACGCCTTGAAGCCCGGGGAAAAAGCGGTCATCGTGGATGACTTACTAGCAACAGGAGGAACGGTCAACGCTTGCGCGGAACTTTGCCGGCAAGCAGATGCAGAGATCGTAGGAGCTCTTTTCTTGATCGAGTTAGATGGTTTAGATGGGAGGGGGGCAATATCACCAATCCCAAGCATTTCACTATTGGAATTCCCCGCTTAACCAAGCATCAACGCCCCGATTCTTTCATAGCATCACCGGCTTTGCCATAGGACGATTGCGATGGCCGAGAACCCACCTCCACCCCCTCCTCCTCCAAAGAAAGGCGGCGCACCACCCCCGCCACCAGCCAAGCGCAAGGCACCACCACCTCCACAGAAGAGACGGGCACCACCTCCACCAGGAAAGAGGCGGGCAGCACCTCCCGCAGGTAAGCGCCCAGCTCAACCAGGTAAGAAGCGCCCCTCAGGTCCACCGAAGAAAGGCGCGCCGAAGGGTCCACCAAAGGGCCCACCTAAGGGCAAGCCGAAGGGTGCACCTGGTGGTAAGAAGAAGCGCAAGCGCCGACTCCGAATTAAACTTGGACTACGAGAGGCAGAGATATCTGATGCCGACGATCGATACAAAGACGAGTTGGGTTGGACCGTTCACGGAACTATTCTCGAAGAGATGGAAGAGAGTGGCCCGAAAGAACCTGAAATTGTCACTCACCAATGTTCGATGTGCGGCTCAATGATGCAAATCCCTCGCCCTAAGCGAGACCGCTACAAGGTCGAGTGTGCATACCCTGAATGTGGGCACTCTGACATGATTGGTCTTTGAGTTTCGACTCTATCAGATACCGGATACTTCGATCAATCGCCGTCCGGCAGCGAGAAGCAGCACGACAACCAAAACCAACCGAACGGTTCGCTGATCAGCGATTTCCGCACCGAATCGAGAACCGACGAAGCCACCAATCAGGACTGCGCCAGCAAAGGGCGCAAGTGTAGTCGACTCAACCATCCATTGACCAGATAGTGAAGATCCGAGTAGGCCCGCCGCCGAATTCACCCAGATGAATAGGGCGGCGGTCGCAGCGGCAGTCTTCGGCGCCGCCCAACGCTTGAGCATAATCAGTGGAGAGAGGAATATTCCCCCACCGACACCAACCACACCACTTACCAAACCGATACCAGCTCCAAACGGCATAGCCTGAGCAAGCGAAGGGTCTGTAGAAAGCGAACCATCGATGTCCTGTCCGATGCCTAGTAAGCGAACAGAAGCCCATACTAATGTTAGCGAGAGAAGGGTGTCGTAAACGGCACCGTCGACATGAAGGTAGCCACCTAGAAGCGCCAACGGGACGCTTGCAACAACGAATATTGCAGTTAGCCGAGGAACGTGGTGCCCCGCTCGTTGATAGTGGTAAAATGCGATAGCAGCAACGATGAGATTCAAGCACCAAGCGTGTTGCTTCAACCAAGCACCTTCCATCGTTGCGAAGGAAGTGAGTGATAGCACGGCAAGATACCCAGACGCTCCACCATGCCCAACAGAAGAGTAGAGTATGGCGACAACCAGCAGAGCGAGTGAAATCGCGACCTCCTCAGTTCCGAGCACGGACGTAGGAGATGGGGAGAACACTTCAACGAGGCGGTGTCTGCCGGTTCGTGGAGCGGGGGGTTTCGTTGGAGCGGGCCATTGAATTGGCCTGTGAAGTGCCGATGATTCGTCGCACAGAAATAGTAAGTTTAGACGAGGCTAGAGGGCGAGTTCTTGCCGCGGGCCTCGCCTCGAAAGTCGACGATCCTCGCTTCGACAATTCAGCAATGGATGGATTCGCGGTGCGGGCTGAGGACTGCACGAGCTCAGGCACGAAACTCGAGATCGTTGGAACTTCTCAAGCTGGCTCAATGGACCTTCCAGTGGTTCGAAAGGGGCAGGGCTGCCGAATCATGACAGGCGCGCCCATTCCCGAGGGTGCCGATGCAATAGTAATGGTAGAAGATACAGAAATTGAAGGCGAACACGTCATCATTAACGGGCCGGTAAGGCCAGGATACATTCGCCGTCGTGCAGAGAATCTTTCAATCGGCCAAGAGGCCTTACCAGAAGGAACTCAATTATCGTCAGCGAGCCTAGCACTCGCAGGAACAATGGGCCACGGAGTATTGGAAGTAATCGAAAAACCGAGAATTGCAATTCTTTCAACAGGGGACGAATTAATTTCAGCAGGGGGCGAGCTCAAATCCGGCCAAATATACGAATCCAACTCACATGCTCTTGCCTCGCTTGTCGAAGCAATGGGCTGCCAAGCGATTCGTCTAGAATCAGCGAATGATTCCATGGATGAGTTGAGGCAAACTCTGGATTCACTAACCGATTACGATGCCATCCTAACTAGTGGAGGAGTAAGTATGGGTGAATGGGACCTTGTTCGCAAGATCATGGAGGAGGAAGGAGAAATTTCCTTCTGGAGAATGAAGTTGAGGCCAGGAGGCCCCCCCCTCTTTGGAACTTGGAAGAATACCCCCTTATTCGGCCTACCAGGAAATCCAGTCAGCAGTCTAGTAGTATTCCATGTCCTAGTTGCACCATGGATAGCCAAGTTACTCGGGTATCATGAGGAAATGGGTCCCAGAATAAGTCAACAAGTATCTGTTAGGTTGGCAGATGATGTATCGGGCGCACCGGGCAAACTTTGCCTAAGGAGAATTAGGATAACATCAGAGAACGGCGAACTCATCGCGACTACCCACACGCATCAGGGCAGTGGTAATATCCACAGCATGGTCGCTCATAACGGTCTGACATTACTTCCACCTGATACCAATGGAAAAGCCGGAGACATAATCCACGCACTTTGGTGCCGGTAAAAACTCCATTACCCCCTCCTGAATATCTCGCTTTCCAGCATTTTTCATATTCAAATTACAAACAGCACATCATATACTAACCATCCAAGCGACGGATATGAACAACTTCGAAATCCTAGTAGGAATACTTGCCTCGAGCTCACTTCTATTGTCTGCTGTTTTACTAAACAAGCAATTGTCTCGCTCCAAGAAATCTAAGTCACGAGATCCATGGGGTAATGGGAGCAAAAGCGCCCAAATCTCAGACTATTTTTACATAGATCAGTGAGTAATATTCCTCATACAAACAACAATCCCAATACATGACTTCAAGGACAATCTCTCTCACCGTAATGTACCGTAGGAGGGTGAAGCCTTGGCTGGAATAAGTAAGAACGGCGTAGCCGAAGACGGCTGGATAGTTGTCAAGGGCGCGCGAACCCACAATCTTCGTGATATTGACGTGAAGATTCCACGTGGTAAATTCGTAGTCATATCCGGGGTCTCCGGTAGTGGCAAATCTAGCCTCGCATTCGACACTCTGTACGCTGAGGGACAGCGTCGTTACGTCGAATCCCTCTCATCCTACGCGCGGCAATTCCTCGGCCAGATGAAAAAGCCGGACTGCGATAGCATCGAAGGCCTCTCACCAGCCATCAGTATTGACCAGAAACAAGGTAGCCACAATCCTCGTTCAACAGTTGCGACAGTCACTGAAATCATGGATTACCTCCGTCTTTTGTGGGCGCGAGTAGGGCTTCCACACTGCCCAGAATGCGGCAAGGAAGTTGCACGAAGAACAGTCCAGGAAATTGTCGACGATGTGCTCTGGCGCTTCGAAGGACACGCAATCGCCATCTGGTCACCTACAATCCGTGCTCGCAAGGGCACCCACGCAGACCTGTTCAGGGCACTAGTCGAACAGGGCTATCTTCACGGCAGAGTCAATGGCCGAGAAGCGGAATTCGATGAACCACCAATTCTCGAAAAGAATTTGAGGCACGACATCGATGTCAGAATCGATCGCTTACGTCTATCTCGCACAGCAAAACAACGCCTTACTGAAGCAGTCGCCGAAGGCATGCGACTTGGTGGCGGAGCAGTAGCAATTGAGAGCCTTGAAGCCCCAGTGGCCGAGAAAGGAGAGGACGCAAAAGCCCAGAGATTCCAGACTCAAATCGGCCAAACCATTGCTTACACCGAAGAGTTCGCTTGCCCAGAGCACGGTTCCTTCCTCCCTGAAGTAAGCCCTCGTGTGTTTTCATTCAACAACCCACTCGGAGCTTGTCCCGCGTGCCAAGGGTTGGGGATTCAACGAGAATTCTCCAACGACCTTGTCATCGATCGTCTCGCTACAGTTGAGGAGGGCTGTATACGACCATTCCGCAGTTCGATGATGTCAGGCTGGTATCGAAAGCAGATGACACAGGTATGCCAGCACTATGGAATACCATCTAACATTCCATTTGGAAATCTCGACGAGGATTCGAAAGACGTTCTTCTCTATGGCACAGGAAGCACTGCAATTAATTTCGAATTTACTTCAGAGAAAGGCTCAGCCTACCAAATGACACGTCCTTGGGAAGGCGTCTTCGCGCGCATCCGTCGCACATACACTGACACCACCTCTGACCGCACACGATCCCGCCTTGCATCCTACATGACTGATGAGCACTGCCCCGATTGCAATGGTCGCAAACTCAACCGTGCTGTAAGTGGGGTGACGGTTGGAGGAGTGACTCTACCCGCTTTCTCAGCATGCAGCGTTATCGAGGCGCTGGCGGTAGTGCAGAATTGGCGCCTCGGCACAACAGACGACACTTGGTCACGTCTCGAGCGCGATATCCCCACAACACAAATCGTCGAAATAACCGAACACCTCGACGAGCGAAGCCTATTCATTGGTAGCGAGGTAATCAAAGAAATCGAGGCTAGACTGCGTTTCCTCGCACTCGTGGGTCTCGATTATCTAACACTCGATCGCCGTGCAAACACACTTTCGGGCGGGGAATCGCAACGCATCCGCCTAGCGACTCAGATTGGAACACGCTTGACGGGAGTCATGTACGTCCTCGACGAACCCTCGATTGGCTTACACCCAAGAGACAACAACCGCCTCCTCGAGACTCTCCGAGAACTCACAGAGCTTGGCAACACTCTACTCGTCGTCGAGCACGATGAGGCTACTCTGCGCCAGGCGGATTGGCTCGTCGACATGGGAATTGGTGCCGGCAGAGATGGAGGCGAGGTAGTAGCAAATGGGGATATCGACACTCTACTCACATCCAAAGACAGTATCACAGCAGCTTACCTTTCAGGCCGCAGCGAAATCCCACTACCAGAAGACCCAGTAACTCCTGACGAGGATCGCTGGCTTACAATTCGCGGTGCCCGACAAAACAATCTGCGCGATCTCGACGTTGACATACCACTAGGTTGTATGATAGCAGTCACAGGAGTTTCAGGTTCAGGAAAATCATCACTCATCACAGAAACCTTGGCTCCGGCCTTACTCCGCGAATTACACGGTGCCGACACGACTCCAGGAAGCCACGACCGCATTGAAGGAATCGAACAAATTGACAAGACGATCGTCATTGACCAATCTCCCATTGGCCGTACCCCTCGTTCTAACGCTGCGACATATACGGGAGCATTTACGCCAATTCGAACTCTGCTGTCAGAGACCAAGCTCGCCCGTGAACGCGGTTACCAGCCGGGGCACTTCTCCTTCAACGTCAAGGGAGGGCGATGCGAAGCCTGCAAGGGAGCCGGCTCGATGAAGCTCGAAATGAATTTCTTACCCGACGTCTGGGTCACTTGCGACATCTGCAAAGGCAAACGCTACACTCGAGAAACACTCGAGGTCAAATGGCGCGGAAAAACAGTCCATGACATCCTTGAAATGCCAGTTGAAGAGGCGAATGATTTCTTCAAAAATCAGCGCAGCATCCATCGAATACTTTCGACGTTGAAGGACGTTGGACTGGGATATATTCGCCTCGGTCAGCCAGCAACGACCCTCTCGGGCGGGGAGGCCCAGCGGGTGAAATTGGCAACGGAATTACACCGTCCCGCCCGCAAACACACAGTGTATATTCTCGATGAACCGACTACAGGATTGGCGATGTCCGATGTCCACCAACTCATCGAAGTTCTTCTGAGATTGCGACGTAATGGCCACACGGTGATCATCATTGAACACCACCTCGACGTAGTCAAGTGCGCCGATTGGGTGCTTGATCTCGGCCCTGAAGGTGGAGAGCATGGTGGCGACATTGTCGCAGAGGGCACTCCCAAGGAAGTCGCAAGCAACAAGCACAGTTACACCGGCAAGCATCTGGAACCACTACTCTAGCCGACTAGTCAAAGAAAACCCCCCAATCAGACTAAACCAAAGTATTCCCCGTGGACACAGTATGACAACCAGTAAACAGGGTATTAATCGAAAAATTTCGATATTGATTTCTGTATTATTGCTTCAAAGTGTTGCGATGACCATCAACGCAAGTAACGATGGCTTTTCCGGCGAATCACATTTCTCCCATCCACCAGATGAGGTAGACCTGACGCCTTGGACGATAGATTGCTATGACGATTTCGAGGCAATATGGATATGGCAAAGCGATGATTTACCCGCTGGAATAGACCCCCCGGCGGACTCAAACTTTGGTTTCTCAGATCGCTTCGGTGTAGGCATTACTGACTTGGAAGATGGAACATTTGAACTCGAGAGCTCAACCGGTGACACCGAAATATGGGATGGATGGACCAACGGGACCACTATCCAGATTCCAGACATTTCAAACCTCAGTCGAACCTATGCTTGTTATGCCGAGGAATTCCAATGGGACGATGACACTTGGAAATTCAATCACAATAGCACATGCGAAAACGAATACTTCCTTGATGTGGACAATACCTTTGCCGTGTTCGATTACGTATTCTGGCATGACTATCTTTCCCAGTACTACCATTGGTCATCTAACTGGGAAGAGCTTGATGATGGCACAATCAACAATTATGTGGCAAACTCCTATTTCGCGGTCGATGATTCCCCCTACATCGGGAATATGACCGACAACGCAGGAATGACTCAAATCGTCGACATTCGCCTTCGAGATATACAAACCGAATTCGACTACGACAATCACTATGCTGAGGACTTGCATAATAAGACTCAGAAGGCGATCGGTGGAATGGCCGCCGGAAGCGATGTAATTTCATATGAGACTCATCTGATGGACCTATCACAGGTCAACTGGGTCTCTCTGTCTGGGAAAGGCACATTATCCGACCTTGCAAGCCCACCGGACATCAGTATCGATGAAGATATTGAATGGCGAATCTCGCTCTGCGAGGTTTACAACTACGTATTTTATCTAGAGACCTCGAGAGATATATTCGGCTTTAGGTGGGTCGCCTTCGATCCCGATTTCGTTCAGGAAGAAAACGAAGAAGAATCTCTTACGGCCGAGTCCCGCGAATTCTCCAATTGGGCCCTAGATTGTGAAAATGAATTTCCTTTCGATTTCGTTTGGATGGCGGCTTCCTATGGTGGCGAATTCACCCCTCCAGGTCTAGAGCCGATTAATCAGTCTCATCAAAGTACGTTCTACTACAACAACAATGGGATCGGGATCACACTTCTTCCAAATGGAACATATCAGGTCGATGTGATAGGATGGAATGGCGATTTCAACACCCAATACTGGACAGCAAACTCGAGCATGCCAGCGTTCGAAATACCCACCCTTGAAACATTCAACCTACAGCTCCCCTGTTACTACCACCAATTCGGGAATTCACTGGGTTCGTTCAGTCCTCGCCATGGGAGCTGTAATGAGAATGTCCTGATCGACCTAAGCAATCCTGCTGGAATGATTGACCATTACTATGACAACTCGCAAACATATTGGTGGCCGTTTAGCAGTTGGATCAACCATTACCTCTGGAGCAATGGCTCTGCTTGGAACGGGGACATGCTCGTGGAGAACAAGATTAGCATAATCTCAACCAACTCAAGCGTTCAGAGAAACAGCGATGGACAGCAAGATTGGTCTACTTACCAAACCGTTCTAACTATCGAGGAATTGAATGTCGGTAGCGCCAACCTCCAATACATCACCAATTCACACGATGGTTCGATCAGGTATATCCAAGGCATAGATACGATCGGTGACCTCGACCAAGTGCCCGACATTACACTGCCCGAGAATTACAATTGGAGAATCACACTATGCAGGCTAGCCGCATCAGTGGGGATTTACGACGCGCCATTTTCCATTGACGCATTTAGGTGGGTGGCCCTCCCCGAGCCCCCGGTAATCGAGATGATCCCGGGATGCACCGACCACTTCGCCAACAACTTCGATGTCATTGCAAACGAAGACGACGGCTCGTGCGACTACGACCTCGATGACGACGGTGTCCTAGATACCGACGAGGTCGCAGGGTGCACCGATCCCACTGCCAACAACCACCGTACCACTGCGACGGAGGA
>Ga0114932_10004064_pt1 | contig 13926 bp, 18 predicted proteins | sample 2SBtaG_2_FD_87286 | JGI IMG/M metagenome (GOLD analysis project Ga0114932, IMG submission 87286) | Deep subsurface microbial communities from Kolumbo volcano to uncover new lineages of life (NeLLi) - 2SBTROV12_ACTIVE470 metaG | ecosystem: Environmental > Aquatic > Marine > Volcanic ...
AGATGGCTGCGATAGAGACAGAGATTCGCGCCGCTGGAGAACTCGGAATGTCCCCTGGAGAGATCCCTGTGGTCGAAATGCGGCGCTGGAAGGGCGCTGGCTTCACCGATTTGCACATCGCTGACGCGCTCGCCGGTTTCCCTGCGAGCGGCTTCAAGACTCTGCCAGAGGGCGCCGATGAATTTGCTGTGACGTCTCGGCGCCACCAACTAAGCATCCACCCACGATTCCGCATGGTCGATTCTTGCGCGGCAGAATTCGCTGCTGTCACGCCCTATTACTATGGGACTTACGAGGGCGGGTCAGCTCCTACTGGTATCGACCACGTACCCGGATTGGACAACTTCACCAAACAACGAATCGTTGTAGTCGGCAGCGGGCCAATCCGTATCGGCCAAGGAATCGAATTCGATTATGGCTGCGTTCATGCTGTTGGAGCAATTCGCGAATCAGGTCACGAGGCGATTATCATCAACAATAATCCAGAGACGGTCTCGACCGATTTCGACACTAGTGACCGTCTCTACTTCGACCCACTGACTCTCGAGCATACAGCAGAAATTCTGTTGCGAGAGAAGGCTCATGGAATCTTGCTGCAATTCGGCGGCCAGACTGCAATCAATCTGGCTCTACCGCTGGCTGGCCGCTTGCCACACCTCGAATCTATGGGGCTAAACCTCGCAATGCAGGGAACAACTCCTGACGCAGTAGATGAGGCAAGTGATAGGCAGAGATTCGAGGAATTCGCTGAACGTGTCGGCCTTCGAATGCCCAATGGAACCACTGCTAGCACTCCAGAAGGAGTGCGCAATGCGGTGAAAGAAATCGGCTATCCTGTTCTCATAAGGCCATCTTACGTCCTGGGTGGTCGAGGTATGGAGATCCTATCCAACGACCGCCAATTAGCGGCTTATATGGAGGAGGCATTCCTCTCCCCAGACAGACCTTTGCTCGTTGACGAATACCTCGGTAATGCCACAGAACTCGATGTCGACGCTGTCTGTGACGGCTCAGAAGTGCTGATTGGTGCAATAATGGAACATCTCGAAGAAGCTGGAATTCACTCAGGTGATTCGACCTGCTTCATACCACCACAAAACGTCTCGAAGAAAATTCTTGCACAGGTCGAGGACTGGACGAGAAAGATTGGTCTTGAGTTGGGTGTGATAGGCTGCTTCAACATCCAGTACGCTATTCGTGGTGAGACGCTTTACGTCCTCGAAGTCAATCCCAGAGGGTCACGAACCTTCCCCTTCGTTGCTAAGGCCACAGGTGTTCCTCTCGCGCGCATTGCTGCCCGTTTAACGCTCGGTGAGAAACTCGCTGATCTCGATTTCCCAGAGCCACAGACCGAGGCTGTCTGTGTCAAAGCCCCTGTATTCCCATTCATCAAATTACGAGGTCTCGACCCAGCACCCGGTCCAGAGATGAAGAGCACGGGTGAAGTGATGGGAAGTCACAAGCGAGCCGCCGCAGCTTACCTCAAGGCTCGCCTAGCCACCGAGTTACCAGTCCCGACTGAAGGTGGCGTCTACATCACTGTGAAGAATGCCGACAAACACGATGTCATTCCATTGGCACAAGAACTCGAAGAGATGGGCTTTACAATCTACGCCACCCGTGGTACTGCGCATGTTCTCAGAGACTCGGGTGGCGTCAATGTCCAGACCTGTTATCGTATCACTGAGGGCCTGACTCCGGATGCACTTGACCTCATGCGTCAGGGCAAAATACACCTCATCATCAACACGCCCCGCAGTACTGGCGGGGCGGTTCTCGACGGCAATATGATGCGTAGACTCGCCGTCGAACTGAACATCCCATTCGTTACAACTATGGCTGGAGCACGGATGGAAGTACAGGCGATAGCCGAGGCCAAAGACGGAATGCCGGAGCCACGCCTGCTCGACATAGCGGTTCTAAAATGAAGGAGATGAGAAAACTTGGAAATCATCACTAATTACGGAGCTAAGGGATTACTAGGATTCCTTCTTGGGGCGACGGCGGCTTTCCTCGTGAACACTTCAATGCAAGCGATGCGAATCGTCCTCATAGCGCAGGCAGCCTTCCTCGGATTCCTCGCTGTCGCTGGAATTATCACCATAAATTTCGGCCGTCTTTTGGAAATTATCACTGACATCGCTTCATGGTTGGCTGATTCGGCGAGTTCGATTTTCTCCTCGATTATGGAACTCGGAAGTTTCGGTACTGGATTCGCTGCTGGTTGGATCGGTACCACCTTCGCGCTGGCAAAAATGATGGAAGAGTGAAATTTTCCTCGCTTGTGAGAGCGTTAGCCTCACGAGTCGAGAAGTTCGATTACCGATTCACGGCCGATTTCAAAAAGAAGTGCAGAAGCCTTGGGCCCGTGGTTGCGTCCAAGCAGTACCCAGTATAGTGCAATGTAGGCTCCCCGTCCGCCGATTTTATACTGCCTGGCAACCTCTCTGATGGTAGCGTCAATGTCTGGTTCATGCCAATATTGTAATTCAATTAACCAATTTTTTAGATGGTCTAGGAAAACTCGCTGCTCGTCGCTGAGTTCTGCTCGCGCTTCTGCACTGATTGTCTTGTGAATGTGAATGCGCGCATCCTCGGGGAAATGGATACTGCCAATCCAATTGCGCATTCGAGTCAGCCGCTGTGATAGAGACTCGTTTGGTTCGCCTGTGAGGTGTCCGCTGGCTCGCATCGAGGCCCAGACATCTTCGTCGGAGGACTTGATTTGGGCAAGCATCGAAAGGTGACGGAATGAGACTCCTCCGAGTGAATCGGCAGGGTCTGCACCCCGTTCGACTTGACTGAGCTTCATCGCTCCTCTATTGGTGACAGCGGCCACCTTCTGCCTCTTGCTAAGGTCCTCTGCCTCAGAGTCTGGAGGGTTTGCGACGAGCCTCTCGTACTCGTCGGCCATTTGGAACAGTGCTGAGCCGGTATCGAAGTCGATGTGACGATTCATTTTGGATCCGGCTATCAGATATCGAACGATTTCTGGTGGGACCAAGCTCAGTGCCTCGACGGGACCGATGGTATTGCCCGAGGAGGAAGACATTGGTCCCGCACCCTTGACTTGGATCCATTCGTATACCATCTTGGATGGAGGTTCGGAGCCGAGTAAACGGCAGATTGGGAGGCCGGTATCGAAGGAACCGCCTGCGGCTCCGTGGTCCTTTCCTGCCGGCTCGCAAGTCACTCCATGAATACCCCAACGAGCCGCCCAATCGATGCGCCACGGCAACTTTCCATCGGCCTTACGAATGTCTGCAGACCCCGACTCACCGTGGCGATCAGTCCAGTGAACGAATGGATGTTCGTAACCGGTAACAGTAACTCCATCCATGCTTCCGTCGGAGCCAAGCGGCTTGTAAGGGAACCAATTTTCATCTAATTCTCGGCCTGAAATTGATTCGATAATCTCGCGAATCGCGTCAGCCTGCTCTATCGCAGAATGAATCTTGTCAGCGAATTCTCCGTTGGTATAGGTCTCATGGTTCATGATGACTTCTGGGAAAACTCCGATCTGACCCAGCGCCTCGAGGAAGGGGGATAGAAAATGATCCGCATAGGACCCTGCCTCTGGATCTGGATTACCATCAGAATCAGGTGCCGGGATAAAGGCTAGAGGGCATCCGATGTAGCGCTCGTATTCCGGCGAAAGGAATGAGTAGACTCTGCGAAGAGGATCCATTGAATCGACGATGAAAATGTAGCGTGAATCAAGTCCTGCATCCAGACAAGCCCGATGAATCATCTCAGCAGACAAAATCTCCCGAAGATGTCCAATGTGAAACTCTCCAGAGGGTGTGATTCCTGAGCAAGCGACCTGATGTTCACCACGTTCATTCCGCAATCGTTCAGCGGTGAAGTCCGCCCAGTGCATCGATTCCTACCTCAGACTGTAACCACTCGCACAAGACCGCGCAGGGGGACCCCGTCAATCTCGTTCATTTGGGTCTTATTTGCCAGCACCAGACACAGCTTTACCTCAGCACCAGCATCACGGAGATATTCAACGGTCTTGCGCATGGTTGTTCCACCGGAGACGACGTCGTCAATCACGACTACTCTCTTGCCTCCGACACTGGCGAAGACATCGGATAGATGACCGCTTTCAGATTCTGAGATCGAGCGGCTTACAGCCATCTCAAGGTCCATCTGGCCGGCAATTGCTTGAGCAAATGGAATACCATTTATTGAAATTCCAACTACGGTGTCGACATCATCTCCGATTTCTTCATCGATGATGTCGCAGAAAACGTAGGAAACCGCTTCGACTCTAGCCGCTTTTACAGCGATGGAGCGCCAGCCGACGCGGATATCGTGAGGAGCCTCATCGTCTATGGGCACATTGGAGGAGGATAGCCATTGGATTGTGGTCTGCGAGAGTGATAGTTCGTCTGCTATCTGCTGACTGTTCAGGCCCTTGTTGTGGTATTCCTCGACCTTGCTGCGAAGCTCGTCTATGCTCAGTGGCATCAATCGATGGCCTGAACCGGCCCGTATCAAGGGTTCGTCTATACTCTATTGATCAGCACGGTTCTACGAACCGTGTGAGAATGCGTCAGAATCGACCGGTAGAACCGAATCCGCCTTGGCCCCGATCGGTCTCTCCGAGTTCCTCAAATGCGACTTCTTTGAAGCTTGAACGAGGAATCGGCGTGATGAGTAATTGAGCGATACGCTCACCCTTGGTAATGGTGTATGAGTCCCCTTCGCCGATCCATGTCATCATGACGAATAATTCTCCACGATAATCGGCATCGATAGTTCCTATTCCGTGTGGTGGGATGAGCCCGCGCTTACCTAAGGATGAGCGGGCTCTGACCTGACCCTCGAAGCCAACTGGGATTGCTACATGGAGCCCAGTCCGTACGAGGGTTGCATTGCGATAGAGGACCTCTGTGTCTTCCAATGCATAGAGATCCCATCCGGCAGCATGGACGCTGCCACGAGTAGGAAGCTGTGCATCAGCATGGACTCGTGCCACTTTGACCTCGATGTCCTCGTCCATGCTCACGGGCCGACTAACTGGGCTTTGACGGTTGGTGCGAGCGGGTGAAGCGGCCCGGTGGGGTGAAAAAGGAGGCGCGGCTCGCCCGACCCAATGGCCGACTTCGAATACGATGCTCTGCTCGACCGAGCGCGCGATCGAATCCCGAAGGACATCAGCGAGCGCAATCGCTGGACAATGCCTCCGCCCGAGATCCTCGTCGAAGGAAGTCAGACCATCCTCCGGAACTTCGCAGCTATTGTTGATTCGATGGACCGCGACCCGAATCACGTCTACCAGTACCTCGTCAACGAGTTGGGAACCTCTGGCACGCGCGAACAGGTTCGTGTGATGTTCAAGGGTCGAATTCCTCCAAAGAGAATCAAGGAGAAATTGGTTGGTTACGTCAAGGCCTACATCCTTTGTGAGCAGTGCCGAGCTCCCGATACTCGATTCATCAAGGAAGACCGCACAACTCTCCTCAAGTGCCAGGCTTGTGGTGCGACACGTCCTGTAAGATTGTGAGATTTTTGAGATTCTCAAAGAACAGCGTCATAACCGAGAGTAAGTGACATGTCTGCAATCTTGAAATTTCTATTCGATTCCTCGAAGGAAACAGGCGAAATAGACCCTATTTGGAAGTACATTCTCATAATCGAAATCTCCTTCTATTCTCTCTTCGCCATCATCTTGATTTTGGCACCCTGAATTCCTTTGAGTGATGGGTTTATCGCAATCAATGATTTCCGTATAGGCATGAGGTCGTTGGCTACTCTAGTGGTCTTGCTTCTTATGTCAGTGTCCCTTTCTGGGTGTTTAGCCGAGGAGGATATCGAGGACGAGGGACGTTTCATCGATGACGAAAGTGAGCTTTTCGATACCGAGAATCCCGATTACTGCGGAGATTTCGACGGCGATGGTAAACCAGATTGTCCGCTCAGCGGATACACCCCCAACACCAATCCATGGTGGTGTAATTCCACTGGGGTAGGGGGTCATCATGTGGATCCCGCGTATGAAGGAATGACCAAGGGAGTGCTAGAGCCAGAATTGTGCGAGACTCTCACATACGAGATGAAGGATGCTATTGAGTGGGCTTCACAGTGGCCGACACTCGGTGATGCTGAGGATGCTGGTTACACAATGTCAGTGAATTACGTCGAGGGTATGGGCACCCATCATGTAATGTTGAATGGATTCTCGATGGAAGATCCTGGATTCGATGCCCAAGAACCGGAGTTTCAAGATACGAGAATCGACGATGTGTTTGAGCACGAACGCCCTGAATTCCTGATGTATGGTGGCGAGGAGAGGGAGTCGGAACTAGTCGGATTCGCGTGGTTCGTCCACGCCCCATCCGATTCACCTCCCGAAGGTTTCACTGGAGATAACGACTGGTGGCACCGCCATGACTCCCTGTGCTTTGAATCGGCCGAGTTCCTAGTTATGGGTGAGAATCTCGATCAAGAGACTTGTGACGACAGGGGCGGTGTTAATGTCAATCTACAGGAGTACTGGATGGTCCACGCTTGGATAATCAGGCCATGGCTGACCTATGACGATGTATTCACCAACCATCACCCATGTCTGCTTGAGGATGGCCCGGAGCAGGATCTGGAAGCAGATTGCTGGGGCGAGAGCACTGAGCATGTGGCTCATGAGATCTAGTCTAGACTAATTTGTGCAAGCACAAGTTAGCGTAGATCATGCTTCTCTTAATTTGTCTATTTCTTGTGTGAATAGAATCAGTGTTGGTGCCCACAATCCTACAAAAATGCCTAAATCGGCATTTCCTCCATCATGCATGAAGTAGATGTAAATTGAAGTGAATATTGAAATTGCACTAGCAGCTAATCCTATCTTTCCTATTTCTCCGGTCATTATTTTTCCTCCTGAATCATCCTGGAATGGTTTTCACCTATTATTGATTGTTTTTTTCCTATCGGAATATATGTCACTAAGTTATCAACCGTCACTCATTATTACGCCCATGGACTTAACGACGCTTGACACCTTCAGAATTGCGATTGGTGTGGCTATACTGTTGTATGTAGCCAATTGTATGCTCAATCAGAAAGTATGGATTCGTAAGACATTTTCATGGGGGACAAAGGAGGAATATCCAAAGATATTCCAGATGAATATCATTGGTGGGATATTGATTGGATTATTTTTGGTTGCAAGCCCATTCTTGTTCTGAAAAATCCCATATGCTTGATAAAGTGGGAACTTTACGCTATTATCATGAAGTCCATAGGTGAAGTAGAAGAAAAACTGGCAACTAAGGCTGAACCAATCCTAGGATTCAAGCCATCTTCTAAAATCAAGAGAGGGCCAATTGGGATTCTAATTAGCATTATTTGTATAGCGATTGTATTCAGAGAATTGAGCCGTTCTGGCGTAATATAGGCTATCCATTGATTCAAAGCTCTCGAATGTATAATTTGTATTTTGGTAAATACTTCATTTGGTGCAGGAGCCGTCTAAAGTCCAATGTTATAACCATCCAAAATACCAATGCTAAACGACTGATGAATATGCTGAATAAGGCCAAAAGTCCGGGGGTAGCCCTTCTTTCAAAACCAGCTTTTCCCAACGTAGATTGAAGCCGAATATCTCGTGTGTATGCAAAAAGGCGTCCATTGCCACATTTCTCCAACAATTTATGCGATAGGCCTTTGCCCCTGTGGGCCGGATCAATTACGAAGCTGTTTATTTCAAAACCAGCCCATCTGTTTGATCTAATAGCATAAGCAATGGGATGGTTATTATTGTCTTTGATTATGATACTATTCTCATTGATTTTTGCGAGGGACGGTGGTCTGAGATCTAATTCTCGTCGGAGCATTTCCTTCAACCAGATTTCAGGACCCATTCTAATTCCCTATTTTCGCTATGTCTAGACGGTCCCCCTTCTTGACGTATGTGTAAAGTAGGGTACGGATACTGATGCCCGCATCAGGAAGGGGTAGGGATTATGATGCCGGAAGAAAGTTGACATCATGTAGGCTCACATAGAGAGCTAGCGATGTCCAATACAGAAAAGCCGATCTTTGATCAGGATCATCCTGATAGTCAGAAAAATCCTTGGCCATTCCTAATTTTCTGGGGAGTAATCTGTTGGTTCCTTGGAAATTTGTTGTGGGATTTTTTCTGGGGGCTTTTCCCCTCCACATTATGAGTCATCCATGACTCATACGCTAAAGTGAATTCCACCGGCATGATCTAGGGTATTCGGGTAGGCACTTCCAAAATTCAAGTCCTATTTCCTCTTGCCCCTAAATAACGCGAATATGAAATTGAGCAGCTCACTTATCCACATATTGATTTTAACCCCTTTTTAATTCAATATTATCGTTTGCATTAGTACGGTAACTGATAGTGAGCAATCAATGGGCATCATTGCTTCGTGGACATAACCATCGGTAGCGTAGTTGACGGTTGCATCATAAAGCCCCTCCCATTATTGGGTGCATGCCTAACATTGAGGCAAGCGGTCACAGTTTTCATTTCCTAGAAATAGAAGGCTCCGGGCCAACGGTTATGCTCCTGTGTAGCACCGGTCTTGACTCCAGGCAGTGGGGAGAGTTGCTCCCACTACTGGAAGGGAGGAGGGTCATTTGTCCACATTACCTATGCTACCCCGGTACTGATTGTTGGCTTGGAGATGGTGAAATCGACTCGTGGGTGGACTACCTGGCATGTGAGGAGCTACTCCTTTCCGAGAGCGGACCTATCGACATAGTGGGTCACTCTTACGGTGGCTTCATCGCACTTCGTCTAGCCAAGGAACACCCCGGCAGAATCAGGAAGATGGCCTTTCACGAACCAATTGTATGGGGATGTCTGCAATTCACCGAACGTGATGACTTGAAGGACGAGTTCGGCGAGGTAGTGGAGACTTTCTTCACCGAGAATCTGGAACCGGAGGACTTTCTCAGAGACTTTGTCGACTATTGGAACTTCGAAGGTAGTTGGGATGCAATGCCACAGAACAGGAAGGATATGTGGTTTGATTTGGAGAGAAAGATTCTCAGCGAGGTGAGGTTGCTATGTTATGATTTGACGCCTCCCTCGTACTACGAGAGCATCTCTCATCCTATTCTGATCACGCTCAGCGAAGAGTCCCCGCCCCATCAAATAGAGGCTTGCAGGATCGCCGCTGCCTCCTTGGGGGATGCACGAATCGTCGAGGTCCCAGGGGGTCATATGGGAGTCATAACTAGTTCAGGAGATGTGATGCCTCATCTTTCTGGTTGGTTAAAATGAAATTGCAATCCTTTTTTGATTTATACGAAATAATCCCTAGGGACCATGACATGGTTCACTCTTCTTCGTCACTTGCAAAGGGAATCTTACCAGAAGCCCAAAGCCATATGAGAAACAAAATCAGAATCGACCAAGGAATAGCTATGGCGACAACTTGACCAAAATACTCCAGTGAAATGAAATAAAGTAATGGCTGCATAATAGCTACAAGGAGCCAGAATGAAGTGTTTTCCATTTTACCTCCCATGGAACGAACCTCAAATGTGTTGATTTATCTTCTTCAAGAGAAATCGAGTAGGATTTTTCCTCGGTTCTTCCGATCATGCATATGTTTCTGGGCATTAGCGACCTCGCGGTAAGGCCAGACGCTGTCTATGATTGGCTCAATTTGCCCCTTCTGAATCATCACAGAGAGGTCTTGCAGATGACCAGCGAATAACTCCTCATCCTCGAGTCGACCCATATGCACCCCGAAGATCGCTTTGTTAGAGTTCATCATTTTCAATGGGTCGAATTTCGGGGTGCTGCGCCACATTTTCAGCGCTGCAAACATAGAACGTTTTGATCCTGGAACGGCAGAAGATGCCCCAAATACGTGGAGTTTTCCGCCATTACACAGCGCTTTGTAAGAACGCATCAGATGAGAACCGCCGACAGGGTCTATTGCCTGGTTTACTCCCTTGCCATTCGTTAGGGATTTGCAGACCTCTACGAAGTCTTCTGAGTCGCGGTCGACGAAGCGCATTCCTTGCGCTTCGACGAATTCTTTCTTTGTCGCGCTTGCAGTTCCAATGAGATTAGTAGCTCCGTAAGCCTGACAAATTTGCGCGGCAGCAGTACCAACTCCACCCGCTGCGTGATGAATTAGAACACTATCTCCAGCTCGCAGGTTACCGAGGTGAACCAGCATGTGATATGCTGTACCATAAGTGACCCCGAGGCTGGCGGCTGCGTCGTGTGACATCTCATCAGGAATCGGAATAGCTCTCTCTGCGGAGATTTGAACCGATTGTGAGTATCCTCCGAATCCAGTCATCGCAAGCACGCGCTGACCGACTTCGAGACCTTCTACTCCTTCACCAATCGCCGAGATCACTCCGCTTGCCTCATACCCGGGTGTAAATGGGAAATCAGGTGCTGAACCGTAGAGCCCCTGTCGCATCATCAGATCAGCGAAATTAATCCCAGCTCGTGACACTCGCACACGAACTTCTCCATTTCCTGGAGTGGTCTCTTGAAATTCATCTATAGCAATTGAATCGAGCCCTCCGGCTTTCGTATACACAATTCGTTCCATTCACTCACCCATTCGAAATTCACTTGCCGGCTTACCGCCAGCAAGATGCTCGACGATACGTGCGATAGCCGTATCGTCGTCAGGAATAGTATACCAGATTCCATCTGGATAAATGACACAAGAGACTCCCTGTTCACAGCGGTCGAGACAACCTGCTTTGTTCACTCTAACATCATCGATTCCCGCAGCGCGAGCCGCGCGCTTCAGCCGTGTCATTACATCGAGTGAGTTCTTCGCAGCACAACATTCTCGTGGCTTGTTCGGATCACGCTGATTCGTACAGACGAAAGCGTGTAAACGAAATTCTTTCGTCATAAATTCACCTCAAATCTCATCGAATTTGGCGGCCAAAATGAAGTCGGATTCGGTTAGTCCGTCAATCTTGTGTGTCCAGATAAGAGCCTTTACTCGGCCCCAGCCTAATTCGAAGTCGGCGTGATGCCCCTGTTGCTCGCAGATAGCGCCGGCTGCATTGACAAAATCAAGCGCCGATTCAAAGTCAGAAAAAGTCCAGACTCGCTCAAGATGGTGGCCATCAATCACATCCCAATCGGAATTCACTTCCGACTTCATTCCCTCCGCTTCTTGAGCGGTCATCGGAGGTATACCTCCTTTGCAAGGAATACATTCCCGATTCGCAAGATCTGACATATTTCATCCCCAAAGATGGCTGTCATCAGAGCCGCCATCGGCTTGACGTTCGGCTTGCTCGTGAACGTTTGAGCGCCGCCGCATATCTTCTTTCTCGAAGGTTAGAAGCTCTTCATCCTCGATGTATGATTTACGAAGGTGAGTCACTAAACGTACTTCGACAATAACATCGCGTGCAATCGAACGGAATTGCCGATTCTCATCTAGCATCTCTACCGCACTCTGCTTCACACTGAGTAGCATCCCGCGTACCCATGGGTCAACATCGCCTCGCAGTGCCCGGTCATCGATTAGTAATTCGATTAGGTCATCTTTGCGAAGTCCACTCCTTCTATCGACCAAGGAACCGAAGAAAATGTCCTGTCTATCGTCCAGATTAGTGGCTCCATATTCCTTAGCGAGACGCTTCGCCCAGTCGGGTAGGTCGTCGATTCTCTTACCGCGGCGTTCGCCGGTCATGGGGTCGCGTGCAGATGGCCATAGAAAAGCACGCTGATTGAAGAAGGATGAGCGGAGCCGCTTGGATGGAGGAGAGGTCATGGCTTCGGTGGAATGGCGTAAGATTCCGACCGTTCTGTATCCACAGGAGGTCTTGGACAAGGCATTCCGTCGCGCCAGCAAGCAATCACTCCTAGTCGAAGACCCTGACAAGTATCACCGTGTCCGCAAGCAGATGGCACGGATGGTACAGGCTGCCAGTGACACGATTGCTGAGACTTTGTTGAAGTGGATTGACAAGTGGCCCAGCCTCAATGCGCAATCCTCCTTCGATCAAGCGCTGGTCGATGCAGCGGTTGGAGCGGACGAATTCCGTCAGAATCTAGGCGCAATTCAGTGGGCTGCTGAGAGAGTTCGTCAAATCTCCGGCGAATCACAATCGAAGATGATGAAATTCCGCTCAATAGAGCCATTTCACGCCGAGCGCAGGCATGCCTACGGTAGGATGTCATCAATCATTGAACAAATTGGCGACAATATCCTCTGGTTGGGGCAGGCCCGCGACATTCTGCGGCAACTCCCATCAATCGATGCCGCAGAGCCATGTATCGTTGTAGCGGGCGCACCCAATGTGGGTAAGTCCGCGTTAATCACTGAACTTTCAAGCGGCGAACCTGAGGTTGCCGCTTATCCATTCACTACTAAGCGCCTGCACGTTGGTCATTTCGAACACCGCAGGCGCACCTACCAGATGGTCGATACACCAGGTTTGCTCGACCGTCCTATGGACGACCGTAATCAAATCGAAATGCAGGCTATCGCCGCTTTGGAGAATGTTGGAGATATTGTTCTCTTCCTCATCGACCCATCTGAGAAGAGTGGAATTAGTCGTGAGGATCAGGAACACCTCCTCGGTGAGGTCCGAGAACTCCTCGCCGAGCGACCACTTCTCCTCGTCCATTCCAAGTCCGACTTGCATGAAGTGATTGAGGGAGATGAGGAGGTCATCCGTATCAGTTCGCAAACTGGCCAAGGAATCGATGAGATACGAAGCCTGCTAATCGAGTCAATAGCTGCTGATGAGGTGATTGACCCTCTTGCTCTACCAGAGATGTGGCATCGTCAGGTGGAGGAGATCGAGCCTGTGGGCTCGCCTGAAGAGATTCTAGCACGCAGAGAAGAAGCGATACGTAATTCGCCCAGGCCTAAGCGTGGTCGACGAGACAAGCGTTGATAGTGCGCAGTCGCACATCATTCGGAGTGGAACTGAGCTCCACAAGTGACGCAGTAGATGGTGTGGCCACCGTAAGATCTCGCAAGACCCTCGGCCCTAATCTGAGCACCGCATGTTTTGCACTCGGTAACCGCCATGAACCCTCGAGGGACAACCAGTTCTTCAACCCTCTCGGAGCCTTTGTATGGTTCTTCCAATGACTGATTACACTCTGTGGTGAATCAATCAAGCATCGACGAACTTCTTCCAGAAGAGCTTGATTGGGAAAATCATCTCGAAACCACCAACCAACAGTAGGATTCCTACGAGAGCGAGCAGAATCTCGCCGACAGCCGAGATGTGAATTGAGGTACTGATAGTAACCAATTGATCGTCGAGATTCGATCCGTCGCGTCCAGCGCTGGTAAAGCGATAATCGCCCGGCTCGAGAGAGAAAGTGAATTCATCGTCATATTCCGGACCACCTGCCACGAACTCGAAATCCTCCGCCTCACAAGTCGTCAATCCATTGGAGTCCGGTGGACAAGATTCTGCATAGTCAGCGTCGACCACGCCAATCCAAGCCTTCGCCGGCTCGCTCCACTCGATAGTCACTTGAACATCGAGCAAACTGAATCCAGGGGGGACATAGAAGTTCGAGCCGGTCATTCCGACAGGGCACCCTCCTGCATCGTCGTCCAAACATGGAACTGTAGTAGCGCTGACGCGTGTCTCCTCGAGGTTGATTCCAACAAGACTCGCGGTGACCAGAATCAGGCATACGAATCCGACGAATCCGGGAAGTACTCCGAGGACTCGAACCATCTTCATGCAGATTGCCCCATTGTGCTGAGTGTTGAACCTGACGATGCCTCGTCGTCACAGAGATGAGACTATTGCGAGAAGAATAGCAATCGCCGGGAATAGATAGAGCATGATTGTCAGACGCTTCCTTGATGCCATTCGTTTTTCATTCGTCGCCTCGCACTCCTCGTCGGAGCACACAGGAGGTTCTGCGTTGAGAGGGATTGGCGCCCAGCAGACTGAGCAGTGCCTATGTGGACTGAC
>Ga0114932_10004070_pt1 | contig 13911 bp, 16 predicted proteins | sample 2SBtaG_2_FD_87286 | JGI IMG/M metagenome (GOLD analysis project Ga0114932, IMG submission 87286) | Deep subsurface microbial communities from Kolumbo volcano to uncover new lineages of life (NeLLi) - 2SBTROV12_ACTIVE470 metaG | ecosystem: Environmental > Aquatic > Marine > Volcanic ...
CCCGTGCTTCTTGGACAGCTACCTCCCGTACCTTCTGCGGCGGGCCGACCAGACACTGTCGGCACCGTTCTACGAGTTGCTGAACGACCATGGCGTAGCCCGGTCGGAGTGGCGGGTGCTCGCAGTGTTGGAGGAGCTTGGAGAACTGGGCGTCGTCGAACTGTCGGCCGCATCGCTCAGTCCTCAGCCCACCGTCACCCATGCGGTTCGCCGCCTCGAAACAAGAGGACTCGTCGAACGCACGCCCGGCCAACACGACAAACGCCAGCGGCTGGTTTCGATTACCGCAGCGGGATCCGCCCTAACGGCCAAACTCACCAAGATGGCCCAACAGCTCGAGTCCGAGGCCCTAGCCGATGCCGGAGACCTGTCGGTACTGGTCGGGCAACTCCGACAGCTCACCGACGCCGTCGAGTCAAACCAACGAAAGGTGCAGTCATGACCAACTATGACCCCGATCCCCGCGACCGCCGACCGTTCAGCTTGTCGAAGTGGATCAGCGATCACCGCGCCGAACTGACCCCGCCTGTGGCCAACAAACAGGTCTGGCGAGAAGCCGACATGATCGTGATGATCGTGGGGGGAGGCAACGAACGAAACGATTTCCACGACGACCCTCGCGAAGAGTTCTTCTATCAACTCAAAGGCGACATGAACCTGGTTATCTGGGACGGAGAAGGCCACGCCCCTCGCGATATGGCCATCAGAGAGGGCGAGATCTACCTCCTCGCCCCCAACCTTCGACACTCTCCGCAGCGTCCTGACCCCGACTCGGTTGGCCTCGTAGTCGAATATCAGCGTCCGGTTGGCGAGTTCGATGGCTTCGAGTGGGCTTGTCCCGAATGCAATCATCTGGTGCATCGCGTCGAGGTACAGGTTCAGGCCATCGACAAGGACTTGCCGCCTTTGTTCGACGCCTTCGATGGCGATCACCAAGCCCGCACCTGCCCCAACTGCGGCAATCTTCACCCTGGCAAGGCCGGGCGGCTGTGACTGCCAACCTTGCGTTGACCGCGGCCGAACTCGACGCCGCCGACCCTTTGGCGCCGTGCCGAGACAAGTTCGATGTTCCCGGCGAGATCTACCTCGTTGGCAACTCTTTGGGGGCGCGGCCCAAAGCCACCGGGGAGTACGTCAACCACGAACTCGACCGGTGGAGCAATCTCGGGGTCGAAGGCCACTTCACCGGCGACCTCGCGTGGAAGAGCTACCACGAACTATTGACCAACCAGCTGGCCAGGTTGGTCGGAGCGCATCCCGACGAAGTCGTGGCGATGAATTCGCTGACCGTCAACCTTCACCTACTAATGATCAGCTTCTATCGGCCGACCGCCGGCCGTCACAAAATCTTGATGGAGGGCCACGCGTTTCCATCGGATCATTTTGCGATCGAGTCGCAGATTCGTCAGCGGGGATTCGACCCAGCCGATTCGCTCATCTTGATCGAACCACGACCGGGGGAAGAAACCCTTCGGCCCGACGACATCATCTCGACCATCACCGCCCACGGCGACGAACTGGCCCTGATCCTGCTGCCCGGAGTCCAGTACTACACCGGCCAGGTGTTGAAGATGGCCGACATCACGAGAGCCGGCCACGCCGTTGGCGCCGTTGTGGGGTTCGACCTGGCTCACGCCGCCGGCAACCTCGTCCTGGAACTGCACGACTGGAATGTCGACTTCGCGGCGTGGTGTAGCTACAAATACCTCAACAGCGGACCAGGTGGGGTCGGAGCCGCTTTTGTTCATCGCCGTCACGTCACCAATCCCGAGCTTCCGAAGTTGCTGGGCTGGTGGGGAACCAACAAGTTAACCCGGTTCGAGATGTCCACCGAATTCGATGCCATCCCGTCGGTCGAATCGTGGCAGCTATCGAACGCCCCGGTGCTGTCAATGGCCGCCCTGCGAGCCTCTCTCGATGTCATCGACGACGCAGGAGGCATATCGGCACTTCGTAAAAAGTCCGAACTCCAGATCGCTTTCTTCGACCGCCGACTGGCCGAAACGCTAGGCGATCGGGTGCAAAACATCAGTCCCACGGATCTCGACGAACGGGGCTGCCAGTTTGCCCTGCGGGTCACTCGGGGCGACGGCGCACGGGTGTTCCGGGAGCTCGGCGAAGCACACGTCCTTTGTGACTGGCGCGAACCCGATGTCATCCGTGTGGCGCCGGTGCCGCTCTACAACTCTTTCGCCGACATCGACCGTTTCGTCAACATTCTCGATCGGATCGTTCGATGAGAAACCCGATCGTGGTCGCCGGAGCCGGTCCGGCCGGCACGTTGCTTTCGATCTACTTGGCTCGCCAGGGCCACGATGTCACTGTTTACGAGAGCCGGCCCGACCTACGAACCACCGACATCAGCGCGGGCCGTTCGATAAACCTTGCGTTGGCGACCCGCGGCATCGTGCCGCTGATCGATATCGGAGTGATCGATCAGGTCGATGCCATCACCATCCCCATGCGGGGCCGCATGGTTCACGCGGCCGACGAATCGACCCCCGACCTCCAACCCTACGGAACCAAAGCCCACGAGGTCATTCATTCGGTTTCTCGCCGGGACCTCAACGCCATCTTGCTCAATGCCGCGGAGGCGACCGGACGGGTCCGGATCGAGTTCGAGAAGCGGATCGTAGGACTGGACTTCGAAACATCGCAGTTGCGTTTTGACGACGATACCAAGGCCGAATTTGGCACCGTATTTGGCGCCGATGGAGCCCGCTCGGAGGTGCGGCGAGCAATCGTGGCGGCCGGAGCCGGCGAGTTCCGGGTCGAACAACTCGGTCATGGCTACAAAGAGCTAACCCTCAGCGCCAACCGCGACGGAACTCATCGACTCGACCCCAACGCTTTGCACATCTGGCCTCGCGGCGAGTTCATGTTGATAGCGCTCGCCAACCCATCGGGCGACTTCACCGTGACCCTCTTTGCGCCCACCGAGACCTTCGCCACGCTTTCGTCAAACTCAGAAGTGGCCGACTTCTTCGAGGCCCGGTTCCCCGACTTCTATTCGCTCATGCCCGATCTGGTTGCCCAGTTCGCGGAGAACCCAGTGGGCGAACTCGGGACCGTTCGCGCCACCGGATGGAGCTACAAGGACCGCGCCGTACTGGTCGGCGACGCCGCTCACGCCATCGTCCCTTTCCACGGCCAAGGCATGAACGCGGCAATGGAGTCGGCGCGGGCGTTGGCTCGAAGCGTGCACCAGTTCGAGGACAACACCGCTTTCGCCTTCGAGGAGTACGAGACCCAGCGAAAACCCAGCACCGATGCCATTGCCGACATGGCTCTCGACAACTACATCGAGATGCGGGCCAGCGTCGTCGACCCCGACTATTTGGCCAAACGGTCACTGGCGCTCGAACTCGAACAGCGCCATCCCGACCATCTGAGCCCCCGCTACAACATGGTGATGTTTTCGACAATGCCGTACAACGAGGCCCAGAGCCGAGCGGCCCGTCAGGCCGAGATCATTGCCGCAGCGATCGCCGATCCCGCCGTCGAGGTGGACGCCCTCGCCGCCGCACTCCCAGCCCTTCCGGCTCTCGACCCGCTGGCGAACCCGACCGCGTTGTCGGTTCACTCACGTTACGGAGACAACCAATGAGCCTTCCGTTCGATACCGGCGACGACTTCACCTACGGGCGCTACCTGATGGTGCCCGAGCTGTTATCGCTGCAGCAGTGCGTGTCGGTCGATGCCGACACCGGCAAACCCGAACACGACGAAACCCTGTTCATCATCATCCATCAGGTTTACGAACTGTGGTTCAAACAAGTCCTTCACGAGATCGACTTCATCATCGAGCAACTCAACAGCCACAACGTCAACGGCGCCCGCCACCATCTCAAACGGGTGCTGAAAATCATGAAAACCCTCGTGGGGCAGATCGACGTGCTCGAAACAATGACGCCTGCGGAGTTCGCCAGCTTCCGGTCGTTTCTCGCAAATGCCAGCGGCTTTCAGTCAGCCCAGTTCCGCGAGTTCGAATTCGTGCTTGGGATCAAAGATCGAATACAACTCGACTGGTTCGACGGCCTCGAAGGCCAGAGGCTCCACGCCCGCTACCTCGCGCCCACGGTGTGGGATGCCTTCGTGGGCGTGATGCACCGCGACGGTCTCGGCGTACCGGCGGCCGTCCTCCAACGCGACGTGACCGAATCGATCACCGAGAATTCCGAACTGCAAGCAGTCATCGTCGACAACTTCGACGACGACGGGTTTGTCGCGCTGGTAGAAACGTTGACCGACCTGGACGAGGGGCTCCAAGAATGGCGCTACCGCCACGTGATGATGGTTCGACGCACTATCGGCACCAAACACGGCACCGGCGGCTCCGACGGCGCCACCTACCTAACGACCACCCTGCGACCAGCTTGGCCCGACCTGTGGGCCATCCGGACCGCGTTCTGAACTCGAAAGGCCGCCCATGACGACCTACCCCGAACTGAAGATGTTCATCCACGGCGACTGGCGAACCACCGACGCCGGGCGGCCCGTGGTCAACCCCGCAACCGAAGAGGAGATCGGCCGCGTTCCGGTGGCCAGCCCCGCTGATCTCAACGACGCACTGGCAGCCGCCGACGACGGATTCCGCACCTGGCGACACACTGCCCCTCGCGACCGAGCCGACCTCATACGCGAGGCCGCCCGACTGATGCGCGAGCGCCAAGACGAAATCGCCTACTCGATAACCCTCGAACACGGAAAACCGTTGGCCCAGGCGCGGCTCGAAGTCATCCGAGGTTGCGAGTTCTTCGAGTGGGACGCCGGAGAAGCAGTACGCACTTACGGCCGCGTCATTCCCAGCGCCCCCGGGGTCAAATACGTGGTGCATCACCAGCCCATCGGTCCAGTAGCGGCCTTCTCGCCGTGGAACTTCCCGATGAGTCAGCCGTCACGCAAGATCGCCGGCGCCCTGGCCTCGGGATGCTCCATTATTCTCAAAGCGGCCGAGGAAACCCCGGCCGGGGCCATGCACATCGCCAAGGCCTTCGAGGACGCCGGCCTCCCTCCGGGCGTACTGAACCTCGTGTTCGGGGTCCCGGCCGACATCTCCGCGCACCTCATCGCCAACCCCATCACCAAACTCGTTGCGTTCACCGGTTCGACGACCGTCGGCCGTCACCTGACCGGGCTGGCGTCGGACCACATGACTCCGGTGCTCATGGAACTCGGGGGGCACGCACCGGTGATCGTGTGCGAAGACACCGACGTCGAAGCCGCGGCAAACGCGTCGGCTGTTCGCAAGTACCGCAACGCCGGCCAAGTTTGCACGTCCCCGACCCGCTTCTTTGTCCACGAGCGGGTGTACGAGCAGTTCCTCGACGTGTTCACCCGCCGGGCCAGCGCCACAACCGTCGGCAACGGAATGGAGCCGGGCGTCGAGATGGGACCGTTGGCCAACGACCGTCGCATCGCTGCTCTGGCCGAGTTTGTTTCGGACGCGGTCGACACCGGCGGACAACTCATCACCGGCGGCAACCCCATCGACGGGCCCGGCTACTTTTTCGAACCAACGGTGCTCGCCGATGTTTCAGACGACGCGCTCGTCATGCAAGAAGAACCGTTCGGACCCCTCGCCATTGTCAATCCGGTCGACTCGCTCGACGCTGCCATCGAACAGGCCAACTCGGTTCCCTACGGCCTAGCGGCCTACGGGTTCACCAACCGCGCCGACTACGCCGACCAAATGCTCGAGCAAGTCGAGGCCGGCAATCTTTCGATCAACACGCTCGAGGCGTCGCTCCCCGAAACCCCGTTTGGCGGCGTCAAGTCCAGCGGCTACGGACGCGAAGGCGGCGCCGAAGGGCTGCATCACTACACCGTGGTCAAAACCGTCTCGCACAGCATGACCATCGTCTGACAAGGACCATTCGACCCATGAACTACACCAAAGACGAAGCCAAGGCCTACGCCCAGACCCACATGAAAGGCATCTGGGCCGCGGCCCTACTGCCGTTTACCGAGGACCACCAGATCGACGAAGACGGGTTTCGCGAGAACGTCCGCCACTGGACCCAAGACCTCGGGATCGAAGGGCTTTTCGTCTCCGGCAAGCAAGGCGAGTTCTTTTCGATGTCGGTCCAAGAACGCAAACGCAGCTTCGAACTAGCAGTAGAAGCCACGGGAGAACACGGGCAAACAATCATGTCGTGTTCAGACCAAAACATGGATGTTGTGCTCGACCTGGCCCGCCACGCCCAAGACGTTGGCGCCGACTACATCGTTGTGCACGCCCCCGCCCTGCACTTCTTCAAAGAGCAAGACGAAACGTTGATGGGCTACTACAAGACCATCGCCGACCAAGTCGACATCGGCATTGCTCTCTGGAGCCACCCCGACAGCGGCTACTTGATGTCGCCGCAACTGTGCAACCGGCTGGCCGACATCGACAACGTAGTAGCTATCAAATACAGCGTTCCTCGGCCCATGTATCGCGAGCTCACCGAGCTGGCTTCGGACCGGATCCAGGTGAGCACATCTTCTGAAGACGAATGGCTCGACAACATCTTGGAACTCGACTGGCGACTCTACCTCTGTTCGTCGCCGCCATTCTTGTTGCAGTCGGCCAAGGACCGACGTATGCACGACTACACCCAAGCGGCCTTCGAGGGGCGAGTCGACGACGCTCGGGCAATCAGCCGCAGCCTCGACCCGGTTCGGGCCGCGTTGAAAGGCACCCGGCCGGCCGAGAAGCCCCACGCTCACCAGAAGTATTGGCAGGACCTGCTCGGGCAGGTCGGGGGCACGGTCCGCGCCCCATTGCTCGAGTTGACCGACGCCGAAAAGGCGGCCACCCGCGCCGCGTTCGAGCAGTGCGGCCTCGAAGTCTGACTAGCTGACGTGTCAACCACCGAACCACTGCGGGTGGCCCTTATCGGTTGGGGAGCAATCGCGCAGACCAGCGCCGAACTGCTGCAAGAGTCGGCGGTCGAGATCGTGGCCGTCGCGGTCCGCGACGCTGAACGGCCCCGGCCCGACCGGCCCGCCGGGGCCGCGCTCATAACCGACCCCCAAGACCTCGCGTCTTGTCGCCCCGACGTCGTCGCCGAAGCAGCCGGGCGCGACAGCGTCGGCCCATGGGGCCGGGCCTCACTCGCTTCCGGAGCCGATTTTGTGGTGTCCTCGGTCTCGGCTCTGGCCGATTCGGTGCTGCTCGAAGAACTCCGCGACCTCGCCACAAAAACCCACACGCAACTGCAAATTCAACCAGGGGCACTCGCGGGCGTCGACGCGCTCGCGGCGGCCCGTTCGTTTGGTATCGATGCCGTCGAACATCGCATCGTCAAACCGCCGCTCGCCTGGCGAGGCACCCCGGCCGAAACGCTGTGTGCGCTCGACGACCTCGACGAGGCCACCATCTTCTTCCAAGATTCTGCTGCTCGCACGGCGACGGCGTTTCCCAAGAACGCCAACGTCGCCATGACAACGGCCCTGGCCGGAATAGGCCCAGCAGAAACTCTCATCACCCTCGTCGCCGACCCGGCCGCGACTACGAACCGTCACGAAATCTCGGCCTCCGGAAACTTTGGTCAGCTCGAAGTTGTGATCAACAACAACCCGTTGCCGCAGAACCCAAAGACTTCGGCCATGGCCGCCCTCAGCATGGTGCGCTCCATCGACAACCGGGTGTCGCCAATCGTGATTTGAACCGGCCTAGATCACCGTTTCAAAGTCGAGTCCGATATCGAGGACTCGAACAGAGTGAGTGAGCTCGCCCACCGCTATGAAATCGACGCCGGTAGCCGCGACCTCGGCCGCCGTGTCAAGCGTTAGCCCGCCGCTGGCCTCGAGGCTTACGCCCGGACCGATTTCGTCACGCAGCTCCACCGCGGCGCGCATCTGGGCCGCGGAGAAGTTGTCGATCAACACTTCGTCGGCGCCGGCTTCGATCGCGACCCGCAACGCGTCGAGATTGTCAACCTCGATCTCCACTGGCATTGACTCGTCGAACCGACGGACCGCGGCGTAAGCCTCGGCTACTCCCCCGGCACTGGCTACATGGTTGTCTTTCACCAACGCCATGTCATACAACCCCATTCGGTGATTGACGCCACCCCCACACCGCACCGCATACTTCTGCAGCGCCCGCAAACCCGGCAACGTCTTGCGGGTGTCGCGCACTTGGGCACCCGATACCCCCAACGCGTCGACCCACCGCGCTGTGCGCGTGGCAATGCCCGACAGATGACACAGCAAGTTCAGCGCGGTGCGTTCGGCGGTGAGAATCGAACAAGTTGGTGCGCTCACCCGCGCCACTGCTTGACCGGCGCCGACTCTGTCACCGTCGCCAACCAAGTACTCAAAATCGGCGGCCCGATCGCCGCACACCATGTCGACCACCGCGGCAGCAACCGCCAAACCAGCGACCACGCCCGACTCACGAACTCCAAAGGTCACAACACACCGCTGCTCAAAAGCAACCGTCGCCACCGAGGTCACATCAACCCCGGCGGCGAGATCCTCCACCAAAGCAACAGTGACCAACCGTTCCAACGCGGCTGGGTCAAGCGACCCGGCCCGTAGCCGCAGCGAAGTAGCCGCCGAAATCGGCGAAAGATCAATCACGCACCGACACTAGCGACCAGAGTCGGTGCGCTACCGACAACACCTGCACCCCGGCCATGGGAAATCAGCCCATGATCCCTGTTCAGAGCAGTGCGCCCTCTGGCTCGTGCTGTTCGATGCGTCGAGGCCGGTGTCGTTCGCGACTACTTCACGACTATCCGGCCCAGGTCGTCGATGCGGGCCACCTCGAAAGGCCCGGTCGGAGTCGTGCAACCGCTCACCGTGCCTCCGCGTGCCGGGGCTCGGAGAGCGTGCCCGCCACGAGGCCGTGATCGTCGGTCCCGCTAGGGTCTCTCGATGAGTGAGGTGCGCGAGACGAAGTTGCCGGGCGTCGGCGTACGCCACGAATTCACCGACGAGGGCGGGAACGACGTCGGGGTAATTGTCCACCACGATGGCCGGCGGGAGATCGTTGCTTACGACGTTGACGACCCGGACGCATGCCACTCCCTGGTCAGCTTGTCGGAACCCGACACGAAAACGCTGGCGCAGATTCTCGGGGTGAGCCCGGTGACCGAAATCGTGGCGGAGATTCGCCAAGTCATCGAGGAGCTGGCGATCGACTGGATGCAGCTACCCAGTGACTCGCAGGCCGCCGGCACGACAATCGCGAGCGGTGAATTCCGGACCCGTACCGGTGCCTCCATCGTGGCGGTTATCCGAGACAACGTGCCGGTCCCCTCTCCGGAGGCCGACTTTGTCCTGGCTGTCGATGACATCGTCGTTGCCGTCGGCCCCACCGATGGACTCACGACGCTACGTTCGATGCTCGCGGGCTAAGAAGCCACGATGAGCGACCGGACATGATCCTCGCCGCTGGCTCGACCGACACCGCAATCGCCTTCGTCGAAGTCGGCGCGGTCGTATTTGGGCTCGGCTTGCTCTCTCGTCTCGCCGGTCGGATCGGGGTGACGGCCGTGCCGCTCTACCTGATTGCCGGGCTCGCATTCGGCGACGGTGGCATCGCCGAGCTCGATGTCACCGAGGACTTCGTCTCCCTAGCCGCGGAAATCGGCGTGCTGCTCCTCTTGTTCACCCTCGGACTCGAGTACAGCGACGAAGAACTCCGCACCGGACTGCGGACGGGGATTTCGCCCGGGCTCGTCGACATGACGCTCAACGCCGGGGCCGGATTTGCTCTGGGCATGCTTCTCGGCTGGACACCTCTGGCCGCGGTGTTGCTCGGTGGGGTGAGCTGGGTCTCGTCATCGGGCGTGATCTCGAAGGTGCTCAACGACCTCGGACGGCTCGGCAACCGCGAAACGCCACCTGTGTTGAACCTTCTCGTCATCGAGGACTTGGCCATGGCGATCTATCTCCCAGTCGTCGCAGCGCTCATCGTCGGCGGCACATTCACTGAGACACTCACCAGCGTGAGCGTCGCGCTCGCGGTCGTCGCAGCCATCCTCGTCATCGCGTTGCGCTACGGCCGCACGCTCAGCCGAGGCCTCGGCAGCGGATCGAACGAGTCCGTTCTGCTCGGAATCTTCGGGTTGGTGCTTCTCGTCGCGGGTGCGGCACAGTTCTTCGAGGTCTCCGGCGCCATTGGGGCGTTTCTTGTTGGTCTCGCGCTCTCGGGCCGGGCTGAAGAGCGGGCGCTCGAACTGATGTCGCCGTTGCGCGACCTGTTTGCAGCCACCTTCTTCGTTTCGTTCTCGTTTCAGATCAATCCGTCAGATCTCCTCGACGTCGCCGGTTGGGCGATGCTCCTCGCCGTAGTGACCGCGCTGACGAAGACGGCCACAGGATGGCATGCGGCTCGACGTCGCGGCATAGGACGCAAAGGCCGCCTTCGAGCAGGCACAGTCCTCATTGCCCGAGGTGAGTTCTCGATCGTGATCGCTGCTCTCGGCGCTGACCTTGCCGACGGCCCCGAGCTCGGCGCCATCGCTGCCGGCTACGTTCTGGTCACCGCAGTACTCGGACCACTGACAACGCGATTCTCGGACCAGATCTCCGACCTGAGGGCCAAACGTCGTCCGAGTACCCATCGCAAGACCCATCCCTCCCACTGATCGTCCATGGCGCCAGCCTTTGCCGTAACGCATGGCCGTTCCGCTCATCCCTCGAACCTTAGGCACTCGACTGTTCCCGCGACGATTGTGGTTCAGCGCAAATCTCGAGCGGTGCCCGGGACGGGACTTGAACCCGTACGGAGGTTTCCCTCCCGGGGGGTTTAAGCCTGTGGGGGCCGAATATTCGGTCGTGTGGGTTGACCAGGACAAACGCGGCCGATGTGATCAGCTGTGCTCCGTATTCTCTACTGCCTCATCGCCATGCTCGCTCGTCTCGCTTTTCGTTCCGGCCGCTCCAAGGACCTCGAGATCATCGTCCTCCGCCATCAACTTGCCGTCCTGCGCCGCCAGATCAACCGACCCGCACTCAACGACGCCGACCGGACCCTGCTCGGCGCGATCGCCGCCGCGCTCCCCCAACCACGCCGAAACGGCTGGATCGTCACCCCCGACACCCTCCTCCGATGGCACCGACGCCGCATCACCCGCCACTGGACACATCCCAACCGAGGACTAGGACGCCCACCAACCTCGAACGAGATCCGACGACTCGTCCTCCGCCTCGCCGGCGAGAACCCGACCTGGGGCTACCGCCGGATCCACGGAGAACTCGCGGGTCTCGGCCACCGGATCGCTTCGTCCACCGTGTGGAAGATCCTCAAAACCAACAGCATCGACCCAGCGCCGAAACGGTCGGACGTCACCTGGTCGCAGTTCCTCCACTCTCAAGCAGCCGTGGCCTGCGACTTCCTCACCGTCGACACCCCACTGCTCCGCCGCTACTACGTCCTGTTCTTCATCCATATCCCCACCCGACAGGTCTTCTACGCCGGGGTCACTGCTAACCCGACTGGTGCCTGGACCACCCAAGCCGCCCGCAACCTGTTCCTCCGCCATGCCGACAAGCTCGCCGATTCTGGGGCCCTCGTTCGCGATCGGGGTAGCCAGTTCGTCGACGCCTTCGACGAGATCTTCCGCAGCGAAGGCCTCAAGGTCCTCAAGACACCAGTCCGGACACCTATGGCCAACGCGTTTGCGGAACGCTGGATCGGATCTATCCGCCGTGAGCTTCTCGACCGCACCCTCATCTGGAACCAGAACCAGTTGGAGCGGCTCGTCGTCGACTACATCGACCATTACAACCAGCACCGACCCCACCGCTCACTCAACCAACAGCCACCGAAGGCTCACGAGGCGCTTGCGCCAGCGGAGCCGCGCCACCTTCGAGTCACAAAATCAACCCGCTGCCACGGCCTCATCAACGAATACCGAAACGCAGCCTGACCAGCCACGACGCAATATCCGGCCATGATCCGCTCGTGGGAGAACAGCTCGGAAGAGTTCGTGCCGTTCCTCAAGTTCCCCGCCGACCTCCGCCGAGTCGTGTACACCACCCACGCGATCGAGTCGCTCAACGCGAGGTTCCGACGCGCCGTTCGCCACCGCGGCCACTTCCCCAACGAGCAGGCCGCGATGAAGGTCCACTACCTCGTCGCCACGACGAGGTAGAGGAACCGTGAGACCATGACCGGCAGAATCCAGGGCTGGAAGGCCATCTTGAACACGCTCACCGTGCACTACGGCGACCGAATCGCCGACCACATCCAATGAACACCAACACGCCCGCTTACACAGAAAATCGGACAGGCCCAGGACAGGACGCCGCACGGAACGGCCGGAGCACGCCCAGGTCGTGAGCGGCGGATTCCCTACGCCGGGGCGTTGGGCTCAGTCGCCTTCCCAGCCATGGCAGATGTCTTCTGACACCCCGGCCAGGGTGAGTACGACCTCTTCGACCGTGAAGGTGGCGTGGGATTCGTCGAGGACATGGAATGTGCCTGTCTTGGGGCTCTCGTACCGCCAGGACAGGGGGACCGGCTCGGACAGGACCCACAGTATGGAGCCATCCATCACGTGCCCGGTGTTGCGGCAAAGCTCGGAATCAAAACTCAGATCACGTTGCTGGCTGGATCCAGGCTCCGTTGTGGATCCGCTACCACAGCTGCTCGCGAGGGCAACGATGACAAGCCAAGCTCCTAGCGCTCCTAGTCTGACGTGCACGCCATACTCTTTCACTAGGCGCCTCGCAGCGCTACCGGTTGATCGTGGGGCATGCGCCCCATGCCGACGCAGCTCTGCTCGTCACGACGGAGGAGTCACAGTTGTAGTCGAATCCGAGCTCTGTCTTGACCCAGTAGGAGGTCATGCCGAAATGGGAGCGTCCGCGGGGCTGGGATCGGAGACAGGCTCTGCTAGGTCACCGCCCTGAGTCAAGGTTTCGGCTCCTACCGCCGAGGCAGAGGCTGCCAGCAAAGCCGCAAGAACAACTGCGACCTTCGGGATGTGTTTGGTGGCACGCATTCGATCTCTCCTACGTGTGCGAGCGGCAGAGGCTCTTTCGCCGATGGCACCTACGAAAGCACGAATGGCCAGGCGACACTGTCATCGACCTGACAGATACAGGGTCAGCAGGCAGCATGAGCGACCGGCCCGACGGGGCCGCCATACTCACCGGACGAAACTCAAGAAGCGCTATGACTTCTGGAGTCTCGTCACAACTTGACCATTACCGGAGGTTCTCCTCCCATTCGCCGTGCGACGTCCGCAAGCACAACGCAGCGGCGGCGCGCCCGCGTGAGGTAGAGATTGTCCTGAGCTGTTTCGTGACCGGTTGCAAGGCTGGCCTCAGACGCATTCCGACCCCTGGTGCAACCACCCCGCGTTTCCCACGAACCCGCCCGAATTTCCCGGCAGACTTCGACCACGGGCAATGCCGAACGCCAAAGTGGGTATCCCATTCCTGATCGCGACAATCGTGCACGCCGACAGCGGCTCGATCCGGCTCAACGGGGGCCGGCGGCGGTCTTGAGCAATTGTAGAGTTCGAGTGTCTCTTGTGAGGGGCCGCTTCCGAGCGTTTCGAGGATCCCTTCCAGTTCTTTCCATGCTGCCGTCATCGCGGCCTGGTCGCCGCGCCGGTAGTTGAGATCGATCAGCGCCCGATAGAGCGGTTCGTTTCCACGCAGCGCGGTGCACCCGACCTGCAACGCTGCCCGCGACGCATGGTGATCACCAGCTTCGTTGGCGAGTTCAACGAGGCGCAGGGCGGCGGCCTCGATTAGGTGGCATGCCTTGGAGAAGTGCTGAGACTCCACCGACCATTCACATGCCGTTTCGTCGGTGAAGGGGATGTTGCGCACCATGGGGTAGCGGTAGTAATGGAGCAGAAACGGCGGTGAGGTCGGAGGATGGGCGTGTTGCCTGGTTCCTGATTAGGTTCTGGGCGGAGGTGCTTCATCCCGACTCAGCTATTCTCTCCGAGGCAA
>Ga0114932_10004071_pt1 | contig 13908 bp, 10 predicted proteins | sample 2SBtaG_2_FD_87286 | JGI IMG/M metagenome (GOLD analysis project Ga0114932, IMG submission 87286) | Deep subsurface microbial communities from Kolumbo volcano to uncover new lineages of life (NeLLi) - 2SBTROV12_ACTIVE470 metaG | ecosystem: Environmental > Aquatic > Marine > Volcanic ...
CAGACAGCTCTATCGGTTGGTCGCAGGCGCGCAGGTCATGACGACCGCGTCGGGGGATTCCGATCCTGCCTCGCGTTGCCACTTCAATCGCCCAGCTTCGAAGCACCGCGTCTGTTCGAGCTGGCCGGCGCGCCATCGCTTGGCAGGGCCATGGCGGGCTCCACCGTGCCAGGCGACCTCGGCGGTCAGGTGACCCGCGTAGTCCCAGTGGCGCTGCATGCCGTGCCGTTTGCCGTCCACCCAGATCGCTTCGGTCGCGCGATGACCGCTCGTGTGCCAGCGAACGGCGCGGCCGTGGCGTTTGCCGTCCCGCCAGCTCTCCAACGTGGCGCGGTGGCCGTTGTCATGCCAGGTGATCCACACACCGTCCCTACGTCCGTGTTCCAGCCGTCCGTGAGCGGCGCGCTGGCCGTCGTCATGGTGGCGAAGCACCAATCCCGTGCCGCGATCGAGCGTGTAGGAGCCGAGCACGGAACCGTCGGCCTTGAAGTCTGTCCAGGTGCCGTGCTGGAGCCCGTCGGCGTATTCGCCTGTGCGCTGGAGCGACCCGTCGCGACGGTAGAATCGCCACGCTCCGTGCCGCACGCCGCCGCGAAACGCGCCCTGGTGGCGCAGGTTGCCGTTGTTCCACCACTGCTTGGCGACGCCCGTGCCGCGATCGAGGGTGAACTGCCCGAGCTTGCGACCGTCCAGCGCCCACATGACCCAGGTGCCGTGACGCAGCCCCATGGAGAAGCCGCCGGCGACCGCGATCGTGCCATCGTCGTGCCAGCGGGTGATCGGGCCGTGTTGCATGCCGCGGAGAAAACGCATCGACAGCAAGCGGGTGCCGTCAGGGTGGTCCACGACAAAGCGTCCGTCGCGGACACCACCGCGCTCGCACCACCGCGTTATGGTGCCAACATCGGGATGCTGAGATGCGCGCGCCTGCGCTCCCTTGCCGCATTCGAGCGCGCCTGCCGGGGCCGCGCACATGAGGGTGCACGCCGCGACGAAGAGCGCTACGGTTACGGCGGCGGGATGAGTAGGGTGGGGAGCGACACGGAGCACGTCCCTTTTCTGCCCCGGGAGCGCGATTTGTCAAAAAGCATACGACCTGTGGTTGCGATGCCCGCGCTTTTCGCCGCGTTGACGTTCACACTTGCGTGCGGCGACGACTTCGACCGCGCCGAAACCAGCACCGCCGACGCAGGAGTCGATGACGCGGGCGCTGGCAAGCTGGACCAGACATCGGGCGACGGTTCTGGCGGGTCGTCGGACGGCACCAGCGGGAAGCCAGACGCGGCCAGCACAGACGGTGCAGCCACCGATGGCACAGCTGGGGGCGGCGGATTTCCAGGTGTTGGCGACGCGTGCAAAGCGGCGGCCGATTGCGGCAACGACCCGGACCCTTGTGTCGTCTGGGCGTGCCCGGCAGGGGTGTGCGCATTGGCGTTCGCGACGGACGGCAAGACGTGCGATGACGGCGAAAAATGCACCGAAAAGGACGCCTGCAAGGCCGGCAAGTGCGTCGGCGGGGCCAACACGTGCCACTGCACCAAGTCGTCGGACTGCGCCAAGAACGACGACGGCGACCTGTGCAACGGCACGCTTTACTGCGACACCACCAAGAAGCCCGCGGCGTGCGTCGTCAACCCGGTCACAGTGAAGACGTGCCACGGCACCGACAACACCGACTGCCGGATCAACACATGCGAACCCAAGACCGGCACATGCGCGATGAAGGCGGTCGCTGACGGCAAGGCATGCGACGACGGGTCGGCCTGCACGGACAAGGACGCCTGCGTTTCCGGTTCGTGCAAGGGCGACAAGGCGGCGTGCGAATGCGTGCAAGACAAGGACTGCGCGGCCAAGGACGACGGCAAAGCCTGCAACGGCACCCTGTACTGCGACCGCGGGTCGTTCCCGTTCAAGTGCGCGACCAACCCCGCCACGCTCATCTACTGCACGCCCGGCGACGACACCACGTGCAGCAAGAACACGTGCCAGGAAGCCGGGATTGATGCATTAGCTGGATGTGCGATGGTCCCGATGCCTGCGAAGGTCACGTGCGACGACGGCAACCCCTGCACCGCCAACGATGCCTGCAAAGCCGGCAAGTGCGAATCGGGCACGAACAGCTGCGCCTGCCAAACCAACACAGACTGCGCCAAACACGAAGACGGTAACGCCTGCAACGGCACGCTTTTTTGCGACCAGGGCGCCAATCCCGTGGCCTGCGCCGTCAACCCCGCGAGCGTCGTGACCTGCACCGACACGGACGACACGGTCTGCCGCAAAAACACCTGCGACGCGAAGACCGGCAAGTGCGGGATGACCGACCAAAAAGACGGCTCGACCTGTGAAGACGGCAACGTCTGCACCCAAAAAGACGGCTGTGAAAAGGGCGCGTGCAAGCCGGGCAAGAACGACTGCAAGTGCACCAAAGACGCCGACTGCGGGGCGTTTGACGACGACAACAAGTGCAGCGGATCGCTGTTCTGCGACACCTCAGCGGCGCCTTTCACGTGCGAGCTGAACCTCAAGTCGGTCGTGACCTGCACCGGCAAAGGGAATACCGACTGCACCAAGGAGGCATGCAATCCCAAGACCGGCGCGTGCGACGTCAGCTTGATCGCCGACGGTACGGCTTGCGACGCCGACGGAAACGCCTGCACCGCCAAGGACACGTGCAGCAACGGCCTGTGCAAACCCGGCAAGAACGCCTGCGCCTGCACCAAGGACGCCGATTGCGCCAAGCACGAAGACGGCGACGCCTGCAACGGCACGCTGTTCTGCGACACCCAAGCGCAGCCCTTCGCCTGCCGCGTCTGGCAGCTGTCGATCCAGCACTGCACGCACGACGGGACGCCCTGTTCGGATACGAAATGCGACCCAAAGACAGGCAAGTGCGGCAAGGTCGCTGACGATGAAAACGAGACGTGCATCGCTGACGGCGGCGGCTGTTTCGTGCCCGGGACATGCAAATCGGGGGCCTGCAAAGCCGGGAGCAAGACGTGCGCGTGCACAAAGGACGCCGACTGCGACGACAAGGACGACGGCGACAAGTGCAACGGCGTGTTCCATTGCGACAAGTCGACGACGCCAGCGCTCTGCAAAGCCAAGCCCAACAGCTTCGTCGCCTGCCCGCCCGGCAAAGACGACGGGCCCTGCAAGCACACCGAGTGCGTGCCCGAAACCGGGAGCTGCCAGACCAAGACCCTCAAGGCCGGCGAGCCCTGCGACGACGGAGACGTGTGCACGCCCGACGAGGTGTGCGATGCCCAGCAGCTCTGTTCCAGCAAGACGTCGATCTGCGGCTGCGCAGACGTCAGCGACTGCACGCCGCTGCTCAAGGGCAACAAGTGCCTCGGCTCCTACGCCTGCGTCCTCAACGGCGGCATCAAGGCGTGCGTGAAAAAGAAGGGCGAAAAGACGTGCGCCGACGGCAACAACCCGTGCGCCGAACGCAACTGCGATCCCAAGGACGGGCTGTGCAAGTCCGATCCGCTCCAGCACATGGAAGGCAAGGTCTGCCCTGACAACGACAAGTGCGTGGACGTCGCCGTCTGCAAACTCGGTAAGTGCGAGCCCAAGACCAAGGTCAAGTGCCAGGCCAAGGGCCCGTGTCGGCCCCAGAGCTGCGAGACGGGCAAGGGATGCGTCGAAAAGGTGCTCAAGAGCGGCCCGTGTGACGACGGCAACGCCTGCACGAATAAGTCATCGTGCGACAACGGCACGTGCAAGAGCGGCAAAACGAAGACCTGCCAGGACAACAACCTCTGCACCAAGGACAGCTGCGACACCAAGACCGGCGACTGCAAGTACGAGGTCCGGCTCAACGAGGCGTGCACGGACAATCTCGACAAGTGTTTGCTCAAGGGTGTTTGCGTGGCCGTCAGTCTCGGCGCCGCGTGCAGCCCGACCGTCCTCAAGGACTGCGACGACAAGGACGCGTGCACGACCGACAGCTGCGATCCGACCAAGGGCTGCGTCTTCGACAGCGCCAAGAAGTGCGACGACGGCAGCGTGTGCACCACCGACGCGTGCAAACAGGGCGCCTGCACCCACGCTCCCGCCAGCGGCGCATGCAAGCTGTTCGGACAGAGCCTGACCTGCAACGCTGGGATATGCGGCAGCCAATGCGAGCTTTGGAGCAAGACGTACGAGGCCGATAAGAGCGGCAAGGACGGCTCGTTCGAAGCCATCGCGCTGTTGCCGACGTCCAGCTCGTTCAATGTGTTCGCCGTCGGCGCGAGCAACAAGGGCAAGGGCGCACCCTGGACGACACAAATCGACGACGCGGGCAAGGTGTTGTTGAGCGAACAGTCGACCAAGAAGCGCGACCATCGATGGCGCGCGATTCGGTTGGCGGGAAAGTCGATCGTGCTGGCGGGCTCATCGGACGACAATAAGAAGAGGATGTTTGGCCATCTGCGCGTCCTCAAACGAGAGACCGGCAAGCTCAAGGTCGCCGAGAACAGACAAATCGCAGGCGCAAACGGCGGCCAGCTCGAGTTCTATTCGGTCGAGATCAAGTCATCGACCAGCTTCATCGCGGTCGGCGTGGAGACGTCGACGAAGAAGGTCACCCGCGGACTGGTCTACCGCGTGGACGACAAGCTCAACAAGAAGAGCGGGGTGTACGGCGTGCCAAAGAGCCGCTTCATGGGCAGCACATCGGTCAAGAGCGGTATCGTGATCTGCGGGGATCGACCCAGCGTCAGCAGCAACAAGCCCGACATCGGGCTGCTCGCGGCGTTCACAAACGCCGGCAAGTGGTTCCGGTCTTATCACTACCAGGCGACCACGGGCACAGCGGTCCTGCACGGTGTCGCGGCGAAATCGGACACCGTGGTCGTCGCGGCGGGCGGCTACAAGAACGCGGCGAAAAAAGCGGTGCCCACAGTGATCGAGGTCGACTTCTCCAAGGCGCCAACCAAAAAACTCGCCGAGTGGCAGCTGCCCAGCGCGGCGCCCACGTTGCTCTACGCGGTCGACGTGGCCCAGGAAGGTGCGTTTGTCGCCGGCACGTCCATAGTTGGGACCACAAACCGAGGCTTCGTGGGGCTCATCGGTCCCAATGGCAAGACCACGTGGACCAAGACGTACGCCGTGTCCGGCAACAGCTACTTGTGGGATGTGCGCTGGACGGGCTTGGACGTCATCGCCGCCGGGCACACGCATCCAAACGGCCAACAGCGCGCGTGGATGGTCCGGCTCGACTTCAAGGGCAACCTGTACTGTTCGCAATAACGGCCCGTAACGACGGCCGCCGCAAGCGCGCTGTTACGGTTTCGGCAGCTCTTTTTCCCAGCCGCACTTGCCCCAGCCGCCGAGCTTTTCGTCGCGCGCTTTCTGCTGCATGACCAGGCTCGCCTTCTCGTGCTTGTTGCCCTTCGCGAACGGGTAGAACACGGCGCCGTAGCCCTGGCGGACGAGGTGGGCGTTGAGCTGGATGGCTTTGAGCTGCCCGGGCTTTTGCACGTACACGTAGCGCAGCAGCCGGTTGTATTTGTCCTTGTCGGGCTGGTTGGGATCGGACACGAGGCAGACCTTGTAGCTGCCGTTGTTCAGGGTCTTGCTCGTGAAGTTGCGCGCGTCGTACGCGTAGCACTGCTTGGTCTTGATCTCCGGCGTGTTGACGACGAGGAAGCGCACCGTCTCGCCGTTGTTGAGCAGCAGGGTGTCGCCGTCCTTGATGGTCTTGGTGCCGATCCAGTCGCTCGTCTTGTCGCACTCGCCGGGCTGCGCGTAGATGTAGTCGCCGGTCGTCGCGGCGCATGAGCCCACCCAGTCCTTGCAGCAGCTGCCGTGTTTGGGGCAATCCCAGCCGCACTGGCAGGGCAGGGCTTTGTCGAACGGCACCGTACAGCGGTTCTTGCAGCTCAACGTCTCGGGCTTGCAGGCCGGGAAGAAGTCCTTGCAGCAGTTGCCGTACTTGCCGCAGAGGTCGTTGCATTGGCAGGCCAACTTGGCGTCGTACTTCGCCCCGCATTTGCCCACGCAGCTCCCGGTTGAGCCGCCGTTGGTGTCGGGTTGTCCGGTCGACGCCCCGCTGTCTTTCGGCGCAACTCCAGCGTCCTTGGAGCCGTTGTTGGTCGACGCCGAGTCGTTGCTGCCGACGTCCTTGTTGGTGCTGGAGCCGCCCGTGTCCTGCGAGCCCTGGGCGTCGCTCGAGCCGGCATCGGAAGCTGCCGTGTCCTGGGTCTTGATGTCGTAGGTCGCTGGCGGGGAGACGAAGCCGGCGCTCCCGGTGCCACCTGTGCAGCCCAAGGTAAAGACGGCGCTGCCAAGCGTGACAACCGCGACGATCAGGCTCGATGCAACGGCCGGGATGGTGTCTACTCTTCGGGTCATGTTACGCCTATCCCGTCTTTCTCAAGACCCCGGCCCTGCAAGCAGCGCACCTTATACGAATCCGCGCCGGTCCGGTGCGCCTGATGGCGACACGCGCCTGCGGCAACCGCGATTTCTCGGCCTGAACCCGGACCGGTCGCGCAAAAAGCGTGTATTGCTCGGCTTTGTGGCGATCTTTGTGGCTACTGCGCTCGCCATTCCCCACCTCGCTCGTGGGCAGACCTATCGCCCGCGTCGCACATCCGACGATATCGCCACGGTGCCACCCCAGGCCCACAAGCGGCGACGGACCAACCCGGTTCCGCCCCACCTGCGCATCGCCGGGGTCCCCGAAGCGAAGAGCGACAAGGAAGCGGCGTATCTGTATCGGCGCCATCGCAAAATCGTTGGGCTCGCGCTGGCGTTGGAGTTGATCCTGCCGAGCGCGGGCCTGATCTACACGCGGCGCTACCCGGAGACAGCGTTTTACTGGGCCGGTTTCGCGACCGGAATGCTGTTGATCCTGACGGGCATTGGCGACGGCAAGAGCGATCCCCACGTCCCGCGGCTCGTGGCCGGCAGCGCCACCCTGATCGTGTTTCGTTTTGGCGCGATGGTGTGGGCCCCGATGGCGGCGCATCGACACAACAAGACGTTGGCCGCGCAGCTCGGCGTGGACCGCTGGGGACGGCCGCTGGGCACGAGTCGGTCAAAGCTGAACCACCGCCCCCGCCTTGCGCCGTCGCCGTCCCGACCAGCGCCTTCCCTGCCACCGCTGGCCCAGCCCCAGACCCGCGCCATCCTTGTACCGATCATGCGCCTCGAATTCTGAAGCTTTTCGGGGATCTTCGGCGCGACCGGGCGATTGCCGCTTGGCATTGCTCACAGAGCCGCTACCCTCCGCGCGCTCGTTCCCACCAGCGGCCGGAGGAGCCTCCCGTGCAACACGTTGTCACCGCGTTCCGTGCGTCGATTCCCGCATCGGTCGATTTCTGCTCCATCCGCCTCGTCGAAGAACACAGCGAGAAGCTGCACGTCCGCCAGGGCATCGTTCAGCCCGTCGTCCGCAGCGAAGATGTCGGCGCCATGGTCACCGCCGTCGTCGATGGCGGGATCGGCTACGGCGCGACGTCGGATCTGTCCGCTGCAGGACTGGGACGCGCAATCGACCACGCCGTGCACTGGGCGCGCCGAACCGCCGGCAAAACCGTGGTCGACTACAGCAGCTTCGCGATGCCCGCGCCGACCGGTTCCTATGAAAACAGCGTCGGGGAGCCGTGGGCGGACGTGCCTCTTTCCGACAAGCTTGAGCTGCTCGTCACCGAATGCGAACGGCTCAAGGTCGACGACCGCATCGCCGACTGGGAGACATCGCTGTGGGCCACCGAATCGAAGTCGCTCTATGTGACGTCGCATGGCGGACAGGTCGAGCAGACCCAACACCTGCTCGTGCCCGATATCGCCGCGACGGCCGCTGACGGCCCCGAGACGCAGACACGTACCCTTGGCGGGCGCGGTGTGTGTCGACAGGGCGGCTTGGAAGTCCTCAACTCGATCGGTTTTCGGGATGCCGCGCCCCGCATCGCCGCCGAAGCGCTCCAGCTGTTGACCGCGGAGCACTGCCCGACAGGCGCGACGTCCTTGCTCTTGATGCCCGACCAGATGCTGCTGCAGATCCACGAGAGCATCGGCCACCCGCTCGAGCTCGACCGGATTCTGGGCGACGAACGCAACTACGCCGGCACGAGCTTTGTGACGCAGGACATGTTCGGGGCGTACCGCTACGGGTCGGACCTGCTCAACATCACCTTCGATCCGACCGTCGGCAACGAGTTCGCCAGCTATGCCTTCGACGACGAGGGGCTGGCCGCGTCGCGCGAGTTCATCATCCGCGACGGCGTCCTCGAGCGACCACTTGGCGCCAGCATCAGCCAACACCGCGCCGGCATGAAGGGAGTCGCAAACTCGCGCGCCCAGTCGTGGAATCGACCGCCGATCGACCGCATGGCCAACCTCAACCTCGAGCCCGGCGACAAGACCCTCGACGAGTTGATCGGTGGCATCGAGCGCGGTGTCTTGATGACGAGCAACTGCAGCTGGTCGATCGACGATTCCCGCAACAAGTTCCAGTTTGGCTGTGAGCTCGGCCGGGTCATCGAGGACGGCGAGCTCAAACAGGTCGTTCGCAACCCCAACTACCGCGGCATCTCCGCCACGTTCTGGCGCAATCTCGCGGCGGTGGGCGACCCGTCCACATTCCAGCTATTCGGCTCCCCGTTCTGCGGCAAAGGCGAACCCAACCAGGTCATCCGCGTCGGCCACGCCAGCCCCGCGTGTGTTTTCAGCGACGTCGAAGTCTTCGGCGGCGTGTAACAGCCTCACCGCATCACACCCACCATCCGCCCCACCTGAACATGCCCGACACTACGCAGCCCTCGGTGCGAACCGCCGCCGAGATCGACAACGCCAGCCGCTATGTCCAGGCGGCTTTTTACGCGCTCGCCGACCACGTGCAGTCGCAGCTGCACGCCAACGAAGCGATGACGGCCCATATCCGCGCCGAAGACTCCGACTTTGTCCGCATCAACGGCTGTCGGGTCCGCCAGGCCGGCAATGTCCGCCAACGGGTGCTCACCCTGCGCTTGATCCGCGGCAAGACGCACGCGGCCGTCGAAACCACCCTGACCGGCGTTCACAGCGCGGATCGACGGCGCATGGATGACGCGCTGCAGCGGCTGCGAGGCCAGCTGGACCATCTCCCCGAAGATCCGCACCTGCTGTACTCGACCGCCACCGAAGGAACCGAACGTCACGGCGACCCGCTCCTGCCCGACTCACGCGACGCCGTCGACGCCATCATCGAGGAGGCCACCGGGCTCGACCTCGTGGGCATCTACGCGGGCGGCGGGATCTACGAAGGGTTTGCCAACTCGTTCGGGCAGCGCGATTGGTTTTCGAGCTTCTGTTTCAACTTCGACTTTTCGGTCTATGAACGCGCCGACAAGGCGGTCAAGGGCAGCTATGCGGGCTTTGAATGGGAGCCCGATGTGTTCGCGTCGAAGATCGCCAGCGCGCGACGGCAACGGGAGCTGCTCAAGCGAGAAGCACGCACCATCGATCCGGGCAACTACCGCGTCTACCTGGCGCCGGCAGCTGTCTCCGAGCTGCTCTCGCTGCTCGCATGGGGTTCGTTCGGGCTGAAATCGCAGCGCACCCGACAGTCCGCGATTCTTCGCCTCGTCGACGGAAACGTGAACCTCCACCCGTCGTTCCACCTGTCCGAAAACACGCGGGGAGGGGTCGCAGCGGGGTTCGGATCGAGCGGTTTTGCGCGGGCAGACCGGGTACCCCTGGTGACGGAAGGCCGCTTCGCCGGCAGCCTCGTCTCGCCTCGATCGGCGGCCGAATTCGGCGTCTCCACGACAGGCGCGAGCGACGACGAGATGCCCCATTCGATCGATCTCGCGGCCGGCGACCTCGAACCGGAGCGCCTGCTGGCTGAGCTCGGCACCGGCATCTGGGTCAACAACCTCTGGTACACAAACTACAGCGACCGCAATCATTGCCGCATCACCGGCATGACCCGCTTCGCGACGTTCTGGGTTGAAAACGGTGAAGTCGTCGCGCCCCTCAACGTCATGCGCTTTGACGAGACGCTGTACCGCATGTTCGGCGACAACCTCGTTGGCTTGACCGCCGAGCGCGAGATGATGCTCGACGCCGACACCTACTACCGGCGCTCGACCGGCAGCACCCACCTCCCCGGCGCGCTGATCAACGACTTTCGGTTCACGCTTTGACCCCTCGACGCTGGCGTTTGCTGGCGTTCGCGCTGGCCCTGGTCGCGGTGGTGTCGCTCGTTTCGTGCAGCGGCGGACAGCGGCGGTATCGGGCGTCCAAAGCGGGCAAAAAAGACCGTTTCGTGGCCGTTCGCTATGGCGCGTGGCTCCATTCCGCGCCCGATGACAAGGCCCCACGTGCGCGCAGTCCGGCCTGGGCGGGTCGCAAAGTGCCGCTTGGCTTCGCGAACCTGTACCGGTTGCTACACGCGGGCCCCACGTGGCTGGAGGTCGACGGCGCCGCTGACGAGGACATGAAGCGCCACTGCCTGTACCGCAACTCGGGCTTGTCGCGGCTGCAGATCCGGCTGTACGTGAAGCGCTCGGACGCCGTTCGTGTCACGCGGCGCCGGGTGCGGGAAAGCTACAAAGACCGCACGTTCATCGAGCTCGCCGCAGGTGCCCCGGTTCGCCGGCTCCGGGACCACCGCAAGCGACGCGTGGGGCTGTACCGAGCGAGCGTGCGCCCGTTTCGGCTCGAGACCTTCCTGCCGGACGCGGCGACCGGCTACTTCTACACGCCGTCGCGGCTTTGGGAGAACACCGAGTCCGACCACTACGTGCGATCCAAAGCACGGCTGCGGTTTGGCGGAACGGGCATCGTGCGCACCGGCCGCTACCCGCCGACGCTGTGGATCCAGTCGATGTCGTCCGACACCGTGCACCCGCGCGTGGTGATCCAAAAAGGCTGTCTGCGCATGAAGGTCATCGTGTCCGACAAGGACATCAAGTCGGCGGAATCCGGGGGCGGCCTCGGCATGTTGGGGACCACGGGCGGCGGCAAAGGCGTCGTCGTGCACCTGCCCAAAGGGACCGCATTGATGTGGCCCGACGGCGTGCGCGCGGGCTCGGTATTCAAGAAGCTGCCGGTCTACGGGAGCATCGAAACGCGCGACGGTCTGACGTGTTTCAACCACTCGCTCGCGCCGCGATGGGGGCCGTACAAGGATCGCAAGGACGCGCTGTTGCCGCTTTGTGTCGCCAGCGCGGATTGGCCTGTGCCGTTGGACGCGGGCGGAGATTGAGGCGGGACCGGGCCGACTGCAGCGGCGTGAAGCGAGACCAACCGGTCTGCGTCGCCATTGACGGGAGCCGTAGCAATACGGTCCCATCGGACCGCACTTTTTGCCTATCTGACAGGAGGGGTGTGCCATGCGGGAATCGATCTCGGCGAACGAGCAGCGCGATGCCATTCTGCTGCATTTCCTCCGACTCGGCCTCTCGTCGCGCGACCTTGATGAACTTGCAGGCCATGATCGCCGGATAACCAAGGGCTTCAGGTCGTGGAGAATCATCAAGGCCCTTGGGCTGACCAATGCGGAGCACAAGGGAAAGCTGTTTGCTTTCAACTCGCAAGAGGCGAGGCAAATGATCCGGGAGCTCGTGAACACACAAAACCCGGCCGTTCTCGAAGGAAAGACGCCGGCAAAGCTGAAGAGGTTTGACGGCGTCTTTGTCGAAGCAAGAGACGCGGAGCAATTCCGGAGTGCCTTCAGCGGGGTGGCTCGAAACCTGGTTCAAAACCACTTCACGCCCATGAAGAAGCTCTTTGCCAAGTGCCAACACCCGATGTGCAGCAACTCGGCAACGGACTGCGCACACTGGGGAAAGGACCGCGGCAGCATCTTCATCGATGCCGCAAACGCCTCCGCCAATCCCACGGCGGAAAACAGAAGCAGATTTGACGTCTTGAAGACAATGCACCGGTTCCTCGATGGCCACATCACGAAGCACCCTCGACACGGGTTCGAGTACCACGTCCGATTCCTGTGCAAGGCCCATCACAACGAGTACGACGGCCATGTCCGTTCGCGCGACGAGCAGGCGGTGAAGGACCTCGAGGATCGCATCAAGTGGACCCATCCCCCGCTGTAGACGTGGCCACTCACACCCAATCGCGCTCACCGACGACGTGAATCCGCTGGCCGTCGGGGCTTGGAAGAACGCCAATTGGAAGTCGCTGACTGAGCGATAGCCCGGGCCCCTGCCACCCGAACCCGAACCCGAACCCGAATTCACACCCTGACGGGGTGCCGCTGTGCTTGTGAATCAGGCCCGTCAGCATGGCGGCAACCTTGTCGGCCGCCGCGAGCAGTTTGAATGGGGCGACGCGCAACCGGTGACGAGCAAGGCTGTCCGCCACGTGAGCGGGCTTCGTGGATATGAGTTCGGGTAGGCGTTCGGGTTCGGGTTCGAGTGACGCCGCGTTCTGGTCCCCAGCAAAAAAGCGCGACAACACGGTCGCCATGGAGGGGGCGATGGTCGCGCTCTTCGTCGACCTCTCGATCAGCTGAGGCATTCGACCCAATCACGAGCCACATGGGTGCGAGGCCACGGCCGCCCTCAAACGTCAAGCGCCGGGGTCCAAGGACCGCGAAACGGAGCGATGAGCTCGTTGACGCGTCGAACGTCCAACCCTGGATGCAGCTCGCAGATCGCTTCGACATCGCGCCGATCGCGGGGCCGGTCCGCAATGAGCTTGAGAGCGACGAGATGCGGTAGAGGTGCGACACGAAGCGTGACGGGAGGCAAATCGACCGGGACGGCCTCACGCGCCGCCTGCAGCTCGAGCGGCACTTGGGCATCGACGATGTCCGCGTAGGTGTCGGGCCCATGCAGGCGCAGTTGCCACACACTCTTGACTTCAACACGCCAGCCAGCCGCCTGCGCCAGCGCTACCAGCGAATCTTTCTCGCCTGGTTCGAACGCGACCAGGAAGTCGACGTCGGCTGTGGAAGCTCGAGCCGCATGGTGCATCACGGCAACACCCCCGATGACGCAATGAACCGGCGCGGCCGCCGCCAGCATGGACGCCACGGACGTAATGGTCGGCTCAAGCTCGCGTCGCGTGAAGCTTGCCATGCAGGTCCCGCCAGTACGCGTCTTTCTCATCGGGTGGCGTCGCGGGCAGCATACCCAGGCGCCGAATATCGTCACGGGTCAAACCGGCGCGCGGCTCCCCACGATCGTCACCAACCGCCTCATATTTGAGCCTGAGCCAGACGCGACGCTCGCGAGGCGACAACGCACCGAATTCGTCGCTGCGGTCACCGGACAGCGACCGCAATTGAGCTACTGTGGCCTCATCAAGGCCTTCCACATCGACTCGCGTACGGTTGTCTTGTTCCATCAGAATCGCTCGTCGGGCCAGAAACCATCGACCGGGCCGCGCTACAGCGCATTGTAGCGGGCGCTCGGCGGGCTGACCAATCGCCGATCACACCCAATCGCGCTCGCCGACGACGTGAATTCTCTCGCCACTGACGGCGCGTGCGGCCTGCAAACCGCTCATCACGGCCGCCTCGACAGCGCCGATGTTGAGCCCGGTTCGCGTCCAGGTTCCGCACGGCACGAGGTTGCTGAGCCCCGATTCGTCCGCCCGCATCCGATGCCGCAATCCGCCGGGCAACGACAACACGTACTTGTCGGCGGGGGTGGTGTTGACCGTGACGAATTGCGCGTCCACGCGGTCGATCCCGGCCTTGTCGGATGGGGCATGAAGAACGTCCCAGCTGGTTTTTTCGCCGAGCCGCCCGGAACGCGCACCGGGCACCATCATGCCGCCGCGACCCGCTAACCAATCGCGCGCCATATCCGGTGCGGAGGACGCGACGTCGTCATCGATGCGGTTGCAGACATGAAAGACGTGCTTGGGTCGGTCGTCGGCGGGCCACTGTTCGACATCGAGGAGGTGACTCATATCGCTGTAGCCGCCCAAAGGCGCGACGCCGGTGTTGGCCATGGGAGGCGC
>Ga0114932_10004072_pt1 | contig 13907 bp, 8 predicted proteins | sample 2SBtaG_2_FD_87286 | JGI IMG/M metagenome (GOLD analysis project Ga0114932, IMG submission 87286) | Deep subsurface microbial communities from Kolumbo volcano to uncover new lineages of life (NeLLi) - 2SBTROV12_ACTIVE470 metaG | ecosystem: Environmental > Aquatic > Marine > Volcanic ...
AGGAAGCCGGCTCCTTCGACGGTGATGCTGAAGTCGCCAATCTCCCAGCATTGAGTGGGCGGCACGAAGGCGGTGAGGACTGGCGGCGCCAGCACTTCGACGTCGAGGGCGTTGGTCTTGCAGTCAGCAGGAGCCGGGTTCTGCACGACGATGGGGTTCAGCCCGGGCACGACCGTGTCGAGGGACCCTGCTGGGAACACCGCGGTCAGGCCGGTGCAGGCTTGGCCGCCGGTGACCGGGGTGCAGCCAGTCGGGGCGGTCGCATCGACAGCGGCGCCGCCAATCTCGACCTGTGGCACTTGGCCGCCGACGAACAGGAAGTCGGTGCCGGCCAGCACGAATGTATTGTCCAGCTGTTCGCCGCAGACCAGCAGCTCGTCGACGCTGGTGAGGGTCGGCGGGTCAATCAGCGTGACGGCCGCGGGCACCGTGTCGATGCACTGTCCGGGGTTCTCAATGATGACGTCATGAGGGATGCCGGTGGGCAGCGACGCAGGCACCTCGCCTTCCATCGTCGTGGCGTTGACGTAGTTGGCGTTGGAGTCGACTCCGCCGATGTAGACCAGCGACGACGGGCCGAAGTTGAGGCCATCGAGGGTGAGGGTTCCACCAGAGCACGACAGATTCGGGCTCACCCCGTTGAGGGTAGGAGGCGGAACCACGTCGAGGCTGACCAGATCGGTCGAGGCACACTGCACGGGCGGTGGGTTGGTGACATCGACGGCCTCGGAACCCAGGGTAGTGAAGGTGCCATTGACGACGGTGATGTCGAGCTGGGTGCACTTGCTGCCGGCGACCGTGCCGGCGAGTGGCGTACAGCCGACTGCATTGTCGACGGGGTAGGTGATGCCGCCCAGTACGACGGTGGGGTCGACGCCCGCGACGACAGCGAAGTTGTCGCCGACCACCGAGACGGTGAGCGTGTTCGCGGTGTCACAGACCTCGCCGGGCTGCAGAGCGGCGATTGTGGGCGGAGGCAGCACCTCGAGGGGCACAAATTCAACGGTGCTGCAGTCCGTCGCCGGCGGGTTGGTGACCATGACATCGAGCAGGCCGTCGGGCAGGGTGGCAGCAGCCACATCGATGGTCAGCTCGGTGCAGCTGTCAGCGGTGATTGGACCGGTGAGCGGGGTGCAGTTGTTGGCGGTCAGTGCGGGAGCGCTGATGCCGCCGATGTCGACGGTGGGCAGGACGCCGCCGACGACCAGGAAGCCCGTGCCGGTCAGGGTATAGGTCTCGCTCAGCTGCGAGTTGCAGGTCAGCGCAGTGGTGATGCTGGCCAAGGTGGGGGCCGGAGCGGTCTCGATCTGAAGGATGTCTTCGCTGACACAAGCCGCGGTGGCGGGGTTGGTCACGTTGACGTCGTGCAGTCCATCGGCCAGAGAAGCCGCCGGGAGTGTGGCGAACAAGGTCGTGCAGACCTCGCCGCCAGCGGGACCCGTGAGTGGGGTGCAGCCGGCTGAGCTGTCGGCGTTTACGGTGACGGCGCCCACGCTGACGTCGGGCAAGGTGCCGTCGGCGAGCACCAAGAAGTCGGTGCCGTCGAGCTGAATGGTGGTGTCTGCTTGGTCGACGCAGGTCAGCAGCGGTTGAGCAGTGCTCACAGTCGGACGCGCCACGACCTCGATGGGAACCGTGATCGGGGTCAGGCACTCGGCCGGGGCTGGATTGGTGACCTCGACCTCATGAACACCGACGGGAACGCCGTCTTCGGGCAATGTGAAGGTCAGGGTCGAGCAGCGTTCTCCGCCGTCGGGGCCGAATAGGGTGGTGCAGAGCGATGCGCTATCGGCCAGAGCCACGTAGTCGGTGCCGATGGCGACAGTGGGCAGGGTGCCGTCCGCCAATCGAATGAAGTCCGCACCGGTCAACGTGAGCACATTGTCGGCCTGCTCGGCGCAGACCAAGTTGGCGTCGACCACAGTGAGGGTGGGTTCGCGGACGAGCTCGAGCTCGACTGTGTCCGAGATGCACTCGGCTGGGGCGGGGTTCTGCACGCTGACGTCGCGAATGCCGGGGGCTTCGGCGTCTTGAGCCAGAGTGAACGTCAGCTCGGTGCAGGACTGACCGCCGAACGGGCCGAGCAGGTCGATGCATCCCTGCGCAGAGTCGGCGCGCACGGTCGTCCCGTTGACGGTCACATCGGGGGTGGTGCCGTCTTCAAGCACGACGAACTTGGAGCCCGTGGCGATGAACACCCGGTCTTCCTGTTCCAGGCAGTTCGGCTGTGGATCGACCTTGGTGATGATTGGAGGAGGAACGATCTCGAGTTCTTGATCCTCGGACACACAATCGGCTGGGGCTGGGCACGTGACGCGAGACGCATGCACGCCTTCGCCCTCAGAGCCCAGGGGCAGGGTGTAGGTGATCTCAGAACAGGACTGGCCACCGGCGGGTCCAAGCAGATCGACGCAGCTCGCAAAGGAATCGGCGCGCACGGTGGTGCTGCCCACGGTCACGTCGGGGGTGGTGCCGTCATCCAAGATGAGGAAGTCGGCGCCCGTGGCAGTGAACACGCGGTCGTCTTGGGCCAAGCAGTTGGGCTGGGGGTCCATGACGTCGAGCGTCGGCGGAGGCACAATCTCGAACTCGATGCTCTCGACGGTCTCGCAGGACGCAGTCTGGGGATTGATGACGCTGACGTTGTAGACGCCGCGGGTGAGTGCCTGCTGGGGAACGGTGACCTGCAGGGTATTGCAGACCCGGCCGGGTACCGGACCCGCAAGGTCGAAGCAGTCCTCTGCGGCGTCGGCCGAGACGACCACGCCGCCGAAGTCGACTGTCGGCAAGGTGTCGCCGACGACCACGAAGTTGGCGCCGCTCAGTGTGACGGGCTGCGACTCTTGCTCGACGCAGAGCAGGTTGGGCTCCATGGCGGTGAGCTCCGGGGGCGCGATGACGGTCAGTGCGTCCACCATGTCGTCGGCCTGGCGGTCCGGATTGGTGACGGTCAAGTCGTAGACACCCGTCGGCAGCAACTGTTCGGGAACGACGTCGATCTCCATCGTCTCTTCGTTGAGCCAGCGAATCAGGGTGCGGTCGTCGTCTTTGTCGAACTGGATCAGGTCAAACGAGGAGCCGTCGCCCCCGACCCCACCGTCGATTTCCATGCGCTTTGTAATGTCGAGCTGTGGCAGCTCGAGCGAGGCACCTGGGCCGCCCTCGACGTCGTCGGTGAGCACGTCATTGGGCATGGGCCGCAACAGGCCGCCCGCGAGCGTCACCGTCGTGGTCAGCTGATCGTTGCAGACCAGCTGTGGCGTGAGGGTGTCAGCCTCGGGAGCCGGGCTCTCGATGGTGTAGCCGCAGGAGGTCAGAAAGGCAGCTGTGCCTGCCAAGAGAATCAGTCGCATGGGGACTCCGTCGCCCCCGCTTTACGTTTGGCGACGGGTCAAGGTGACAATCCATCGACGTCACTGTGGAGGCGTTGCTTCTCCTGTGGCACCGACAGCCTCTGCAAGTGCCTTGAATGCGGCATCGTCGAGCAGCTTGGCGTCGAGCTCAATCGCCTTCATCGCAGCGGCCTTTGCTTTCGCGGTCGCTTCTTCGGCGGGCAGGTGGCCTTTTTCGCCCATGGCGACGCCGCATCGGGCAAGGGCGGCGTGTGCTCCGCCCCAATCGGTGACCGTGCCCGAGACCGCGGTGAGCTGATCAAAGGCTTTGGTCATGACCTCTTTCTGCTTGTCGCCGTCTTCGGCGTTGGTGCAGATGTAGTCCGAGTTCAGCGCCTTGATCCACGCATCGGGCTTTTCGGTGGCGCGCGCCATGGTCGGCGACACCTCAAGCTCGAGGTTGGTGCCCTTGGGAATCATGCGGATGCCCTCGTCGAGTGCTCCGTAGAACTCGGTGGTGGGGCGCTTGAGCTGCTCCATAAACACGGCACCGGAGGTCTCGCCCTCGTTGCCAAAGAGGAACAGGGACACGTCGAAGCGGGCGCTGCCCTCGGTCTGCTTGACCGCGGCTTGCACGACGTACCGAGCCTCGAACTTGGCCGCGAGCTCTGCGGCGGTGGATTCGTCGCCGACGAGCTTGAGCGTCTCGGCCTTGTCGATGACCTCGAGGCCTTCGACTCCCTGCAGGGCGTCGACGAGAACGTGGGTCACGCCCATCGCGAGTCCGTCTTGGCCTTGGGATTGTGGTGACACGGGCAGCACGAGCACCTTGCCGCCGCGCACGATCTCGGGTGGGGGCTCGCGCAGCAGGTAGGTGGCGGTCATGCCGCCGCCAAAGAAAATGCCGAACAGACCGAACGATGCAAAGCCCATGATGGCGACCTTTTTGATGGTCTGAGCCAGCGGCACGGGCGGATCGGGTGGTGGCGGCTCCGGAGCTCCTTCGTCCTCGAGTGTGAGGACTTTCTTGGGATCTTCGGCCATCGGGTGCTCCTCCGTCGTTTTCGGAACCGCCGGACTCTACCGCACGGGCCGGAACGGGGATAGCACCCACGGCATGAACCGTCCCGTACTCCTGCTGTTCACTGTTCTGTCCGCTCTGTCCAGCGGTTGGGCTGCGTATCTGATCAAGCTGCACAATGATGCTGTCGCGCACCTGTTGGAGCCCGGAGCTCTGTGCGCAGACGGTGGGTGCGGAGCTGTTTTGGGCTCCGAATGGTCCACCATCGGGGGAATTGCGGTCTCTGCACCGGCGGTGCCGATGTTTATGGGGCTAGCGATCATGGGCGGCATGGTGCTGAGCGACAAGCTCGACGCCAAGCGTCTGGCCCCGTTGGCGACGGCGTGCGGAGTGCTGGGGGTGCTCTTTGGCGGCGCGCTGTTGTACGTGATGCTCGTCGATGTACAGCAGATCTGCCAGTACTGCCTGATCATGGACGCGCTGAATCTCGGCGTGCTGCTGAGTGGTGCTGCACTGCATCCCGACGGTTTTGGTGCGAGCTTCAAGGCCATCAAGGACGTGCCCGCGGCGCTGTCCGAGGGCGGACCCGAAGCAATGTTGCTGGTGGGGATCGTGCTGGGCACGCCCATTGTGGCGGCCGTGATGCCCGAGCCAGCCGAGCCGGCCGAACAAGAGGTGGTCGTCGTCGTGGAAGACGAGGCCCCTGCCAAGCCTGCGGCCGAGACGCCTGTCGCAAAGCCTGCGGCCGAGGCGCCAAAGACGCGACGGCTTGTCATTCCCAAAGAGGTGAATGTCATCCCGGTCACCGCCGATATTCCCAGCAAGGGACCCGCCGATGCGCCGGTCACCATCGTGCTCTTCGAAGATTTCCAATGCCCCTTCTGCAGCAAGCTGGCGGGAACGATGGAAGCGCTCGCCGAGGAGCGCCCCGAGCAGTTGCGCTTTGCTTGGTACGACTTCCCCATGCACGGGGACTGCAACAGCGCCGAGCTGTCCGATCGCGCCAAGACCATGCACCCGTACGCCTGCGGGGCGGCGATTGCCGGCAAGTGCGCGCATGAACAGGGCAAGTTCTGGGACATGCACGACACGATGTTCCACAACAGCCGCTACCTCAAAGACCGCGACTTGATGGGCTATGCCAAGCAGAACGGCCTGGACATGGCCAAGTTCGACATGTGCATGAACGACCCGGCCACCGTCGACAAGATTCGCGCGAACACCGTGGTTGGCTCGGAAGTCGGCGTGCGCGGCACGCCAGGTTTCTTCATCAACGGCCGGCGGTTCTCGGGAGCCCAGCCGATCTGGGTGATTCGCGCGGCGATCGACGCCATTGCCGCCGATCCCACTGACCGGGTGCTGCTCGACATCGACATCGAAGGCGAGGTGTTTGGCGACCTGAGCGGGGAACCCACGCAGGTCACGGTGCCCGGGCCATACGGTCAGCTGACCATCGATGCCTTTGAGGCCACCGTCGAGGGCGGCAAGGCCGTGTCCAAGCCGGGCGTCGAGCCCGCTCGCAACATCTCTTGGTTCGATGCCAAATCCGCCTGCGAAGCCTCGGGCAAGCGCCTGTGCACCGAAGCCGAGTGGCTCATGGCATGCACCGGAGCCCAGCCGATTGACCGCGATCGCGACGGCGTGTTTAGCGACGATCCGATTCAAGGAAATGCGCATCCGTACGGGCAATACCCCCAGGACGCATGGTGCGCGGCGGCGCGAGCCAAGGACGATCCCCAGCCGATCCTGACCGGCGTGCATCCCAAGTGCGCGACCCCGTCGGGCATCTACGATCTCGAGGGCGTGGTCAAGGAATGGGTCGGGCTCGATCCGGGCCGAGCCGGTGTCAAAGGCGGCTCCTACTACTCGCGTGGGTCGGCGCGCTGCGGCTACTTCAAGGACAGCCTCGCACCCGACCTCGAAGATGCCGCAACGGGCTTCCGATGCTGCCAGGGACCGCTTCCCGACGGGCTCACCGCCGACCACCATCCCGGCGGAAAGGTGGGTGACCAAGTCATGGACTGGCAACTGAGCGACATCGAAGGCAAGCCGCTGGGCAGCGCCGATATCGCAGGCAAGCCGACGATCATGACCTTCTGGGCGAGCTGGTGTCAGCCCTGCCGCAAGGAGCTTCCGGTGCTGTCCGAGATGTACACCAAGTACAAGGACCAGGGCCTGGTGGTGATTGGCGTCAACGTCGACAAGGTCACGCCCAAGGCCAAGGCCTTCTTGCGTCAGATGCCACTGCCGTTCCCGATTGCCGTCGACGCTGACAGCTCGCTCATGGGCCGATTTGATGCTCGAGGGGTGCCATCGACGTTCTGGATCACCTCGTCAGGGACCATCCGGCAGCGCACCATCGGCTACGACGAGCGCGGCAAGCACGAGCTCGAGGCAAACATCCAGGCGTTGATCTCGGCGAAGTAGACTGAACCCACCGCGCTTGCAGTGCGCTAGAGCAGCTTGTGGGCGCGTTTGGCTAGGTCGGCGAGCTGGTCATAGTCCCAGGTCCCGCGGTCGTTGACGGTGCCGGCCATCTGCGGCAGGCCGCCCAGTCCGATGCGCGCGCCGGCAATGGCACCGGTCATGGCGGCGGTGGTGTCCACATCGCCTCCGGCGCGGATGGCGATGCGCACGGCATCCATGAACAGGTCTTCCTCGCCGGCTCGCAGGTAGCAGTACAGCGACCACAGCACGCTGGGTACCACAAAGGGGGAGATGCCATGCCACTCGTCGCTGTAGCCTTCTCTTCGGCCGCGACCGGCCACCATAGGGGCCGCGGCGTCGGGCTGGACCGGCAGAATGTCAGCCAGCCAGCGCACATGACCCGCGAATTCGGCGTCCACCTTGGCGACGTGCACCGCGACACGCTCGCAGAAGTCCCACGGGTCGCGCTTGTCGTCTTGGAGCGCAATGGCAACCGCCGCCGCAATGGCCACCGAACCGGCCTGACACCGGATGTCGGCGTGGGTGATGCGGCTTTGCTCTGCGGCCAGAGTCACCAGTCGATCGGGGTCGTTGACGCACATGAGGCCCACGGGTGCGCTGCGCATGGCCGACCCATTGCCCGCTGATGGGGCCGGAGTGCCGGATTCCTGCCAGGGCACTCCCGCAGTCAAGCGTTCCGCCGCCTCTTGGGTTGCACGGCCACGGCCGACGATGCGGCCTTCGCTGAAGATGGCGGCGACGCGCTGGCCGAAGTCCTCGGGGCGCCACTCGCCAGCTTGTACCCAGCTGTCCAACAGCTCGCGGGCGAGCTGGGTGTCGTCGGTGTACTGGCCCAGTGGGAACGGATCGCGGGCGGTGCCAAATCCGGGTCCGTCGACGTATGCGCTGGTGTACTCGGGGCCGTAGCCCTCGACTGGAAATCCGAGCGCGTCGCCCAGAGCCTGGCCGACGAGACACCCCTGAAACCGGTCACTGGTGGGCAACGCCATGACCTTAAGCGTACCCCGCTGGCCGATTAGCCGCTATGAGCGTAGGTTTCCGATCACTGCTGCGATGGGGTGCAGCGCACTGGCGCCCAACGACACCGCACGCTCCGGGGACCAGCCCTGCTGGGGGTTTGGCGTGTCGGCGGTATCTTTGAAAGGCATCTCGAGCGTCATGGCCAAGCAGTCGAAGCGCGACGCGATCTGGTTGGTGCACATCGTCATGTTTGCCGTGCCGGGCTCGTCGACCCCGTAGCCGAACTTGGTCTGAAAGTCGGGGTTAGCGGCGACGTATGCGTACAGAAATGCCTCTTGGAGGGCGGCCTGGACTTTGGTCCAGCCTTCGATGCCCTCGGCGCCGCTGACGAAGTTGTACGGAAGCTCTTCGTCGCCGTGCACGTCGAGGCAGAAGTCGCACCCGGTCTGGTCCATGCAATTGCGAACCGCCAGGACCTCGGGGCTGCGTTCGGCGGTCGGCTCGTGCCACTCGCGGTTCAGGTTGGCTCCGGCCGCGTTGTTGCGCAGGTGTCCCCGCTGACTGCCGTCGGGGTTCATGTTGGGCACGATGCGGAAGGTGGCCAGGCGACGCAGCTGCATGGCCAGGGCATCGTCGGTGTCGAGCAGGCGCGCGAGGAAGCCTTCCATCCACCACTCGGCCATGCTCTCGCCTGGGTGCTGGCGCGCGATCAGCCACAGCTGGAGCGGACCATCGCCCACGGTCAGCATCTCGATGTCGTTGCCATCGAGGGACTGGCCCACGACGTCGACATTGACGCCGTCTGCGACTTGGCAGAGCGCGATGAGGTCGAGGTGGCGCTCGTGGCTATAGGGCGCGAAATAGGCGTACCAGACCATGTCGAGGTCCGGTTCATGCTGGATGACTAGTGCACCGTCTTCGTAGGTCGTTGGCACCCGGAACCAGTACTCGCGGTCGTAGCTGGCGACGGCTTGGTAGTTGTTCCATGCCTTGGGGTAGCTGCTCTCGTGTGCGTTCACGATGCGCATGGTCACGGGCTCGCCTCGGGCGCCGCCCATGCGGAAGTGGAACCACTGCATGTGGTCTTCGCCCGCATCGCGGCGGATCTTCAGCTGAACATTGGTCGGATCGGACGCATCGACGACTTCGATGTTTCCGGAGTCGAACGTGGCGGAGATGTGCACAGTGCCTCCAGGGCGGTCCACGCACATACGACATTCCGTTCCCCGAGGCGACCCCGGAATGGACTCCGGCTGACAAAGGGACTCCACTGGCTCACTCAGGCATTACACTGCCGTGGTGATCTTCCTGCTGATCAGCTGGCTCACGACAGCAACTGCCGTCACCCCCGCCGAACTCGAGGCGAAACTGACGGCGATCGAGCCGTACCGAGACCAGCGTCAAGCCGCTGGGGCGCCACGATTGTCGATGACGCAGATGAAGCGCACAGCCGACGGAGCGGTCGTCACCGGGCTGGTCGAAGTGGCGGGCAGCGACACCGGCAAGGGGTACGGAGCCGTGCTCTACGACGTGCCCATCGCGGTGCTCTGGTCCGCCATCAACGACGAAACGCGCCACGCTGGCTACACGGCGGTGGGCTATTCCGAGCTGCTAGCTGGCCGAGCCTGTGAGCCTGGCCGCCGGGTCTTCAACTACCTGGAAGTGCCGTGGGTGTCGGACAGGTGGTGGATTGGGCTGCCGTCTCCAAACCGCACCATCATGCGGAACAGCGCCGGCAGTGTGCGCGAGCTGACGTTCAAGAGCAGCGTCAATGAAGCGGAGATCACCTCCGCATCGGCCAAGGGCTACCAGAACTTGGCCTACCCCATTGCTTTCTCAAAAGGTGCCTGGTTCCTCGTCGCCATCGACGCGCGCCACACCTACGCCGAGTACTACGTCTGGACTGACCCGGGCGGCAGGATTCCTGCGTCTTTGGCCTCTTCCTTCGCTACGAAGGGAGTCAAGGCGCAGATCGATGCCATCCGGAAGTTCGCAAAGGAGGGCAACCCGTCATGCCCCATCGAATGATCATGGCTGCGAGCTTGCTCGCCGCATTGCTGGCTGCCACCACAGCCCGGGCCCAGAGTGGTCCGTTTATCTGGGACCAGCCGTCCCCCGAGATCCAGCTCGCGCAGGATGACACTGTCATTCCGCTGGGCATGGGAGCCATCCTGGTGCCGTCGATGACGGACCCAGCGCTGGAGCCTCCTGTCATCCTGGTCGATACCGAACAGGGCGTACAGGACATCCCGACCGGATCCCGCGTCATTGTGCCCCCGGGCAGCTACACCATCATCATGAGCACCAGTACGCCGGGCCAGGGCACGTCCCAGACCGTCGAGGTGCTCGATGCCGAGACCACGCTGGTACCCATCAGCTGGGGAGCGCTGCGCATCGAGGTGACCGATGGTCGCCGCGTTCCGCACCGTGGTGGCTATGAGCTGATCCGCTCCGACACCCGCGAGGTGGTCGGTACGGGCTTTGGCGCCGACACGCTGCAGGGCGAAGCGATCCTCACTTGGCTGTTGCCTCCTGGCGTGTACCGAATCGTGAAGGTGGGCTCGAACTACCGAGCCCTGCGGGACTTCGCGTCGGTGTACGTGCCAGAGGCTGGCTTTGTGCGCTACCGCTTGGTGGCCGATCCGAACACCGGGGACTTCTTGGGCAGTGGCGTGCTGCTTCCAGATGACTTCGGTACCCAAAAGACACTCGACACGCCGTTCTTCAGCTCGTTGATTTTGGGAGCGGACGGCGCTTTCAGCCAGCAGAGCAACGTCATCGGCCTGCCGAACCAGTCTGTGGTGTCGGGAAATATGTTCTTGGATGGGCAGTTCGCCTACAAGCGCCAAGAGCATACGGTCAGCGTGTTGACCCAGATCGAGGCGGGTGCGACGCAGATTCGACCGACGAGCTCGCAGCCGCTGCCGTTCGTCAAGGCGCGTGACCGGCTGCGCGGAGACCTGCTGTACACGTGGTTCGCCAAGGAGCGAGTCGGGCCGTACAGCCGGGTCTCGGCCGAGAGTCAGGCATTTTCGACCAATCTGCTGGCGACCCAGGACACGACCTATAGGCGGCAGTACGCCGACGGGACGGTCGTGGACGAGCCGGTCGAGGCTGGCGATACCTTCCACATCGCCGACGCCTTCAAGCCATCCATCGTGCGCGAGGGCGCGGGGCTGAACTGGCGACTGTCGACCAACCGCTGGTACCAGCTCAACTTCCGCGCGGGACTGGGGCTTCGCCAGAACGCATTTGGCGGCGCTTGGGTGCCCAACGACGACCCAAGTACATCACAGCTCGAATACCTCGAGGTCAACAGCTTCAACAACACCGGCTTCGAGAGCACCATCGTTGCCACGGTCAAGCTGCCGGGCTGGGCGACCTACGCCACAAACATCGAGTTCTTCTACGACGTGGTCCAGCTTCAGCCGACCATCGAGTGGCGAAACACGCTGTCTCTTCGGTTGAACCGGAACTTCTCGGTCAACTACTTCGTCAATGTCGACTACCTGCCACAGGTTGTCGACCGCGTTCAGCTGGACCAATCGGTCCTGCTACGTGCCTCCTTCAGCCTGCTGTGAGCGCCATCATGAGACCAATGATCATCGCCCTGGCGCTCCTCGCCTCCGCGTCATGTGTGAGCCGCAACAATCACGAGTTGGTTGTGATGCAGCTTGACGCGACCCGGACCGCGTTGTCCGCGCATCAGGCGGACAGTCGCGGCGAGGCGTCCACTCTGCTGATGCAGATCAAAGATCTGGAAAAACAGATTCACAGCCGACAGATGCAGCTCGATGCCTTGGCCGACCGGGACATGGGACACATCGGTGAGCTGCGCGAGCTGCAGCTCGAGTACGCCGAACTGCTGTCGATTGCCAGTACCCCTCCCGAGTGTCCGGTTCCTCCACCGCCTACCCGTCGTCGCCGCCCCAAGACGCCGCCGGTCTGTCCGCCGTGGGAGGTCGAACCCATGGTGCTCGCATCGGTTGAGCAGATGAAGCGGGCACTGGCCCACGAGGCACAGGCCGAGTTTGCGGAGGGTCGCGTGGCCGAGCGCCACCAGCGGCTGATCGAGCAGTTCGCCCCACTCGTCGAAGAGGGCTGGGTGACGGTTGAGCGCCGAGGTGAGGCTTCAGTAGTGACATTGCCCGCTGCCAAGCTGTTTCAAGAGGGTCGGGTCATGCTCTCGCCGCGCGGAGACGACATCCTGCAGCAGACAGCGGACGCGCTCAGTAAGCTGCACGGGCGTGAGATGAGCATCCGCGGCCACACGGACAACTCGGCCTTTCACAGTGCCGAGCTAGCCAGCAACTGGGAGCTCGGCTTTGCCCGCAGTGCGCTGGTTCTGCGGGTTCTGCGCGACATGAAGACGACCCAGCCCGCCCACGCCGAGTCCTGGGCCGACACCAAGCCCATCGGCGACAACGACACCGAGGAGGGCCGCAAGCGGAATCACCGTGTCGAGTTGTGGCTGACCGAGATCGAGGGATTGGAAGAGCGGTTTGACCCCACACCCGATGAGCCAAAGCCCTAGGGTTTTCTGGGGTCCGCCGCTTCAACGAGCAGGCGCTGCATCAGCACCTCGCGGAAAGAGGGATCGACCGTGTGGCAGTACGTGGCGGTGCGCGTGTAGGGAAGACGCGCGGCCACCAGCAGGTACGGCTTGTCCGGACTGGTGACATCACCCTGCATGGCTGGATCGGTGACATCGTTCGGGTGCCGTTCGATGCCGACTGGGTGGGTGTCGCAGGTGAACAGCTGTGGATGGGTCAGGTAGCCGACGGCCAGCGTGTCAAAGGGATTGAAGCCGGGCACTTCGAACCGCTCCTTCCACAGGTCGATCCAGCTGGGCACCGCTTGTGCCAGCCACCGGGCGGCGGCTGGTCCAGCGGCCCAGCGTTCGATCTCGGCGTCGGTGATCCACACTTCAGAGCTGATCTCCCAAGGAGTCAGGGTCAGCGGCACATCAGCAGCCAGCAAGCTCTCGAACGCGGCGGCGTCCTGCTCGAAGTTGAAGTCTCGGTGCCCCTTGGCATTGGCCGTGCCGGTGGTAAACCGCTGCCCTGGTCGTCGGCCAGCCACGGCGATGACCTCGGTCATCTTGACCGCCAGATCGGGTCGACTGGCGAGCACGCCGGCGATGTTAGTGGCCGGACCCAGGACCAAGATGGTCAGCGGCTCGCGCTCCAGGGCTGCGATCAATGCGGCGACCGCCGGGGTGTCGTGTTCGGCGGCCTGGGCCGCACCGCGGTGAACGGGCAACGTTGCGGGGCCGAAGCGGGTGGTGACCTCTCGACCCAGGCGGTCGGTGTCGTCGAGCGCTGCGTTTCCGAACACCGTTGAGATGCCGACCACGTCGAGCTCGCCGGAGTTGAAGGCTTGGATCATGGCCACGGCGTCGTCGATGTCTCGCTTGGGCACTCCGGCCGAGCAGTCCGCGTCGATCCACACCCGCAGCGGAGGCTGCGCCACGGCCTCGACCGGAGGGACCTCGGGCTCGGGCTGGAGCTCGGCTTCCGGCTGGGGCTGGGGCTGGGGCTGGCACGACAGCAGCAAGGCGAGGGCAATCACGACAGGACGTACCGTCGGCTGATGTCCAGCAATCGGCGCAGTCCATCCTCGTCAAACGACAGTGGCAGCTGGGCCACACCCAGAATGCGGCGCATGATCTCGACCCCGGCAAACTGAAGGGCCAGGCTCCGTTCAAATCCGTACGGCTCCTCGTAGACGTCGAATAGCCCCTTCACGTCGGACTCATCGTGGCCCGTCAGCAGCCAGTGTGCGACGAATACGCCAACATCGAATTCCGGGCGGCCGAGGAAGCAAAACTCGGGATCGATGACTCGAAGCTGCCCGCCGGCACGCACGAAACTGCCTGGATAGAAGTCGCCGTGGTTGAGCGCCGAGCCGTTCCATAGATACAGCTCACCAAGTGCGTGGACCGCGGCCACGTAGTCTCGGTCGGCCTTGAGCTCATCGCCGATGTCGATGCCCAGTCCGTTGTGGGGGTCGAGCGGAATGCGAAAGATGTGGGCGTGGTTGAGTGCCCGCATGTTGTGGTTGTACAGCAGCTGTTCAGGGGCGACATCGACGCGATGCAGGTGGCTGAGCCAGTTCAGAAGGGTGGCGACGTCGTCTGCCCCCCA
>Ga0114932_10004075_pt1 | contig 13904 bp, 28 predicted proteins | sample 2SBtaG_2_FD_87286 | JGI IMG/M metagenome (GOLD analysis project Ga0114932, IMG submission 87286) | Deep subsurface microbial communities from Kolumbo volcano to uncover new lineages of life (NeLLi) - 2SBTROV12_ACTIVE470 metaG | ecosystem: Environmental > Aquatic > Marine > Volcanic ...
AGAAGAATTAGCAAAAAGAAAACTAGATTGGAAAAAGCCAGAGCCAAATTACACCTCAGGAGCTCTTGCAAAATATGCAACCCTTGTAGGCTCAGCAGCACAAGGTGCAATTACATCTGCAAATCCTTGATGAACAATTTATCCACAAGCTTTATAGATCGCGATCTCAAAATCTAATCAGAGATAACAGGAAAAGAATCAACTTATGCTTATCAAATTACTGTTATCTACTAAAGACAGATAGACTCAAGATTGTTGTCGCATGATAAAAAATCAACAAAATGTATTGTTACGACATCTGTCAAAACCAACAGGTTACAAAATACAAAAAAAAGGATTGTTAATTTGTAGAGGGACTCCTAAAAGTAATCACAATCTTGAATTTGTGTTATAGTAATTTTGAAGGTACCTACTTTGAAGAGTCTTAAACCAATTTTGTAATTCCCTTTTGAGGCTGTGAATCCCATTTTTGAGACATTCGTATTTAGATTATATTACAACATCTTGAAATTCTTATGATATATCATGAATCAATGCAGTGAAGTACATGCTCCTACATACAAAATAATCTACAAGGGTGCAAAGAGTAGTGATTATAATCCTGAATGGCTTGTCTGTGAATCTTGTCATGAAAAAAGACATTTTGGAACTCTTGAAGATATTGTTTCCATAAAGAAACTCAATTAAATCCTCAAGAAAATTGTTTTTGAATGGTTAGAGTCCTGAACTAACTTTGTAATTCCCTTTGACAGCCTAAATTATTCTAAAATGTTTGTTCATTTGAACAAACATTGTTGGGATTTTATTTTCCTGAAGAAGTTCTGATTTTTAACAGAATTTCATCAGTCATCTTTTGTAAATTTTCTATTTCAAGGCTAGTCTCTAATTGTCTGTGCATAAAAGAAATAACAATGATTTCTAGATAAGAATATGTCATTACAGTTTGTTACACTTTTTTTCTATCACTAGCTAATTGTTAAAAGCGATCAGTTTTTGATTGCCATATTGTCATTTTTAGAAAAAATATCTTTTGAGTTAGATAATTTTGGTATTAGTTTCAATACCATTTGTCCAAAAGAGAACCGATCAACATTAAAAATGTCCAGCCTGCCTATAACTTTCATAAATCAAGCATTGATGAGGAATAATGACTGAAACAAAACCAATTTCCCTGTTTGATGAGGATTCAGACACTGCATTATTCAAACATAAAATCACACTTGATAAAATAAAAAAAGAATTAATCAATTTCGGGTTAACATCTAACCAAAGTAAAGTTTTCATCTATCTGGGAAAATATGGTTCAAAGACGGCTTCAGAAGTGTCAAAGGCATTACAGACCCCTAGAACTGAAACATATCATCTTGTAAATTCATTACAAAATATGGGACTAGTCACTGCGGAATTGACACATCCTACAAAATACACTGCAATGGATATGAAACAAGCTATTGAAACAATGGTTAGACAAGAACAATCACGAATCAATTCTTTGGCAACTAAAGAAGAATCTATTTCTGAAATGTGGAAGGAAATTCCATACTTTGCTGTAGAAACTGACGAATCAAAATCTGAAAAAATGCAATTACTTCATGGAACTAGCTCCATTTCAAACAAAATCCAAGAAATGATTGAATCATGTAGTGACGAATTTAAAATATTTGGAAGTTTATCTGATGTTAATCGTTTTTATCATTCTGATGTATTTGATAATGTAGGACAGTCGTCGGGTGAATTAAAACTACTAATTTCACCTCTTGACAAATCCCCTGAATTTCTATCTGAAATTGATTCTAAAAAAATTCACATTCTTTCATCAGATTCAAATAACAAATGCTTTATTGTAAATGACAAAAAGGAGGTTCTCATATTCATGCGAAATGCCAACCATCCAACAAGACAAACTTTTGCATGGTGGTCAGATTCTGAAACCCTTGTAGACATGATGAGTTCGATGTTCGAATTGTCTTGGGAAAAAGGCGAACAGTTGTACTAGAAAATAACCCAAAGGATGTATTTTGATTATGAAAGATTCTAAACATGATTACAAGGAATCCATGCAAGAGATGTTACTTGAGTTAAAAATTAAGACAAGTAAATTGATGAAAAAATTCAAAGAACAATCAAAAAAAGACAAAGTAAGTAGATGAATTTCATCAGACAATATGGCAATTCCTCAATGGGTAGCTGAATCCCCGTGGATTTGCATTCATACTAAGTTAGCACTAGTAAAAATTTGGATTCGATATTATATACCTCAAAAAAAATTTCCATTTATGAAGTGCAAGAATTGTTCTAAAGACTTGTTTGAAAGTCGCCATAAATTTTGCTCTATTAATTGTCAAGATGATTATATCGCTAATTTAGAAAAAATTGTTGAAAAGGCTGTAAAAAATGATATGGGTCATACTAGGAAAATAAGTGAAACATTATGAAGAAAATATGTAAACACTGCGAGCGTGAATTTGAGAATCATGCTAGTGATTATTGTTCCAGTGATTGTATGTTTTCAAGTTTTGAAGAAAAAATGAGTGCTGAATCAACTTGTAAGTCTCTTTTGAGGACTAAATTATCCCAAACCTTATTTTCCAAAATTATGCCTAAAATTTCCATTAAAGGTATTTTTTTAAGTGATCTGTTGTCTACAACAGGTTTTTTAAAAAAATATTTGTACCCGAATAACTGACAAAAAATATGAGCATTTTAGATGTTGTTGAAAAGTTAGAGGATTCAAATAAAGAAAACAAAATGAATTTAGAACAATTACATGAACAGTTCGATGACCTTCGTGCAGATCCAAGATTTGTGAATTTGCCAATGAATGAATTAGAAAATTTATTTTTAGAATACCTAAAAGTATGGATTAAAACCAATACTGAAATCATAGATTTATTGACAAATAAAAAATAAAATAAAAAATGATTAAACTTAAGTTTGAAATCATCAAGGAAAATTAATGGATATTTACTCTAGTAAGTTTGCAATAATTATCATAATTGTACTTGTGGGGATTCTAGCATTGCAAGTGATGGCAAACAGTAATGATTCATCAAAACTGATTGATGCTGAAACGTGTGAATTGTATGTAATGGATTCACAAATAAATGCAAAAAAATACCTAAATGAGTTTAATCAAAAGTGTCTAGATTTTAAAAATCTAAATCCATAGAAAATTAATTAATGAAACTAAATTCATTAAATATCATGGAAGGCCCATCTGAAATTAACTCAGTATTTTGGAATGAGGAGAAGAAATCATGGGATTATAAAATTATTAAAGTTGATGAATATTTTGGATTCAACGAATGCCAGCAATGTAGAAAAGCAATGTCACATAATATAAAATCAAATGGAGAATTCAAAATGGTTTATGTGAAATGTGGTTGCTCTGAAAGAAAATTTTAATTTTTAATCAAACTACATCCATTCCCAAAACATCATAGTATGCCTTTGGAATCATTTGTTGGCCTTTGAAAAAGACATTGTTTACTGCAGTATCCAAGACATAGGTTTTTGCCCAATCATCATCACTCCTGATTGAACGACCAAATCCCTGCAAAATCTTGGTTAATGTTTGAGAAGTATACCATAAAGGAAATTTATTCATTTTTGCCCTTGTTCTCTTTTCAGTATAATTAGGATAGGGCACCTTGGCAATAATCTGAAATCTAGAGAGGTCGTCTTTCAAATCAACACCTTCCCAAAGAGAAGAAGACAGTAAAACACCGGTAGGATCAGAGGCATGTTCAGAGATTACTTCATCTTGTGTTTTACCATCTTTGTTTTTACTATGACATAGTCTAATTCTTTGAGTATTTTTTGGAGACAAATATCTAATTATTTTCTGACATCGTGGAATTGAAGAAGTAAGAATTAATCCACGTTCATCTGAATGTTCATCCATTATTCTATCAATTGTTTTGATAACTTCAAGTTCATCTTCTTCAGTTGAACCATAGCTAAGTCTTTTGATGTTCAAAAGATCAACTGTTCTATGTTCAATTTTAAATGGGGATTTTTCTGTATCAACAAATGCAACATCATCTTTTTCTAATCCCATATTTTCACAAAAACTTGATTTGTCAATTGTGGCAGACATAAAAAGTTGATATTCTGTTTCAAAAAAAGAATTTGCAAATTTTGATACATCAATAGGTTTTACAGAAATGGTTCTAAAATTTCCATTCAAATCTTTAACAGGATCATTTACAATAAAATTGTCTTTATCAGCCACGATGTCTATTTTTGCTTGAGCAGAGCGGTCATGTCTACGTTCTAAGCCAGCAAGTAATTCAAAATCAGGATCATTTTGAAATGCTGCGCTTTCTTTGATGTCTTTGATTTTTTTAGCATAAGAATATGTCATATCATCAGTCAGTTTTATCATGGAATCCAAGTCTGTAAAATCATATTTTTCTGAATTAAGATTACACTCATCAACTTGCCCACTAAAAATATCAAATCCTACAAATTGAATAATTTGATCCTCTATTTTGTGAGCTTCATCAAATACAGTAATTTTTCTATCAAGATAGTCTTCAAAGAGTTTTTTATTGAATTTCATAATTGTGAAAAATGCATGATAATTCCAAAGAGAATGTTTTGAGACTAGGGCATCGTACTTTTGCATATAATAGTGACAAGAATTAGAATCAGCAGTATTTTCTTCAACTTGTTTTATGGTAGGCTTGAATTTACAAACTTCAAAGACCTCTTTGCCATTTTTAGAGACTCTTTCCTGACATTCTCCTTTATCACAGGACAACCCCCATCTCATAGCCCTCCTTTCATTTTCAACTTTTTCAGATTCCATTAATTTTAAACATGGAAAATTTTGTTTTCCTTTAACTGGTTTTAAAAATGGAATATCTTTGATGTATTGATCTTGAAGGTGTTTAGAAGCAGTAACAGTAAATGAGCTATCAAAATAATTTGAAACAGTTGCACCTACAAGGGATTTTCCCACTCCTGTTGGAGCACATAAAACAATTTTCTTAAATCCAGAGTTTAATTTTTCTTCTATTTGAGTAATGATCTCAGTTTGTATATCTCTAGGAGTATATTGTTCTGGGAATTTTTCTAATAAAGACAGGATCACATCTCCTTATATTCAATATTAAAAGCATAAGGGTTATTGGAATATCCTAATTTTTGTAATCTAATTTAATATCTAGTATCAATAAGACAAAGTATGGAATTATTAGATGATAAGATGAGAGTTTGGACAGATAGTGCCCAATATGTAAAACCCAATCCAGGTGTCTATGTGTTGTATAATAGAAGTAAAGATGTCATTTACATCGGAGAGACCAGTAATTTAGAAGAGACATTTACAAATTATGTTAATACTGAATTTGAGGAAAATGAATGTAAACAAAAAACTTCATCATATCAAAGAGTTTATGCAGAAAACCCAAAAGAAATACAACTACGATTAATTGAAGATTTTAAAAATGAAACAGGCAATATTCCTGTCTGTAATTCAGAGATCAAAGTAGAAACTCATTAAATAATTACACTGCATTGCATTGTAGTCTTACTTGATTAATATAAAAATCAGTCAGTGGTATCATGGGAAACGCAATGATTTACATTGGTATTGCCGTAGGCGTTGCAGCAATGGCAGCAGCAATTGCATATGGTACTGCAAACCAACAAAACTATGTTCCTGAAGATGCCGTATTATCACAAGCAGCAGAACAAGGACTGTTACCAAAAACCAGTAGTATGGGTGCCGATTTGAATAAAGAAAAATGGCACGAAGATCCTTTTGGCGATATAGCACAAAAAGTTAGAGAACAAAACGAAATGGGCGGATAATCCATCAGATTATCATCCATATTATTTTCAATTTTTTAAATACAGATTAGGAACGAATTTGATCATTTTTAAGAAAAGTAATTTATCTGAGAAAGGTGTAATCTAGAAATGCATCAGTGTTATTATTGTGAGCAATTGTTTGATTCAAAAGAAGACTTGTATGAACATGTGGAGGTTCATTCAGATAATGAACGTAACAAAGAAATCATGAATAGAAAAAAACAGGCTCAAAAAAAATAATTTAGTCATCAGAGACTAAAAAAAATAGAGCCAAAGTCAGAATTTTTCAGATTCTGGAAGGGATATAAGAATAATTTCAACAACTAGTATGGATTGGGTTGAAAAGATATTACAGAAATCATGTGATAGAACTCTTACGAAAGGAGAAGTGCTACACAGTCTTTTTCATATGATAGAAGTAAATGAAACTACACTAAACCATATTCAAAAAAATAAAACAGATTTTGGTCCAGAACTTGAAGAGTTAAAACAAACAGAAATCAGAGATTTAGATTTTCATTTAAAATATTATCGCAGTCTTGTAAATTATATTAATACAATTCCAGAAAACAAAATTATTGAAAATAGATCCTAAACATCCCACGAGACCGTATAAGATACAAATGTTTTAGGACCTGATTTTTTCTTTTGAAATCCCCATTCACTTGGAGTGTGACCTGAATTGAGTTCAGAGATTTCACTCCATTTGAATTTCGGTAACTTTGCAGTTTCCATGTCTCATTAAGATCAAATCAAGATATAATAGATGAGTCTTCACTGCAAGACAAATTAAATTTTTAACTGCTTGAAAATGGAATCATACTTTGCCTGGGCTTCTAAATTGAGACCATGATTTGTTTCATCCTTATATTTTAGACATTTTTCATCAAATATTTGTTGTAGTTTTTCAACCTCCAGATTAATCATTTTTCCAGAATCTTCTTTTGCATATTGTTTTCGCTGTTCTTCATTTTGGCCACGGGTAGAGAAATGTTTGTTGTGAAAAATATCTTGTAATTTTTTTATATTTTCACGCTTAACTAATTCACCAAGATCAAAAATTCCTTGTTCATGATTAAGCAAGGAATCGTTAGCTTCGGATAATCTTACCCAAGATAGCAAGGGATTGAATTCCACGGATATGCAGATATTTTCTATCAAGAAAACAACTTCGTCATTTATTTTGTCAGAATTCACAGTCCAGGTAAATCCATATTTGATGACACTATGAGAGTCTTCATAGACAGCAGGATTTGGTTCAGCTTTAAAATCAGACCATTTAAGAGCAAAATTAGGAGCCCATTCCAATATTGTATTTTCACCCATGTAATTCGGAGAAATTTATGAGAATAAAATTATTCTTTTTTAAAATAGAGTGTTTGACGGCAAACGAATTCTAAGGTATGGTCAGATAAGGCAAATGTATGACGCCGTCAAACAAATGACTCCATAATGAAATAAGCAAAATTATGCTAAAAGAAAACGTGTGTACATTTTGAACAAACTAGATTAGACAAATAGAGTGGGGAAAATTAGGCACGAATTGAAAATATCAAAAATAGATCATTTTTTCAACCCTTTTTGATCATATTTCAAGACATGTTTTATTTTAAGAATTTTTGAAAATACAAATCAATACAAATATTGAAAGCAAGATGATTGCGGGTTTGATATCTTACTGTAACCCCCAAAGGGCCGATGATAAGAGATATCAAACTTGCTTGCTTTCTAAAGTCTAAACTATTAATTTCAGAGAAAATTAACTTTTCAACATGATGACAAAATTTTATGTCTGGATGGGAATCTCAGTATCGGCACTAATTGTAGGATTAGTTCTGTTATTTGGTTAAGAAGTTATATCAAAATTAGGATCACATCCTAATTGATTTACAATTTCATTGATTTGATCAATTAATTCATTTTGCTCTGTAATCAAAGCGTTGATTTTTTCTCCTTGAGATGTTAGTAATGCATATGCTTTTTCAGCTTTGGCATATTCTTTTTGAGAAAGAGTTTTTCCTTCATAGTATTCATATTGTTTGTAATACTCGTCATATTGTGATTCTTCTCTAGAAATTTTTACATCCAAAGAAGCTATTTGTGATTTTAATTCTTTTTCATTGAATAACAATAAATTTTGTCCAACATAGAGTTCTTCAAATCTGTCTGGTACTTGATATCCTTTTGTATTAAATGAAATTTCTGGAGATTCAGTTGAATACATTAAATGATTTTCTTCGCTAGTGTGTCCTAGTCCTAATGCATGACCGATTTCATGCATCAAAATATTGGATACCATATTTTCATCGTTTTGAACAAAATTAGAATTACAGTCTTCAGCCCCAATAGAAATTTCCAATAAACAATGACTTAAAATTCCAAAGAGAACTGTATTACATTTTGCTAAACCAGTATGGGTAGACGAAGCATACTTTTGCCATTTAATTTCAATGTTTGAATTTTCAGATTGTATAAATTCTAAATTTGGATTTGATTTTTCCCATGAATCAATTGCTTTCTTTAATGCGTTGATAGGAATTTGCTCATCGGGAACATTTGGAACATCCTCAAAAGAATAGTAAATAATTTGGTGTTCTTTAGAAGTGACAACATTAGAAATCTGTTGTATTTTTTCAACTGACGGGGTCAGTCCTGTTGAAGATTTTTCAGGACCAAGTGGGAGTAAATCTGCATACCATGCATAGCCAAACATTCCAGCCACAATTATCAATACAAAAACTGCTTTCAATGCAACATCTAATATCAAATACTACCTAAAACTTTCCATCAAATTAACTGCATTAGGCTTGATTGATTTTTTCAATAACTTGAATCAACTTTAACACACTTTTTTTATTTTAAAAGAATTATCAAAGAATCAATATTGCCATAGAATAGCTGGATTTTGGTAACCGCCTAACGCAATTCGACATTGGTTACCAATTTTATCTGTGGCCTAAAATTCTACTTTGGATGGGAATTTGTAAGATATTGTGATTTTTCAGATTCTGAATATAACGAATTATTATGTTGCAATAAATTCAAAATGTTTCCAAATGCAGGGCATTCACAGTCAGCAGAAAACAATTCCTCACATTTTGGACATTGAATTACAAGGTGAGAGCCCCAATCACATTCTATATTTTCTAGAATTTCAAAAACTACATCTTCATTACAAATACAATGTAATTTGTTTTGGAATTTTTCGCTCAAATTCATAACAATTTCATTAAAAAATCAAATATAATTTAATAACAATGAGATCATCTTCAAACTGTAATAATTTGACAGAATGTCCTACATGTAAGCTTGCAATGGAATCACATTCAACGGAGGAATTAATGGAATGTTGTATGAAACAAGTAGGGGATGGTTTCTCTGAAGATGAATCAGGAATTTGTCCTAATTGTAAACATGATATCAAAAAACACTCTAGTAAAGAACTAGCAGAATGCACTTTGGAATTTCTCAAATCAGGAATAAACAACTAGTTCAAGATAAGATTAAACTATAGAAAAAAACAGCAAAAACATTGAATCAGACCACAAGAAAACTAATTTCAGAATTTTCCCCAATGTGGACAAATAGAGAAATTTGGGAATTTGAACAGATTAATCAAGATTTAACATTTGACGCATCATATGCAGAACCAGGAAAATTTGAATCTTGGAAATCTAAATTATCTCATCCAGATTCAGATATTCGAGACATGGTAGTTAGGACTTTTGATAATTTTTTGGATGGAAATGAGTTATGGATTGCAAATAAAGACGAAGGAAAATTAGACAAAAAATACGTTGCATACCTCATGTCAGTCATAGTAGACGTGATGATTGAGGAAGAAATTTGCCTTAATTTTAGACTAGAAAATGATTGTCTGGTAACAATAATTGATGAAAAAGCAGATGTGATTGACTGTAAAGAATTCTTTGAAGAATTTTATCATTTGGCTACTGGATTTAATTTCGATACAGATACTAGAATCCCAGACGATGAAACAGAAGCTGAGATGTATCTTACAAGATTGCAAGAAGAATTTGATGAAAAAATGAAAAACAAGTTAGGGGATAAATACATGCCAGGTAATAATGATCCTGACACACTTAATGCTGAGGAATAATACAAAATAAAGAATGTCATACAAAAAACCATATAGAAATTTCAAAAAACGAGAACCTAATTTGACAACAGAGCAAAAAGTGGAACAATTTGTAATCAGAAATTCAAAAAATGGTTTTTTTACTAAAGTATCTACCATCTCATACAAATTTGATGTTTCTGAAGATATGGCATGGAGTATAGTTGGAGAATTATTATCAAGTGGAAAATTTGATTCAATTCACGATGAATATTCAGGAGAAATGAAACTTTGTGAATCTGGAAAAATCTATTCCATAAAAGATATGGAAATGAAAAGAAAAAGGGACAATTACAAATCAAAAAACAAAAAGAAATAATCAATATAAAACAAAATGCAAACTCTTAATTTCAAATAATTATTTGATTTAATATGGAAGATGAAAATTTACCTGCACAGTGTCACCCTATAACAAAATCAAAAAAGAAAAAATTAGAGGAAATAAAAAATGATTCAGTGTAAATTATGTGGAACCCCATTAGGAAAAGAGCCAACCACTGAAGAACTTGAAACCCATTGGAAAAAACACCACAATTGGCATTGGGAATCAAATAAAGATAAAACTCCTGAAGATGCATTATTAAAAAAACGATAATCAACGTCTTGGAATAGTGGTCGTTTATAGCATGCCTAAACCACTAGTCGAAGGCGTCATAAACAATACAGGCTCGAGATATAAAAAAAGCATTGTTTGATTTTTGAACATTTGTTCAATTTACAGGATATTATGAAACTAATTTTTAGAATTTTCATCATGTGATTTATCAATCAAAAATGAGAATACTACTCATGGGCGGTATAGTGAATTGAATGAGGACTTTGCAGAGTATACAAAATGTAGCTCGTGTCAACAGGCACTAATTTACTGCGATTGTAATTGTCCATACTGTGGAAAAAGAGAAGAGTGTGATTGTGAAATGAGACCATTAGCAATTGCACCATAAATTATTTTTACAAGCCTAGAATAAAATCATAAAAAATATCACGCACAATATTTTATTAATTTTCAGCTATTAGATGTGAAAAAACTCACTATGAATTTGTAATAGTAATTTTTGCATAAAGGCACATGTCAAAAATAGAGGCATATGATATCAAAGTACGAAAAAAGGTGTCAATGAAAAACCCAAAGCCATATCTTATGAAAAATGGTTCATGGGCACTAAAAGGAACTAGTGCAGAAACAGGAATTAACCTATTCAAAATTGTTGGAAGACAAAAACCATCAATTGAACAATCAAGGTTTGAAACGTTCAAGAATGTGTTCACAAGCAGACAATGCGAATGTGACAAAGCATGCTAGTTACATTTTTTATATAATTATTTGAATACAATGCATGTCACTTGAAATAGATTGGAAAAAGGATTTTTACGGAATATCATGGGCATATGAGAAAGATCGATTAGTAATATCTATTGTATTTGAGGATAAAAAAGAGGCAATTTTGATTGCCAAAGAGATGGAGGGTTGGAGTGATAAATTTAGTAGATTAACAATAATTGAAAAAGATAATGACGAGTTTGCAATTTGCGTATATCAAGATCCTCAGATTTCAAAAAATGATAATCATTTTGGATTATTTAGAACAGGAATGAGGCAAAGTGTAGGATATGAGCAAGCAAAACCAATGATAATAGAGAAACCGCCACTATTACAGATTGCATATGCTGCAGATGTTAGAGACGTGAAAACATATGAGCAAATATCCAAACTAATTCCAATGAGAAAATGTAGAATTATCTCTGAAAAAGATTTGAAAAAGCAAGAATACTATTATGAAAAAATTGCAAATTCTCAAAATTAAGAAAAAAGGTGAGATTCAAAAATGAATCTAGGATTTGAATCATCACCAGGTATGGTCGGGTAACATGATTAATGTAAATTCAATATAAAGAATCACTACTCATTTGTACTGAGAAATTATACTGATAAATCGTTCATCTTCATTAAATAGAAATTTTACCACAATAATGTATGCAAGATAATAACAATCAATCAAACTGGGAAGAAGCAATTGGCCTTTCATGGCTTGTATCAGATGAATAAAATGTCTAGTTTTAATTCAATTTGCAGCCCAAATTGTTGGTGTAAATTAGAGAAATCTGAAAACATCGACAACAAGCCTTAGAATTTTCTAAGGCATTATTTTTTAATTCACAATATTCATAAAGTAATATTTTTGTCTTGATGTATGAATTTGACCCCAAAAATTGTTCTAATTGTTTTGATTGCATCATTATTTGGCAGTGTTTTAGAGATTTGGGGAGGAAGTTGGGACATTACCAGTCATGCAATAGGAGCACCTGAATCATTTTTCACACCACCTCATGCAGTATTGTACTCAGGAGTGGGCATATCCTTGATTGCATCAATTATTGCTTTAGGAATTATTGGAAAAGACAAAGAAATCCGTTGCGAATCATTTTCTCTAGGTTTGAAATTAATCTTAATTGGAAGTATGATTCAGATTATTGCAGGTCCTAGTGATTATCTGTGGCATGAAATGTTTGGTACCGATGGATTACTCAGTCCAACACATCTGACATTAATTACAGGAATTTTGATTCAATCAGTTGGAATAATTGTTGGATTAACAAGATTAATTCCTTATAATTTCAAAGCCATAAAACCTGCATTAACGATAGGATTTTCAGCGTTATGGTTTATTGTAATTGCATTTGTATTTCAATTCAGTTTACCGATTTCTAATGGAGAAACAATTAACTGGAATCCGGATCCTTATGTTGGAGCAATAATTCTTGTACTAACCATGCCGTTTTTCTGCACATTGATTTTCTGGGGAGCTGTAAAATCCATGAAAAAGTTTGGATGGGCTAGTGCATCAGTTTCAGGGCTGATTATTTTCAATATTACAGCAAATGTCATACCAAATGAAGGATTATGGGTATTTCTTCCATGGTTTGCAATACCAATGATTGTTGCAATAGTAGCAGATGCAATAATAAACAATAAAATCAAAATTGGAAAATTCAGAGAAGAAATTGCAGGAGGTCTAGCAGGAGCAGTTTTCCTAGTGTGTAGTATGCCTCTAGTTGGAATGGCATACATTCAATTTTATGTATTCAGTGGAGTTTCAGGGTATTCATTGTTACCAGAATTTGCAGAAACTTTGGCAATAATTTTAGGGCTGATGGGAATTCCCGGAGCAATAATGGGAATAATTGCCATAAAATTGGCTAAAAAGAAAATATCCATTCCTGTAGAATCTACTGTATAATTACAAATGTTAAATTCTATTTTTAGATTATACCAATATGCACTGTGATGATAAGCGAACTCTGTATGTGTTAAAAGAAGAGATTGAAAAATCATGGAAATCATTAGAGAAATCAGAATTTACAGATCAGAAATTATTAGAGTATTTTAGCAAGGCACTTACAGAGTATTTTGAATGCAAGTTATCATCAGAATAAAAATCAGATTTGATTTTATAGGCAGAGCTTTTAAGTATTAATTTGACGTAATAATTTAGATGAATTTTGAGAATCTTCTAAACAGAATCATGGATTCGGATGTCAACATTAGACATAGTGTAATCACAGACAATGAGGGAGAAATACTAGCTACCAGTCACAGAGAGGGCATTAGAAATTACTTATCTCCTGAAGAGACTGCCGCCTCTTTAAAAAGAGCATCAGTTGCTTGGAAAGGCAGAAATGAACTAGCTCCAAAAATAGGCCACGGATTGTATGCAGTTGCAACATTTGAGAAAATTACAAGAATGACATTCCCATTAGGTGATGAAAATTTAATTTTTGTCAGCATGGGTTCTGATGCAGTAAGAACAGATTTGCATGAGGGCGGTCAAAAACAGATTATAGAACATGTGTTAAATATTCTAAGCAAAGATCCTACAAAAGAATAAGTCAAAAAGTACTGTTTAAAAATATTAGAAATTTGAAACAGCATATGGAGAACTATCTA
>Ga0114932_10004076_pt1 | contig 13902 bp, 13 predicted proteins | sample 2SBtaG_2_FD_87286 | JGI IMG/M metagenome (GOLD analysis project Ga0114932, IMG submission 87286) | Deep subsurface microbial communities from Kolumbo volcano to uncover new lineages of life (NeLLi) - 2SBTROV12_ACTIVE470 metaG | ecosystem: Environmental > Aquatic > Marine > Volcanic ...
CGACCCGAGAAGTCATCGGTGAGCCGTGTGCGGGAAAACCGCACGCACGGTTCGAGCGGGGGCCTCCTACTGACCCGACGTGCCGCAATGCCGGCGGGTCGGTAGGAGGTCTACCAGTGAGCCCCTCACGCTGTCGCCGGCCACGACCCGCGGGGGACGCCGCATCCCCTGGAGCGAGCTCAGCCTGCGCCGTCGCGTGAACGCGGCACGGCCCGACGAGGTGCTGGGCTACGACCTGCTGCACGCCGACGGCACGGAGATCCGCCTCGCGGCCGGCGCGCTGGTCGATGGGCAGGCAGCCGTCCGGTACGCCCTGGAGCGCATGGGCGCGTGAGGCGCCCTCCGGCGCTACCGGTGAGGTGAGCCGACGGGCATCTCGTCGAGCACGCTGACGTCGCCCGCCTCGACGTCGGCGAGGTCCGGCTCGTCCACCGTCAGGTCCGCCTCGCCGTCCTCGAGCACGACCAGGCAGGCGAGGGCATCGTTGGCCAGCTCGAGGGCCTTCTGCTCGGCGATCCGGAGCTTCTCCACCTCCAGCCGTGCGGCCTCGTCGTGGCCGGTCGCCTCGGCGGCCGACAGGCGGCCCTCCACCTGGTGGGCGGCGCCGACCAGCGCGCCGAGGGCCTCCAGCTTGGGCTCGAGGCACGTGGAGCGCGCTGCGTCCTCGTCCCGGTGGGCGTCCAGGGTGAGCTCGCCCACCCGCTGGTGAGCCAGCTCGATCGCCGCGATCCGGTCCTCGGTCCCGGGGGCTTCGGCCAGAGCGAGGGCGACGACGAGCATGGGGGACCTCCCGGTGGCTGCCCAGGAGGTGCAGGCACCCGCTCCGAACGATCAGTCGACGTGCTTGGGGTCCACGGGCACCGGGTGCCCGGACTCGGCGCGGCCCTCGAAGCCGCGGTCGGGGTCGGCCTCGTCGGCTTCCGGTGAGAGGAAGCGCAGGTCGTTGCCCTCGAGGCGGCCCATGAAGGCGCACGCCGAAGCGTCGCCGACCACGTTGGTGGCCGTGCGGAACATGTCGAGCAGCCGGTCCACGCCGAGGATCAGCGCCAGGCCTTCGGTCGGCACGCCGATCGCGGTGAGCACCATCGCCAGCGTGATCATGCCGGCGCCGGGCACCCCGGCCGCACCCACCGACGCGAGCGTGGCCGAGACCACGATGGTGAGCTGCTCGGCCAGGCCCAGGTCCATGCCGTAGATCTGCGCGATGAACAGCGCCGCCACGCCCTGGTAGAGCGCGGTGCCGTCCATGTTCACCGTGGCGCCGAGCGGGAGCACGAAGCTGGTGACCTGGGGTGAGACGTTCAGGTTCTCTTCGGCGCACTCCATCGTGACCGGCAGGGTGGCCGAGCTCGACGAGGTGGAGAAGGCGAGCATGATCGCCGGCCGGATGGCCCCGAGGAACGGCAGGACGGGCAACCTGGCGCCGAAGCGGATCACGGTGGCGTAGGTGATGGCGATGTGCAGGAAGAGCCCCAACACCACCACGAAGCCGTAGTACGCCAGGGCGACGAGCACGCTGATGCCGGTGCTCCCCACCACCTTGAAGAGCAGGGCGGCCACACCGTAGGGCGCCAGCTTCATGGCGACATGCACCAGCATGACCATGGCGTCGTTGAAGCGGTCGAGCACGTCGACCACGATCTGGCTGCGATCGGTCTTCATCATCGTGAGCGCGATGCCGAGCATCATCGCGAAGAAGATGATCTGCAGCATCTCGCCACCGGCGAGGCTGGCGATCGGGTTGGTGGGCACGATGCCGACGATCTGTTCGCCGAAGGAGGGGGCCGCCGCCGCCTGTCCGACGATGCTGTCGCCGCCTCCTTCGTAGGTGGCGAGCAGCAGCGCCTTGTCTTCGTCGGTGAGGATGCCGCCAGGGGACAGCACGTTCGCGAGGCCCACGCCGATGATCAGGGCCATCACGGTGGTGCCGAAGAAGAAGCCGAGCGTCCTGAGCCCGAGGCGTCCGAGCTTGTTGAAGTCGCCCAGGGACGCAACGCCCACGGTCAGCGAGCAGAACACGAGCGGCACCACGACCATCTTGATCATCGCGAGGAAGAGGTCGCCGATCCAGCTGGTCCAGCCCACCAGGCGGTCCCCGATGGACGCGTAGCGACGGACCTCGGGCTCGGTGTCGGCCACCCAGCCCTGGAGGCGATCACCGGCTTCGGCGTCGTGGGCCGCGGCGACGCCCTTGCTCTTGAGCACCAGCAGGTCGTTGGCGGTCAGCTTCCACTGCACCTGGACCCAGTCGCCGTCCTCCGAGACGATGCTCGCGCTGCTGAGTCCCGTCGCCAGTGGTACGGCCGCGGCACCGCCGCGGCTGTCCACCACCGTGGCTTTCGAGGAGAGCACGACCGCGTCCTGCGGGAGCACCGGGGAGTTCGGGCCGAGCAGGAGGCCGAACACGGCCCCGATCAGCATCCCGAGGAGGATCTTGGTGTAGAGCTGCATGGGTCGTCCTGGACCGGCCGACCCTACCACCCCGGTCAATCGTCCCAGTCCAGGGGGCTCAGCAGGGGGTCGTCTCCCTCCTCTTCCAGCGCCGTGGCGAGTCGGAGGGCGGCTGCCAGCAGCGGGCCGAGCCCGTCCGGCGGCCAGGAACCGGTGCGGAGCAGGACCCGTCGGTCGCGCAGCTCGGAGCGCGGGTGGGCGCCCAGGACCGCCACCAGCGCCGAGCGCACCGACGGACGAGCCAGCAGCAGGTTCGCCTCGGCTTGCGTGGCGCCGTCGACGCGAAGGTCCGGGAGCTGGGCGATGCCGCCGTCCGAGCTTCCACCTCCCGAGCGCACGGTCACACGAAGCCTGGGGGGGAGGGCGGGGGTGGCCACCGCGACCTCCACCGTCATCCGGCCGGCGACGAGGCTCGTCAGCACGCGCACGTCGCGGCCGTCGGTCTGGCCGCGCACGCTCCAGGCGTCGGCGGTCTTCTCCAAGGCCAGGCCCTTCGCGTTGGCGAGCTGCACGAACGGCGCCTTCCACGCCAGGCCCAGGGTTCGGGCGAGGTCGACCGCTTGCTCGACGTCCTGCGGGATCTCCTTCGCCTGCAACCAGGGGCGCGTGATCTGCACGGTGTTGGCCTTCACCGCGGCGGCGGTCTCCCGCCGCTCCACCATCGCGTCGAGGATGGGCTTCACCATGGGGTTCAAGAGCATGGCGTCGGCGAGCGCGTCGTCCTTGCAGCTGACCGTGTACCGGGCCGACAGGTCGTCGCCGTAGCGGCCGGTGACCTTCACGCCCATCACGCGTACGTGCCGGGTGGGGCTCAGGGTGAGGGAGAGCCCGGGCGCCATGGGCTGGTCGGCGGCGGTGATCACGCGGCTCACCGCGCGTTCGTCGCCGTCGCGCCGCAGCAGCAGGTGCTTCACCATCAGGGGGACCTCGTCGCGGGTGCCGACCAGGTCCTTGAAGCGGGTGCGACCGCGACGTTGGAGCCCCAGCGCGGGGGCCAGGGCGTTCCACGAGCGCAGGTCGCGCCCCTGGAACCACACCCCGAAGGCCACGCAGGCGATCGCCAGCACGCCGAGTCCGACCGCGGCGACGATGGCGTCCATCTGCTAGAACGTCACCTGCACGCCCGCGTTGGCCGCGAGCGCCGTCTCACCTTCCGTGATGCGGTGCTCGCTCTGGGCGAGCAGGTTGATCCGCACACGGTCCCGGTCGTCGCCTTCGATCGGGTAGACGTTGACACCGCCTTCGGCCCAGCCGATGAGCCAGGGCTCGGTTCCCTCGATCTCCTGGGTGAAGCCCAGCCGCCCCACGGGCTCCACGCCGCTCTGCTGCAGCCACCCCAGCTGACCGAAGGCGCCGTACGCGGTGGACGGGCGGTCGGTGAGGTCGTCGAAGGCGTAGCTCCAGAGGAACTCGCCCGAGAAGAGCACCCCCTTGGTGGCCATGCGCACGCTGCCGGATCCTCGGAAGTCCTGGTGGGTGGCCTGGATGGTGCCGCTGTCGTCGAAGGAGGTGTAGGGGTGCCAGAGCGCGCCGAGGCCGAAGCCGACCCGGAAGCCCTCCCATCCGCGGTCGGTCTCGTCGAAGGCGAAGAACCCAGCGGGGTTCCAGTCGATGCGCCCGAGCACCGCTGCGCCCCGCTCGCTGGCCGTGTCGACCCCCAGGCCGTTGCCGTTGAACAGCCCGAAGGCCCCACTGACGAGCTCGCCGCCCTGTCCCAGCTCGAGCAGGGCTCCGAGGTCCACGGGCTCCCGGAAGCTGTCGGTGGGCGACGCGCGGTTCGGGAACATGAGCGCGGTGTCTGGCGAGAGGTCCTGGGTGGAGAAGGGCACCTGCATGCGCCCCACGCGCAGGCCCAGGTCATCGCTGGGTCGCCACTCCGTGGTGGTCTCGCGCACGATCGAGGCGAGGACCGGGGTCTTGTCGGTCACGATCGAGTTGAACTCACCGTCGAAGTCGTCGTCGCCGGTGTAGACCTCTCCCACGACGAGCACCGTGTCGGCGCCGACGACGAGGTCGAGGGTGTAGGACCAGCGCTCGGTGGCCGCGCCCTCGAACGCGAGCCCGGCCCGGCTGGACGCCATGCCGACCTCGTAGCGCTCCACGTCGTTGCCCTGCGGGCGGTAGCGCGCCACGAACTGGGGCTGCACGTAGCCGCGGATGTCGGGACCTTGGGCGGCGAGGGCCAGCGTGGCCAACAGGAGGCTCACAGCGAGCCGATCCCGACGGGTGCGACCGCGATGCTGGTCATCACCTCGCTCCCCGAGAAGCTGTAGCTGGGTCCGCCGACGATCCAGGTGGTCACACCGGGAGCGTAGTCGTCCAGGGGGAAGGGCGTGAGGAAGGGGGCGGGTGCGAAGGCGCTCTGGGCGTCGGTCCACACCAGCGGCGCGTCGGTGCCTTCACCCTCGTAGAGCACGCTGATGTTGCCCAGCTTTCCATCGGCGGCGAGGGGCGCTTCCCAGGACTTGGGCTGGCCGATCTGTCCGCCGGAGATGGCCGCCGCCACCGGCTGGTTGCCGCTCACCCCGAGCACGAAGAGCTCGTCGTCGAAGACCTGCACGCCGTAGGGGGTGAAGTTGGCGGGTGTGGTCGTGGTCCCGGCGCCGCCGTCGTAGACGATCAGGCTGCCGTCGTCGAAGATCCCGGCGCCTGTACCGGTGCTGTCGATCCGGAGGAAGGCCTTCAGGCTGCCCGCTTCGGCCTCGCCCATCGTGACGCCGATGCTCTTCTGCAGGTTGGCGGCTTCGTCGAGCACCTGGACCTCGGTGACCTTTCCGCTCGAGCCGGTGTACTGCACCAGGAAGTGGAAGGTGCCGGCGTAGGGGTCGCTGCCGGCGCCGAGGATGCGCAGGTCGGAGGCGTTCGCGGGCGTGAAGCCACGCTCGGCGATGATGAGGTCGTCGTCGATGTCGACGATCTCGTAGAAGGGCAAGGTGTCGACCGTGGTGCTGACCAGGCCGGCGATCGGGCTCCTCGATGGGCTCGCGCTGGCCTGCGGGGCGATGGCTTCCCAGTTCAGCTCCACCCGGGTCCAGGGGTGGTTGCTGAAGCGCCGCTTGCAGTTGCCGCTGGAGCCGTAGACCTTCGCGAGGGTGCCGCCCACCCAGTAGTACGCCTGGTCGTCGAGGCGACCGACGAAGCCGCGCACACCCTGGCCGTCGCTGCTCGGGTCGCAGCCCCCTCGCCACCCGCCGAGGGTCGAGCCCGCGAACACCTTGGTGTCGGCCTCGTCGGCCTTCCCCCAGAGCACGTACACGTTGCCGTCGCGGTCGGTGTAGGGCGGGATCAGGGGCATGTCGGGCGCTACGCCCTTCAGGTCCGCGACGTAGCGGAAGGTGCCCCACTCCCCGACGTCGAGGGTGGTGCACGAAAGGAGCAGGGTGAGCACGAGGTGGGAGGCTACCGCACCCGGAGCGCGCCGGCGCTACTGGACCGCGTAGGTCTGGACCCAGAAGGCCAGGTTCTGGTCGTCGACCTCGTACTCCTGGAGGTACACGAGCGGCGTGACCGAGTACCGGTACGCGTCGAACTCGTCCTCGGGCGTGTCGGGGTTGTCGGGGACGGCCGGGATGCCGCCGCCCCACTCGGCGCTCTGTCCGACTCGGAGCGAGTAGCCGCTGCCCACGCCGAACTCGGTGCTGGCGCCGACCTTGATGCCCGACACGGTGACGTTGGCGCTCACGCCCAGCGAGTAGGTCTCGTCGTAGCTGTTGGTGGTGGACTCGCTCACGCTGTTCCACCAGCCCACGTAGCCGACGTCGCTCACCGGGTAGGTCGGGCTGTCGGGGAAGAGCAGCTCGCTCTTCTTGAGCTCTGTGCCGTCGATCTTCTCCATCTCGGTCGGGTAGGTCGAGACGTCGCCCACGGTGTAGGGCACGTCGATCACCGGGATGGTGCCGAGGGCCTGCGCCAGGGCGTTGTAGCGAGCCGTCGACATCAGGGTGACGTCGCCGCCGGTGGGCACGGTGACCGCGAAGGTCTCGCCGTCGCCGCCGACGTAGCCGGCGGGATCGTCGAGCTCGTAGGTGTAGCCGTCCCAGCAGCCGCTCGAGACCACCACGGCGCCGTACTTGGAGCCGTAGAGGTCCGGCTCGGCGCGGATGCTGTAGCGGCTGCCGACGTTGATCGACTCGGAGTTCGCCACCGACGCGGAGGCCTTGTAGCCGAGCTTGGACGTGACGCTGGCGCCGAAGCCCGCGAACTCGCCGCCCACGCCGAACTCCATGCCGACACCGAGGCTCACCGAGTCCGACAGGGTCTCGGTGGTGGACTCGCCGTCGCCGTAGAACGCGTAGCAGAAGCCGGAGCTGTGGTCGCCGTCGTAGGGCGGGAACATCATGGCCATGATCGGCACGATGTCGCCGGTGCACTCCTCGGGACCGTCCTGGAGGCGTGCGCGCGGAGCGTCGCCGTCGACGTCGGCCATGGCGATGCGGTGCGCCGACGAGGTGACGTCGAAGGCGCTGTTGCTGCGCTTGGCGAGGCCGCCGCCGGACCAGCCGAGGCCGATCAGGTGGTTGTATTCCTGGTCGATCGCGAACACCTCGGCCACCTCGTCGAGGTCCGTGTCGCCCGCGGCGAGGTCGATCACGTCCTCGTAGCCGGTGACGTAGTCTTCGCTCAGGGTCGAGAAGTACCCGTCCTTCCCGTCCTCCGCGCTCGCGAAGGTGTGGATCTCGTCGTCGTAGCCGAGCCAGTCCCAGTAGCCGCTGTCGACCAGGGTCATCGCGTCGGCGTAGCCGTCTCCGTTGACGTCGGCGACGTCGATCCGGATGTGGCTCTCGTCCACGGTGCCCACGTAGTCCTGCACCTGGCCGGTCTCTTCCCAGTCGAGGTTGGCCCCGTAGAGGTAGGTGTAGCCGCTGCCGCTCATCAGGAGCACGGGCTCCTCGATGAAGTCGCCGTCGATGTCGCCCACGCCCACGTCGATGATGTCGACGCCGCCGTCGAAGGCGTACTCGTCGCAGCCACCGGCGCCGTTGCAGATCCAGAGGTCGGTGTCGCCGACCACCACCGCCTCGTCCTGCCCATCGCCGTCGGCATCGCCAGCCGCGACGGCCAGCGGGGTGAAGTCCAGGCTCTGCGTGCGCGTGGAGCCGTCGCTCTTGACGAAGATGAGCTCCTTGTTCTGGCCCACGATGGCGGCGTAGGTCTCCGGCCGCGTGCCGAAGAAGTCGCCGCCGGCGATGTCGGTGAGCGACTTGTTCGAGACGGCGTAGCTGCCTTCGTAGGGGTCGTTGGAGCTGCTCTCGTAGCCGTCGATCCAGTAGCTGCCCTCGTAGGCGTACTCGTCGGCCACGGCGATCTCGTTCTCCTGGAAGAAGACGTAGGCTTCGCCCAGGGGCGGCGACGAGGCGCTCAGGTCGCCCGCGCAGCGCTGGAGCTGGCAGATGCCTTCGAGGCACGACTCGCCGCTGTTGCAGTCGTTGTCGCCTGCGCAGGAGATGTCCTCGTCGTCCCAGGCGATGGAGCCGGGGGCGGCGTCGGTGGATTCCTCGAGGGGCTCGAGGCAGCCGAGGCTGAGCAGGAGAAGGGCGGTCATGTGCTCGTCCGTGCGCGCGTGGCCGGGTGGGACCCGGGCAGAGAAGGTCTGAGTATTCCATGACTTGCGGGCTGTCGATGACGGCGGAGTTACCCTTCTCGCAGAGAATCCGGGAGAGCAGATGCGGATCCAGGGCTTCGGCGCCAAGACCGACCGCGGTCAACGGCGGGAGCACAACGAGGATGCCTTCCTGGCGCAGGACGGTCTCCGGTTGTTCGCGGTGGCCGATGGCGTGGGCGGTCGTTCGGCCGGCGAGATCGCCAGCGCCATCGCGATGCGCACCCTCTCGCAGGCTGCTCCGCGGCTCGGCGAGGCGGCCCGGCAGGCCGAGCAGGACGGGTCCAGCCAGTCGCGGCTCAAGCTCGTCGGCTTGCTGGAGGAGGTGGTCCGCGAGGCCCACCAGCGGATCATGGATCAGGCCGCCCAGCTCGACAAGGTGGGCATGGCCACCACGATCGTCGCGGCGGTGTTCGCGGGGGATCGCGCGTACGTGGCCCACGTGGGCGACTCCCGCGCCTACCTGCTCCGCGACGACCAGCTGCATCGGCTCACCGAGGACCACAAGCTGGCCCTGCTCTGGGCGAAGCAGGGGCGTGGCACCTACGAGGAGCTCCTGAAGCACAAGAACGGCGGCGCGCTCTACCAGGCGCTCGGTGTGCAGGGCCACATGGTGGTCGACACGCTCGAGGTTCCGCTGGCCGAGGCCGACGTGCTGCTGCTCTGCAGCGACGGCCTGTACGGTCCGGTCGACGACCCCGAGATCGCGCGCATGCTGCAGCAGGACGACCTGCCAGCGGCGTCCGGTCAGCTGATCGACGCCGCCAATGCGCGCGGTGGCCCCGACAACATCACCGTCGTGGCCGTCAGGGTGGGCCAGGTCGCGCGTCCGGCTGCCACCACGCGCACCCTCGACGAAGCCCTCTCCGGCGTGTTCCTGTTCCGCGGGCTGCGCAGCACCGAGCGCCACCTCATCGGTCCCTACCTCGAGGAGATCGTGGTGGAACCCGGTGCTCAGGTGATGGTCGAGGGCGACGAGGCCGACATGTTCTACATCCTCGGGCAGGGTCGGATGCGCATCTCGGTGGGGGGCACCGCCTTGCGGGACCTCGTCGACGGAGCCCACGTGGGCGAACTGGGGCTCCTGCCCGGGAACAAGCGCACGGCCACCGTGACCGCGGTGCAGAAGTCCGTGCTCTACGCGCTCTCGCGCGACAGCTTCGAGGAGATCTGCCGGCAGCGCCCCGAGCTCGGGGTGCGGCTGAGCATGTCGCTCCTGGAGACCATGGCCTCCCGCCTTCGCGAGATGAGCCGGCGCCTGGCGATCATCTCCCGGGTCACCCGTGGCGACCTGCGGGGCCTGGTCCAGGACCGCTGATCAGGCGGCTTGACGGGCCTGGGCGATGAGCGCCCGCAGCGCGTGCTTCGTGGCCCCGTCCGGGCGCGCGAAGGCCAGTCCGATGTGCCAGCGTCCGTTGTCCTGGCGGCGGGTGCGCACGTGCAGACGGACCTGGAGCTGGCCTCGGTCGGTCTTCAGGAGCGCCTTGATCTCGCGGTCCTCGCGGAACACGCGGTCCTTGGCCGGCGCGGTGCACGCCACCGAGAGGCCCCCCTCGGACAGGTCGTCCACCGCGAAGGACGTGGGCTTGCCGTAGTGACGCACGATGAGTCGCGCGGCGGCCGCCACCCGCTCCTGACCGCGCGCGGCGCTCACCCGAAGCAGGGTCGGGCGGTCCAGGAGCCAGGTGGTGTCGGTGGGCCGGCTCAGCACGGTGCAGTGTCCGGAGCACCCCTGTCCGGCCGCGTGGAACTGCAGCTCGACGGCGGATGGGCTCCGGCGCCCGTCGACGCGGCGGCTGGCCCGGACCGAGACTCGACCTCCCTCGAGGTGCATGGTGCCCAGGACCGGCATGTCGCCGACCATCAAGCGCACCGGGGTGCCGTCGGCCTCCCGGAGCAGCTCGGCGATCTGTTCCTGGCGAAAGAGCCGCTGTCCTGGCGTCACGCGACCTCCTCGCCCCAAGGAACGGCTGGACCGCCGGAGGGCTTGACCCCCGGATCGCGCTCCCGATCAGTTCTCCAGCTGGCTCTCGTCGAGATCCTGCTGGCCGTCGCGGCTGTACTCGCACGCCAGGCCCGGGTTGTTGATCAACATGCGCATGTGCCCGATGTCGATGTGCTCGTTCGGCGTCTGCGGCGCGATGGTGAGGCCCGCCTCGAGGGTGGCCTTGCCACGGGCGGTGGACTGACCGTCGCCTCGCTTGTCGCCGATGCAGAGCTGGGTGGCACCCATCTCCTTCATGATCCCGATGTCGCGCGGCTTGCACTGGTCGGCGCGCTGGTGGTGGGCGAGGGACTTGTCGAGATCGCCGCTCGTCCCGGCGATCAGATCGACCAGGAAGGAGTCCGGCACGAGCCGGTAGAAGATGCCCAGGGTGAGGTCGCAGTCACAGGGCAGCTGTTCTTCGCCCGCGATGGAGCGGTAGACGTAGCTGGACTCGGCGCACTGGGTCCAGCTCGACTCGATGGTCTCGGCGGTGAACAGGCTCGCGAGCACGCCGCGGGTGGTGCCCAGGCGGCCGAGCGCGATGCCCTTGGCGAAGTGCAGGTGGGCGTTGTTCGGGTCGAGCTTCAGGCCCGTCTCGGTGTACGCCAGCATCTCCAGGTACCACTGCTCCTTGTCCATCGTGGTGTCGGTGCGCTCGAAGCCCTCCGCGATCTCGAACTTGAACCGGGCCGCGTGCCAGTACAGGTCGGCGTTCCCGGGATCCGCGGCGATCATCTGGTCCGCGGTCTTCAGGCCCTCGCCGTACTGGGCGTTGTGGTAGTAGAGCTCCAGCTCCCAGATGGAGTTGTCCGGGCGAACCTGCCCAGGGATGTCCGGCAGGTTGGCCCAGGGGTCCGGCTCTTCCTCGACCTCCTGGACCACTTCGGCCTCCTCGGTGGTGGGCTCGACGTCGTCTTCGGGCGTGGCGTCGGACGTGTCCTGGGCGAGGGCGGCGGTCAGGAGCATGAGGGTCATCGGCAGTTCCTCCGGGCGATGAGCTTCGGCGTCTAACCCCGAGGTACGCTGTCGGCGTGCATCGCGTCACCGCCGTCGTGCCCACCTGGGCTGCAGGTGAGCGCTTGGAAGCCTGCCTCGATGCCCTGCTGGAGCAGGGCCACGCGCTGGATCGTGTGGTCGTGGTGGTCACGCAGCCGGGGCTGGAGGTGCCGCGACGAGGTGGTGTCGACTACGTGGATGGGGGCGAGCGGCTGCACTACGGCGCAGCCTGCAACCGGGGAGCGCGGGGGGTCGAAGGCGACCTGCTCTTCCTCAACGACGACACCGTCCCGGCGCGGGACTTCGTCGAGCAGCTCGTGCGTGCACGGGCGGGACATCCGCTGGCGGTGCTCCAGCCTCGGATCCTGCTGGTGTCGGGCGGGGTGGACAACGCGGGTCACGGGCTCTTCTTCGATGGCTTCAACTGGGCGCGTGGACGCGACGACTCGGACGGCGCCGCCTACGACGGCGAGGGCACGGTGGGCGCCGTCAGCGGCGCGGCGCTGAGCATCCCGAGCGAGGTGCTCGCGGCGATCGGCGGCTTCGACGAGAGCCTGGAGGCCTTCGGCGAGGACGTGGACCTGTCCTTGCGCGCAGTGCGTCGAGGGGTACCGCTCCGCTACGTGCCCGAGGCGCGGATCGCCCACCACCTGGGCGCCAGCTACGGTCGCTACGGTTGGCGCAAGGTGTTCCTGGTGGAGCGAAACCGCGTGCGCGTCGCGGTCAGGAGCCTGCCGGCCACGGCGGTGGCCACGCTGCCGGTGTGGACGGGCCTCCGCTGGGGAGCGCTCGCCGCGGCCTCGGTCGGAGGTCGGAGCTGGGGCGCACGGCTGGGTGGGCGGGCCCGGCTCGCGGCCGTCGCGGGAGCCATGGCCGGGGTGGGCTGGGTGCCCGACGCTCTGCGCAAGCGACGGAGCGACGCGCCGTCGTGGACCCTCGACGAGGCCGGGATGTGGCGCCACCTCGTTCGGGAGCGCGTCCGTGCTCGCGACCTGTTTCGTTAGGCTGGTGCCGTGAAGATCGACTTCGATCAGGGCCTGCGGCGCATCTCCGAGGCGGTGCTCGACGAGGTGTCGGAGCGTGCGTCGCGGAGTGCGCGTCGCCGGGCCATCGCGCGCTTCCACGACCACGACGAGAAGCTGCAGCGCATGCTCAACGCGCTGGAGCCCGGGACCTACGTGTGCCCGCACCGGCACGCTGAGCCGCCGAAGGTGGAGGTGTTCCTGGCGCTTCGCGGAGCGGCGGAGGTCTGGACCTTCTCGGACCACGGAGAGGTGCTGGAGCGCGTGGTGATTCGTCCCGGTGGCGGGGTGGAGATCCCGCCCGGCACCTGGCACACCGTGGTGGCGTTGGAGCCCGGCACGGTGCTCTACGAGCTGATCGAGGGGCCCTACGAGGCCACGACGCACAAGGAGTTCGCCGCCTGGGCACCACCGGAAGGATCGCCGGACGGGCCGGCCTGGATCGCGTCGAGATGATGCACGGCAAGCGCGTGGTGGTGGTGCTGCCGGCGTACAACGCGGCGCGCACCCTGGAGCGCACGGTGGCCGAGATCCCGGCCGGCGTGGTCGACGAGGTGCTGCTGGTCGACGACGGGAGCCACGACGAGACCGTGTCGGTGGCCCGCCGCCTGGGGCTGCACGTGGTGGTCCACCCGGAGAACCGTGGCTACGGCGGCAACCAGAAGACCTGCTACGCCGAGGCCCTTGCGCGGGGCGCCGACGTGGTGGTGATGCTCCACCCCGACTACCAGTACACGCCGCGTCTGGTGCCGGCTCTGGCGAGCCTGGTGGCGATCGGGCAATACGACCTGGTGCTGGGCAGCCGGATCCTGGGTGGCGGCGCGATGAAGGAGGGCATGCCGTGGTGGCGCTACGTCGCCAACCGTGGGCTGACCTTCGTGCAGAACGTGGCGCTCGACCAGAAGCTGAGCGAGTACCACACGGGCTACCGTGCTTGGTCCCGAGAGCTGCTGGAGGCGCTCCCCCTCGCCTCGCTCTCGGACGACTTCGTGTTCGACAACCAGACCATCGTCGCGACCGTGCAGCTGGGCTTTCGCATCGGTGAGGTGGCCTGCCCGGCCCGCTACCAGCCGGACGCATCGAGCATCGACTTCGGCCGCTCGGTGGTCTACGGGCTCGGGGTCTTGTGGGAGAGCCTGAAGTTCCGCGTCGGCTGAGCCTCGGGCCGTGGGCGGCGACCTCGCGCGTCAGTCGGGCAGGGTGATGATCCGGAGGGCGTCGTCCCCGAGCAGCGGCACGAGCAGCCGGTTCCGGGTGGTGTCGTGGCCGATGTCGGCGGGCGCGGGGAGCTTCGCGGCCACCTCGGTGCTGCCGCTGGCGTCGACCCGGTACACGCTCTGGGATTCGTGGCTCGACGCGAGCAGCACGCCGTTCTCGAGGGTGACGAGGCCGTCGAGGCGTCCCGTGGTGGGCGTGAGCAGCTCGCCCAGGGTGCCGTCGACGTCGACGCGGGTGATCACGCCCGCATCGAAGCCCGCGACCCACAGCCCGTCGTCGTCCGCCTCGATGCCGTTGGGGCTGCCGAGCGCCCCGTCCTGGACGAGGGTGCCGTCGGCGCCGGTGGAGGGGTCGATCCAGTAGACGCTCTGGGAGCTCGGCGAGGTGACGTAGACGCGGGCGTCGGGCCCCACGACGACGTCGTTGAGCCCGGTGTCGGCCAGGGTCCAGCTGTCACCGCTCGCCCCCGTGGTGGCGTCGAAGGTCCGCACGGTGTCGATGTCGGCGACGTAGAGGGTGCCGTCGTGCCAGGCGACGCCCTTGGGGCCGTGCAGGGTGACGTCCTTCGCGGTGCCGCTGACCCAGGCCAGCACGAGCAGGGCGCCCTCGGGGGAGACGAGCGACAGGAA